>Ga0255057_10001030_pt1 | contig 16063 bp, 11 predicted proteins | sample Cases_109_6_MG_FD_189022 | JGI IMG/M metagenome (GOLD analysis project Ga0255057, IMG submission 189022) | Seawater microbial communities from Amundsen Gulf, Northwest Territories, Canada - Cases_109_6 | ecosystem: Environmental > Aquatic > Marine > Gulf | place: Canada: Northwest Territories... | reverse complement strand
GATGCCGCTATCGATGATCGCGCGGCAGTCCTTCAAGTTCTCGAGAGTCCCGGTCTCGTCGCGCCCCATCATCTTGCTGAACCCGACCACATCGGCGGCGAGGATGATCGTCAACTTGCGCTCGATGCCGGTCATGGGAAGGTTCCTGGCGTCCTCGCCCTCGTCATAGACGACTCGGGCAGGAATGCGGGGTCGAATGTGTCGACGGTCGGTTGCGTGGAATTAAAGTGGCAAGCGGTTGGTCCCGTCAAGGGCCGTCCCAAGCTTCGACGCCGGGCTCCTCCCTACTCCGGCAAGCCGGCTTCGCGGAGACCTTCGGCGTAGCGCGCCGCCATGTCCGGGTCGGCGAATTGAACCGGACGCATGTTTTGCAAGGTCAGGTCTGCCTGATCTCGCAACAGCCCGGCCACGCAGTCGCGCGCCGCATCCTGCCGGCCCGCGTGCCACGACAACGATGCCAGGACCAAGCGGTTGCGCGCCAATTCGGGCGCCTGATGGACCAGCCGGTTGGCGACCCGGAGCGCTTCCGCGTCCTGCCCGGCCATGAAATGAGCGATCGCGAGCTCCCGGAAGTGGCGGAACCGGTGAGGGTCCTCGGGACTGGCCGCTGTCGTGCGTTTCAGTATCTCGATGCCCTCGTCGATCTCGCCCAGGTGGCTTTTAGCGATGCCGACCATGGCCCGGGCTAGACCAAAGCTGGAATTGATTTCCAGCGCTGTTTCCGCGTGGCTTAAGGCGGTTTCGTAGTCGCCACGAAGGTCCTGAACCAAGATCGCCGCCATGAGGGGAGCGAAGTAGCTCGACGGGTCGAGCGACACGGCTCTTTCGGGGTAGCCGAGCAACTCCGCCTTGACGTCCTCGCTCGGATCGCGGACCGAGAACTCGAGCATGCGATGGCGGCAGAATCCCATCATGGCGACAGCCATGGAGTTGTCCGGCTGTCGATCCATGGCCAGACGCAGGATCTCCGCGCCCACCTGGTTGTTGCCGTAGGAGCTGACGAAAAAGCCCGCCGCCTTTGATAGCAGATCCGGCACCGAGAGCGACGCGTTCTCGGCGCCGCGCAATCTCTCGAAGGCGCGGGTCTTGAGTCGAAACCGCACCGCCGAGACGACATTTTCCGAAATTTCGTCTTCCAGATCGAAGATGTCGTCAAGCTGCCGGTCATAGCGCTCCGACCAAGCCTGGCTCTGGCTTGCAGCATCGAACAGGGTGAAGGACAGGCGCAGCCGCCGGCCGGCGGCGCGCACGCTGCCCTCGAGGCGGAAGTCGGCAGCGCCGTCGCTTCGCTGCGCCGGACCGTGGTCTCCCCCGGCGTCACCGAGCACTGCGATGGAAGTCAATTTTGCCAATCCACCAAGTATATCCTCGTGCAACCCCTCGACCAGCAACCGGATTTCATCGTCGCCCGAGATCACCTTCAGAGCGGACACGGCGACTGTCGGGGGCGCATCGGCAGCACGAGCCGGCGGCGGCGCTGTTTGCAAAGTAAGGGCAACCTCTTCGCTCGCGCCGGCCACGGCGGTCCCGCCCTGCCCGCGCAGGTGAAAAACCGGCACCGGGTCGATGATGTTTTTGAGCTGCTGCGCGCCGCCGGCGACGAACGACAGGTCGAGCTTGCGCTTGACCTCCTCGTAGACCTTGCCCGATAGGCAGACGCCACCGGGTTCGGCGATCGATTCCAAACGCGCGGCGACGTTCACGCCCTCGCCATAGAGGTTGTCGCCATCGATGATCACGTCGCCCATGTTCACGCCGACCCGGAACTGCATCTTCTTCTCGGCCGCGTCGTGGTCATTGCGCTCGGCGAGCAGCTTTTGGAATTCGTTGGCGCACAACACGGCTTGGACTGGGCTGGAGAACTCGGCGACTACGGAATCTCCGGCGCTCCCGAAGATGCGGCCGCGATGTTCGGCGATACCGCTGTCGATGATCGCGCGGCAGTCCTTCAAGTTCTCGAGAGTCCCGGTCTCGTCGCGCCCCATCATCTTGCTGAACCCGACCACATCGGCGGCGAGGATGGTCGTCAACTTGCGCTCGATGGCGGTCATGGGAAGCTTCCTGGCGTCCTCGCCCCGGCCGATGGCGGTTCCGGGCGATGAATGGCCTGGGGGACGGACAAACAAGTAAAGTGGCAAGCGGCCGGTCCCGTCAAGTGCCGCTCCTAATCTGCGGCCACACGGCAGCGACCGCTCGCGGGTCCGGGATTCGACCCGCGCCGGGCCCAAAAAAACTTCCGAAATTATATTTCTACTTTTACGCCATAAAAGAAATGTTTTTCACTTATTAAGTGTGCCACTGTTCGCGGCAACCGAAGGGCAATTCGGGAAATTGAAGCGAAATCGCCAGTGCATAAGGGAGAGGCAAATGAAAAAACCAATTCCATCCATCATGACAGGGTTGCGGCGGACGTCCGCGCGGAGCCTGTTGGGGTTCCTGGGTCTCGCCGTGCTTATCTTTGGCCAGGCCGCGACAGCGTCGGCCCAAGTTACCATCACGGAAGTTCATGTGGATTTACCGCTCCCGAATCAAGTGACGATAAATGGAAGCGACTTCGATAGTGGTCCGAACCTGGTGGTGACCCTCGGTGAATTCCCACAGCTCGTCCCCGTGATTCCACCAGCGCCGAACCAAATAATCGCGAATTTGCCGCCCGGCATGCCGGTCGGAGATTTTCTGCTGACCGTGACAACAGGAAACGGACCGAACCGGCAAGCCACCTATGATCTGACCATTAGTCCGGCCGGGCCAGCGGGCGTAGTTCCGGTGGACGCGATTATCCTATGGGACCAGAATAATGCTTGTCCCGCGGGATTCGCTCAAGTCGCTGCCTTCAACGGAATGTTCCTGGTGGGGGGGAATGTGGCGGGGAACGCGGGCGGCGCGATCAATCACGCCCATGGCGCGGGAACCCTCACCGGCCCTGCCCATACCCATAATCATGTGGCATGGGATGACTCACCGAATCCGGTCGATGATAACAGTGGCGGAACCAATTACAATAACGCCACAGGGCCGGCCGTGGGCGGGGCGGTGGCGGGAACCACGGGATTGGAAAATAATCTCCCCCCGTTCATGACAATTCTTCTTTGTCGGAGACTCCCCTAACGGAACGCGGGGTTCGAGGCGGGTCAGGCACGCGCGCCTGACCCCGGGCGCCGCTACATGTTCCGGCGGTACTGGCCGCCGACCTCAAACAGGGCGTCGGTGATCTGGCCGAGGGAGCAGTGGCGCACCGCCGCCATGAGCGCGGCGAAGACGTTGCCGCCACCGGCCGCGGTCTCCTGCAGCCGTGCGATAGCGGCCGGTGCTTGGTCCTCGTGCCGCCCTTGGAAGTCGCGCAGGCGCGCGATCTGGCCCTGCTTTTCGGCTTCCGACGAGCGGCGCAACTCGACCGGGCCGGCCTCCGCGGCGCCCTCTGGATTGCGGAAGGTGTTGACGCCCACGATCGGCAACCGGCCGTCATGCTTGAGGGTTTCGTAGGTTAGCGACTCGTCCTGGATCTTGCCGCGCTGATAGCCGGTTTCCATGGCGCCGAGCACGCCGCCGCGCTCGCTGATGCGCTCGAACTCCTGGAGCACCGCCGCCTCCACCAAATCGGTCAGCTCTTCGATGATGAAGGCGCCCTGGCTCGGGTTCTCGTTCTTCCCCAGGCCCCACTCCTGATTGATGATCATCTGGATCGCCATGGCGCGGCGCACCGATTCGGCGGTCGGGGTGGTGAAGGCCTCGTCGTGGGAGTTGGTGTGCAGGCTGTTGCAGTTGTCGTAGACCGCGATCAGCGCCTGCAACGTGGTGCGGATGTCGTTGAAGTCCATCTCCTGGGCGTGCAGCGAGCGGCCCGACGTCTGGATGTGATACTTGAGCTTTTGGCTGCGCGCGTCCGCGCCATATTTGTCGCGCAGGGCGACCGCCCAGATGCGCCGCGCGACCCGGCCGATCACCGAGTATTCCGGATCCATGCCGTTGGAGAAGAAGAACGAGAGGTTGGGCGCGAAGTCGTCGATCTTCATGCCGCGCGCCAGATAGGCCTCCACATAGGTGAAGCCGTTGGCCAGCGTGAAGGCGAGTTGCGAGATCGGGTTCGCCCCGGCCTCGGCGATGTGATAGCCGGAGATCGAGACCGAGTAGAAATTGCGCACCCGTTGTTCGACGAAATACGCCTGGATGTCGGCCATCATGCGGAGCGCGAATTCGGTCGAGAAGATGCAGGTGTTCTGGCCCTGGTCCTCCTTGAGGATATCGGCCTGGACCGTGCCGCGCACGCTCGCCAGCGTCCGCGCCCCGACCTCGGCGGCCTCCTCGGCGTTGGGCGCGTGTCCCTCCTCGGCCTCGAAGCGCGCCAGCTGCTGATCGATCGCGGTGTTGAAGAACATCGCCAGGATGGTCGGCGCCGGGCCGTTGATGGTCATCGACACCGAGGTCGCGGGCGCGCAAAGGTCGAAACCTTCGTAAAGCACCTTCATATCGTCGAGCGTTGCGATCGAGACACCCGAAGTGCCGACCTTGCCGTAGATGTCGGGCCGCTCGTCCGGGTCGAAGCCGTAGAGCGTCACCGAATCGAAGGCGGTGGAAAGCCGCTTGGCCTCCGAATCCCGGGACAGATACTTGAAGCGCGCGTTGGTCCGGAACGGATCGCCCTCGCCGGCGAACATGCGGGTCGGGTCCTCGGTCTCGCGCTTGAACGGGAAAATGCCGGCCGTATAGGGGAAGCTTCCCGGCAGGTTCTCCTCGAGTAGCCAGCGCAGCAGCTCGCCCTCGCTCTCATAGCGCGGCAACGCCACCTTGGGCACCACGCTGCCGGACAGGGTCTTGATGGTGAGCGCGGTGCGCACCTCGCCGCCGCGTGCCTCGGTCACGTAGTCCTCCGCGCCGTAGCGCGCCTTGACCTCGGGCCAGGCATCGAGCAATTCGGCTGAGCGCGGATCCAGCGCCGCCGCGCGTTCGGCGATCAGCGCGTCGAGATCGCCCGTGTCCCTACCCGCCTGTGCCAGCATGTCCCGCGCCTCGCGCAGGCTCTGGCACGCCTGCGCGGCCGCGACCTGCTCGGCGACGAAACCGTGATAGCCGCGCAGCGCTTCGGCGATCTCGGCCAGGTAGCGCACCCGCTCGCCCGGCACCATGGCGCCGGGGGTGGCCGAGGTTTTCGCCGCCGGCTTGGGCTGGCCGCTCGACCAGGCGCCCAGGCCGCGCGCGTTGAAGGTCTCCAACAGGCCGTGATAGAGCGCGGTCACGCCGGCGTCGTTGAACTGGGCCGCGACGGTGCCGTAGACCGGCATATCCTCGAGCGCATCGCCGAACCTCTCGTGGCCGCGCTGAACCTGCTTGCGCACGTCGCGCAGCGCATCGGCGGCCCCGCGTCGGTCGAACTTGTTGATCGCCACCAGGTCGGCGAAGTCGAGCATGTCGATTTTTTCGAGTTGGCTGGGGGCGCCGAATTCCGGGGTCATGACGTAGAGCGCGCAGTCGACGTGGGCCACGATGCCGGCGTCGCCCTGGCCGATGCCCGGAGTCTCGACGATCACCAGGCCGAAGCCCGCGGCCTTGCAGGCGGCGACCATGTCGGGCACGTAGGCCGGCACCTCGCTCGCCGAACCCCGGGTCGCCAGCGAGCGCATGAACACCCGCCGACCGTCGAGCGCGTTCATGCGGATGCGGTCGCCGAGCAGCGCGCCGCCGCTTTTGCGCTTGGAGGGATCGATGGCGATCACCGCGATGCGTAGCTCCGGATCGTCGAGCCGAAAGCGCCGGATCACCTCGTCGGTGAGCGAGGACTTGCCGGCCCCGCCGGTCCCGGTAACGCCGAGCACCGGCACCGGCCCCGCGGCGGCCGCCATCTGGTCCAGCCCGGCCTTGAGTTCCGGGTCCATCGCGCCTTGCTCGAGCGCGGTCAGCATCCGGGTCAGGACCCGGCCGCCGGGCGCCGCCAGGCCGTCCAGGCTGCTCGGCAGATCGTGGGCAAGGTCGAAGTCGGCCTCGGCGAGCATGTCGTCGATCATGCCCCGAAGGCCCAGGCGCTGGCCGTCCTCGGGGGTGTAGATGCGGGCGACGCCGTAGTCGCGGAGCTCCTGGATTTCCTCGGGCGAGATCACCCCGCCGCCACCGCCGAAGATTCGCACGCCGCCCGCGCCGCGCTCGCGCAGCAGGTCGATCATGTACTTGAAGTACTCGACGTGGCCGCCCTGGTAGGAGCTGACGGCGATGCCCTGAACGTCCTCCTGCGCGGCCGCGGTCACCACCTCCTCGACCGAGCGGTTGTGGCCCAGGTGGATGACCTCGGCGCCGGCGCCCTGGAGAATCCGGCGGATGATGTTGATCGAGGCGTCGTGGCCGTCGAACAGGCTCGCCGCGGTCACCAAGCGAATCCTGTTCCGGGTCCCGCCGGGGCCGGAGGTAGAGCTATCGCGGGTCGGCTTGCGCAGGCTGTCGTCGGGCATGGTCCTCTCCCGGCGCCACGGCCGGTTCGGCCAGTCTACTGGCAAAGGCTCTCGCAGGGGTGATTGATATGGACCGGAACCCGGTAATGCAACGGTCGCGCCGAGCGAACCGGAGGCCTGCGTTTGCGTATTGCGTCCAGGCCGGTAAAGTTCCAATTCTAGGTCTTGGACTGCGCGGCCCGAGGCGGTGCCTCGCCGATGGTGGAGTTTCCACCTTAAATTTAGCGTAATTACATAGTCTTACGGCAAAATCTTAAGATTGGAACACGGCGAGCATGCCGATCAAAATACCCAACGATCTGCCGGCCCGGCGCGTCCTCGAGGAGGAAGGCGTCGAGGTGATCAGCGAGTTCGATGCGGTGCGCCAGGACATCCGCCCCTTACGCATCGCCTTGCTCAACCTGATGCCCGACAAGATCCGCACCGAGACCCAAATCGCCCGAGTCGTCGGCTCGACCCCGCTGCAGGTCGAGATGACCCTGCTCAACACCGGCTCGTACCAGTCCCGCAACGTGCCCGAACGGCACCTGATCGACTTCTACCGGACCTGGGACGAAGTCCGGCACGAGAAGTTCGACGGCCTGATCGTGACCGGCGCGCCGATCGAAACCCTGCCCTTCGAGGAGGTCGACTACTGGGACGAGCTGACCGCCATCTTCGACTGGGCGCTGACGAATGTGTTCCGCAGCTTCCATTTGTGCTGGGGCGCGCAGGCGGCGTTGCGCCACTATCACGGCGTGCCCAAGCACGAGCTTGACCAGAAGATGTTCGGCATCTTCCGCCACCACATCGTAGACCAGGGCTCGGGCCTGTTACGCGGCTTCAACGACGAGTTCTCGATCCCCGTCTCGCGCCATACCGAGGTGCGCCGCGAAGACATCCCGGACAAGCCGGGCCTGCGCATCTTGGCGGAATCGCCGGAAGCCGGGCTGTGCCTGATGGAGGATCGGACGCACCGGGCGGTATATATGTTCAACCACCTGGAATACGACGCCGACACCCTGAAGCGCGAATACGAGCGCGACGTCGCCACCGACGCCGAAATCCCGGTCCCCAAATACTACTTCCCCGACGACGATCCGTCCCGGCAACCCGGCAATCAATGGCGCGCCTATGCCCATCTTCTGTTCTGGAACTGGATCTACGAGATCTACGAGAACACCCCGCACGACCTCTCCAAGATCGGCGAAACCGGCGAGCCGCCGCTCGAGGAGACCGGCTCCTAATCTGGGACCGGACGCCGGTGCGCACAGGGCCCCTCGCCGGCGCGGGTGCTTGTTGCCGCGTGCCGGGAAGTCTAGACTCCAGAGACACGACAATACTAAAGGGGACCGCGTCCGAGCGGCTCACGCGACATGGCAAAACCCGGATCATCCAAGACCTTTCTGCGCGCCGTGCCCGGCGGTGGCGAGCGGCCGGCGGCGCGCGCGCCCGAGGCCCTCGGCGCCTACCCGCAGGTGCGCATGCGCCGCAACCGCAGCAACGACTGGACCCGGCGCCTGGTTGCGGAGAACCGGCTCTCGGTCGATGATCTGATCTGGCCGGTCTTCGTCCAGGACCAGGACGGCGCCAGCGCGATCGCCTCCATGCCCGGGGTCCAGCGCTTCGGCCTGGACCGGCTGATCGATGCGGTCGGCCCGGCGGCGGAGGCCGGGGTGCCCGCCATCGCGCTGTTTCCCAACATCGACGAATCCCTGCGCACCCCCGACGCCGCCGAGGCGGTCAATCCGGACAACCTGGTGTGCCGGGCGGTCCGCGCGGTCAAGGCGGCCTATCCGGAGCTCGGCATCATCTGCGACGTGGCGCTCGACCCTTTCAACAGCGATGGCCACGATGGGCTGCTGCGCGACGGCCAGATCGTCAACGACGAATCCGTCGAGGCCCTGTGCCGCCAGGCCCTGGTCCAGGCCGAGGCCGGTTGCGACGTGATCGCGCCGTCCGACATGATGGACGGACGCATCGGCGCGATCCGCGGCACCCTCGATGGGGCCGGCCTGGAAGGCGTCAAGATCCTCGCCTATTCGGCCAAGTACGCCAGCGCCTTCTACGGACCGTTCCGCGACGCGGTCGGTTCCGGCAGCATGCTCGCCGGCGACAAGAAGACCTATCAGATGGACCCGGCCAATACCGAGGAAGCCCTGCGCGAGGTTGCGCTCGACCTTGAGGAGGGCGCGGACATGGTCATGGTCAAGCCCGGCCTGCCCTATCTCGACGTGGTGCAGCGGGTCAAGGAAACCTTCGGCGTGCCGACCTTGGTCTATCAGGTCAGCGGCGAGTACGCGATGCTCAAGGCCGCCGTCGCCAATGGCTGGCTCGACAACGACAAGGTGATCATGGAAAGCCTGCTCGCCTTCAAGCGGGCCGGCGCCGACGCCATCTTAACCTACGCCGCCCCGGAAGCGGTCGAGCGCCTCAAAACGGGCTGAGCCTCCCGCTTCGCGCGCGCCAGGCACCGCGAACCGCGCCTACACTCTCGTCTCCAGTCTTGTTCGACTCGCTCGCTCACGCACGCTTGATTTGCCGCGCCCAAACGGCGAGCATAAATCCAAGAGCCAGCTGAGCCGCGCGAAGCAGGGGAACCCCAATGCCGAAATCCAAAACCAGAAAAAAATCCACCAAGGGCAAAACCAAGTCGATCGACTGGGGTGTGCCGGCAACCAAGGGATCGGGGCGCATCAACTTGGTGCTTGGCGCCGTCGCGCTGGCCGCGCTGGTGGCCGGCGGCGTCTACTTCTGGCAACTGCAGCAGACCGGCAGCGCCTTCGATGTACTGATCGCCGAGGGCCAACCGGCGCTGGCCCGGGTCGAAACCACCCCGGACCGCGGCGGCGGACATCTGGAGCCAGGCCAGGGCCACAGCTACGGCATCGCGTTCCCGACCTCGGGCATCCACGACCGGGTGCCGATCGGTCCCGGATTCTATACCGAACCGCAGCGCGCCACTCAGTTGGTGCATTCGGTCGAACACGGCCACATCGTAATCTACTACGAGGATCCCGGCGCCGAGGCCCGCGACACCATCGAGGCCTGGACCACGCTGTTCGGGGGCAATTGGGACGGCGTGGTCGCGGTCCCCTCCTCCGGGCTCGGCAAGGCCGTGGTGCTGACCGCCTGGCGCAAGATGCTCAAGCTGGACACCTTCGATCCGGCCGCCGCCGCCGCCTTCGTCGACGCCTATCGCGGCCGGGGACCGGAAAACAAGGTTCGCTGAGGCCGCCCGGCCCCGCACGTCATCCCAACAACCAGTCCCGCACTCGGGCGACCTGGGCTGGGTCCATGAGCGCCGGCGCATGGCCACAACCGGCGATTTCGGTGAGTTCGGCGCGCGGCCCCCGGCGAGTCATCTCGGCCGCGGTTTCGGGCAGCAGCAGATCGGAATCCGCACCGCGCAGCACCAGGGTCGGCACCGTTAATCGATCCCAGACCGCCCAGAGATCGACGTCCTCGGGCGGGGCGGCGTGAAAGGCAGCGCCGATCCCCGGATCGTAGCGCAGGCGCAAGGCGCCCTCGCCCTCGCCCCCGCCCTCGCCCCCGCCCTCTGCCGCCGCCACGCTGATCTCGGTCAGATGCCGCCATTCGTGGTCCGCGAGCGCGCCGAAACCGGCGTGGACGTCGCGCACATAGGCCTCGGCGGCTTCGAGATTGGCGAAGCGCGGATCGTGACCCACGTAGGTGCCGATGCGCGCGAGCGCCGCCTTGGGCAGGAACGGGCCGACGTCGTTGAGCACCAGGCGCCGTAATGGGGTACCGAACTGGGCCGTGCCAGATTGGGCCGTGCCAGATTGGGCCGCCATCGTCATGCCGATCAGCCCGCCCATGGAGGTGCCGATCCAATCCACCGCCTCGGCCTCCAGGCGCGCGAGCAGCACGGTCATGTCGGCCAGGTATTGCGGGAAGGCGTAGCCGGCCGGATCGGATAACCAGCTACTCTCGCCACGACCGACTATGTCGGGACAAACGACCCGGCAGCCGGCTTCGGCGAGGGCCGCGGCGAGCGTGTCGAAGTCGCGGCCGTTGCGGGTCAAGCCGTGGACGCAGATCACGACCCGGTCGGCGTCGGGCGCGCCGAATTCGCGGTAGGTCATGGCGTGGAAGCCGCCGGGAGACAGGCAGCGCACCGACCCGCGACGCGGATTTCCCGGTGTGGCGGCGCTCACGGCTCGCACGCCGGCGGCGCGTCATGGACCTCGACGAAGGTCTCCGGGTAGAAGCCGTTGAAGCGGGTCGCGAGCGCGTATGAATAGGCGCCGACCTGACCGATCTCGATCCAGTCGCCTTCGCGTGTGTCTTCGGGCAGCTCGAATGTGCCGGGCAACACGTCCAGCGAATCGCAGGTCGGACCGTTGAGCACGAAGGGCCGGAACGTCTCCGAGGCACCGCCGCCGGTACGGATCAACCGCGCCGGCATGCGCAGATCGACCTGAGCCATCTCCGAGAGGCTGCCGTAGATGCCGTCGTTGATGTAGAGGGAGTCATCCTTGCGCAGTTGCACCTGGGTCAACAACGAGCAAGAGTCGGCGACCAGCGCGCGGCCTGGCTCGGCGAAGACCTCGACCGTCGGCTTGAGCGCGATCTTTTTCAGCCCGGCGCGGATTTCGTCCATATAATCCTCGAGCGGCGGCACCTTCATGTTGGCATAGCTAGCCGGAAAGCCGCCGCCCACGTCGAGGCAGACCGGATCGACCCCGGCACGGGCGATCACCTCGCCGCAGAGCGCAAGCGCCTTGCCGTAGACCGAAGGGTCGCGGCACTGAGAGCCGACGTGGAACGCCAGCCCGGTTTCGCAGCCGCGCGCGCTAGCGGCGCGCAACAACTCGACCGCCTGATCCGCCTTGGCGCCGAATTTGGCGGCCAGATGGTAGAGCGCCGCCTCGACCGGCGGGGTATGCAGGCGCACGATAATCACCACGTTCTCGCCGCCGGTCTCCGCCAGCACTTTGTCGAGCTCGCTCGCGTGGTCGACCACGTAGTGGCGGATGCCGTAGACCGTGTAGGCGTTCTTGATCACCGCCCGGCCCTTGACCGGGTGCATGAAATAAGCGTGGCCGTGCGGGTAGGATTCGTGGACCTGCGCGATCTCGGGCAACGAGGCGGTATCGAAGTGGCGGATGCCGGCCTGGTAGAGCACGTCCAGCACCATGGGGTGCGGGTTGCATTTTACCGCGTAAAGCACCGTGCCCGGGAACAGGGACATGAACCGGCGCGCCGCCGCATCCAGCACCCGCGGTCGCAAGCAGAACACCGGATAGCTTGGCTCGAGCGCCATAACCACCGAGCCCACGTCGGCGAAGCTGCGCGCGCTCTTGGCTTTGTCGCTCTGATGTGCCGGTGCGGTCTGCATGGAACGCCTCGATACCAATGATCCTTCGCGCGTCCTCGCGTGGCTGCAAGCGAACCTTGCACGATTGACAGGTGCCGCGCCAGGTAACACGTTACCACACGCCCCGCACGAGATTAGATAATCTCCGTTAACGAGTCGCTCAAGCAATGTCATTTTCGATTGCCCCTCACCCCGGCCCCGGCTCGACCGAGAACGCGCTCGAGGATCGCCTGTGAGACCGCTCATGCCGGGCCTGCGCGGCGAATGGCGCGCCATGCCGGAATATGGCGACAGCGCCGCCGCGGCCGGCAACATCGGCGTTGCCGTGGTCTCCAGCCAGGCGCTCATCGTCTGGTGCGAGCAAGCCGCCCATCGCGCGATCGCGGACCGCTACGAAGCGGGCGAAACCACCCTCGGCGTCGGTTTCGACCTGACCCACGACGCCCCGGCCCGGCTCGGCCGCGAGGTCGTGACCGAGGCCGAGGTGGCGGCGATCGACGGCCGGCGCATCACTTTCGACGTGCGCGCCACACAAAACGGCGTCACGATCCTGCACGGGCGCCATATCCGCGCGGTGGTCGATCGCGCCCGCTTCTTCGACAAGGCGGGCCTGCCCCCGCCGATCCAGCCCCCACGCCACCAGCGCTTGGAATTCTGGTTCGATTTCCACAGCCCTTGGTGCTACCTCGCCGGCCACCGCATCGGCGCGCTGGCGCGGCGCCACGGTCTCGCGCTGGTCTGGCGCCCGGTGCATCTGCCGCGCCTGCTCCAGGCCGTCAACGGGGCCCCGCCGCCGCCGCGGAAACCCGCATTCAAGCATTGGTCCGAGCAGGACCTGGCCGATTGGGCGGCGCTCCTGGGCCTGCCGTTCAGCCAGCACCCGGACTATCCGCTGCGCCCGGCGCGAGCTTTGCGGGCGGCGATTCAGGTCGCCACGAATCCGGAGACTCAAGACCGCATCGAGGCTTTCGCGCAGCGGGTCCTGCGCGGTTACTGGGCGGAAGGCGCGAACATCGAGGACTTTGGGGTACTCGCCGCGCTCGCCACCGAAGCCGGGCTCGACGGTGGCCGGGTCGTGGAGGGCGCACAGAGCGACGCCGTCAAGCAGGCCCTGGTCGCCAACCTGGACGAAGCGATCGCGGCCGGGGTGTTCGGCGTGCCGACCGTGGCGCTGGGCGAGAAACTCTACTTCGGCAACGACCGGTTGGATATGTTGGAGCTGCACCTCAACGGCGTCGCCGCTCCGGGCGTTTCGGACGAATACCTACCCCAGACCTAACCGTTTGAGCGGGCCGTTGCCGGGTTCGCCGTTGCGGGCCAGTGCCTTGATCTCGCCACTCATGGCGATGCGGCCCTCGTTCATGTAGGCCTCGTGATTCTTCTCCATCTCGCCGAGCACATAACGATAGTTGACCATCAGCCCGGCCGAGCGGGCGAGACCCTGGGCCGAGGTGTCGCCGAGCCAGTTGAGATGTTCGAGCCGGGCGCCGTTTTTGAGGTGGAAGCGCGCGACCGCGTCGATCGGCTCGCCGCTGCTCCGGCGCTCCTGAAAATAGCGTGCGCCGAGCCTGAGCAACGGGCCCTCGAGCGCCTTGCGGACCACCGGGTCCTGGGGCCAGTCGGCGCGCGCCAGCACCGTAAGCAGCGCGGCCTGGGGATCGTCGCTGCCGCCGAGCGCCCGCACGCCGCCGCGCTCGGTTTCGCTGAACGCGACCTCGACGGTTTCCTTCGGCGCCGCTTCGAGCCAGGCCCGAAACCCCGGCACCGGCGAGAGCGTGGCGAAGGTCTTGATGCGCGGCAGCTCGGCCGTGAGGCGCCGGACCACGCGTTTGATCAGGAATTCCCCGAAAGAAATGCCGCGCAGGCCTTTCTGGGTGTTGCTGATGGAATAGAAGATCGCGGTATCGGCGGCCTCCGGATCGGTGCTGGGAGCGGCGCCGTCGAGCAGCGTCTGAATATTGCGGGCGATGCCCTTGACCAGGGCGACTTCGACGAAGGCCAGCGGTTCCTCGGGCATGCGCGGATGAAACAGTGCGTAGAGATGGCGGTCGGACTCGACCCGGTGGCGCAAATCGTCCCAGGAGCGGATTTCGTGCACCGCTTCGTAGGCGATCAGCTTCTCCAGTAGCGCGGCGGGCGAGTCCCAAGTGATGCGCGCCAGATCCAGGAACCCGGTGTCGAACCAGGAGGCCAGCAAGTCGCGCAGGTCGGCGTCGAGATCATCCAGCGCCGGGGCGCGGTCCTGCAACGCCAGCAGATCCGCGCGAAGATCAACTAAAAAATTAATTCCCTCTGGTAGTGCATTGAATTGTGTAAGTAATTTTATTCTAGGTGGCGCAATAACCTGGCGCAGCCGGCGCTCGGCCTGGCGCTTCGCCGCCGGATCGCCGGCCTCCTGGTAAGCCGCGATGGCGGCGTCGAGCGCGGCTTCGTCGCGCGCGAACTCCCCGGCCAATACCTCCAAAAAGCGGCGCCGGCCCTCGTCGTCCAGCTCGAGATAGGTCTCGCCGAGCTCGGCCGCGCGCATCCGCGCCGAGACCTCGCCGCCACGCGCCTCTAAACATTCGGTCATGAAGGCCTTGAGCGCCTCGGGCTCGGCGTCGGCCCGCACGGCGTCCAGCATGCCACCGTTGCGGCCCACGGTCCGGGCCGCGCTCTGGGCAATATCCCGCCAAGCACCGGCCAGATTGGACAGGGTCCGCTCGATCAGGGTCTCGTTCTGCGGCATGGCTCTCAAGCCGATCCTGTGGGAAGTCCGGGTCCCCCGCCCCGCAACAGCCGGGAGTCCCGCAGCCGATTATGGCTACCATGTATTAACGAACCGCCTGTAATGCCAAGAGAAATCGAACCGGCTCGGGGTTCAGGTACGTGGCAGCTAGATCACGCCGCGCCCGCGCAGGGCCTCGATTTCCGCTGCCCCCAGACCGAGCAGTTCGCCTAGCACCTCATCGGTGTGCTGGCCGAGGGTGGGCGGTGCACGACGGTAGGAGGCCGGCGTTTCCGACATCCGGATCGGGCTTGCGATCAAGGGCGCCGGATCGCCGCCGAGCGCCGGGTGGGGCATCTCGATCCGCATGCCGCGGGCCGCGATTTGGGGGTCGGCGAAGGCCTGTTCGATGGTGTTGATCGGACCGCAGCTCACGTTGTGCGCCTCCAGGCCCTCGATCCAGTAACGCGAAGGCTGGGCCGCGACGACCGGCGTCAACAGCGCGGTCAGCTCGGCGCGGTGGCGCAGCCGCTCGCCGTTGCCGCGGAAGCGTTCGTCCTCGGCCAACTCGGGCACCCCGGCGAAGGCGCAGAAGCGCTGGAACTGGCCGTCGTTGCCGACCGCCAGGATGATATCGCCATCGGCGGTGGCGAAGGTCTGATAGGGCACGATATTGGGGTGGGCGTTGCCCAGGCGCGGCGGCGCCTGACCGGTAGCCAGGTAGTTCAGGCCCTGGATCGACAGCGTCGCCACCTGGGTGTCGAGCATGCCGATGTCGATGTACTGGCCCGCGCCGGTCGCCTCGCGGTGGCGCAGCGCGGCGTTGATCGCGACCGCCGCGTACATGCCGGCCATCAGGTCGGCGATCGGAACTCCGGCCTTCTGGGGCGCGCCGTCGGGCTCGCCGGTGATCGACATGAACCCGCCCATGCCCTGGATCAGCACGTCGTAGCCGGGCTTGGCCGCATAGGGCCCGGTCTGGCCGAAACCGGTGATCGAACAGTAGACCAGGCCCGGACAATCCGCCTTGAGCTGCTCGTAGCCGAGGCCGTACTTGGTTAGGCCGCCGTGCTTGAAGTTCTCGACCAGGATGTCGGATTGGGCGATCAGGCGCCGCGCCAGGTCCTGACCCTCGGCCCCGGTCAGATCCAGGGTGATCGAACGCTTGTTACGATTGGAGCTGGCAAAGTAGGCGCTCTCCCCGGACTCCGTGCCGGCGCGGTCCTTGAGAAACGGCGGCGCGAAGCGGCGGGTGTCGTCGCCGGCGCCGGGCCGCTCGACCTTGATCACGTCGGCGCCCAGATCGCCGAGGATCTGGGTGCAGGTCGGCCCGGCCAGAATCCGGGTCAGGTCGAAAACGCGCAGGCCATGGAGTGGACCGGTCATCGTTGGAGCTCGCCTTTCGTGGGATTTAAAATTACCGGGCCGAAGATAGGCGAGCCGTGGGGCGCGCGGCAAGCCGGGTCGTGGCTATGTTTGGTCTTTGCCGCGCCATTGCGGTACACCTGGGCCAGGCGGGTGGGCCAGGCGGGTGGGCCAAGCGGGCGGCCCGGCGCCCGCGCGACAGGGAGCCATGACCATGAAAATCTTCATCACCGG
>Ga0255057_10001029_pt1 | contig 16065 bp, 12 predicted proteins | sample Cases_109_6_MG_FD_189022 | JGI IMG/M metagenome (GOLD analysis project Ga0255057, IMG submission 189022) | Seawater microbial communities from Amundsen Gulf, Northwest Territories, Canada - Cases_109_6 | ecosystem: Environmental > Aquatic > Marine > Gulf | place: Canada: Northwest Territories... | reverse complement strand
GGGCCGGGCGACCTGGGGATATGATGGACAAGGCTCGCGCCTTGCCCACATCCCCACAGGCTCAACAGCAGCAACAGGATGTGATAAACAGGGTTTTGGCAGCATGATCAGACAACGGAATACACCTTAACTGCGCTGCCAAACTGTCCAACAAGGTGGGACCACCTCAGACCATGCCCATCAGAGCGTTAATGCGACAATGCCACACCGATCAATCGGCGAGCATGGTCAATGCAGCCCGGCGTTCTCCCGGCTTCAATCTAAGAAACAGCGTGCGGGCTTTCTTGATGTCTTGTTCGGAACCACTTTCGGCGGCCGCCTTGAGGGCAACCGTAGTTAAATGATCCGGCCCACAGATGAAAACCAAAGCTTTAGCCAAGCGCACCATGGCTGCATGGTCGATCTTTGTCTCTTCCATTCGGGGGCTCCCCAAGTATCAGCCTATTTCGTCGCGTCGATCTGTATCAGGCTTGGTGGCACCAGCAAAGCAACTCAGTTCGGCCGACACAGTGCGCCTGCCCATCACGGGTGCCGCTGACAAGAAGACCATAGCAAATCCTGGCCGCGCAACCGCCGTGAACTGCTTGCATCAATCGCCTTGGCATTGTCACGTTAATCGGATTCGCAGCGAAGTCGAGGTGACTCGCCGATTGTCAAAATTCTCGTTTTCAATGGCTTAGCCTCATGGCCGAGCAGAAAATTCGGCCCATTTTTCGTTAACGTGACAATGCCCAGCTGCCTAACTGATCGCATCCATTGAACGACCGCTTTGCGATCGCATAACCGACGTTCGCGTCGTCCAGCTTGAATGACCGAGATGGGTCGATCTCGGTCATTTGATTAGGGTCGTAAGCGCCTCTTCGAACGACGGCTCATGGCTATTCGGAGACGTATCTGCAGGTCTCTCCAGAGGTCTGCTTTCGGGCCTTATCGAGACGAAACTAACGCGAAAGCCGACATCGCAGTATTGGTGACTGGTCGTGAGGGATAAGCCGACGTCCTCCCCTACAAATTAGCACGACTGCATCTAATAGGATGAACGGCTCTTATCCGTAAAGTGCACCGAATTCTTTGCCGAGTATGTGACAGCCCCCCGCCCGCTAATCTCTTCATTAAATGGGGACCCCACCCCCAAGATAAGATTAATTCTGGGGATCAAAGGAGGTAATGCTTGTCACCGGTTTCGAATTAACAAAAGCGCCTGCAAAGAGCCGTTTCTGCCGCCGTGCCCTTATTAATCCATTATTAGATTTCAAGATCTGAAATCGAAAATACTCTAACCCATTGAAAAGATTGGTGCGCCCGGCAGGACTCGAACCTGCGACCCCCTGATTAGGAATCAGGTGCTCTATCCTGCTGAGCTACGGGCGCCTTCGTCTTGCGACCGTTCTGACATAGCGCCGCGGCGCGGGGCGATCAACCGCTTTGGCGGGCGGCTTGGCGGTTCGGGGCTCAGCCGGCGGGCTGCGGGGTCAGGGTGCGCAGGCGGTCGGTGGCCGAGACAAGGGCGCGGCGGATGCCGGGTTCCATCGCCGAATGGCCGGCGTCGGGCACGACGACGTACTCCGCCTCGGGCCAGGCGCGGGTGAGCTCGTCGGCGGTTTCGATGGGGCAGATCACGTCGTGGCGCCCCTGGACGATGGTCGTCGGGATATGGCGGATCCGCGCGATGTCGCGCAGCAGCGCGCCGTCTTCCAGGAAGCCGCCGTTGCGGAAGTAATGCGCCTCCAGCCGGGCCAGCCCCAGGGCGGTGGTCGGGTCGGCGAAGCCCTGCAGGGCCGCCTTGTTGGGCCGCAGGGTCGAGCAGCTGCCCTCATAGACGCTCCAGGCCTGCGCCGCCGGATGGTGGACCTGCGGATCGGCGTCGGTCAGCCGGCGATGGTAGTTGGCCAGCGGGTCGGCGCGTTCGGCGGGCGGCAGAAACTCGATGAACTTGCGCCAGGCCTCGGGATGGAAGCGCCCCATGCCCCAGAGGAACCAGTCTATCTCGCGCTCGCGGCAGAGAAAGATCCCGCGCAGCACCAGGGCCGTCACCCGCTCGGGATGGCTTTGGGCATAGGCGAGCCCCAGCGTGGAGCCCCAGGACCCGCCGAACACCTGCCAGCGCTCGATGCCCAGGTGCCGGCGCAGGGCCTCCATGTCGGCCACCAGGTGGGCGGTGCTGTTGTCCTCCACCGCGGCCAGGGGGCGCGAGCGGCCGGCGCCACGCTGGTCGAAGACGACGATGCGATAGTGCGCCGGGTCGAAAAACCGCCGATGCTCCGGCGAGGCGCCGGCGCCGGGCCCACCGTGCAGGAAGACCACCGGCCGGCCCTGGGGGTTGCCGCTGACCTCCCAGTAGAGGCTGTGGCGCCGGTCCACCTCGAGCCGCCCGCTCTCATAGGGCTCTATCGGCGGATAGAGGTCCTGCTCCTGCCCGCCACCGTTTTCCCGCATTTCTTTCGGTCCTCTCATTCGAGGGGATTGTCTCGCGCTACCCAATGCGGTCATATCGCATCGACCGGCCACTTACCAGAGCCTCGAAGGTCCGGCCGCCCTTAGCGATGATCGAGCCATGCGCCACCTACTCTTGCCGCCCCTCGCCGTTGTTTGCCTGATCGCCTGGCTCGTTGCCGCGACGCCCGGTCTTGCCGGCGCGGTCCTGCCCGAGGGGCTCGACATCGAGGGTCCGTTTCGGGTGCTGTCGGTCATCGATGGCGACACGGCGGTGCTGGAGACCGGCCGGGAGGTCCGCTTCGTCGGCATCCAGGCGCCCAAGCTGCCCCTCGGCCGCACGGATTTCGAGACCTGGCCGCTGGCCGAGGAGGCCAAGGCCGCCGTCCAATCGCTGCTCCGCGGCCGGCGGGTCTTTCTCGGCTACGGGGGCCGGCGGGAGGACCGCCACGGGCGCCTTCTGGCCCATCTGTTCATCGAGGAAGAGGGGCACCCCTGGGTCCAGGCCCGCCTGCTCTCCCAAGGCCTGGCGCGGGTCTACGGCTTTGCCGACAATCGCGCGCTGCTGGGCGAGATGCTGGCTTTCGAGCGGGGCGCGCGCGCCGCCGGGCGCGGCATCTGGGTCGAGCCCTTCTATCGCCTGCTCGACGCGCAAGAGCTGGAAGCGCGGCCGCGCGACTTCATTGGCCGCTTCGAGATCGTCGAGGGGCGCATCTTGGGGGTGGCGCTGGTGCGCGGGCGCACCTATCTGAACTTCGGGCCGGACTGGAAACGCGACTTCACCGCCACCATCGACGCCGCGGCGGGGCGCCTTTTCGAGGCCGACGGCCTGGACGTCGAGGCGTTTGAGGGGCGTCGCGTTCGTGTGCGCGGTTGGCTAAACTCTCTGAATGGACCCATGGTGAAGGTAACCCATCCAGAACAGATCGAGGTGCTTGAGAAATGATCGTGAAGCTTACCCGGCTTGCCGCCGTCGGTTTTCTTCTGCCGCTGCTTGCCGCCTGCGCGGTCGCGCCGGGAACCGGCCGGACCATCTTCACCGGGGGCATGTCCCAGGAAGACGAAAAGGCCATCGGCTTCGAGCAGCACCCGAAGATGGTCGAAGAGTTCGGCGGCGGGTACGCCGACGCCGAACTCCAGACCTATGTGTCGCGGGTCGGGGAGAAGCTGGCCCGGCAGTCCGAGCTGCCCAATCTCGCCTTCACCTTCACGGTGCTGGACTCGCCCATCGTCAACGCCTTCGCCCTGCCCGGCGGGTACGTGTACGTGTCGCGCGGGCTGTTGACGCTGGCCGGCAACGAGGCGGAGCTGGCGAGCGTCCTGGGCCACGAAATCGGCCACGTCACCGCCCGTCATTCGGCCGAACGCTATGGCCAGTCGATGGCCGTCGGCATCGCCTCGGCCGGGCTCGGCGTCTTCGGCGGCGGCCTGGCCTCGCAGGCCGGCCAGTCGCTGGGCACGCTTGCCCTGCGCAGCTACAGCCGCGATCAGGAGCTCGAATCGGACACCCTGGGGATCCGCTATATGGCCCGCGCCGGTTATGACACCGAAGCGTCGGCGACCTTTCTGCGCAAGATGTACGCGCAGAGCCGCCTGGAGGCCCAGCTTGCCGGCGATCCCGAGGCGGCCGACAACTTCAGCCTCCTACAGACCCATCCGCGTACCCTCGACCGGGTCAATCAGGCGATCAAGAAGTCCGCCGTGCAGCCGGTGCCCGAGCCGATCGTCGGCAAACGCGCCTACCTGCAGGCGATCGATGGGATGATCTATGGCGACAATCCCGAAAGCGGCGTCGTGCGGGGCCTGAGCTTCCTGCACCCGGCCTTGCGCTTCGCCTTCGAGGTGCCGCCGGGTTTCCGCCTGGCCAACGCGCCCAGTCACGTTCAGGCCGAGGGCCCGGACAAGACCTTCATCCTCTTCGACCGGGCGCCCGAGAGCTACCGGGGACCGATGACCAGCTATCTGCGCGACGTCTGGGTCGAGGGTGACCTCGAGGACCTGGAGCGGATCACGGTCAACAAGATGGAGGCGGCGACCGGCTGGCTCAGAGTGCCCTCGCGCTCCGGAGATCAGGATCTGCGCGGCCTCGCCTTACGCTACGATAGCGACACGATCTATCGTTTTCTGTTCCTCAGCCCGGCCAACAAGACCGGCCGCTATGCCGAGCCCTTCCGCCGGACGACCTACAGCTTCCGGCGCCTGTCGAAGCGCGAAGCCAATGCCATCAAGCCGCTGCGCGTCGACCTGCACACCGTAAAATCCGGTGAGAGCGCCGCCGACATCGCCGCGCGCATGCCGCTCGAGAGCGCGCGGCTGGAACACCTTCTGGTCCTGAACGGATATTCCTCGGCCAACGAGATCAAGGCTGGCGACGTCCTCAAGGTCGTCACCGAGGACTAGGCCGGCCCCATGCCCGAAGGCGCCGAAGGGCAAGACTCCTCAAACACAACCGGAAATGGTGGTTTTCCTCTATCGCTGATGCTCTCGCTCTGCTTCAGCGGTCTGATCGCCATCGCCATCGGTGCCGTCTTGTGGATCTCCTTCGCCAGCGCCAAGGACAATATGCTGCGGCTTTTGGGCGCCTCGGGGGAGTCCATCGTCGATGCCATGGTCGCGCAGGTGGAAAGCCATCTCGCCAGCGCGGAAAGTCAGGCCGAGTTCGTGGCCGGGCTGATCGCCGAGGGCGAGCTCGACCCGGCCGGCGGGGACCGATTGGGCGATATCCTGCTGGGTAGCCTCGGCGGCGCTCGGGAGGTTTACGGCATCGCGTACATCACCGAGGACTTCCAAATGACCGGCGTCGGGCGCGGGCCGCGTGGCCTGATCCGGCGCAAGCAGGTCTGGAAAGACGACCCCGGCACCAGGGCTTGGATGCGCTGGGCGAGCGAGAGCGACGGGCCGGCCTGGATCGGCGTCCACTGGATCGAAGACATCGATGAGCCCGCCCTGATCTACCTCCAGCCGGTGCGCGTCGACAACCGCTTTCGCGGCGCGATACTTTCCGCCGTTACGTTGCGCGCGTTGTCCGAGTTCATTGCCAACATCTCCGACCAGACGGAGCTGACGAGTTTCATTCTTTCCGGCGATGGAGCGGTAATCGCCCACGCCGCCTTGAAGGACGCGGCGGCGCGCGGCGGCAAGGACGCTCCCCTGCCGACGCTGGAGAGCTTGGACGATCCAGATCTGGCGCTTTTTTCCCTGCCCGCGGACTTCGACCTTCGTGACGTGCGGCCCCACGCGAGCGTGGACGGCAAGCTTGTCGACAGGGACGATCGGGGCGTGGTCTTCTTCCACCGCAGCGTCTTCGGCTTCGGGCCGGAAGCCTGGACTTTCGGCGTCTATGCCCCGTTGGAGCAGGTCGACAGGAGTTTCGAGGGCCTGCGGATAGCGCTTCTGGTGGGCATTGCCATCCTGGGTTTGGCGGTGCTGGCCGCGGTCGTCCTGAGCGGCGCCATCGCCCGGCCCATCGCCCGGCTGGCCAGCGTGAGCGGGGCCGTGCAGCGCCTGGAGATCGGTCGTGCCGAGTTGCTCGATCCGACCTACCTGCGCGAGGTCAATCGGGCGGCCAACGCCTATAACGCCATGTTGAACGCGCTGCGCTGGTTCGAGATCTACCTGCCGCGCAGCCTGGTCCTGCGTCTCATGCGCCAGGGCGCTTCGGCCGTGCGATCGGAGCAGCGCGAGGTCACCGTGCTGTTCACCGACATCGTCGGTTTCACAGGTCTGGCGAGCGATCTGCCGGCCGCCGACTTGGCGCAGTTGCTGAACGAGCATTTCTCCCTGCTTGCCGAGCCGATCGAGGCCGAGGAGGGAACCATCGACAAGTATATCGGCGACTCCGTCATGGCCTTCTGGGGCGCGCCCATGGAGCAGCCCGACCATGCCCGGCGAGCGGCGCGGGCTTGCCTTGCCGCGGTGCGCAGCCTGGCGGAAGACAACCGCCGGCGAGCCGCCGCGGGGCAGCCCGCCATCCGCATCCGCGCCGGCCTGCACAGCGGGCCGGTCATCGTCGGCAACATCGGCGCGCCCGGGCGCATCAACTACACCCTCATCGGCGACACGGTGAACGCGGCGCAGAGAATCGAACAGCTGGGCAAGGCCCATATGGAAGAAAACGAGACCGCGGTCATCCTGGTCTCCGGAGAAACGGCGGCGCTTCTGGAGCCGGCATTCGAGTTGCAGGCGGTGCAGGAGCTGGTGCTGCGCGGGCGCCGCGAGCCCACACGGATCATGAAGCTGATCGGCGAACGCGAAACGGATCGCTAGTACCAAATCGCAATGAGCATAGCTCATGGAGATTTGGTGGACGCGCAAAGTATTGGCTCGAAAAGCCAATACTTTCAAGGACTAGCGCCGCTGAGGCGCGCAGCCTGCGTGGCGCTTGAACGCGAGCCCAAGGGTCATTTTCAATGAGCCTTGGTAATGGCACCCGCCGTTTCAGGCGGTGTGCTCGTAGTCGCGCAGGTCGTCGATCACCTTGCCGTCGTTGGGCAGGTCGCCCGGCTCCACCAGCTCGACCGCGCCGCGCATCTTGCAGCTAATCCGCAGGCTGTCGGCCACGGCCTGGGCCAGACCCTCGTCGCGTGAGCGGCTCTCGCAGCGCAGCGTCATCTGGTCGCCGTCGCCCTCGCGCACGACGACCAGGCGGGCTTTCTCGATCTCCGGATGGTGTTTCAAGACCTCGGCCACCTGATGGGGATGGACGAACATGCCTTTGATCTTGGCGGTCTGATCGGCCCGCCCCATCCAGCCTTTGATGCGCAGATTGGTGCGCCCGCAGGGGCTCGGTCCGGCGAGCACCGCCGACAGGTCGCCCGTGGCGAAGCGTATCAGCGGGTAGTCGGGATTGAAGGTGGTCACCAAAACCTCGCCCACCTCGCCGGCGGGGACCGGGTCGCCGGTGCCTGGGCGGACGATCTCGATCAACAGGCCTTCGTCGGCGATAAGCCCTTCCATCGCCTCGGACTCGTAGGCGATAACGCCGAGTTCGCCCGTGGCATAGCACTGCAGGACGGAAATGCCGCGCGCCGCGTAGTCCTGGCGTAACGAGGCAAAGAGTGCACCGCCGGATACCAGCGCCTTGGTTATCGAGCTGACGTCCAGGCCCAGCTCCTCGCCGGCATCGAGCAGGGTCTTGAGAAAGTCCGGAGTGCCGCCATAGCCTTGCGGGCGGATTTGGGCGATGGCCTCGACCTGCTGCTTGGTGTTGCCGACGCCGGCGGGCACCACCGCGCAGCCGAGCGCCCGGGCGCCGTCGTCCAAGATCCAGCCGCCGGGGCTCAGGTGATAGGAAAGCGTGTTGTGGACGATATCGCCTGGCCGGAAACCGGCGGCGAAGAAGGCGCGCGCCGCGCGCCAGTAGTCGAGCCGGGGCCCTTCGAGTTCGAAGATCGGCCCAGGAGAGGCGAATATGCGCTGTGCGCGCCCGGGTGCCACGGTCTCGATCCCGGCGAAGGGCGGGCGGGCCCGCTGGCGGTCGACCAGATCGCTCTTGCGGAGGACCGGCAGGCGCGCCAGATCGGCGAGACCGGAAACCTTGCCGGGTTCGACCTCCTTCAGCGCCTCGGCGTAATAGGGGCTATTCTCACGGGCATGGGCGAGCTGCCGGGCGAGGGCGGCTACTTGCGCGCGCTCACGGACCTCGGGCGGGCGGGTTTCCAGCTCGTCGTAATACTCGGTCTTTCCCGCCATGGCTCACAGCCAGCGCTTGCGGCGCTTGTACGATTTGAGGTTCTTGAACGAGCGCCGCTCTTCGCCGCCGCCGAGATAGAACTCCTTGACGTCCTCGTTGTTGCGCAACTCCTCGGCGGTCCCGTCGAGGACGATCTTTCCCTGTTCCATGATGTAACCGTAGGACGCCGCCTTTAGCGCCATATTGGCGTTTTGCTCGACCAGCAGGATGGAAATCCCGAGATCGCTGTTCAAGCGCTTGATGATGCCGAACACCTCCTTGACCAGAAGTGGCGAGAGGCCCATCGAGGGCTCGTCCATCAAGATCAGCTTGGGCCGCGCCATCAAGGACCGGCCGATGGCCAGCATCTGCTGCTCGCCGCCGGACAGATAGCCGGCCAGGCCGGTGCGTTCCTTGAGCCGCGGGAAATACCCGAACACCATGTCGATGTCGTCCTTGACCGACCCTTCACGCCGGGTGAAAGCGCCCAGGCGAAGGTTCTCGATCGTCGTCATGTCCTGCACAATGCGCCGGCCCTCCATGACCTGGAAGATGCCGGCGCGCACGATGTCCTCCGGGTCGAGGTGATGGATCGGGCGTCCGTTGAAATCGATCTCGCCGCGGGTGATCTTGCCGTCCTCGCTGTTCAACAGCCCGCTGATGGCTTTGAGCGTGGTCGATTTGCCGGCTCCGTTGGCGCCCAGAAGCGCCGTGATCGAGCCTTCTTCGACATCGAGGCTCAACCCGCGCAGCACCAGGATCACGTCGCTGTAGACGACCTCGATATTCTTGACCGAGAGCACCTGCGAGGCGGGTGATGGAGCGGTTGCAGCATCAGCCATGGTTTGTCTCTCTGCTTCGAGGATTTGAGGGTCGGGCTATTCGGTGCTGGGGGTGAGGCACCGGGGTGCGGCCCGACAAGGCCGCACCCCGATCACCGAACGTGCTTACCAGCCGAGCCACTCGGGCTTGCGTGGCAGCTTGGCGGTGAAGACCTGCTCCATGCCGATCGAACCGCTGGAAATCAGCGCGGGGATCTCACCCTCGCCGCCCTTGGCCGAGCCGCGATAGACGAAGACGTCCATGACGCCGCGGTGGTCCTCAGCGTTCCAGGTCGCCGGAAGGCAAACCCCCTCGAGGCCGGCCGGGACCCAGTCCTTCTTCTCGTACATCGCCTGCTTGATGTTCGGCCCGTTGATGCCGCCGTCCATCTCGTCGGCGATCTCCATGGCCTCTTTCATGAAGTAGACCGAGCAGACGCCGCGCAGGTAGTGAACGGCCCGGTACTCGTCGAGGTCCGGATCGGACATCTTGGAGATTTCCTCGACCAACTTCATGCCGGGCACGTCGTCGCCCCACTTGGCCGCGCCCATGACCCAGACGACGCCGTTGGCCGATTCGCCGGCCGCCTTCAGGACGTTCTCGTCATAGCCCCAGATGTTGGCCATGAACTGCACGTCGACGCCCACCGTATCGCACGACTTGAGCAGCGAGATGTTGGAGCCTGACGTGTTGGCGAGGAAGGCGAAATTGGCGCCCGAATTCTTCAGGCTCAGGCACTGCGCCTTGAAGTCGCCGGGCTTCAGGGAGTACTGGATCGACGGCAGGACCTCGAAGCCCAACTCCTTGGCGTACTCCTCGCCGGCCTTCATGGGTGCGTTGGGATAGGGGTGGTTATCGCCCATGTGCACGTACTTGGGCTTGTCGATGCCGCGCGCCTTGGCGTCGTCGGCGGCCCACTGGATGAGGGCGCGCACGCCGTCGGAATAGCTCGGCCCGTAGAAGTAGTTGTAGGGCGCCGGCTTCTTGGTCTCCGGCCCCTTGCCCGTGGGATCGGTCAAGTGCGCGGAATAGGAGGCCGAGTAATAGGGGATCTCGTCCTTCGCAACGAAGGACACCATGGCCTCGGTGTCGCCCGTGCCCCAGCCTTGGATGGCCACGACCTCGTTCTTCCATTTCTTGTAGGCGGCGATCGCCCGCGGGACCTCATAGGAATAGTCCAGGGTCAGCGCCTCGATCTGCTTGCCGTTGATGCCGCCGTTGGCATTGATGTAGGCCATCGCATCGATCTTGGCCTGGCCGTAAACCTTGCCGACCACGGCGGTCCGCCCGGTGAAGTCGACGAGATTGCCGACCACGATCTTGTCCGCGGCCTGTGAGACGCCTGACCAGCTGGCCAAGGCCGTTGCCGCGATGATGATCTTGATACTCTGTTTCATGGTTTTACTTGCCTCCTTGCTCGAAAACCGTGTGGAGCCCACTCCCGCATGAATGACGTGCCGATCCTCGATGATCGGTTCGTCGCGTATTGCCGTCGCTTCTTCTCCCCTCCGTCGTTCGGAGCATCCTAGTAGGAAAAGGGGTAGAGTTTCCAGTAAGCCTTGATCAGCCGCCAGCGGTGAATAAGGCCGTCCGGCTCGAAAATCAAAAACAGCACGATCGCCAGGCCGATCGACATCTGTTTGAGGTAGGCGAGGCCGCTGTTGAGCGCCGGTATGTCTCCGGCCACCTGTCCGATCCCGGCGACCAGCTGTTCCATGACCTCGGGCAGCAGGACCATGAAGGCGGTTCCCATAAGGGTCCCGGCGATCGAGCCCAGGCCGCCGATGATGATCATTCCGAGGAACTGGATGGAGAGCAGGATATCGAAAGCCTCCACCGAGACGAAGCCGAGATAGATGCCGAACAGCGCACCGCCGACGCCGGCATAGAAGGACGAAACGCCGAAGGACAGCACCCGGTATTTGGTCAGGTTGATGCCCATGATCTCGGCCGATAGGTAATGATCGCGCACGGCGACGAAGGCACGGCCGTCGCGGCTGCGCATCAGATTTGCGGCGCCGACGTACATGACGACGACATAGCCCAGCACCACGTAAAGGAAGGCCTGATCGCTGTCGAAGGCAAAGCCGAAAAGCTCGAACGGATTGGCCAGCGCGCCCGACGATCCGCCGCTGAACCAATCGGCCCGGGCGAAGAAGTCCTCCAGGATGAACTGGGAGGCGAGCGTCGCGATGGCCAGATAGAGCCCCTTGATGCGCGCCGCCGGGATGCCGAAGATCATCCCCACCGCCGTGGTCCACACCCCGGCCAGAGGAATGGCGAGCCACACCGGTATGCCGACGACGTTGTTCAGATAGGCCGAGGCGAAGGCGCCGAAACCGAAAAAGGCGCTGTGGCCCAGCGATATCTGCCCGGTGAAGCCGACCAGAATGTTGAGGCCCAGAGCGGCGATGCCGTAGTAGCCGATCTGGATCATCAGGTTCAGGTAGTAGGAGTCCAGGACCAACGGCGACAGCGCCACGAGGACGATACCGGCGATGCAGGCGGCGCGCGTGACGGGCGTCGCAAAGAGCGTCGTATCGTTGCGGTAACGCGTCTTGAACTGGCCGCAAGGACGGGAAACGGAAATGGCCATGACGCGTCAGATCCTCTCGATGTCCGGCGTGCCGAACAGACCGTACGGCTTGACCATCAGGATCACGATCAGCACATAAAACGGCGCGATGGTGTATAGGTTCCCGAGGTGGAGGAACTGGCCGTCGGCGAACTCGGCCACGTTTTCCAGGACCCCCACGATGAGCCCGCCGATGACCGCCCCGATGACCGAGTCGAGCCCGCCGACGATGACCGCGGGGAAAACCTTGATCCCGATGAAAGACAACGCCGACGAGACGCCGTTGACCACCCCGATGACCACACCGGCGAGCGCCGAGACCATCGCCGAGATGGCCCATGACATGGCGAAGACCCGCTTGATCGAGATGCCGAGCGACTGCGCGACCTGCTGGTCGAATGCCGTCGCGCGCATCGCCAGACCCATTTTCGAGAACTTGAAGAACCAGGCGAAGCCTATCATCACGGCGATCGAGATCGCCATGCCCAGCAGGTAGACCGGCTGCACGTTCAGCCCCATCACGTTGACCGCCTTGGCCTCGAAGATCGGCGGGAAGGGTTGCACGAAGACCCCGAACATCCAGTTCATAAGCGCCTGGAAGAAGATCGACAGGCCGATGGTCACCATGATGACGGAGATGATCGGCTCGCCGATCATCGGCCGCAGCACCACCACCTGAAGCACGATGCCGAAGGCCATCATGAAGATCAGCGTAAAGAGGAAACCCCAGATGAACGGCAGACCGAAGGTGGTCAGGAACCACCAGCAGGTCCAGGCCCCGATCAGCAGGAACTCGCCCTGGGCAAAGTTGACGATCTGGCTGGCCTTGTAGATCAGCACGAAGCACATGGCGACGACGCCGTAGAGGGTCCCCACGATCAGGCCGTTGATGACCAGTTGAAACAGCAGCTCCCAGTTCATTGGAACTCCCCGATATCCTTATTCCGCCGCCAGGCGTTCGTCGTCGCCGGACATGGCGACGACCTTTAGGGTCGTGCGGATGCGCTGTTTGGTGCCGTCCTGGAAGGCGATCGTGGTATCCACCTCGACCGCGGTCCGGTCGCTGTATAGCGTGTCGATGATGTCGGCGTACTTCTCGCCGATGACGGCGCGCCGGACCTTGCGGGTGCGCGTCAGCTCGCCGTCGTCGGGGTCGAGTTCCTTATAGAGCAACAGGAACTTGCGGATCCGCTGGGCCGGGGGCAGGGAGCCGTTCACCTTCTCCACCTCGGCCTGCAGCAGATCGTAGACCTCGGCACGGGCCGAGAGGTCGCTATAGGTGGTAAAGGAGATGCGCTTCTTCTCCGCCCACTTGGAGACGATCGAATAGCGAATGCAGATCATCGCTGCCAGATAGTCGCGGCCATCCCCCAGGACCACCACCTCGGCGATGTAGGGAGAGAACTTCAGCTTGTTCTCGATGAACTGAGGCGAGAAGCGCTGACCTCTGGAGGTTATCGCCAGATCGGCGATACGGTCCAGGACCACCAGATGACCCTTGTCGTTGAAGAACCCGGCATCGCCGGTGTGCATCCAGCCGTCGCGCATGTCCTGGTGCGTGGCCTCCTCGTTCTTGTAGTAGCCCTGGAACATGTTCGGATGGCGGGTGACGATCTCGCCGACACCTTCGCTGTCGGGGTCGCCGATCTTCACCTCGACCTCGGAGGTGAAGGGCACGCCCACCGTATCGTAATCGATGTCGCCGGCGCGATGGATCGTGTAGGCGCCCATCAGCTCCGTCTGGCCGTAGAGCTGGCGTAAGGGTATGCCCATGGCCAGGAAGAACTTGAAGGTGTCGGGGCCCAGCGCCGCCCCGCCGGTCGCCGCCGAATGCAGCCGCGTGAACCCTAGGCGATCCTTCAAGGCGCGGAACAGCAAGAGGTCGGCAAGCTTCGAATGTTCGCCGCGCTCCAGCGCCTCCAGCCCGAGTTTCATGCCGTAATCGAAGAGCTTCTGCTTGAGCGGTGTCGCGTCCATGACCCGCGCACGCACATCGGCGGCGATACCCTCCCAGACCCGCGGCGCCAACAGCACGAAGGTCGGGCCGATCTCGCGCATGTCGCTCATCATCGTCTCGGGTTCTTCGACGAAGTTGACCGTCATGCGGCTGATCAGCGCCTCGCCCAGGGCATAGATCTGCTCCATGATCCACGGCAGCGGCAGGACCGACACGTACTCGTCATCCGGCCCCTTGGGATCGACCTCGAGATAGAACCGGCAATGGCGTAACACCCGCCCTCCCCCAAGCACGGCAAGCTTTGGGTGGGCCGTGGTGCCGGAGGTCGTGCAGAGGATCGCCGGATCGTCGCCGTGGACGGCCGCGATCATCTTGTCGTAAGCCTGCGGGTCTTCGGCCAGCACCGCATCGCCCATCTCCGACAGGGTGTCGCTGGTCATTAGCCTGGGGTCGTCATACTTGCGCATGCCGCGCGGGTCGGAATAGATGATGTGCTTGACCGAGGGAATTTGGTCCTCCAGGGCGAGGAACTTGTCCACCTGCTCCTCGTCCTCGGCGAGGATCACCTTCGCCTCGGAATATGTCACCAGATACATGACTTCCTGGTCGAGCACGTCGCGATAAAGGCCGATGGAGGCCGCCCCCACGGCATGGGCGGCGATCTCGCCGGCCACCCAGTCGGGCCGGTTGTCGCCGATCAGCCCGACGACGTCGCCCTTGCCGATCCCCAGCTTGGCGAGGCCGCAGGCAAAGCGCTTGACCCGCTCGTTGTACTGCGTCCAGGTGAAGGCGTTCCAGATGCCGAAGTCCTTCTCCCGGAGAGCGATCTCGTCCGGCCAGTTCTTGGCATTGTAGGCAAGCACTTTGGGGAAGGTATCGTGCTGCTCCAAGTCGGGATAAGCGGTGCCCATCAGGCGACGTGCTCCTCGATTTCCTCGTCCGCCTGGTCGCTCGGATCATCCGCCTCGCCCAGGTAGGCCCGCTTGACGTGCGTATTGGCCGCCACCTCTTCGGGCAGGCCCGAGGCGATCGTCTTGCCGAAATCGAGCACCATGACGCGGTGCGAGATATCCATCACGACGCCCATGTCGTGCTCGATCATCACGACGCTCATGCCCCACTCCTCGTTCAGGTCGACGATGTAGCGGGCCATGTCCTCCTTCTCCTCGAGGTTCATGCCGGCCATGGGCTCGTCGAGCAGCACGAGCTTGGGCTTGAGCGCGATGGCCCGGGCCAGCTCCACCCGCTTGCGCAACCCGTAGGGCAAGGTCCCGGCGACGGCGTTGCGGACGTGCTGGATTTCCAGGAAGTCGATGATGTCCTCCACCTCGCGCCGATGGGCCAGCTCCTCCTTCTGCGCGCCGCCCAGCCAGTACACCATGCCGGTCAGGAAGTTGTTCTTCAGCAGATGGTGGCGGCCGACCATGATATTGTCGAGGACCGTCATGTGGCCGAACAGCGCCAGGTTCTGGAAGGTGCGCCCGATCCCCAGATCGGCGCGGGCATTGGGGCGCAGGCCGGTGACATCGCGGCCCACGAAACGGATGCGTCCTTCTTGCGGATTGTAACGCCCCGATATGCAGTTCAGCATCGAGGTCTTTCCGGCGCCGTTGGGGCCGATGATCGAAAACAGTTCGCCCGGCACCACGTCGAGCGACACGTCGGCCAGCGCCTGCACGCCGCCGAAACTCAATGAGACGCGCTCCACCTGCAAGAGGGGCTTTTGATCGCCCATCCGGATGTTTCCTCCCTGACCGGCCCGCCTTTTGACGGGTCTTGGTTCTAACAGGCCTCGAATTTTGCTTCTCGAGGCGTATATGTGTAAGTCAGGGCTAACATAATATCAACCGCCTAACGTCCACGCCTAAATCAAACACCAGTATCGGTGAGCACCATGGATCGACGAATGCGAACCGAAGAGACCGAGATTCGAGTCCAGGATGTGTCCCTAAAGGCCTGCCGCATCCTCCCGCCAAAGTACGAGGAAGGCGCGCCCACCCTGGTCTTCCTGCACGAGGGCTTAGGCTCGATCGGGCAGTGGCGCGCCTTCCCCGAGCGCCTCGCCGAGCGCACCGGGCTTGCTGCATTCGTTTATGACCGGCGGGGCTATGGTGGCTCCGATCCCCTGGCGCTGCCGCGCTCCAAGGACTACCTGGAGCGAGAGGCCGAGGACTACCTGCCCGCTGTGCTGCGCGCCGCCGGGATCGAGCGCCCCCTGCTGATCGGTCATTCCGACGGCGGCTCGATCGCCCTTCTCTTTGCCGCCGCCTACCCCGAGGTTCCGGTGGCCACGATCACCGAAGCCGCACACGTCTTCGTCGAGGAGGTCACCCTGGCCGGCATCCGTGAGGCGGAGAAGGCCTTCCACGAAAAGGGTCTGCTGGACCGTCTGGCGCGCTATCACGGGACCAAGGCCGAGACCGTCTTTCGCGCCTGGACCGAGACCTGGCTGAGACCCGACTTTCGCGACTGGAACATCGTCGCCCGCCTGACCGGCATCACCTGTCCGCTCTTGGTCATGCAGGGCGCCGACGATCAGTACGGCACGGCGCGTCAGGTGGAGACCATCGTCGCGCAAAGCTCGGGGCCGGCCGAGGCTTGTCTGGT
>Ga0255057_10001027_pt1 | contig 16105 bp, 15 predicted proteins | sample Cases_109_6_MG_FD_189022 | JGI IMG/M metagenome (GOLD analysis project Ga0255057, IMG submission 189022) | Seawater microbial communities from Amundsen Gulf, Northwest Territories, Canada - Cases_109_6 | ecosystem: Environmental > Aquatic > Marine > Gulf | place: Canada: Northwest Territories... | reverse complement strand
ACGCCCCGTCTGGTGCCGGGGGTGGATGCTCGAGTTCCCGTATCTCGCTTGTTGACCACTAAGAGTGAGATAGACTGTCATCAGGAACGAACACACGGGGCGTAAGATCCAATGCAACGCGGAATAACCGGCCACGACCACCCCTTAAGGGGGCGAGGCATGACCCCATGGGTGTAGCGATAGTCACAGGCTCGGCGAGTCTGATCGGATCCGAGGCGGTCCGTCACTTCGTCGAGCAGGGCATGATCGTGGTTGGGATCGACAACGACGTGCTCGAATCCTTCACCTCGCCCGGCCTGACCAGGACACGTGTGGTGCCGATTCTCACCACACCGCCCCCGGGCATGCCCATGGCGCTGAGAAGGGTCCGGTCGGCTCTAGCGAAAGGATCCGAGCCAAGGCATGGCTCGGACGGCCGGGCGTTAGAAGGCGCACTTTCAGGGGATTTGATTGAGGACCGATAATGTGGAGATGAAGATCCAACGGGTAGATGTCCTGGGGGTCGGAGTTAGCGCGATCAACATGGAGATCGCAGTCCAGGAGATTTCGCGATGGGTGGAGGCCCGTGAACCGCACTACGTATGTGTGACGGGAGTCCACGGCGTGATGGAATCACAGAAAGACGACGCTCTGCTCGAGATCCATAACCGTTCCGGACTCACAACTCCCGACGGCATGCCCATGGTGTGGGCTGGGCGGCGGGCAGGCGCGGCCCATATGGCCCGGGTGTACGGTCCCGACCTGATGCTGGAGATCTGCCGCCGCTCGGTCGAGGAGGAATGGACCCACTACTTCTACGGTGGCAAAGAAGGCGTGCCCGACCTCCTCGCCTCCCGCCTCAGGGAGCAATTTCCCGGCCTCAAGGTTGTGGGCGCCTACTCGCCCCCGTTTCGAGAGCTCAGCCCAGAGGAGTCCGCCGCCATTGTCGAGAAGATCAGCGAGGCCCAACCTGATTTTGTTTGGGTGGGCTTGAGCACGCCCAAACAGGAGCGTTGGATGGCCGCGCACATCGGGTCCCTCAACGCTCCGGCCGTACTCGGGGTCGGTGCCGCTTTTGACATGAATGCCGGATTGCTCCCGCAGGCACCGTTCTGGATGCAAAAGTGGGGCCTAGAGTGGTTCTACCGGCTCATCAAGGAACCGCGACGATTGTGGAAGCGGTACCTGGGAAACAACCCGCGCTTTGCCCTGGCGATAATGCGCCGCAAGCCGAGACTGCTGGACCCCGAAGAACTCAAGGGGGCCTCGCAACCGCCCGATGGGACTACAGAAAGTGGAATAAGCTAACGGAGGGTAGGGGTTTCCCACCCGCGTTAACTCGGAGGTAACAGCAAGACATGGAACGCGTTCTCGTCACAGGCGCCGGTGGTTTCATCGGTCATCATCTGATAACCACCCTCAAGGAAAATGGGTATTGGGTGCGCGGTGTGGATATCAAGAAACCCGAGTTCACCGATATCGATGCCGACGAGTTCGAGCTACTTGATCTGCGCCGGTGGGAGAACTGTCTCGAGGCCACCAAGGATGTCGACCACGTTTATGCGCTCGCTGCCGACATGGGTGGGATGGGCTTCATCTCGGCAAATCACGCCACGATTCTCCACAACAACGCTCTCATCAACTTGCACACCCTCGAAGCAGCTCGCGAAAACGGCGTGAATCGCTACCTATATACGTCCTCGGCATGTATTTATCCCGAGCATCTTCAGACTGATACGGATGTCACGCCTCTGAAAGAGGCGGACGCCTACCCGGCCGCCCCGCAAGACGCCTATGGCTGGGAGAAGCTCGTGTCCGAGATTGCCGCCCATTACTACCACCAGGAATATGACCTCGACGTCAGGGTCGTTCGGTTCCACAACATTTACGGCCCCTATGGGACTTGGACCGGAGGCAGAGAGAAGGCTCCGGCCGCGCTTTGTCGAAAGGTGGCCGAGGTCGAGGACGGAGGCAGCATCGAAATCTGGGGAGATGGTGAGCAGACCCGCTCCTTCTGCTCCATCGATGACACGGTGCTGGGTATCTTCCGGCTGATGATGTCTGACTTCACCGAGCCTCTCAATCTTGGGCGCGATCGCATGGTCACCATCAATGAGCTCGCTGAGATCATCATCGAGATCTCGGGCAAGAAGAACATCAGTTTGAAACACGTCGAGGGTCCGCAAGGAGTCCGGGGGCGTAACTCGGATAACACAAAGCTGCGCGAGGTCCTTGGCTGGGAGCCATCCATTCCCCTCGAAGTGGGCCTGGTGCCGACCTATCGCTGGATCGAAGAGCAGGTGCAAGGCGCCACCAGCTGAGGCCTCGGTTTCCTCAGGCGGCGTTGAGGCGGGCTAGCTCTGGTATCGGGTGACGGGGCAGCGTCAGCGGGCCCGTGCTCTTGATGACCTGTACTCCGGGACGGAGCAGCCAGCGCCAGATGAGCTGGGCCTTCCCCGCTCCGCTCCGCGAGAGGGGGGTGCTACAATCCCGGTGCCGATTTCCGGCAGGTTTTCCACGTGACAGATACCAGCAAAATTATTAGTGAGTTCGGGGTGCACGCCACCGATACCGGTTCGCCGGAGGTGCAGGTTGCCTTGATCACTGAACGAGTAAGGGTCCTTACCGAGCATTTGAAGGTCCACAAGAAGGATCATCACAGTCGGCGAGGGCTCTTGATGCTGGTCGGAAAACGGAGGCGACTCCTCAACTACCTGCAAAATCAGGATGTGGAGCGCTATCGCAATCTCATCGTCAAGGTGGGTTTGCGCCGGTAATCAACCTGTGGCCCACGGGTCGCACACAACAGGAAGAGGGCTGGATTTGTTGTCAGTGGTGATTCCTTGCAAGCGCGAGGAATGATTACTGGTAATCGATCCGGCGCCTCTCCAGATTGAAAGGAGAGACGCATGTCTGAACACAGCGTCAGCGGCAAGATCGGCAATTCCGAAATAACCATTTCGGCCGGCAGAGTCGCACAACAAGCAGATGGGGCGGTCATCGTGACGCTCGGGGAGACCGAGGTACTCGTTACGGCTACTGCCTCCCGCAAATTGAGGGAGGGAGCCGGCTTCTTCCCGCTAACGGTTGACTGTGAGGAGCGGATGTACGCCGTGGGGAGAATCCCCGGCTCGTTCTTCCGCCGCGAGGGGCGTGCCACAGAGCGCGCCATTCTCACGTGTCGTTTGATAGACCGGCCGTTGCGCCCTTCGTTCAAAGAAGGCTTCCTGAGCGAGACCCACATCATCGCCACGATTCTTCAGGTCGACAATGAGAACGCCTACGACGTCGCAGCCCTCAACGGTGCTTCGGCGGCTCTGATGATTAGCCCCATCCCATTCGAAGGCCCGATTGGCGCCGTTCGGGTCGGGCTCAAAGACGGCGAGTGGGTGCCACTCCCGACCTACAGCGAGCTTCAAGAATCGGTGTTCGAGCTAACCGTCGCTGGAGTGCGCAACAGCTCAGGTGAGATCGACATCGTCATGGTGGAAGCCGGGGCAACCGAAGATGGCCTGCGCCTCATTGAGGCTGGCCAACCGCCCAGCGATGAGGAAGCGGTAGCTCGCGGGCTCGAGGAAGCCAAGCAGTACATCGGCCAGCTGATTGACCTGCAGTTGGAGCTAGCTCGCAACTTCGATCCACCCGAGGTGGAGTGGCCGCTGGTTAGCGATTACACGCCAGAGGTGTTCGACCGGATAGCCGGTGCGATTGGCGATCGAGCCGACAACGTCGTCGGTATCACCGACAAGAAAGCTCGCAAGGAAGTCCAGGACGAGCTCAAAGAGGCCGTGATGGCCGAGCTCACGGATGAGGAGACCGATCCCGAGGAGGTCCGCCAATTGGAGAGGGCCTTCCGGGCGGTGATGAAGAAGAGCATGCGGGAGCGGGTTATCAACGAGGGAGTTCGCCTTGATGGAAGGGCTCCAGGGGAGATCCGGCCGCTCGAGGCCGAAGTGGGCGTTTTACCGCGGACTCACGGATCCGCAATCTTCAAGCGGGGTGACACTCAGGTTCTAAACGTGTCGACTCTCGGCATGCTGCGCATGGAGCAGATGTTGGACACCATCGCCGTCGAAGAATCCAAGCGGTACATGCATCACTACAACTTCCCCCCTTACTCCACCGGAGAGACCGGTTTCATGAGGGGACCGAAGCGTCGCGAGATCGGACACGGGGCGTTGGCTGAGAAGGCCTTGCTTCCGGTCATTCCGGATGCCGACGATTTCCCGTACGCCTTCCGCCTGGTTTCTGAGGTTCTGGCTTCGAACGGTTCCAGCTCGATGGCCTCAGTGTGTGGTTCCAGCCTTTCGTTGATGGATGCCGGGGTTCCCATCATGGCGCCGGTAGGCGGCATTGCTATGGGCCTAATTTCTCACGAGGGAGGCTTCGTGACCTTGACCGACATCCTCGGAGCTGAGGATGCCCTCGGGGACATGGACTTCAAGGTGGCCGGAACGGCCGACGTTATTACGGCGCTGCAGCTCGACACGAAGATCGAGGGGTTGCCTGCCGAGGTGCTGTCGGATGCTCTGGCTCAGGCCAAGGAGGCGCGTCTCAAGGTGCTTGCGGCCATGAAGGATGCCATCGATGGTCCCCGCGAGGAATTGCGGGAGTACACCCCGCGGATCGAAGCGGTCCAGATTCCTCGCGACAAGATCGGCGAGATCATCGGTCCTAAGGGGAAGATGATCCGGGAAATCGAGGAAGAGACCGGTGCCACGCTCGATATCGATGACGACGGCACGGTGCGCGTGGGAGCCGCCGACCAGGCTTCGATGGAGGCTGCTCGCGAGAAGGTGATGATGATTGCCTTCCCGCCGGAGCCCGACCTGGGGGTCGAGTATGAGGGCGAAGTTGTGAATATCACCAAGTTTGGTGCGTTCGTGAACATCCTCCCGGGCCGGGACGGCTTGTTGCATATCTCCAAGATCGGTGGCAACCGGCGCATCGACAATGTCGAAGACGTGCTCAGCCTGGGCGACAAGATCCAGGTGGTTGTCAATGAAATTGACCGCAACGGCAAGGTCAGTCTCAACATGGCCGGGGAGGAAACTTCCGACGATGGCGATGATGCCCCTCGTTCCCGGGACGACAGTGATCGTGGCCGCGACCGCGACCGCGATGACGATCGAGATCGAGATCGAGGCCGGGACCGGGATCGCGGTCGGGATCGGGATGGAGGCGGACGCAAGCGCCGGCCCCGAGAGGAGGCCGCCGCCGACCGGGGGCGTAGCTCCTCCAAGTCGTCAAGCGACCGCCGTCAGGCAGTCAGCTTCGAAGAGGAATTCGAGCGGGGCGACGGCTAGCCCCCCTAGACCACTAAACGCCCAGTTCCGCCAGTAGCTCGGCGAGCATGGAGTTGATCAACGCTATCCCCGACGTGTTGACGTGTAGGAAGTCATAGAACTCTGATTTAGTCCATGGATAATCCGTGAGGTCCAGGTATGGCACCGAACGGCCTTCCACAAAGGCGACGAGGGCGTCGTGGAATGCTTCATAATCCGCTGAGCCGTTTTGGTGAAGTGGCAAATAGTCCTCCGCCACAAACGGCATTTCGACTATGACTACCTCGATGCCCTGGGCCTCGAGTGCGTCCGTCAGCCGCTGCAAGGCCTGGGTCTCGATGCCTCCGATGGTGAAATCGTTGAGAGCTCTCTCGCGTGTGCGTGTTACGTCGAGGGTGCGGACGTCGTACTCATCTGAGGGGAGTTGGAAGGTTCCGTCGTGGGCTCCGGAGGGGTCGTATTGGGATATGAGAGAAGCCGGGTCGCGCAGGAAAGGGCTGATCCTCACTAAAGCTGAGATGCCTCCCAGCGCCTGCTGAACTTTCTGCCCGAGTTCTTCCTCTCCGAGGAAGCGGGCACGTCCGGCCGACTCGAAGTACTTGTCGAAGACTTCGGCATTCGAGAGGCTGTCATCATTCATGTCACGGCTGGTGAGCCCGATAACTACAGTGCCGGGGTTGGTGAGGGGCACCACCACGTTGAGCGCCCAGTCCTCCATTAGCCGCATCGAGGCTCCGTCGAGGCCTGCGTTGTAGACGGTGTCGACGTCAAGCAAATCCTCGAGCTCGTCGCCGATGAAGCCAGCGGCGACCGACGAGTTTCCGATCAGCAACACATCTGCGCTCCGACCCGCCGCAGCGAGCGCCTCCATTTCCTCGACCTTCAAATCGGTCTGGGCGAAGTTCCACGCCGGGTTGGGGAGGCCTCCGGCTAGAAATCGAGCCACCAGCTCTGCTACCACGAGGACGGCGACAACGATGAGGGCAGTCTTGCCGGGGCGGCGGGGCCATAAGCCGGCCAATCCCGGGTGATCGCTGTCGATCACTACTTTGACTTTCGGTGTGTCTGCGGAGGGTGTTGTTGTCATGGTCATGGTCAGAATTGGAAGTAGATGAATGGGACAGTACCGCTGCCCGTGAACACGATGAGTGCTACGAGCATGACGCCATATGCCAGCCCCCGCTGCACGACGGGCCATTGCAGGATCGCTAGCTGGCTGCGGCCCTGGCGCTGAGCAAGGTCGATCACCAGGCTGGCGAGCCCAAGCGGCACGAGGAGGATGAGCATGTCGCCTAGGGCGATCATGTTCGGCAGGCCTCCTCGCAGTGTGACGATTCCGGTGAGGTACTCCCAGGCCTGGGTGAATGAGTCGGCCCGGAAGAAGATCCACGACAGCCCCACCAGGTGGAACGTCACCAGAGTGGGGACAAGGTCGTTCCAGGTGAACGGGTCTTCGGCCGCCTTCGGACTGCGATGGCGCAAACTCCGATGAGCGGCCAGATATAGACCGTGGAGACCGCCCCACACCACGAATGTCCAGGCTGCGCCGTGCCAGAGCCCACCGAGCAGCATTGTCAGCATCATGTTTCGGTAGGTGAAGATGCGTCCTTTCCGATTGCCGCCCAGCGTTATGTAGAGGTAGTCGCGTAGCCAGGTTGACAGGGAGATGTGCCAGGTACGCCAAAAATGGGTGATGTTGCGTGACAAATACGGCTGGCGGAAGTTTTCCATGAGCTCGATTCCCAGCAGTCGACTGGTGCCGCGAGCAATGGACGAATAGCCAGAGAAGTCGCCATAGATCTGTAAGGCGAAGGCGTAAATGCCGAGGAGCAGCCGGACCCAATCCCCGCTCCCGGAGCGACCGAACGCTTCGTTGACCATAGGCGCCAATCCATCGGCGATTACGACCTTCTTGAACAGGCCGATGAGGATGAGGTAGAGGCCGGATCGCAGCTCGGGTGACGTGAGGCGAACCCGGAGGCGCTCGATTTGTGGCAGCAGCCGGCTGGCTCGCTCAATGGGCCCCGCCACCAGCTGAGGGAAATAGGCGACGTACACGGCGAAGGCGAGCGGGTTGCGCGAGGCCGTCATCTTGCGGCGATAAACGTCGATCGTGTAGCCCAGCGTCTGGAAGGTATAGAACGAGATGCCCACCGGCAGCAGGATGCTGAGTGTTGGCAGGTTGGGGTTGAGGCCCACCGATTCGATGGTCTCTGCTGCCGAGTCGATGAAGAAGTCGAAGTACTTGAAGAAGCCGAGGATGCCGAGGTTGACGGCGACGCTCAGGTACATGAACAGGCGGCGGCGTTTGGCGTCGTCGCTGTCCTCTATTGCCTGAGCGACGAAGAAGTCCGTGACGGTGGATATGAGGATGAGGCCAAGGAACCGCCAGTCCCACCAACCGTAGAAAATATAGGAGCCGACTAGCAGAAGAGCGTTCTGACGCTTGCGTAACACGGTCCAGTAAAGGATGAAAACGAGGGGCAGAAAGACTGCGAATTCAACTGAATTGAAGACCATTGTTCCCTCGGAGTGGCCCCTGACAACATCGGTTGGCCCCTGTGGTCAGTGTACTTATTTTCCGTTTACCCACTTTCGGGTGTGATCGGCTGGCTCGGAGGGAGCCCAGGTTGCTAATCGAACGTATGTTCGATTAGGGTGATTGGTCCTATGAATGTTGTCCGGCGGGAGGATCAGGAGCTCGATTTGGTGCCCGGTCAGGTGGTGGGGCTGATAGGAGCCCCGGGCTTTGGCCTTACCCGGATCGGCCTGAGCATGCTGGCGGGAGCCGGGGGATGGCTGGCGTGCGTCGACGTACGCGGATGGCTGTGCCCGGCAGCTGCTTGGGAGGCGGGCGTTTCCGCCGAACGGCTGGTGGTTGTGAGGTGTTCCGATCCTCTCCAGTGGCCCCAGGTGACGGCCGCCCTGGTGGAAGGGATGGGGGCCGTGTACGCCGAAGTTCCGCCGGGGGCGGCCCCGCAAATGTTGCGTCGATTGGGGGCATTGGCCCGGGCCCGTTCGACATCGTTGATTTTGCGGCCTGTGAGCGGAGAGTTGCCGAAGGGGCTTGTGTTCACTCGCCTGGAGGCCCAGGAAGTGGAGTGGCATGGAGTCGGGGAAGGCCATGGCCGTTTGCGTAGCCGCCGGTTGCAGCTACTGGCGTCGGGAAAGGGGATGGGGGGCATTCAGCAGTTGATCGAGGTGGAGGACGATGGGACGGACGCTGTGCGTGTGGTTTCCAGAATGGCCGTTGCGATGCCTGAGCGCGCCGTCGGATAGACCATGCCAGGTGGTTGCAGATGACAACCGGGTGGTTGCTGCCAATGAATTAGCGCGCTCTCGAGGAGTGACCTTGAGGATGCGGCGTCGGGAAGCTGAGGCAGTTTGTCCCACAGTCGTCACCCTGGCACAAGATCCCGGTGCCGAGGCCGGGGCCTTTGAGCCGGTAGTGGCAACCATGGAGCAGCTCATACCACGGGTGGAGATAGCCAATCCCGGGCTGGCATTTCTCCCTGTGGGGGGTGCCGTCCGGTATTACGGAGGAGAAGAAGCCCTGGTCGAACGACTCGCTGAAGGTATAGAGGCGGCATGTGGTTCCGGGGCCCTCCTCGGCCTGGCCCATGGGCCTTTCGCGGCACATCGGGCCGCAATACAAGCCCGGGTGGGGGTTCCCTACATCGTTACCGATGAGGCAGGTTTCCTGGCTTCATTGGACATAGGAGCTATTGGTAGGGAAGAGCTGGCCGATACCTTCCGCTGGCTGGGGATAACCACCCTTGGAGAATTAGCCCGTTTGCCGCGCGCGGCGGTGGCTTCGCGATTCGGTCTCCTGGGGATCAGCGCTCATGAGCAAGCTTCCGGTGAGGATCGTTCACTCAGACCGCGTCAAATCCCAGAGGATGCCGGGGTCGAGGAAAAGTTCGAAGAGCCCCTGGTCAATCTGGAACAAGCCGGGTTCGTTTCGCGTCGGCTGGCCCATGAATTGCTCGAGCCATTGCAAGCGCAGGGAGTAGCTCCTCATCAGGTGGAGATCGAGGGGGAGGCCGTAGACGGCACAGTTTTGCGGAGGATTTGGAGAAGTGCTGACCCTTTTGACGAGCCCAACCTGGCGGAGCGGGTTCGCTGGCAGCTTCGGGCTTGGGTCGAATCGGGGGGCATCAGCGGGGGGCTGCGCCGGCTGCGGATAGCTCCCGCCGACGTTTCCGGGGAAGGCCGTCAGTTGGGACTGGCCGAAGATCCGGTGAATGACGCCGAAGCTACCCGGGCCCTGATTCGGGCCCAGTCGTTGTTAGGCCCCGATGCGGTTCTCCTGGCTCGGCGCCAGGGGGGTCGCGATCCGGCGGACCAGGTGCAGTGGTTCCGGTGGGGGGAAAACGAGCCGGCACCGGCTCGCGACCCGGCGGCTCCCTGGCCTGGCAAGCTCCCGGCCCCTTCTCCGGCGTTGATGCCTCCTCAGCCCCCGTCGGTCAATGTGGAGTGGGATGAGGGAATGCCGGCCCGCGTGCGACTGCGCAGCCGCTGGGAGCCGGTGCTGTCGTGGGCCGGTCCCTGGCGGCGAGTGGGGCGGTGGTGGGAAGGGGAGGGCTCGGGAGATCGATATCAGATAGTTACTTCGGCCGGAGCTTTCCTGTGTGAGGTACGGGAAGGCAAGACCTATCTGGTGGGTATCTACGACTGACGCCTGAGATTTCCCCAAAAGCGTCTCCCCTCCTGCGGAGCAAAGCGGAGTGGGAGGGGCTGGGGGTGGGTACCAAACCCCCCAACGGCGCCCTGAAGAGAGCTGTTCCGCGGGGCGGTCGTTGACACACGACAAGGTGATGGCGCGCTCCCAACCGTCAACTCACCTGAAAGCGCGCGTTGGGATGCGGGACCGAACCACCACGTGCCCATCGTGCTCTTAAAGTAACAATCTCCTTTCCCACGATCTTCTGCACTCCCGCCGTTGCTGGGAACGACCCACCCCGACCCCTCCCCAAGCCAAGGGAGGGGCGCAGACGGGCAGGGAGGGCATACGGTTCTTCTAGCCTCCCCCCGTGTCCTTCTACGAGACCATGCCCAAGGTGGAGCTTCACTTGCACCTGGAAGGGGCCATTCCGCTGGATGCTCTCTGGTCGCTCATTGAGCAAGCCGGCGGTGACCCCGGGGTCCGAACTCGCCAAGACCTGGATGATCGCTTCGCGTATCGCGACTTCGCCCACTTCATCGAAACCTGGGTTTGGAAGAACCGCTATCTCTCCAGCTACGGGGCTTTCACCTTCGCCGCCGAAGCGGTGGCCGCCCGCCTGGCCGCGCAGAACGTCGAATATGCCGAAGCCTTCTTTTCTCCCACCGATTTCGCCATGCATGACCTGTGGCCGGGTCCGCTCGCTGCGGCGATTCGGAAAGGTCTGGACCGGGTGAATGGCACCAGGGTGGCACTGATCGTCGATCTGGTCCGCGAGACAGGTCCGGCACGGGCGGCCCGGACCCTTGCTGCGGTGGAGGAGGTAGCGCCCGAAGCCGGCGTCATCGGGGTCGGCCTAGGCGGGTCGGAGGTGGGACATCCTCCTGAGCAATACGCCGGGGTCTACCACCGCGCTGCCGAGGCCGGGCTCCGGCTCACGGCCCATGCCGGTGAGGCGGCAGGTCCGAAAGGCATCTGGGGAGCGCTGCGGGCACTCAACGTCGAACGAATCGGTCATGGCGTGCAGGCGGTGGAAGACCTCGAGTTGATCGAGCACCTGGTTACCCACCAGATCCCGCTGGAGACTTGTCCGACATCCAACCTGCGGACCGGCGTAGTTGCCAACTGGGACACCCATCCGGTGCGGGACCTGATTGCTGCTGGGGTCAATGTGACGATCAACACGGATGATCCGGCAATGTTCAATACCACTCTGGCGGGGGAGTACGAAGACGTTGAAACAGAGTTCGGGTTGGATCGTCAGACGATGCGCCGGCTGTCTCTCAACGCAGTTGAGGCCAGCTGGGCAGTTGGTGCCGAGCGAGCCCGCTTGCGGAATGATCTCGAAGTTTGGTGGTCGCAATCCGGTTGAAGGGGTAGCCTGCGTCTTTGCTAACGAGGGAGAATCCCATGCGGACCAGATTCGGGTTGACATTGCTAGCGCTGTCCTTGGTGGCAGCAGCGTGTGGAAGCGGAGATTCCGACACCACCACTCCGGTGGTCGCGGACACCACAACCACAACGGCGGCCACCACTACCACCGCGGCGCCTGACACCACCACGACAACGGTGGCTGTTGACGCTTGCGCTATTGATCAGCTCAACCTGGTCGACGCGGGCGTCCTCACCGTGGCCACGGGCTTGCCGGCGTTCTTCCCATACGTCCTTGATGACGATCCCACCAGTAAGCAGGGCTTCGAGAGCGCAGTCGTTTACGCCGTGGCCAACGAGATGGGTTTCACCGACGATCAGGTCAAATGGGTCCGCACTGGATTTGATGAGGCTATTGCTCCCGGACAAAAGGACTGGGATTTCAACCTCCAGCAATTCTCCATCACACCAGTGCGCGAAGAGGTGGTCGACTTCAGTACCGGGTATTACGAGGTTAAACAGGCGCTCGTAGCCGAAGCCGACGGTCCAGCCGCTGGACTCACGTCGATCGCCGACCTCAAAGGGCTGCGCCTCGGTGCTCAGATCGGAACGACCAGCCTGAATCTGATAGAGACTGTGATCGACCCCGACAGCGAGGCCAAGGTCTACACCGACAACACCGACGTCCAGGCTGCCCTCGCGGCCGACCAGATCGACGCCTTCGTCGTTGACCTGCCGACGGCTCTGTTCATCAGCTGTTGTGTGATGGACAACGGTGTTGTGGTCGGTCAGTTCGAGACACCCGGCGCCGTCCCCGAGGAGTTTGGTTTACTTTTCGCGGAAGGAAACCCACTCGTACCCTGCGTCGACGATGCCCTCAACGCACTGAAGGGGGACGGCACCCTCGCGGCGATCGAACAAGAGTGGCTCGTGCAGCTAACGGACGTCGCTGTCTTCAGTCCGTAAGTGAAGTAGGGAGCGGACGTGACCGACCGTTCGTCTCCATTGGATGAGGTAATGCGCCGCGGGCCAAGATTGCTTGGCCCGGGGCGTTCCCCTCGCAGTCGTGAGGAAGGTGCCCGCGGCGCCCTTATTGCGGTTATCTCGACGATCGTGTTCGCGGCCGTGGTGTTGGTCTGGGTTCTAACGTCTGAAACCTGGCCGGCTGTGCAGAAGCAGTTTTTCAGCCCATCTGCGTTTCGAGAGGTGTTTCCCAAGGTGCTCAGCGGATTCTGGCTCGACGTGCAGATGTTTATGGTGGCCGAGGTGCTCATTCTGGCGCTAGCACTTCTGGTGGCGATGATCCGGGCGCTACGAGGACCGGCCTTTCTTCCGTTACGGGTACTTGCCATCTTCTACATCGACCTGGTGCGCGGAATTCCCATAATCTTGCTCATCCTCCTGCTGGGTTTCGGCGTGCCCGCCCTCCAGTTGCAGGGCGTACCGAATGGAGCCTTGTTTTGGGGAGTCACCGCTTTGGTCATTTCCTATACGGCGTACACCGCTGAGGTGTACCGAGCGGGGATCGAGTCGGTGCAAGAAAGCCAGCGGATGTCGGCTCGCTCCCTTGGCCTAACTCAGCTGCAGACTTTGCGGTATGTGCTGGTGCCCCAGGCGATCCGAAACGTTATTCCCGCCCTTCTCAACGGCTTCGTCAGCCTGCAGAAGGACGTAGCGCTCGTGTTCATACTTGGAGTGCGGGAGGGTGTTCAAGAAGCCGAGATCTTCAAGGCCAACACCTTTAACTACACGGGATATATCGCCGCCGCCGTGCTGTTTCTGCTGGTGAGCGTCCCGGTGGCCCGGTTCACAGACTGGTACACGGACAGGGATCGTCGCCGGAGACAGGCGATGAGCAGCTGATGGCGGCGAAGCTCGAGATCCGCGACGTAGGTAAGTCCTTCGACGGGAAGGAGGTCTTGCGGGACATTGACCTGAGCGTGAAAGAGCACGAGGTGGTGTGCCTGATCGGGTCCTCCGGATCGGGCAAGTCGACGTTGCTCAAATGCGTCAACCTGTTGGTACCCATTGACGAAGGCTCCATCTCGCTCGATGGTCGGGAGATTACCGGACCCGACGTGAACCCGGACGTTGTACGCCAGAAGATGGGGATCGTGTTCCAGGCTTTCAACCTGTTCCCGCACATGAACGTGCTCACCAACATCACTCTTGGCCCGCGCAAGGTTCATGGGCTCGGTCGGCAGCTTGCCGAAGAGCGCGCCGCTGTCTTGCTGGAAAGATTCGGCCTGGTCGACAAGATACACGACTACCCAGATCGACTCTCCGGCGGTGAGCAACAGCGAGTAGCGGTGATCCGGGCGCTGGCGTCCGAGCCCGAACTCATGCTTTTCGATGAGATCACGTCAGCTTTGGATCCCGAGCTGGTGGCGGAGGTCCTCGACGTGATCCGCGGCCTGAAAGACCAGGGTATGACCATGCTGATCGCCACCCACGAGATGGGCTTCGCCCGCGATGTCGCCGATCGGGTCTGTTTCTTGGATGATGGTGTGATATTGGAACAGGGAGCTCCTAAGGAGATCTTTACGAATCCCCGGGCAGCCCGGACCCAGCAGTTCCTTCAGCGGATCATCGACGCAGGCCGTCTTTAGGCAGGCGCTTCCAGACGAGCGTATGTCTCGGCGATGATCTGATGCGTCCGAACTTGCATGTCCTCGACTGTCCCGCTGAATTCGAGCAGCGGATGGACGACCACCGTGGCCTTGCCGCCATACATGCGCCAGTCGCCGGGGGGCCAGGCGTGTTCCGGACCATGAATGGTGACCGGCAGGATTGGTGCGTCGATAGCCTTTGCAAGGATGAAAGGCCCTTTCTTGAAATCCCTGATCTCCCCCGTCCGTGAGCGGGTTCCCTCGCCGTAGACCATCAACGAATAGCCGAGCGCGAAGACCTCGCGGACCTGCCGATTGATGAACTCATAGCCACCGACGCCGGCTTGTCGGTCGACCTTCACCATGTGCATGGCCTTGATCGCCGAGCTAAACAAAGGGATCTTGTAGAGCTCCTTCTTGGCCATATATCGATAGTGCAGTGGCCAGAGGGCCAACCAGTGAGTCATCGGATCGAGGTTGGATAAATGGTTGGAGACGATCACCTGCGGAACCGCCGGGTCGATGTTCTCCCTACCCTCCACGTGATAGTGCAGCCCGGCCAGCTTGAGAAACAACCATGCCCAGACGCGGGCCGCCCGGTCTGACACACGCCACCGTCTCGGGAGCCGGGCCCCGATGATCGCCACGAACCCGAGGATCAGGGTTATCACGATGATCGACGGATAAGCCACCACCGCCCGCACCGTCGCGAGCAAACCTCGCACGGTTAGCTCCCCCCGAATTCGGGGTCCCGCTTCTCCAGGAAAGCCATTACAGCCTCCCGTAGGTCATTCGAGTGGAGGAAGGCCCCGCTCCACATCGCTACGTAGTCGAGGCCTTCTTGCACCGTCCTGCCCTCACCAGCCCTGAGCACTGCCTTGACCCCTTGCACGGCGAGGGGCGATTGGGCGGCGATCTCGGAAGCCAGATCGAGGGCAGCTTTGAGGGTGGCGTCGGCATCGACATAGACGTGGCTCAACAAACCCATCTGGAGTGCTTCGGAGGCGCTGAAGTCCCGCCCGGTGAACGCAAGTTCGGCAACCCAGCCGGGGTCGATGATGCGAGGCAGACGCTGCAAAGTCCCCAGGTCGGCCACCATCGCCATCTTCGTCTCGCGAATGGAGAAAACCGCGTCTTCGGACGCGATCCGAATGTCACAGGCCGTGATGAGGTCAACTCCGGCGCCGATGCAATAGCCATGAATGGCGACAATCACGGGTTTAGGGCACAGAGCAGCGGCGCTCATGGCTGCTTGCATGTGCTCGGCGGCTTGCATCGTTTGTCGGGCTCCGGCAACGCCACCCTCGTCGCCGAACCCGCCGGCGAGCGCGGCGCCGTACGCCTTGAGGTCGAGCCCCACGCTGAATGCCTCCCCCCGGGCGGCGATCACAATCGTGCGAACGGTCTCGTCAACCGCCAGTTCTTGCATCACCGTCGGTAGGTCGGCAAAGAGTTCCGGGCCCATAGCGTTGCGAGCGTCCGGGCGGTCAAGCCAGAGGGTGGCGACCCCGTTGTTTATCTCGACATTGAGAACCTCGGACATCGCCCAGAGGTTAGGGGGGTAAAGCGCCACTACTACAGTTTTGGCACGTTCAAAAGGAGAGGGCCGATGGTGGATTTCAAGGACCGGGTGGCAGTGATTACAGGCGCCGGTGGCGGTCTGGGCCGGGAGCACGCGCTCTTGCTCGCCGGTCTCGGGGCCGCGGTAGTGGTGAACGACCTCGGCGGAAGTGTCGACGGAACCGGAGCCGCCAGCAGTGCTGCCGATGCAGTGGTTGCCGAGATCGTTGCCGCCGGGGGTGCCGCGGTTGCCGAGTATTCTTCCGTGGCAACGCCGGATGGCGGCGCCGCCATCGTGCGGAAGGCGCTTGACGAATTCGGGCGACTCGACGTTGTCATCAACAACGCCGGGATTCTTCGCGACAAGTCGTTCGCCAACATGGAGGAGGACCAGGTCACGGCCGTGCTGGACGTTCACCTGCGGGGCGCTTTCTGGGTCACTCGAGCTGCCTGGCCGCATATGCGCGAGCAGAGCTACGGGAGGGTCTTGATGACATCTTCGGCTTCGGGCGCAATGGGCAACTTCGGCCAATCCAACTACGGGGCGGCCAAGATGGGGCTGATCGGTCTCATGAACGTCCTCAAGCTCGAAGGAGCCAAGTACAACATCAAGGTCAATGCCATCGCTCCCATTGCCG
>Ga0255057_10001026_pt1 | contig 16126 bp, 18 predicted proteins | sample Cases_109_6_MG_FD_189022 | JGI IMG/M metagenome (GOLD analysis project Ga0255057, IMG submission 189022) | Seawater microbial communities from Amundsen Gulf, Northwest Territories, Canada - Cases_109_6 | ecosystem: Environmental > Aquatic > Marine > Gulf | place: Canada: Northwest Territories... | reverse complement strand
ACAACGATGAAAAAGAACGAGGCGCCTGTTGAATGCATGTAGCGAATCAACCAACCCCACTCGACGTCGCGCATGATGTACTCAACCGACGCGAAAGCCAGTTCCGCCGACGGCTTGTAGTTCATCGTAAGGAAGATCCCGGTGATCAACTGATTAACCAGCATGAGAAGCGCAAGCACGCCAAACACGTACCAGATATTGAAATTCTTGGACGCGTAATACTCGGTCGCGTGGTATTTCATCGTCTTCGTGAACGGGAATCGATCATCGATCCATTTCATGAATCCGCCTTTCGGCGTTCCAACTTCTGCTTCGATTCTTGCCATTATGCTGCCCCCGAATCCTGACCGATCAGGACGAGGTCATCTCTGACGAAACGATGCGGTGGTATGCGCAAGTTTGTCGGCGCCGGAACGCCCTGGAAAACGCGCCCGGCCATATCGAACTTCGAGCCGTGACAGGGACAGAAAAATCCGCCGCTCCAGCCTTCAGCCGGACGTACTTCGAAATCTTCGATCGGTGCGCAACCCAGATGCGTGCAGGAACCTTCAACGATGAGAAATTCGGGCTTCACGGAACGAGTCGCGTTTGCGGCGTACTCGGGCTGTTGTTCGATGACCTCGGAATTCGGATCGCGCAGGTTGTCGAGATTGTTCGACAATCGCGCCAACATTTCCTCGCTCCGTCGCAAAACAAAAATAAGCTTGCCGCGCCACAGGACCCGAAGCATTTCGCCCGCCTCCATCGCGCCAATCGGCACTTCAACCGGCGCACCTAGCGCTTGCGCTCTGGCGCTGGGCTTTAACGAGGACAAAAACGGAAACGCCACAAACCCGGCACCGACCAATCCGGTGACCGCAGTCGCGACGCTTAAGAAATGACGTCTGTTTCGATCAATCTGATCCAGGTCGTCGTCGGTCATCAGGCACTCCCATACGCCCGGCTGCTAGAAAGTGTGAAGCGGCGGGCCCGCTACATTCTTTTCACAAGCTTTCTGTCAGCGCGTTTTTGCTTTAATTGTAAACTGGTGGATTTGCAGCAAACCGGGATTCCCGTCAGGATGTCGGTAGCCGCGGTAATTGGTGCGGAAACGATGGCGCATTATACACGGGGCCCGTCGATATTGGCTAGCCGCTAAGGTCGACGAATCTTCGAATCACGGGCAAGTCGGGTCGAGTTTGAAATCAGCTCTCGTTTTTCTGTTGCAATCGGTCGTCGTTGGACTCGCGGTCGCTTTTTTGGTGGTACTGGTGCGTCCTGACCTGCTGCCCGTGCTTGGCGTACAGCCAGTCAGGCAGCCCTTCAGCTATGCCGATGCCGTCGACATCAGCGCCCCGGCAGTGGCAAATGTCTATACAAAACGCCTGGTCCGGGACAACGCTGCCGAAGGCGCCCGCGCCCGCTTCCGGGTCAGCACCAATTTCGCATCGGCGGTAATTATCGACGCTGAAGGCTACCTGGTCACCAACTATCACGTCGTCGCCGAGGCGGCCGAAATTCGAATTCAACTCAGCGACGGCCGGGTCGCCGAACCGGAGACCGTGGGCATCGATCGCGAAACCGACCTTGCCCTGCTCAAGGTCGAATTGGGACCTTTGCCGGCCGTGCCACTGGGCAGCTCGTCGCAGCTGCGAATCGGCGATGTCGTGCTGGCGATCGGCAATCCGTACGGCCTGACCAAGTCGGTAACACAGGGAATCGTTAGCGCCACCGGCCGCGGGATGCTCGACCTTGTGACCTTTGAAAACTTCATTCAGACCGACGCGGCCATTAATGCCGGCAATTCCGGCGGCGCCCTCGTCAATGCCCACGGCGAACTGGTCGGCATCAATACCGCCATCCTCGCGCAGGATTCGGGCACGGAAGGAATCGGCTTCGCGATTCCGGTCGACCTGGTCCGTGGCGTTGTTGACCAGATCAAACTGAACGGTCGGGTCATTCGCGGCTGGATGGGGCTTAGCCCCGACGATCTGACGAGTGCCGAGCGTGATGCGCTGGGACTGGACGACGGTGCGGGCATCCTTCTTGAGTCTGTTCACGAAGGCGGACCGGCTGCGGCCGCGGGATTGCGGCGCGACGATATCGTTTTGTCTATCAACGGTGAGCCCATCCTCTCCCGGCGACAGGCATTATTGATTGCGGCCGGCACCAATCCGGGCGACCAGGTCGAAATCGTCGGCATGCGCGATGGCCAGCGTTTTCAGGTGACCGTGATCGCTGGCGAACGACCGGAGATATTGTAGGAGCGCTGCTTAGCAAGCGCGAAGGTCGCAGCGCAAGCGCAGCTCCTACGAGCGAACTCGCTGAATCGTTGCGCCGATCTGTCGGAATTTTTCCTCGATGCGCTCGTAGCCCCGATCGACGTGATAAATCCGGTCCACGAGCGTATCACCGCCCGCCGCCAGTCCGGCCAGCACGAGCCCGGCCGAGGCGCGCAAATCCGTTGCCATGACGGGCGCTGCCGTTAATTGATCCACACCCTTGATGATCGCCGTATTACCTTCGAGTTGAATATCGGCGCCCATGCGCTGCATTTCGAGTACATGCTGGAATCGGTTTTCGAACACGGTCTCGGTAATCGTGCCGATGCCGTCAGCAATGGCATTCAAGGCGCAAAACTGTGCCTGCATATCGGTCGGAAACGCAGGATACGGTGCCGTGCGGATGTCGACCGAGGTGGGCCGGCGCCCCTCCATGTCGAGTTCAATCCAGTCGTCGCCGGTGGAAATCGAAGCGCCCGCCTCGCCCAGCTTGATGAGCACTGCCTCGAGCGTGTCCGGCGCCACGTCCACGAGCCGCACTTTGCCGCCGGTCATGGCGGCCGCAATCAGGTAGGTCCCGGCTTCGATTCGATCCGGCAGCACGGAATAGTCACCACCGCCCAGTTCGGCGACGCCCTGAACCGTGATCGTGCTGCTACCCGCCCCTTCGATGTGCGCACCCAATTCGATCAGAAAATTGGCAAGGTCCTTCACTTCGGGCTCGCGCGCCGCATTTTCCAGCACGGTCTCGCCGTCTGCCAAGGCTGCGGCCATTAACAGATTTTCCGTGCCCGTCACGGTGACCGTGTCGAATACAATATGCGCACCCTTTAGCCGGTCCGAGCGCGCCTTGATAAAGCCGTTTTCGACCGAAACATTGGCGCCCATCGCTTGCAGGCCAGCCACATGCAGGTTCACGGGCCGAGCGCCAATGGCGCAGCCGCCGGGAAGCGACACGTCCGCTTCGCCGAATCGAGCCACCAATGGCCCCAACACGAGAATCGAGGCGCGCATGGTCCTGACCAGTTCATAGGGTGCCTCGCGATGGGTAACGTCGCTGGCATCTACCTCAACATTCAGCTGATCGTCGACAGTCACCTGTACGCCCATCATCTGCAGCAACGATAGGGTTGTGGTGACATCTTTCAGGTGCGGCACATTGCGAACGATGACGGGTTTCGTCGTCAGCAAGGTGCCGGCCAAAATCGGCAGGGCCGCATTTTTTGCACCGGAAATCCTGACTGTGCCAGCCAGTTTCTCTCCGCCCTTGATCAGCAACTTGTCCAAAACGGCTCAGCCCCCGCCCGTTTGCTGTTCGAATTCGGCTGGCGTGAAGGCCCGAATCGATAAGGCGTGAATCTCGTTGCCGACCAGCGTGCCGAGACACTTATAGATCAGCTGATGGCGGGCGATCGATCGCCTGCCAGAAAATTCCTCAGCCACGACCAGGGCCTCGAAATGCGTGTTGTCGTCGCTCGCGACCCTGACGACGGCGTCGTCAAAGCCGGCCTCAATAAGGCTCGCGATTTCGGAAGGCTCCATGGGTCTCTTTTCTCGAATGCTGAAAACGGCGCGCAGTGTAACTGGAAATTCAAGGGCTTCCCAATGCCCTGCGTTGATTGTGTATCATACGCCGCTCGAATCGGCGCACTGGCTGCTGGGCCGGTAACCCGCCCTGTCGCTGGCGGCCCTGGCGTTTCATAATATGACTCTATGACTATCGATTTCCTCAATATCCTTGAGGTAGTAGGCGGACTGGTACTCCTTATATGGGGTGCGGACCGATTTGTGCACGGCGCGGCAGCCGGAGCACGGACGCTGGGCGTTCCGCCTCTAATGATAGGCCTGACCATTGTCGCCTTCGCGACCTCGGCGCCCGAAATACTGGTCTCAATCGTGGCGTCATTGCGTGGCCAACCGGGCCTTGCATTCGGCAATGCCATTGGTTCGAATATCGTCAACATCGGACTGGTTCTCGGCTGCACCGCAATGTTGAAGCCGATTCAACTGCGCTCGGCCACTTTAAGACGCGAAATGCCAGCCTTGCTCGCCGTCTCCTTGTTAACGGTTTCCTTATTTCTCGATAACTTTCTCTCGCGAATCGACGGCTTTGTCATGCTGACCGGTCTCATCATCGTCATGATTTGGCTGGCGCGTCTCGGCCTGCGCTCCTCTGCGAATGATCCGTTAGTAGAGGACTACGAAGCGGAAATCCCGAAGCACGTCAGCGTACACACTGCCATCGTCTGGTTCGTCATCGGACTGGGCACTCTGCTGGCCGGCGCCAATCTACTGGTGGAAGGATCGATCGAAATCGCTCGAGCGCTTGGTGTCAGCGAGGTCGTTATCGGCATCACTCTGGTTGCACTCGGTACCAGCCTTCCCGAACTCGCGGTTTCCATCATCAGCGTTATCAAGAACGAATTTGGTCTCGCGATAGGCAATATCGTCGGCTCAAATATCTTCAATTTGCTCGCCGTCATCGGCATCGCGGCGGCCATCGAGCCGTCCGCGGTCGCGCCATCGGTGCTGTCATTGCACATGTTCGTTATGGTCGCATTCACCCTGGTGTTGTTCGCGATGACCTACGACTATGACGGCAAAAGTGAGCTCTCCCGCCTGGAAGGATTCGCACTGTTTTCGGCTTATATTGCCTACGTCTCCTACGTCATTGTCCAAAACGTTTAAAATAGCGCCGTGACTGAAGAACTAAGCAACGAGGAATTGCTGGCACTCGCCCGCGAAACGCTCGAAATCGAGTCGCGGGCCGTACAGCGTATGAGTTCACGCGTCAGCGATGATTTCGCAGCCGCCTGCAGGCTGTGTCTGGCCACGCCTGGACGCGTTGTGGTCACCGGCATGGGCAAATCGGGCCATATAGCCTCGAAAATAGCCGCAACACTCGCCAGTACAGGCACGCCAGCCTTCTACATGCACCCCGGCGAAGCCAGCCACGGTGACCTCGGCATGATCACCGATCAGGATACGCTGCTGGCTATTTCCTATTCCGGCGAAACCGACGAAATAGTCACAATTTTGCCGCTCGTCAAGCGCATGGGCGCCCGACTGATTTCAATGACCGGTAATCCCGACTCAACGCTCGCCAAGTCGGCTGACGTACACCTCGACGTCGGCGTGACCGAAGAAGCCTGTCCGCTCAATCTGGCACCGACCGCCAGCACCACGGCTACGCTCGCAATGGGTGACGCGCTCGCCGTTGCGCTTTTGAAAAGCAGCGGCTTCACCGCAGAAGACTTTGCGCGCTCTCATCCAAGTGGCAGCCTTGGCAAACGTCTCCTGCTACGGGTATCTGACGTCATGCGCACGGACGGCGAAGTACCCGCCGTCCTGTCCGACGTCAGCCTGCGCGACGGCCTCATGGAAATGACTGAAAAAGGCCTTGGTATGACCGCGATCATCGATGCTGAACGCAAGATCCTCGGCATCTTCACTGATGGTGATTTACGCCGTGCCCTCGATGGCGGTGCCGATGTCCACAAGACAAAGATGAGCGAAATCATGCAGTCCGACTGCAAGACGACCGCGGCCGATATTCTTGCCGCCGAGGCCGTTCACGTACTGGATGAAAACAAGATCACGTCCCTTCTGGTGACCGATGTCGATGATCGACTGATTGGTGCACTCAATATTCACGACCTTTTCCGCGCAGGCATCATGTGACCAGTCAATCGCCCGCCAACCCACTCGCGAAGGTGCGTCTCGTCGCATTCGACATTGACGGCGTATTCACAGACGGACGCTTTCATCTTTCCGATGACGGCGTCGAATCGAAGTCCTTTCACACTCAGGACGGCTTCGGCGTCCGTCAATTGATCAAAGCGGGTATTGAAGTCGCCGTCATCAGCGGCAGAAAGTCTGGCGCAGTTGAGCGTCGAATGGATGAGCTGGGCGTCCAACATGTCATTCTTGGCTGCGAAGACAAGACCGCAGCCTTCGATACGCTAACAGCAGAGCTTGGTGTCGACATCGAAGAAACCGCGTTCGTCGGAGATGATATTCCGGACCTGCCTTTGTTGAGCAAAGTCGCCTGTTCCTTCGCTGTTGCGAACGCCGTATCCGCCGTGCGTGAGTATTGTGACTACACGACAACGGCCAGCGGCGGCAACGGCGCGGTCCGCGAAGTTTGCGAACGGATTTTGGCGGCGCATCGCGAGGCGCGAACTTGAATCCGCGAACCACAATCATTCTGGCCGTGCTTATCGCTGCGGCATTCGGCAGCTGGTATCTGTCGCGCCAACACTCTACGACGACGACCGAAGAGTTCGGTCGCGACTACGAGCACCGTGGCTACTACCTCAAGTCGGCCCGAATCCTAGGCACCGGCCCGGACGGCTCGTTGATGTACGAAATCGAAGCCGTACACGCGGAACAGCGCAGCGACAACCGCATCGAATTCTCGGATGTCCGAATCGCTTATTCGCCAACAAGCGATATACCGTGGACCGTCGACGCCGACATGGCGACTTTGTATCCGGATCAGCAACGCGTACTACTGGAAGGCCATGTCCGCGCCGTAAGTCAGAGAGGTTTTTCGGGAAGCGACACAGAGATTCGCACACAGGTTCTGGAGCTGGATCCAAATCGTCATATTGCAGAAACGGATGAGCGTGTGCAGATCAGAATCGGGGCACGCAGCCTGACGGCGACCGGCATGCTAGCATCGTTGGACGACAACCGACTCGAACTTAAATCGAATGTCAGTGGCAAATTTGTCCCCTAGAATGAGTACCCCTTCGCGACCCACTCTTTTGATCATTCTGCTGGCGGGCGCAGCGGCAAGCGTCGCCGCAACTGGCATCGCAAACGCGCAACTCTCGGACCTTCGGCTTCCGATTTCGCTCGACGCTGACTCGACCGATTACGACGGCAAGAATTCCATGCTGATGTTCAAAGGTCTGAGGCTGTCGCAAGGCAATATCGGTATTGAGGCCGATGAAGGTCGTGCCAGCAAGCTCGATTTTGAAGACAGTGTCTGGCGATTCACAGGCAACGTCATTATCGATGTTGAGAATGGTCACATCGAATGCCAGTCTGCTGATTTGCAGTTCATTGAACACCAATTGACGATTGCGGATATCAAGGGCGCTCCTGCCACCTTCGAGATGAAACGCGAGGGCAGCGACGAGACAACCTACGCTGAGGCAGGAAAGCTCCATTACGACCTGTTGGCAGGAACCATTGAGTTTTCCGAGAACGCGACCATAACGGAAGGGGGTAATCAGATTTCGTCCGACTTTCTCGTTTACAACATCCCGGAGCAACGCATCAAAGCCCAATCGTCGGGTGATGGCGAAAATCGCGTGAAGATCATTTATACGCCGCGAGATCCGGAATCTGACGCAGCCGGTGACGAAGATGGCGAAGCGCCGACAATAGAAGACGCCGACGACGCAGGGACGGACGAAGAGACGATTGAAGAGACGGACGAAGAGACGGACGTAGAGACGATTGAAGAGACGGACGATGCAGAGGACGCGCCCGAGAGCGATACTTCGTGAGCATCCTAAGTGTTCATGACATATCGAAGAGCTACAAACTCCGCAAAGTTGTTAAAGGTATTTCGCTCGAGATCAAGAGCGGCGAAGTCGTAGGACTGCTCGGCCCCAACGGCGCCGGCAAAACCACGGCTTTTTACATGATCGTCGGTCTGATAGCGGCCGATAGCGGCAAAATACTGCTTGACGGCCAGGACCTGACGGCGCGAGCAATGCATGCCCGAGCCCGACTCGGTGTGGGTTACCTGCCGCAGGAAGCGTCCATTTTTCGAAAGCTCAGCGTCGAACATAACATCCTGGCGATTCTTGAAAACCGCGATGATCTGACGCGTGCCGGGCGTGAGGAGGAACTTGAGAAGCTTCTCGACGAGTTGCACGTGGGACATGTTCGCACCAGTCTCGGTATCAGTCTTTCCGGCGGCGAGCGACGCCGCGTCGAGATTGCACGCGCGCTTGCCGCAAATCCGCTTTTCGTCCTGCTCGACGAACCCTTTGCCGGCGTCGACCCGATCTCGGTACTCGATATTCAACGCATTATCAAACACTTATGCGAACGCGATATCGGCGTGCTGATCACTGACCATAATGTCAGGGAAACGCTCGGAATTTGCGGCAGAGCCTATATACTGAGTGACGGCAGTCTAATCGCTTCAGGGTCGCCAGAAGACATTCTCGAGAACCAGCACGTTCGAGAAGTGTATCTCGGACAAGAGTTCAAACTCTGAGGCAGACTATAAAATTAGGGTCCTTAGAAAAAGAACTTGATGCTAAAACCATCGCTGCAGCTAAAACTTGGGCAAACGCTGACGATGACACCGCAGCTGCAGCAGGCAATCCGCCTGTTGCAATTGCCGGTGCTCGAATTGAACGCGCAAATCCAGGACGCGCTCGAAGAAAACATCATGCTCGAGATGGACGACCTGCCCGACGTTCCTCGTACGAGCGCAGAGTCCACGGTCGAAATCGAAACCATCAAAGCCGAAGATAACTGGGAAGCGCGCTCGACAGAGCGCATCCAGGATGGCGGCTGGAACGGCGACGGTCGGCCTGCCAATGATTTTGCCGACGATTCCAACAAGACTTTGCGAGAGCACCTGCTCTGGCAGCTAGAAATGGAGCACTTCACTCCGCGCGAAGCGATTATCGGGGAAGCGCTGGTCGATGCGATAAACGATGACGGCTATCTCACGGTCGAAATCGATGAAATTAATGCAAGTATCGATGATGAAGTCTCTGCTGAAGAAGTTCTGGCCGCGCTCGTCAAAGTTCAGGGCCTCGACCCGGTCGGCGTCGGGGCGAGAAATTTGTCGGAATGTATTGTCTTGCAATTGCAGCAACTGGATGCCGCAACGCCGGGTTTGCAACTTGCCGTTCAGCTCGCTTCCGAACACCTCGACCTGATCGCGACACGGGCACATGGCGAACTGCGGCGCGGCTTGAGGACGTCCGAAGAGGATTTGCACACGGCGCTCGCGCTCGTCAAGGGCTGCAATCCGAAACCCGGGCAAGCGGTCAGCCCGGTGGCCGCCCAATATGTCATACCCGACGTTTTCGTGCGCAAGATAGACAAACGCTGGCAGGTGGAAATCAGCCCAACCGGCGTTCCGCGCCTGTCGGTCAACCAGACTTACGCGAAGTTGCTGCGTGGCAGCGGCGACCATCCCGTATTGCGGTCTCAGCTCCAGGAGGCACGCTGGTTGATTCGCAGCCTTGAAATACGCAACGAAACATTGCTTAAGGTCGCAACCTGCATTGTCGCGCGGCAAAACGAGTTTTTGGAGTTGGGCGACGAGGCCATGAAGCCGATGGTGCTCAAAGATGTGGCCGAGGAAATCGGAATGCACGAATCAACGATTTCACGCGTAACCACAAACAAATACATGCATACGCCTCGCGGCGTCTTCGAATTTAAGTACTTTTTCTCCAGCCATCTGTCCTCTGCAAATGGCGAGGATCAGTCGTCGACCTCGGTTCGCGCGAAAATTCGCAAGCTAATCGGGGCCGAGAACCCCGCCAAACCGCTGAGCGACAGCAAGCTTGCCAATCTCCTTGCGGAGGAAGGTATCAAGGTTGCGAGACGGACCGTAGCGAAGTACCGTGAGTCAATGAACATTTCTTCGTCGAGCGAGCGCAGACAACGCCCGGCGAGCTAATCCCAGCAATGATAATCGATATCAATCGCAAGCAAAGGAGTCCATGAAGCAAGCCGGCTAAACCAACATTGAATAGCGTAATGAGCCCGTAGGTCCGTGGGGGAGTGGCATGGCGCAGTGCGTTTCATATCCCGAATAGAGGAGACAACTATGCAATTGAATGTTTCAGGCCATCACGTAAATGTAACGGATTCACTAAGAGGGTATGTTGAGTCGAAAATAGAAAGGCTGGAACGTCACTTTGATCTTGTTTCGAATGTCCACTGCATATTGTCGGTGGAGAAACTCCGACACAAAGCTGAAGCGAAAGTAAACGTAAATGGTGATACGATTTTCGCCGAAACCACTGAAGAAGACATGTATGCCGCGATCGACAGTCTGGTGGACAAGCTGGATCGGCGCGTTAGAAAGCATAAGGAAAAGATGGTTGATCACCACGCGAGAGAAGCGCACAAGAGAAAATTTGTCTGACCCATACATCAAGCCCGTGCTACCCCTCAGTCGCATGGGCTTTTCAATACACCACACTGCGATTCGACGATGTTGATCGAAGAAATCATCAAGCCTGACAGTGTCCTGTGCAACGCCCACGCGCGCAGCAAGAAGCACTGCCTCGAAATTCTTAGCGAACTGCTGGTCCGCTCGATTCCCAATATTGCCGCCGAAGATACGTTCGAGAGTCTCATTGAGCGCGAACGCCTCGGCTGTACGAGCCTTAAGAAGGGCGTGGCATTTCCGCACTGTCGAGTTGACGGACTGGTTCAGAGTTGTGCCGCAATGATCAAACTGTCCGAGGCAATAGACTTTGATTCGGCGGACGGTGAGCCTGTCGATATCGTATTGGGCCTGCTCGTCCCGAAAAACCTTGACGACACACACTATGCGGATATCAATATGATTACGCGAGCATTGGGCGACGAGGGCTTACGGGAGCGCTTGCGTGAATCGAACTCCAGCAATGATCTCTACGACGCTCTAATCAACGGCTGCGAACTGGCCGCGCCGCAGAATCTGCAGGCCGCTCAAAGCTCCTGACATCCGGGGCCTTAACGCGAAGTCGGCTAATGTCTTTCGAAAAGCGACTCATCATCGTCAGCGGGCTGTCCGGGTCCGGCAAATCGATCGCGCTGCATGTGCTTGAGGACCTCGGTTACTACTGCATAGACAACTTGCCGGCCGCATTACTGCAATCGGCAGTCGCTGAGGTAACCAGCAGTGACGAACAGCAAGCGTCGATGATGGCGGTCGGCATCGACGCCCGTAACCGCAGCCAGGACCTGGCAGCGCTTCCGAGCCTCATCAATGAGTTTCGCTCACGCGATATCGCGACCGATGTGCTTTTTCTCCAGGCCGACGATGATGTTTTGCTTAAACGCTACAGCGAATCGCGCCGGCGGCACCCGCTTGCCGAACAAGGCTCTGCGTTGCGGGCCGCGATAGACGCCGAACGCGAGATGTTGGCCGAAGTAACGAACTCGGCAGACCTGATCATTGACACCAGCCAGACCAGCATCTACGAGCTCGCAGACATGATTCGGGAACGTGTCGATCGCCGCGATACCGAGACAATATCAGTACTGATTGAGTCCTTCGGATTCAAGAATGGTATTCCCGCGGATGCAGACTTCGTGTTCGATCTGCGTTGCCTGCCGAATCCGTACTGGACCGTGAATCTCCGGGGACTAACAGGAATCGATACTGAAGTGCGCGAATTTCTTGAGGCGCATGAATCATTCGTCGCGATGCACGACGACATTCTGACGTTTCTGAAGCGCTGGATTCCCGAATATCGTGAGGCCCATCGTGGCTACCTCACGGTCGCAATCGGCTGCACCGGCGGCCAACATCGATCCGTTTATATGGTCGACAAACTGGCCGCCTCACTTGCCGAACTCGAAGAACCTGTCGGCACACGGCACAACGAGGTTCACAGCTCTGCGTGAGTGTCGCTTAGATCGTCCCTCACCCAGCTTGGAGCAAACAGCCGTGGCACATTCTCGCCATTAACAAAGCTCAACAGCTCGTCTTTTACGTTCATCGCATCGCGATAGCCCAGATCCATCAATTCGTGCGTGAAAGCCTTTTCGAACAACAAGAAACTGAGCAGTCGGTTTTCACGCGCATTTTTCCCGCCGATACCGCGAAGCAGCGCGCGCAGTGCTCGAGGTAACTCCTCTTGGTGACGATGCGCGATGACGCGCAGGTCCTCACTCGGCACAATGACCATCGTATCGATCGGACGCATTTCCTTGAGGACACCGGTGCGCTGATGCTCGGGAACGGCGTCGATTAACTGGTTTATGCGAGTCATGCGTTCGAGGTCCGAATACAAGCCATCCATGAACAGGGCGTCGAGCGTATAGCCCGCGATCTGCGCGAAACTCGGATAGTCCACTATTTCGCCCAGCGACGGCGCCTTGTCCGCCATTTCATTGCGTACGCCGATCACCAAAATGCGATCGGCTCCCAGGTGAATCGCCGGACTCAAAGGTGTTGCCTGGCGCATCGCGCCGTCGCCAAAATATTCGCCGCCAATCCGGACCGGCGGAAAAATCATCGGCACGGCAATACTCGCCATCAGGTGATCGAGAGACAGTTCTCCGCGGACGCCGGTGCGTCTCGTTCGCGACCAGTTTTTGTGCTCGTCGGTTGACTGGAAAAAAGAGTGCGATTGCGCGGTGCTGTAACCGGCGGCTGTCACGGTAATAGCGTCGAGCCAGCCGCAATCGATGGCATCCTGGATCCGCGGAAAGCGCACATTGCGGCTCAGCAGTGCCCGCAACGGCGAATTATCGAGCAGCGACCGCGGCATCCCAATCAGCCCGCCTGTAACAATCGCCGCGAACCAGTGCAGGCTGCTTTTGAGCATCGTCAATTGATCGGTCTTGTAGACCTGATGACAGCGGAAGTTGCCCCAGACCCGCTCCAGTTCCGCGACCGCGACCTTAAAACGCCGCGCCTTCGCCGCCAGCACTACTGAATTGATGGCCCCGGCCGATGTTCCACTGATGACCTGAAACGGGTTAGCAGTGCCCTTTGGAACCAGGTCTGCCAGCGCTTTGAGCACGCCGACCTGAAACGCGCCGCGCGCGCCGCCGCCCGGCAACACCAACGCCGATTTGATTGATTCCTTATCCGCGCTCATAGACTCCCCCGGTCCTCAGCTCCATCCGCCAGATCGTACCGTCACCGGCTTTCCACGCCGACAGACGAATCGTATTATAGTGTCGAACTTCACTTCGACTCCAAGCGGATTGATTGCAATGAAACGAATTCAGGTATCACGCATCCTTCTGGCTGCTCTGATGCTGCTCGCCGCCGCGGCGATCGCGGCGCCCGCCACAGCAGCTGACTCGATCGCTGTCGGCCAGCCCGCACCGGAGTTTGAACTGCCGGACCAGGACGGGCAGTTGCATTCGCTTGAAGATTACCGCGATCGTTGGGTTGTCCTGTATTTCTATCCCAAGGACGAGACGCCCGGCTGCACAACTGAAGCCTGCGAATTCCGTGACAACATATTTGCGTATCGCGAATTGAACGTCCAGATCCTCGGCGTGAGCCTTGACGATGTGGAATCGCACAAGAGTTTCGCCGAAAATCACAATCTTCCGTTTCCCCTGCTCGCCGATTCGGAGGCGACGACCGCAGAAGCTTACGGCGTGAAAACGAAGTTCGCCGGCATGACCATGGCGAAGCGACAGACCTTTATCATCGACCCCGACGGAAATCTCGCCAAACATTACGAGAAGGTAAGTCCAGAGACGCACTCAGCGGAAGTTCTTGCCGATCTTGCCGTGCTTATTGCAGCGCCTTAATCCCCTCATCCAGCCCGGCGATCGTAAGCGGGTACATCCTCGCGGCCATGAGTTCCCGCGTCATTTTGATGGACGGCGTGTAATCCCAGCGGGCGCGTGGTTCAGGATTGAGCCAGATGGCCTTGGGATAGGTGTTGAGCAGGCGCTTGATCCAGACCGCACCCGGTTCCTCATTCCAATGCTCCACGCTGCCGCCGGCATAAACGATTTCATAAGGACTCATGGTCGCGTCGCCGACGAAAACGAGTTTGTAATCGGTGCCGTACTTGTGCGTGAGGTCGATTGTTGAGGTTTTTTCGGAATGTCGACGGCGATTATCCTTCCACAATGACTCGTAAATGAAGTTGTGAAAATAGAAATACTCGAGGTGTTTGAACTCGCTGCTCGCTGCCGAGAACATCTCTTCGCAAATTCGCACGTGATCGTCCATTGAACCGCCGATGTCGAGACACAGCAGAACTTTCACCGCATTGTGTCGCTCAGGCACCATGCGGATGTCCAAGAAGCCGGCGTTGCGCGCCGTCTTGTCGATCGTATCGTCGAGGTCAAGCTGATCGGCGGCGCCTTCTCGCGCGAACTTGCGCAAGCGTCTTAGCGCGACTTTTATATTACGGGTGCCCAGTTCAAGCGAGTCATCGAGGTTTCGATACTGGCGTTTGTCCCAGACTTTTACAGCGCTTCGATTGTGGGAGCCTGACTGACCGATTCGCACGCCCTCCGGATTGTAGCCATAGGCCCCGAAGGGCGAGGTCCCGGCCGTACCGATCCACTTGTTTCCTCCCTCGTGACGCTCGTCCTGTTCATCAAGGCGCTCCTGCAGTGCTTTCATGAGTTCCTCAAAGCCGCCCATGGCCTCGATCTGCGCACGCTCCTCCTCCGATAGCATGAGCTCGGCCTGATGTTGCAGCCAGTCGTCCGGGATGTCCTGAAAGAGATCATCAAGCGAATCTTCGATGCCTTTGAAAAAGGCCCCGAAAATACGGTCGAAGGTGTCCAGCTGCGACTCGTCTTTGACCAGCGTCGCACGCGCGAGATAGTAGAAGTCGTCCACGCTTTGGCCCGCAACGTCTTTTTTCATCGCCTCGAGCAATGTCATCAGCTCGGTGATTGATGTCTTCATGCCACCGTCGCGAAGCATGAAAAAAAACGGAATCAGCATACGGATTTAGGCGGGGCCGCCAGCCTTACGATCAAGAAACACGAGGCGCTCGAACAGGTGAACATCCTGCTCGTTCTTGAGAAGGGCCCCGTACAAGGGTGGAATGGCACTGCGATTACCTTCGGCACGCAACGCTTCGGGCGGGATGTCTTCGGCGAGCAGCAACTTGATCCAGTCGAGCAGCTCGGACGTCGATGGTTTTTTCTTCAGACCCGGAACGTCGCGGACCTTGTAAAACGCGTTCAGCGCTTCGCTCAGCAAATTCTTTTTCAGTTTCGGGTAGTGCACGTCGACGATCTTTTCCATTGTTTCCTTGTCCGGAAACTTGATGTAGTGGAAAAAGCAACGGCGCAAAAATGCATCCGGAAGTTCTTTTTCGTTATTGCTGGTTATGACAATGATGGGCCGCGTTATGGCAGAAATCAGTTGCTTTGTTTCGTAGACATAAAACTCCATTCGATCAAGCTCTCGCAAAAGATCGTTTGGAAACTCAATGTCGGCCTTGTCGATTTCGTCGATGAGCAGCACGGGTTGTTCATCGGATTCAAAGGCTTCCCACACCTTGCCGCGAACAATGTAATTCGAGATATCGTGTACGCGATCATCGCCGAGCTGAGAATCGCGCAAACGCGCGACGGCGTCATACTCGTACAGGCCTTGCTGCGCCTTGGTCGTCGACTTGATATGCCACTCGTGCAGCGGCTTGCCGAGCGAATTCGCCACTTCAATGGCGAGCTGCGTCTTGCCCGTTCCCGGCTCTCCTTTCACCAGGATGGGCCGCTCCAGCGTCACTGCGGCATTGACGGCCATTTTCAGATCGTCGGTCGCGATATAGGAGCTGGTACCCGTGAAGTGCTTGTTATCCATGCGCGCTCTTGAGCGTTATTCCGATTGAGCGCCCATAGTACCGCCTGCGGGGATCAGGGTCAGCGTATGCGCCGGTTTCTCAGGCCAAAACGGGCTCGATTCGCCGTTCAGCCAGCTATCGTGGCCCTTTCGATAAAAGTCGGATAATGGGTGTCCGCTCTGGCCCGTCGGCATATGCATCAAGCCATTTTCCTCGTCCCCCGGCGACACGGAGAATCGTTCCGATGCGCCAAACGTCGGACCCTGCGCCTTCGGCAGATTCGAATCGCCGTTCATCTGGCTCTGCGGCATATTGAGCCAATCGGCCAGGAACGGCAGAGCGCGACTCATCGGGTGTCGAATCGCCGCCGTGTTC
>Ga0255057_10001025_pt1 | contig 16138 bp, 10 predicted proteins | sample Cases_109_6_MG_FD_189022 | JGI IMG/M metagenome (GOLD analysis project Ga0255057, IMG submission 189022) | Seawater microbial communities from Amundsen Gulf, Northwest Territories, Canada - Cases_109_6 | ecosystem: Environmental > Aquatic > Marine > Gulf | place: Canada: Northwest Territories... | reverse complement strand
AGCGCAAAGCTCAATCGCGCCAGCCCCCGATCCGGGTAGGGGCGGTTTCCCAGCGAGAAGGCAGCGTCGCGCAAATTTTCGGCATCCAGCGCATCCACGGCGATCAATTGATTGTTGACGACGTTGGGAAAGTCGTCGAACACGAAGGGCCCGTGCAATCCAGGAGCATAGACGCCGAAAACGCCCGCGCCGAGCACGACGAGCAGGAACAGAAGGATTAGACGGTGGGTTCTAGCGCGCACACGCCGATCGTCCGATGAAAAAAAAGGGAGACCTGAAACAGGTCTCCCTTTTCCATGCTTGACTTGGGTAGGCAGATGCTTACCCGGTCACTTAGGTCTTCGGCAGGAACTTGGCCTGAACACTACCGGATACGGCCCAAGTCATACCACCCGGCGTGCAGGTGCCGGTGTATGTGATGGTCTGGCCGGCGGTCACAGCAGTGCCGATACCGGCCATGGTCAGAACCACGGTGCCGCTGGTTGGGTCGGTGCCGCCGAGCGCCTGAATAGTTTGCGTGTACTTGCCAGTGTAGGCGCCCATCGTCGCCAGACCGAGATCCGTGGTCATATTGGCCCCCGACAGCGCGCCTTCACTGCAGGCAATACCGAGTGATGTGCGGTGGGGATTGGACAGGTTCACGGCCTCCTGAATCTTGGCCCGAACGGTGTAGTCCTGGTAAGCAGGGATAGCCACCGCCGCCAGGATTCCGATAATGGCTACCACGATCATCAGCTCGATGAGCGTGAAACCCTTTTGCATAGTTTTCATGTACATGTCTCCTATTAAACAAAAACCTGAATCGATGCCTGCCAACCCTCGGCGGTGCCGTCCCGGGGGACCGGTCCGGTGGCCGGGCGGGGCAGGCCCTGCAATTCGCTGTAGAAACCTGTGCAATCACCGTGCCAATGTGCGGGGCAGGGGCGCCGGGCGGGCAATTGCCAACTCCGTCACGCCGGCGCTGCGAAGCCGATCACAAATAGTGCCGAGACGGGAAACGCCTTCCCGAAGGCCGGATACCCACTCGCGGTCATTTGCGCAAGATGTGCTGAAATTCAGCAACTCTCGCCCACAAAACGACCGCTGGTCGCCCACAAACGACCGCTGGCCGCGGGCTGGCCCGCAATGTCCATGGTCCGGACGCGGCCCGTGGAATGACCCGGCGTGTCAATCCAGCCCCAGCTTCTGCATGCGGTAGCGCAAGGCGCCGAAGCTGATCCCGAGCAGCTTGGCGGCGGCGGTCTTGTTCCAGCGCGACTGCTCCAGGGCGTTCAAAATGGTCTGTTTCTCGACGCTCTCCAGCACCGCATCCAGGGCATCGTCCGCCACATGGTCGGCCTGCTCATCGAGCGCCGCTGCCTTCTGGATGGCGAGGTCGTCCACGCCGATGACATTGCCGTCGCACAAGGTCATGGCCCGCTCGAGAATGTTCTCGAGCTCGCGAACATTGCCGGGAAACGCGTAGCGTTCCAGGGCTTCGACGGCGCGCTCGGAAAGAGTCGAAAGCTGCACGCCATCCTGAGCGGCAAGCCGCTCGAGTATGTGATTGGCGAGCAGGCGGATGTCCTCGGGCCGCTCGCGCAGCGCCGGGACGTGCAGGTTGATGACGTTCAGGCGGTAGTAGAGATCCTGCCGAAAGCTGCCCAGATTCACCAATGCGTCCAGATCCTTGTGGCTGGCGCTCAAAATTCGCACGTCCACCGCCACTTCGCGTTCCACGCCCACAGGCCGCACGCACTTCTCCTGGATGGCGCGCAGCATCTTGACCTGCACGGTGAAGGGCAGGTCCGCCACCTCGTCCAGAAACAGCGTGCCGCCGTCGGCGGCCTGGAACAGGCCCAGCTTGTCGGCAACGGCGCCGGTGAAGCTTCCCCTCTTGTGGCCGAAGAGCTCGCTTTCCATGAGTTCCTCGGGGATCGCGCCGCAGTTCACCGGCACGAAGGGCTGGTCCGCGCGCGGACCCTGCTCGTGAATCATACGCGCCACCAGCTCCTTGCCGGTACCCGACTCACCGCTGACGTAAACGGGCGCCTGGCTGCGGGCGAGCTTGGCAATGGTATTGCGGACAGCGTGCATGGAAGCGGCATTGCCGATGAGGCTGCGATTGGAGATGGCCACCCTGTCGCCCAGCTTCAGCGCCGTGCCGACCAGATTGCGCAGAACCTGCAGGTCGACCGGCTTGGAGACGAAATCGAAGGCGCCGGCCTTGAGCGCTTCGATGGCGGAGTTCATGTTGCCGTGAGCCGTGATCATGGCGACCGGAACGCCCGGGTGGTGCTGGTGCATATGGCGAATGAGATCGATGCCGTTGCCGTCGGGAAGCCGCATATCCGTGAGACAGAGATTGAACGGCAATTGCCTCGCGGCCGTGTAAGCGTCGCCCAGGTTGGCCACCGCGGTGGTGGCCACGTCCATGCGTTCCAGGGTGATCTCGATGAGCTCGCGGATGTCAGGCTCGTCGTCGACGACCAATGCGCGGGGCCGGTTCATGTGGGGAGCATGTCCTGTCGGCCGGGATGGGAAAAGGTGATGCGGAATCGGCCGCCTTGCTGCCCGCGCATCAGGTTCAGCGATGCCTGGTTACCTTCGCACAACTCCCGGGCCAGATACAGGCCGAGCCCGGTACCGTCCACCCGCGTGGTGTAGAATGGCTCGAAGATCTGTTCCTCGACTTCCACTGGAATTCCCTCGCCGTGGTCCTGCACCTCCAGGTACGGTCGCCAGGTTTGTTCACCCATCCTCGCCTTGAGCTCCAGGCCCGGACCGCCATTGCCGTGACGAAGCCCATTTTCGCACAGATTCCACACCACCTGGCGCAGCTGATTGGGATCGAAGCGCACTTCCAGATCCGTCGGCTCGACGCTCACGGTGATGGCGTCCCTGGCGCTGACGTTGGTGGTCACGAAATCGGTGACGAAGCCATCCAACCATGGTGCCAGCGCGACCCGCTCCGGTTCCGCGGGCTTTCCACGGCCGAGCTGCAGCACGTCCTCGATAATGGCATTCATGCGTTCGGCGTTGTCGCGAATCATGTGCGTCAAACGGCGGTCGCCTTTGTCCAGGTTGTTCGATTCGTCCAGCAACTGGCCCGCATGACTGATGGCGCCCAGGGGATTGCGGATCTCGTGGGCGATGCTGGCGGCGAGCCGCCCTAGGCCAGCGAGCTTGAGCTGCTGTGCTCGCTGGGCAAGGCCCGACGCGTCTTCCAGAAAAACCAGCACGCCGTCGCTGGCCTGGGTGCCGATGGCGGCGAAGGAGGCCATCACCTTGGTCTCCGTCCCTTCGGGTCGGAATATATGCGTTGCGTGGGACATGTCCTCACGCCACTCCTGCATGAGCCCGGCCAGGCCGCGCAGCACGTGGGTCAATTGCTTGCCGCCGGACTCGCGGGAAACGCCCAGGAGGCGCTGTGCGGAGCGATTCATGAGCCGGATGTGCCCCTGAGCATCGATGGCGAGTATGCCGGCCTGCATACGGCGGATGATGTGCTCGTTGAGCTGCGCCAGATTGGCCAGATCCACCTCGCGTTCCGCGGCCAGCTCTTCGCTGAACCGGATGCGCCGCGCCGAAATGTAAGTGAGGTAAGCGGTGGCGAAGAACGCCGCCGACAGCATAGCGACGTGGGCGTAGCTGGCGGTGGAGAACAGTCCCGTCGCCCAGCCGTAATACTGCTGGCCCAGCACCGCGAGCGCAGCCGTAGCGGCGAACAACAACGCGACACCGCCCCGGGTGAGAATGCTGCCGCCGGCGATGGCAACGATCAGCAGCATGCCGAAGCCGCTGCTGACGCCGCCGCTCGCGTGCATGAAGAGCGATACGGCGAATATGTCGATGTAGATCTGCACGACCACCTGGGTGTCGAAGTCCGGACGCCGCAGGCGCCCGGCGATGGCGCTCGACAATGCGAACAGGAAATAGAACGCCGCAGCGGCCCGAAACAACGCGATGTTGGTTTCACCCAGCGGCCGCGGCGCATCGCCCCACACCACCAGCGCCAGAAATGGTCCGGCCAGAAGCAGCCTGTAAATATTGAAATAGTGCAGCGGCTGCCACACGGAATCCGGCGACAGCGGACCGGCGGGCGGTTCCTGGCCTACTGCGGAATACTGCTGCTCGTCATTCATGGAAAATCACCGACCGTCCGGCCTCGTCATCAGCGCCCTCAGGGTCAGTCTCACGGGCATGTGCGCAACAGTTGCGCACAGCTATTCAGTATAGGTGCAGACACGCTTGCCGGGCCTTCAAATGGCGCCCGGTCGGCCCCTGCCCGGCAGCGGCGCCGCCACGGGACTATGGTATGCTTGGCCCGCTTCCCGCGGGCATCGTGCCTGCAAATGGGTGATTGGTCGGAGCTGGCCAGGATTGGGCGGAGGGATCTCCAGCAGTGAAAAAAGTCGAAGCCATCATAAAGCCCTTCAAGCTCGACGACGTGCGGGAAGCGTTGTCGGACATCGGCATCACCGGCATGACGGCCACCGAGGTCAAGGGCTTCGGGCGCCAGAAGGGCCACACGGAGCTCTATCGTGGCGCAGAGTATGTTGTCGACTTCCTGCCCAAGGTGAAGATCGAAATCGTGGTGTCGGAATCCCAGACTGGCGCCTGTCTGGACGCCATCACCGAAGCGGCACGCACGGGAAAGATCGGCGACGGCAAAATCTTCGTCACACCCGTGGACAAGGTCGTCCGGATTCGCACCGGCGAACTGGACGAGGACGCGATTTAGGGATTAAAAGGGGACAGTTTAAGGCTTAATAAGGGGGCAGTTTAAGAGATTAGAGTCCATTTCGGCTCCGACGCCTTAAACTGTCCCCTTAATTAAGCCTTAAACTGTCCCCTTATCAAGCCTCCGTCCCCTTTTAAGACTCCTGTCCCCTTTTAATCCCCAGAATTCCGGATTGAGATTGTCGTCACTGTGCTGCACCAGCAGCGGAGTCGGCTCCGGCGCGGCCTGTAGCCCAAGGCGAATACGCACCAGCTGGCGCCGGCGCTCCATCTCGGCGCACTGAAACGGCAGTTGTCCGAGCATCTCCAGAGATCCGAGCACCCGCTCGTCCCGAAAGTACGACGAGTACGCGGCGAGCCGTTCACGCTGGTCGAGCACCGATGCCAGACACCATTGCGCGAAGGCGTCGCCGGGCTCGATGTTGTCGAAGCGATTGGAGACGGCCAGAAACGGCGCACCGTCGGGCGTGTGGGCTCCAGATTCCAGCTTCGCACAGATCGCGTTCAGCGCATCGAGCGCTTTTGCGCGATAGCCGAGTTCCCAGGCAACGCGCGCCAGCGAGTAGAGGCGCGCATTTTCGGTGCTCGACGCTTGCGGCCGCGACAACTGCGAATGGGATTCGCGCAGCGCGTTGAAGCGATCCACCATCGGCAGCGACTCGTCCCATGCCCGGCAGTACAGAGTCAGGCCGCTCACCAATTCTTGCGGCAAGTTGTCGGCTTCATCGGAAATCCGTTGACGCCAGCCGCTCACCAGCTTTCCGGCATACGGCCGCTGGCCTAGAACGGCCTGAAAGTCGATCGCCACGCCACCTTCACCTGGCGCGCCCGGGGAAAGGGACCGAATCGCAAGACCTTGCGTCTCCAGAGACTGCGCCCGACTGGGCTTGACTGCGAACAGATTGAGCTGATATGGGTCGACATCGTCACGGTCGAAGGGGACCAGAACCTGCAGCCCCGGTACCAGTCGGTAAATTTCGAATCCGCGTGCCTGCACGGCCTCGACGAGCTCCCAGTTCGCGCCCTCGCGATACTTGAACTCGAACAGAACGAGCGGAGACTCGCGTTCGAAAAATTGCGCGCCGCCTTCCAGGATCGCGATCTCCGCGCCCTCGGCGTCCATCTTCACGAAATCGATATTCTCCAATCCCTGCTCCGAGGCCAAATCGTCCAGACTCCTGACGTCGACGATCTCGCATCGGTTCCCGTTCGTCACCTCCTCGGCGAGATAGTTGTGCTCAGAGTCTGCGTGGGTCACGAGCTTTGCCGTGCCGGAGACACTGGACAGAGCCACGCGCATCAGTTTGACATGCTCGAAGCCATTCTCCCGAATGCTCGTCGATAGAAAATCCGCGGTCCGCGGCGTGGGCTCGAAGCTCCAGACCCGGCCTTCCGGACCCACTTGCCTGGCACAGCCCAGCGAGAAGACACCGTAGTTGGCGCCAACATCCAAACAGCGCATCCCGGTTTTCAGCATGCGCCTGACGAAATGAATCTCGTCCTCGAACCAGTCTTCCTGCTCCAGGAGCACATAGGGTGTCAGCTCCTCGATTCCGGCGGGTACATGCACGTGGATTCCGCCCTTGACGGCCACCGACATGGTGGCGCCAGCATCGCGTTCCACGGACTGACCACCATCGGCCGCCGTGCACACGCGGCGCCACATCTCCCGGTAGGCGGACTCGATGCGTCGCGTATGCCCTTGCGCATCCATCAGCGCCGAACTGCGCATGCGATCGCGCAGCTCTTTGCGAAGCCGCAGCCGTCGCTCGTGATCGACAGCCAGACTCACGGCCGTGGCGACGTAATCCTGCACATTGTCCGCCACGAGATCATCGAGACCGACGCTTGAAAGCATGCTCAAGCCCACTCTGGATGCGTGCACGCTGCCGGACTGGCTCACCACGGGCACTCCCATCCACAGTGCTTCACAAGTCGTCGTCGTGCCGTTGTAAGGGAAAGTATCGAGAGCAATGTCGACTTTGTTGTATAGCTCCAGATGTTCTTCCATTGTCGGGGTACGCCCGACGAGCTGCAGTCGTCCGGGATCCAGCCCGTGCTCGACGAAGCGATCGATGACGAGTTGCCGCGTACCGTCGTCCTCCAGGGTCGTGCCCTTGATTATCAAATTTGACTCGGGCGTGCGCGCGAGGATGTCGCACCATGCGCCGACCGTAGCTGGGGTCACCTTGAGCAGCTCGTTGAAGGAGGCGAATGTAATTCCGGCGCCGGCATCGGAGGCGCGGGACTCACGTATGTCAGGGGACGATTCCAGCGGCTGATAGCACAGAAACACTTCATCGAGCCGAACGAGCTTCTCGCTGTGAAGGCCATCGGAGCGCCCGGGCGGATCCGTCAAAGCGTCGATCAACCGGTAGTCCATGCTCCCCAGTCCCGTCGTGTTGGGATAGCCGAGGTAAGTCACCTGGACCGGCGCCGGACGCTCGGCGAAAACCGACAGGCGGTTGCCGACGGTATGACCGGACAGATCCACCAGAATGTCTATCGCATCACGGCGAACCCAGGCAGCCACTTCCGCGTCACCGAGCGAAGCAATATCCCGCCAGTTGTCGGAAAGCGCCTTGATGCGATCCGTATTGGCGTCAGGGTTGGCCACGTGAGCGTAGCATGTGATCTCGAAATGCTCGCGGTCATGCTGCGCGAGAATCGGCGCGATAAAAAAAGCCACGGAATGATAACGAAAATCCGCCGACACATAGCCAATCCGGAGACGACGCTTCGGATCGGGCCGCTGAGCCTGCGCAGACTCGCTCGGTGTCAATGTGCTTACGAGCAACTCCGAGAAACGTCGATGTTGTTCGAATACTTCCTCTGGCGCGGCTTCCCGATGGTAGTTCAAGCACGTGAGATAGTTCGAACGCACGTAAGACTGATTCGGGGCCAGCTTCAGTGCATGCTCGTAGGCTTGCATTGCAGCGCGCAGCTCGCCCTGCATCTGCAGCACGCCACCGAGATTGTTGTGCGCTTCCGCGAGATCGGGAGCCAACGTCAAAGCTCGGCGAAAGCACTGCTTGGCTTCCTCGAATCGCTTGCTTTTGTTGAGGGCATAGCCGAGATTCACCTGGACATTGGAATCCTCCGGGTCCAGTCGCTCTGCCTGCCGGAAGCGCTCGATAGCCTCATCGACGCGGCCACCGGCCATGAGCACATTGCCGAGCTCCCAATGTGAGCGTGCGGACTCCGGCTCCAGAGTCAACACCTCTCGATAGCATTGCAGCGCCTCGTCGGCACGATTCTCCGCCGACAGCAGTTGACCGAGACTGCGCCGGCAGTGGACGGAGTCGCCCTGCAGCCCGGCGGCCGTGCGGTAGTGCTCGATGGCTTCGTCGACGGATCCGCGCGAGCGCAGCAAGTCGGCCAGATTGGCATGGGCATCGCCTAGCTTCGGATCGATGCGTAACGCGTCTTCGAAGCACGCCAGTGCCTCCTGGTCGCGCGACATGTGGCGCAGACTCGCGCCCAGATTGTTGTGCGCCGCCGCCACCTGGGGTGCGATGCCGAGCCCGGCCCGATAGCTGCCACCCGCTTCCCGGTAACGACCACGGGCCGACAACAGATCCGCCAGCATGAAATGCATGTCCGCGTCGTCGGCCGCTAACGATGCCGCCTTGACAAAACAATCTATGGCCTCGTCAACATGACCCTGAAAATTGAGCAGATCGCCGAGATTTCTATGGGCGTTGGAAGATTCTGCGTCGATAGCGATGGCGCCTCGATAGGCGGCTTCGGCCTCTTCGAGCCGGCCCTGCGCGCGGTAGACGTTACCGATGTCCGAGCGCGCCGCGGCGGCCGACGGGTCGAGTCGCGCCGCTTGCTGGAGGCGCTCGAGCGCTTCGTCCAAGCGGCCGCTTTCGCCAAGCAGGCTGCCGAGCAGATGGTGCGCGTCAGGGTGATCCGGGGCCAAATCGAGCGCTTCGCGGTAAGCGCTCTCGGCCGATTGCAGGTCGCCGGCCTGATGATGCTCGAGGCCATGGCGTATTCGATCGACGACTTGCGCGTCTTGTTTCAGGGTTGCGGGGTTTGCATGCTGTTTGATTGCGTCGCCATCAGCAGCACGACGCCCGAATATTCGATTGAGAAAGCCCATGATCGACTTCCCACGTCACCAGGAGCGAGAGGAGGATCCACGCCCGGCGCGCTGTCCCCGATGCACACTCATTTGCCACGAACGCTCAAAATGAGTCCTTTGGTCGCCGCTTCGATAAAATCGTGCTCATATCCCATTTCCCTGAGCTGCCATTTGAATCCGTTCCCCAGCCGTGCAGTTCCGTAAACACCCAGGCGCCGGTCCCGGCGGAATTCGCCAGCCTGCCTGTAGGCTTGATTGAGGGCGCGGCCGAGCTTCTTCTCCAGTTTCTTGTTGGGCGTTCCCTTCGCCAACTCGAGAGGGTAGCGACTGGCGAACTCCTGAGCGAGTTCAGCTGAGAAGCTGTCGATGTGCTTGCCCTTCAGCCAGTTGAGAGGATTGAACATGTGGGCTTCGGATCTTCCGCAAAACTACGATTAGTCTAGCAGGCGAATTCCGGGGCGAAGATGGGCGGTCACACGCCCGCGCAAGTTTCTAGTCGACGTCGAGCTCCGCGACTTCCTGAATTCCCGGATGGTCGGGATAGTTGAGCTCCAGAACACGCACGGCGTCCTCCGACAAACTGGGCAGCTGCATGGCCTTGTAGGATTTGGCGAGTACCACAAGCGCATCCGGCATGGCCGGCGTCCGCTGGTAGTTCTCCACCACGTAGCGTGCGCGATTTGCCGCCGCCACGAAGGCGCCTCTGCTCAGGTAGTACCTGGCGACATGGACTTCGTACATGGCGAGGGTGTTTTTGAGAAACAGCATGCGCTGCGCTGCGTCCTGCGAGTACTTGCTGTTGGGAAACCGCCGGGTCAATTCACTGAAATCCTGGAATGCCTCCATGGCAGCCCCCGTATCCCGTTTCGAGTAATCCTTCTGGATGATGCGCGACAAAAGGCCGCCGGTTTTCACGTAGTTGCCCAGACCCTTGATGTAGTAGGCGTAGTCCACGTTGGGATGGCGGGGATGCAGCTTGATGAAGCGCTGGGCGGCGGCCACCGCCGCGGCCGCTTCGTCGTTCTTGTAGTAAGCGAATGCGATGTCCAGCTGAGCCTGTTGAGAATGGGGGCCGAACGGGTAACGGGCCTCGAGCTTCTCGTAGTACTCTATTGCCTTCTCGTAGTCCTTGTTCTCGAGGCGCTCCTTGGCGGCGGAATACAGGCGCGCCGCCGACCAGTCCTTGGTGATGTCTGGTTTCTCACCGAACCAGGAGCAGCCGGACATGGCTGCAACTAGAAAAACCGTGGCCAGGCCCGAGCCCAGGAGCCGGGAGGAAACCTGCCTCGCGTGAAACAATCTCATTGTCATAGCGTAACAAATAACCAGCGTGGACCCGCAAAAAACCCGCACAGCCATCATACCCCAGGAGCTTGCCGGGGCACGGCTCGACCAGGCCCTCGCCAGCCTGTTCCCCGAGTTCTCCCGCTCGCGGCTCTCGGAATGGATCCGACAGGGACTCGCGACCGTGGATCGGCGGCCACGCCGGCCGCGGGATCGGGTCGCTGGCGGCGAACGGGTCGAGCTCAAGGTCGCTCCGGCGGCGGATAGCATGCGCTGGCAAGCGCAGCCTCTGGACATCGCCGTCATCTACGAGGACGAGAGCCTTCTGGTGGTGGACAAGCCCGTGGGACTCGTGGTGCACCCGGGTGCGGGCAACCCCGACGGAACGCTGGTTAACGCCCTGTTGCACCGCGACCCGGCGCTGGTCGCAGTGCCGCGGGCCGGCGTCGTGCACAGGCTCGACAAGAACACCAGCGGCCTGCTGGTGGTGGCGCGCACGCTCCTGGCCCACAAACGCCTGGTGAACGCGCTCAAGAATCGCCACGTGGAGCGCGAGTACCTGGCCGTCGTCACCGGGCTGTTGAGCGCCGGTGGCAGGGTGGATGCGCCCGTGGGCAGACATCGGGTGCAGCGCACGCGCATGGCGGTCGACGATGCCGGCCGACCCGCGGCGACCCGATACCGCGTGGAGCGCCGCTTCCGCGCCCACAGCCTGATCAGGCTCACCCTGGAATCCGGCCGCACCCACCAAATTCGCGTGCACATGGCGCACATCGACCACCCGCTGGTTGGTGATCCGGTTTACGGTGGCCGACTGCGGCTTCCAGCGGGGGCCGGGAGCGAATTGACCGAGCGATTGCGCGCCTTCAAGCGCCAGGCCCTGCATGCCGCCGAGCTACGGCTGCAACATCCCGTGAGCGACCAGGAAATGCGCTGGCAAAGCCCGCTGCCGCCGGACATGCAAGCGCTGCTGGACGCGCTGGAGGAGGATGAAAGGCGCCGCGGCTGACGCTCCGGCACGCGCTAATCCCGTAGGTTAGGCTGAGCGCAGCGAAGGTTTTTTGAGGGGACAGTTTAAGGCGTCGGAGCCTAATCGGACTCTGATCTCTTAAACTGTCCCCTCAAAAAACCTTAAACTGTCCCCTCAAAAAACCTTCGCTGCGCTCAGCCTAACCTACACCCAAGCCACGTCTTCATCGGAACTCGGCGGGGCAACCCAATCCCCGCGCTTTCCGCGACCGCCTTGAATCGGCGCCATACGCCCTCACTTAATTTTAAGAATTCAGGAGCGAAGCCATGCGTAGCGACAAATTAACGACCAAATTCCAAATGGCCCTGGCGGATGCCCAGAGCCTGGCCGTCGGGCGCGATCACCAGTTCATCGAACCCGTCCATGTGATGGCGGCATTGCTCGACCAACAGGGCGGTGGCGTGCGCCACCTGCTCAGCCAGGCAAACGTCAACGTCAACGGGCTTCGGTCTCAGCTCGGTGTGGCCCTGGATGAGCTGCCCCAGGTGCAGGGCACCGGCGGCGACGTGCAGATCTCCAACGAGCTCGGGCGGGTCATGAACGTCATGGACAAGCTCGCCCAGGAGCGCAAGGACCAGTACATATCCAGCGAGCTGTTCGTGCTCGCGGCCCTGGAAGCCAAGGGTCGGGTCGCAGAGCTGCTCAAAGCCAACGCAGCCGAGCGAGCGGCGCTCGAGCAGGCAATCGAGAAGATGCGCGGCGGCGAGACGGTCAACGACCCCAATGCCGAGGAACAGCGCCAGGCGTTGGAGAAGTACACCATCGACCTCACCGAGCGCGCCGAGCAGGGCAAGCTGGATCCGGTTATCGGCAGGGACGACGAAATCCGCCGCACCATCCAGGTACTGCAGCGGCGCACCAAGAACAATCCGGTGCTCATCGGTGAGCCCGGCGTCGGCAAGACCGCCATCGTCGAGGGGCTTTCCCAGCGCATCGTCAACGGCGAGGTGCCCGAGGGCCTGAAGGGCAAGCGCTTGCTGTCGCTGGACATGGGCGCGCTCATCGCTGGAGCCAAGTTCCGCGGCGAATTCGAGGAACGCTTGAAGGCGGTGCTGAACGATCTCGCCAAGCAAGAGGGGCAGATTATTCTGTTCATCGACGAGCTGCACACGGTGGTCGGCGCCGGCAGGGCCGAGGGCGCCATGGACGCCGGCAATATGCTTAAGCCCGCGTTGGCCCGCGGCGAGCTCCACTGCGTGGGCGCCACCACTCTCGACGAATACCGCAAGTACATCGAGAAGGACGCGGCGCTCGAGCGACGCTTCCAGAAGGTGCTGGTGGACGAGCCCAGCGTCGAGGACACGATCGCCATCCTGCGGGGCTTGAAGGAACGCTACGAGGTGCACCACGGCGTCGACATTACCGACCCGGCAATCGTATCGGCGGCGACCCTGTCGCATCGCTACATTTCCGATCGCCAGCTGCCGGACAAGGCCATCGATCTGGTGGACGAAGCGGCCAGTCGCATACGCATGGAGATCGACTCCAAGCCCGAGGTCATGGATCGCCTGGAGCGGCGCCTCATCCAGCTGAAGATCGAACGCGAGGCGCTGAAAAAGGAAACCGACGACGCGTCGCGGGAACGCTTGGGTAAGCTCGAATCGGACATCGAGGATCTCGAACGCGAGTATGCGAATCTCGAAGAAGTGTGGCACGCCGAGAAGGCCGCCGTACACGGTAGCCAACACGTCAAGGAGGAGCTCGAGCGGGCGCGGCTGGAATACGAGACCGCCGCCCGCGCCGGCGATCTGGCGCGCATGTCGGAGCTACAGTACGGACGTATTCCGGAGCTGGAGAAACAGATCGAAGCAGTCACGGACGCCGACGTATCGGACATGAAGCTGCTGCGGGTGTCGGTCACCGAGGAAGAAATCGCCGAGGTGGTGTCCAAGTGGACCGGTATTCCGGTGAGCAAGATGCTCGAAGGCGAGCGCGAGAAGCTGCTGCACATGGAAGAAGGGCTGCACCGCCGCGTGGTTGGCCAGGACGAGGCCGTCAGTGTCGTAAGCGGCGCCATACGGCGTTCCCGCGCCGGGCTCTCCGATCCACGGCGGCCGAACGGCTCATTCCTGTTCCTCGGCCCCACCGGCGTCGGCAAGACAGAGCTCAGCAAAGCGTTGGCGGAGTTCCTGTTTGACACCGATGAAGCCATGGTGCGCGTGGACATGTCGGAATTCATGGAGAAGCACTCCGTGGCCCGGCTCATCGGCGCGCCGCCGGGTTACGTGGGTTACGAGGAAGGCGGTTATCTGACCGAAGCGGTTCGCCGTAAACCCTATTCGGTGGTGCTGCTCGACGAGATCGAGAAAGCCCATCCGGATGTCTTCAACGTGTTGCTGCAGGTGCTGGATGATGGCCGTCTCACCGATGGTCACGGGCGCACCGTGGATTTTCGTAACACCGTCATCATCATGACCTCCAATCTCGGCTCCCAGGTGATTCAGGAGCTCGCCGGCGAGGAAAACTACCAGGACATGAAGCGCGCGGTCCTGGGAGTCGTGGCCGGCCACTTCCGTCCGGAGTTCATCAACCGGGTCGACGACGTGGTGGTGTTTCATCCGCTGGGCCGGGAGCAGACCCGCGCCATCGCCGAGATTCAGCTGGCCGGCTTGCGGGCGCGGCTGGCGGAGCTGGATATCGGTCTCAGCATCGATGCGGAAGCCATGGACAAGCTCGCCGAGGCGGGATTCGACCCCGTATACGGCGCCCGGCCGCTGAAGCGCGCCATCCAGCACAGCCTCGAGAATCCTCTTGCCCAGGCCATACTCGCAGGCACCTACGGGCGTGGAGATACGATTCGGGTCCGCTACGACGGCAACGAATTCTGCTTCGATAAGGCTACCGTCGCCGCGGCCTGAGCGGCGTGGACGGAGGACAGATGTGAAATCTGTGCCGATTCGTGCGGCAGCGCCATATGCGCGTTAAAGTCCGCCCGCGAAGCGCCGATAGGACACTGTAGGAGCCGCGAGGGCGTCTCCAGGCAACGGCCCGGCGAGGCCCGCCAACGGCGCCGGCCGCTTTGTGCCAAACGCGTCACAAAGCCCTGTGCCGACAGGGAATTTTCCTGTCGGGCCGGGCGTTCCAGCGGGCCCGTCGGTGGCCAAAAGGTCACCAGTAAACTACTATTTACGCGTCTTCAACGTTCCCCGATAGGCACTAAAAAAGCATGGCGGTTACCACTGCAAAGGTCCAGGTCACGGGCCTCGCGCGCAAGTTGGTCATGGATGGCCTGCTCACCGAGGAGGCTGCGGCCAAGGCCTGGCAAGAGGCGATCTCCGGCAAGATTCCGTTTGTCTCCCACGTGGTCAGCAACCGCCTGGTCTCTGCTACGGCGGTGGCCCAGGTAGCCGCGGATGAGTTCGGCGTTCCGGTGCTCGACATCAGCAGCATCGAGATCGATACCGACGTCACCAAGCTGGTGAAGGAGAAACTCATCCGGGAGAACCACGCGCTGCCCATCTACAAGCGCGGCAACCGATTGTTTATCGCCGTCTCCGACCCGACCAACCTGCAGGCGTTGGACGAGATCAAATTTGCCACCCGGGCCCAGACCGAGGCCATCCTGGTGGAAGACGACAAGCTGGTGAAAGCCATCGAAACGGCCCTGGACGCGGCCGATCCTTCCATGGGCATGGGTGACGACGACGATCTGGAGGGGTTGGAAGACCTGGAAATAGGAGGCGACGAACCCGAAGACGACGACACCGGTCTGGACGTGGACGACGCTCCGGTGGTGAAGTTCGTCAACAAGCTGCTGCTCGACTGCATGAAGAAGGAGGCCTCCGACATTCACGTCGAGCCTTACGAAAAATTCTGTCGGGTGCGTCTGCGCATCGACGGGGTGCTCATCGAGGTCGCGAAGCCGCCTCTGGCACTGGCCAACAAGATCTCCGCGCGCATCAAGGTCATGTCGCGCCTCGACGTCTCGGAGCGGCGGGTTCCCCAGGACGGCCGAATCAAGCTGAAGCTCTCCAAGACCAAGTCCCTCGATTTTCGCGTCAGCACCTGCCCGACACTGTACGGCGAGAAGAGCGTGCTGCGTATGCTCGATTCGAGCATGAGCATCCCCATCGAGCAGTTGGGTTACGAAGAATTTCAGCTGAAAATCTTCATGGAGAATCTGAAAAAGCCCTACGGCATGTTCCTGGTCACGGGACCTACCGGTAGCGGCAAGACCGTGTCGCTCTACAGCGGTATCAACCTGCTCAACAAGGTCGACGTCAATATCTCCACCGCCGAGGACCCGGTCGAAATCAACTTGCCCGGCGTCAACCAGGTGCAGATAGACGAACGTACCGGAATGACCTTCCCAAAAGCGTTGAGGGCATTTCTGCGCCAGGACCCCGACATCATACTGGTCGGCGAGATTCGAGATCTCGAAACCGGGAATATCGCTATCAAAGCCGCCCAGACGGGTCATATGGTCATGTCCACCCTGCACACCAACGACGCCCCACAGACTCTGACCCGAATGGTGGACATGGGCCTCATGCCGTTCGCCATTGCGACGTCGATCAACATCGTGACCGCGCAACGCCTGGGCCGGCGCCTGCACAGCTGCAAGCAAGTCGTCGACGTCCCCAAAGAGGCGCTCCTCAAGGAAGGCTTCAGCCAGAAGTCGCTCGCCAGAGACGGTTTTTCGGTTTACGGCCCGGTCGGATGCGACGGATGCAACGCCGGATTCAAGGGCCGCGTGGGTGTTTACCAAGTCATGCAGATTTCGGAAGAAATGAAACGTCTCATCATGGAAGGCAAGAATTCCATCGATCTCGCCGACCAAGCGCTGCGCGAACGCATTCCCGATCTTCGTATGTCCGCTCTCAAGAAGGTCAGGGACGGCGTTCTAAGCCTTGACGAGCTGAACCGGATTACCCAGGAGTAGAACATGGCGCAAGCAGCCGTAAAATCGGTGATGTTTGTCTGGGAAGGTCGGGACAAACAGGGCAAGAAAGTAAAGGGTGAAATGAGCGGCACCAGCGACGCGCTGGTCAAAGCCATGCTTCGGCGCCAGG
>Ga0255057_10001024_pt1 | contig 16155 bp, 9 predicted proteins | sample Cases_109_6_MG_FD_189022 | JGI IMG/M metagenome (GOLD analysis project Ga0255057, IMG submission 189022) | Seawater microbial communities from Amundsen Gulf, Northwest Territories, Canada - Cases_109_6 | ecosystem: Environmental > Aquatic > Marine > Gulf | place: Canada: Northwest Territories... | reverse complement strand
GACCCTCGCCCAGGGCAACGGGCCCCGGAGTGTCGGCATCTACACGCCGCTCGAGGGAGTCAGCCCCTCGATCCTTCACCAGCACGCCGATGCGGCGCGCGTCTTCGAAGCCGAGACGGGTGGCGCAGGGAGCGTTCGGCAGATCGATCGCCATTTCCAGAGACGCGTCATCGCCTGGTGGTGGGACAATCCCGGAGCCGCTCTCGGGCTGCTAGCGAACAAGCTGCGTTGGCTGACGACGGCCCGTCGCTATGACAACGTCGCAGTCTTTGCGCTCGAGCGGGAACACGGTCTCGGGCGAAGCGCGGCCTGGCTGCCGCTGGAACTGCCGCTCCTCCTGGGTGCTTGCGCCCTGGGCCTGGTGCTGCTGTGGCGCGGCGGAGCGCGGCGTGCGGTACCCGCGCTCGCGCTGCTCGCCCTGCCCGTGCTGGTCTGCTGCCTGTTCTACTACTCCGCACGCTACCGGCTGGTGGGCGCCCCAGTGCTGTGCGGCCTGGCCGCTCTGGGACTCGTGCGCTGGCGGGAGCTCGACTGGCCCCGCGGCAGAGCACTGGCGCTGGCGGCCTCGCCCTGCCTGCTGCTGGGCTGGAACGCCTGGACTGGCTTCGAGAGTCTCGACTTCATGCGCGGCGACTACGCACGCACACTCGCACTCCAGCACGTGCGCGCCGGCGTGGTCCGGGAGGCGGCCAGCGACGCTGCCGCCGCGAAGCGGCACTATCGGTTGGCGCTGGAGACCGACGCGTCGAGCCGTAGTGCCTGGGCGCACCTGCACGACCTGGCCGTCTCCGGCGCCAACTACCAGGAGGCGCGAGACGCACTGCTGGAGCTGCTGGCACTGGCGCCCGACCACCGCCCCGCACGCCTGGCTCTGGCCTGGTTGCTGGCGAGCTGTCCAGACCCGGAGCTTCGGAACGGCGCAGAGGCAGAGCAGCACGCTCTGCGGGCGCTGGGCCCGGGCCCGGCTCTGCGACCCGACGCCCTGCTGGTGCTGGCGTTGGCCCAGGCGGAGAAGCGCGACTTTGCGGCCGCCACCGACAGCGCCCACCGCGGCGCTTCGCTGGCACGCGACGCCGGAGACGAGGTACTCGCCGCGGATCTGGACCGCCTGGCCGAGACCGTGGCGCAGCGGCGCGCGATCGCGACACTCCCACGGCGCCTCAGCGTCGCCGTTCACTGATCCAGCTCGGCGGGGCAAACGAGCCGAGCGCTGTCGCTGCGACTACTCCGCGTAGCCGAGCGCGCGCAGCTCGCGCTGCTCCGACTCCGGGATCTCCAACCGGGCCTCGCCCTCCACACCGCGCAGAGGCCGGCCGGTGTTCTGGTGCACGGGCGGAACCGGCGAGAGTCCACGTTCCCACTCCGCAGCCAGCGCGCCCAGCTCCTCCCAGGCAAGGCCGGCGCTGCCCCGCAAGTTGCGGGTCTCCCCCGGATCGACTCGCAAGTCGAAGAGCAGCCCCGCTTCGTCGCCGAACTCCGGATGCCCAGCGATGCGCTTCTGTCCCGCCCGCAGCGCGACCCGACGCCCCGGCTCTTGTGGACGGTGAGCGGGACGCAGCACGAGAGGGAAGACGGCCCGCCCGGCTTCGAGGGCGGCATCGCCACGGATCGCAGCCGAGAGGTCGCGGCCCGAGACGCGAGTCGCCAGCTCGATGCCCGCCAGGGCTGCGAGCGTGGGAAGGAGATCCGGATGCCAGGCTGGCTCCTCCACCCGACGACCGCCGCCTCCCGCCAGCAACCGCGGCCACGAGACGATCAGCGGAACGTCGAGCACCTCGGCGAAGGGCACGAAGTCGTGCCGCGCGAGGCCGTGCTCGAAGAAGGCCTCGCCGTGATCGGCGGTGACGACGAACAGCGTGTCCCGCCACTGCTCCCGCTCCTCGAGGAAGGCGCGGATGCGGCCCACGGCGTGGTCGACCAGACGCACGCGCTCGGCGTAGCTGTGGCGAATCGCGGCCAGGTCGGCCGGCCAGTGCGGCGATTGCCGGGCAGCGGCGCCGAAGAGATAGGCGCCGCAGGGAAGCAGCTCGGCATGCGACTCGGCCAGGTGATTGAAGAGCGTGCAGGTGTAGCGGATCTGCGCGGGGATCTCGCTCGCCTCCGAGTCTCCCAAGGGCCCGCGGCCGGGCCAACGCTGGCGCCACTCGCGCAGCGTCTCGTCGGAGGGCAGCCGCCGCTCCGGGTGCTCGGCGCGATAGCGCGCGAATCCTCCGTAGGGGAAATGGGCAGCGTAGGTATGCAGGAACAGGAAGTAGGGCTCCTCACCGCGCGCGTCCATCCACTCGAGCGCGGACTCGAGCGCCTCGCGCACCACCGCCACCCGGGGGTAGCGACGGTAGACCTCGAAGCCGCGGGCGAAGCCGAAGCGCGCCTCGATGAAGCCGCCCTCGTGGAAGGCGCGGGTTTCGTAGCCCGCGTCGCGCAGCAGCTCGGCCAGTGTGGGTACCGACGCAGCGAGCCGCGCGTGTGCGAGCGTCACACCGTGCTCCGCGGGATCGAGGCCGGTGAAGATAGACATGTGTGAGGGGATCGTGTAGTTCGATGCGGCGTAGAAGGCCTCGAAGCGGACGCCCTCCCGGGCCAGCGCCGCGAGGTGCGGCGTCCGCTCCGCTGATCCGACCGCGTCCGCGCGCACGGTGTCCATGCTGAGCAGCAGGATGCGCCGGGGCCTCTCGATCGCCGGCGCGGCTCGCGCCGCTTCCAGCGTCGCGAGTGCGGCGGGCTGCTCGGCCGCCCGCCACAGTCGGCGCGCCTCCGGCGCGAAGGACAGCCAGCCGAGGGCCAGGAGCCCGAGCGCCAGCGCCACTCCCAGCCGCCCAGCGTGGCTCGTGCTGCGCCATCCGGACCGCGCCAGCAGAGCGTGACTGGCGTAGGCCAGCAGCACGGGGAGGAAGGGCACCCGGTACTTCGGAAAGGCATTGGCCACCACGTGAACCAGCAGCAGCGGTGCCAATAGAAAGACTGGGAGGCTGCGGCGGGCCCAGCCGGGAGCCGTGGCGGTACCGAGAGCGGCCGCTGCGAAGACCAGCGTCCAGGCAGCCGCCGTCAGCAGCAGCAGGGCCCGGCGCGCGCCGTCTCCCACCTCACCGTGAGCGCCGCTCTGGACCTTTCGCAAGAGATCCGAGCCCGGACTGAAAAGTAGGGGCATGTTGAGCGCCAGCTTTCGCGGCAACCACCCAGGCTGGGCCTCGCGGATCAGCTCGAGGGCCTCGCTGCGGGCCAGGTCTGCGCGCGCCAGCTCGTCCGGAATGGCGACGTAGCGCAGCCGGAACTCGCGGATGGCGTCCCAGTCGCGGCGCAGACCGTCCGGTGCCAGCGTGTTGCCCTCGCGCAGCCCCATCCAGCCCACGGTCGAGACGGGAATCAAGCGCCCCAGCTCTCGTTGGTTGCGCAGGCTCCAGGGCAGGATTACCAGAAAGCAGGCGAGCAGGAGCAGTGCCCCGTGAGCGGCGGCGCGCCCACGTTGCGCGGGTGCCGCAACGGCGGCCCACCAGGCCGCCGCCGAAACGCCCACGAGGATGCCGAGCTCCCGCGTGAGTCCGGCCAGGCCGAAGCCGAGCCCTGCGAGCAGCGCCAACCCCGCACGCGGCTTGCGCCACCACGCGACGACCGCCACCAGCGCGGCCGTCAGCAGCACCGAGAAGAGGGTCTCGGACCACAGATAGCCGCTGCCCGCGACGAAGACCGGGTACACGCTGGCCAACAGCGCGGAGAGGAGTGCCGCACGGCTGTCGAAGAGCAGCCCCGCCAGCACGGCGCACAGGGCTACCAGCAGCGTGCCCAGGATTACCGAGGAGAGCACGAGTCTGCGCTGGAAGCCGCGCGCGGCTGCGTCCATCTCGCCGGGCGCGAGCTGGGAGAGCTCGCCCAGCAGGCCCGGACGCGAGGCCAAACTCTGCGGATCGACGAAGTGGGACAGCCACCAGGACTGGCCCGGGGGCCAGCGCGCCCGCATGCCGTGGGGTCCGAATACGTGCCCCTCGCCGCGGGCGATGCGCAGCCCGGTTTCCGTGTAGTAGAGCTCGTCTCCCAGCGGGGTGGAGGGCAGCCCCCAGGCCACTGCCAGGCGCAGCAGGCCTGCTACGACGCAGACCGCCGCGATCTTCGCTGCACCGGCGCGCACCAGCACCAGGATACGCGAGCCGGCCCATCTGCTCGACCCATGGCGTGTGCTTGACCCACCCAAAGCGCTCGGCCAGCATGGCGTGATGAAGCTCCTCTGGTTTCACCTGATGCCCTACACCGACCTTCCAGAGGACTTCGCGGAGCGCCACGCATCGGTTTGGGTCGACATCGACCCGGGGCTCTTCGACCCCCGCCGCGGTCACGCCCTGTACAACGAGTTCATGGACGAGTTGGAGGTGGCCGCGGAGCTGGGCTTCGACGGCGTGTGCGTCAACGAGCACCACGCCAACGCCTACGGGCTGATGCCGTCGCCAAACCTGATTGCGGCCTCTCTGGCACGCCGCACGCGCGACTGCGCGATCGTGCTGATGGGCAACTCACTGGCCCTCTACAACCCGCCCACGCGCGTCGCCGAGGAGATGGCGATGATCGATTGCATCTCGGGCGGGCGGGTCGTGGCGGGATTTCCCGTGGGCACACCGATGGACACCTGCTACGCCTACGGACGCAATCCGAGCCAGCTGCGTCAACGCTACCTGGAAGCACACGACCTGGTGCTCCGGGCCTGGACCGAGCCCGCCCCCTTCGATTTTCACGGACGCTTCAACCAGCTGCGCTACGTCAACACCTGGCCCCGCCCTGTCCAGCAGCCGCATCCACCCATCTGGATCCCCGGCGGCGGCTCCATCGAGACCTGGCGCTGGTGCGCCGAGCGCGACTACGTCTACTCCTATCTCTCCTACTTCGGCTACAAGGCCGGCGCGGCCACCATGCGCCGCTTCTGGAACGAGATGGACGCCTTGGGCAAGGACCGGAATCCGTACCGGGCCGGCTTTCTCCAGTTCGTGGGCGTGGGCGAATCGCGGCAGGAGGCGCTGCAGCTCTATCGCGAGCCGGCCGAGTACTTCTACGGGCGCTGCCTGCACGTCGATCCGCGCTACGCCACCGCGCCGGGCTACGCCAGCGAGGCCACCCAGCGCGCGAGGGTGGAGTCGATGGTGGCGCGGGCCGCGAAGGGCGCTGCAGGCGGCCAGGGCGCGGCAAGCAGCTTCGACGACATCGTCGAGCGCGGCTATGTCGTGGTAGGCAGTCCCGACGAGGTAGCCGAGCGTCTGCGCGAAGTGGCGACCGAGCTGGGCGTCGGACACCTGATGCTGCTGCTCCAGTTCGGCAACATGGATCGGCAGCTGACGCTCCACAATACCGAGCTCTTCGCCAAGCGCGTGCTGCCACAGCTCTCCGATCTCTTCGACGACGAGTGGGAGGATCTCTGGTGGCCGCGGCCGCTGCCGGCCGCCGCCCGGGTGAGGCCGCGCGAGCTGGCGACGTGAGCAGTCGCACGCAGAGCACTCGAAACGACGAGCCGGGCGCGCCGACGGCTCGCAACGTCCGCGTAGGCGGACTCGACTGCCGCGTCTGGGAGAAAGGTGAGGGCGAGCTGCTGGGATTCCTGGGTGGACTGCGCGGACTGCCGCGCTGGACGCCATTCCTGGAACGCCTGGCGCAGCAGCGCCGCGTCGTCGCCCCCTCGCTGCCGGGCTTCCCGGGCGCCCGCGGCCATGATCAGCTGGACGACCTGGCCGACTGGGTGAGCGCGACCCTCGACCTGCTGGAGGCCAGTGGCCTCGAGGGCCACGACCTCGTGGGCGCTTCCGTGGGTGCGACCCTCGCCGCCGAGGCCGCGGCCTTCTCGCGAGGGAGCGTCCGCCGCCTGGTGCTGGCGGCACCCCTCGGCATCTGGGATCCCGAGCAACCCGTGGCGGACCTGTGGGCCCAGAAGCCCCGCGAGCTGCCGGCCCTGCTCTCTAGCCACCCGGAACGGCTCGCGAATTGCCTCGCCCGCCCCGAGCACCACGACGCGGTCGAATGGCAGATCCTGCTCGCGCGCGCCGACGAGGCGGCCGCGCGCCTGCTGTGGCCTTTCGGAGATCTCGGACTCGCCAAGCGGCTGCACCGCGTGCGCGCCCCCACCCTACTGGTGTGGGGCAGCGAAGACCGCGTGGTTCCGCCGAGTTACGCCAAGCGCTTCGCCAATGCCATCGGTGGCTGGACCGAGGTGCGCGAGATCGCAGACGCGGGCCACGTGGTGGAGATCGACCAGCCCGATCTCGCCGCGGATGCAGTGCTGGCTTTTCTGTCCTGAAGTCTCCTAACTTCCTCGCGTGCTGGCGCTGCGCTTCGATGGAAGCTCGGCTCGGGTGGAAGACGTGCCCGAGCCCGAGACCTGTGACGAGAGCGTCCTGGTACGCGTCACGCTGGCGGGCGTCTGCAATACAGACCTCGAGATCGCCAAGGGCTACATGGGCTTCTCGGGGGTGTTGGGCCACGAGTTCGTGGGACGCGTCGAGGGCGGCCCGGAGGAGCTACGCGGCCAGCGGGTCGTGGGCGAGATCAACTTCGCCTGCCAGAGCTGTCCGATCTGTGCCCAGGGACTCCAGCGCCACTGTCCGTCGCGGCAGGTGATGGGCATCCTCGAGGCGGATGGTTGCTTCGCGGAGCAGGTACGCGTGCCGGCGGCCAACCTGCACGCCGTACCCGACGCCGTTTCCGACGAGCTCGCGGTCTTCACCGAGCCGCTGGCGGCGGCCTTCGAGATCCTCGAGCAGGTGCACGTGGAGCCGGGCCGCAACTGCGTCGTGCTCGGCGACGGCAAGCTCGGCTTGCTGGTCGCACAGGTCCTGCACCAGGCCGGCGCCCGGGTGCTGGCCGTGGGACGCCACCCGGAGAAGCTGGCCATCCTGGCGAAGCGCGACATCGAGACCTGCCTCGAGTCGGAGTGGCGCGGCGATCTGGCCTCGCTGGTGGTGGAGGCAACCGGAACGCCGGAAGGCTTCGAGCAGGCCGTGGCCGCGACTCAGCCACGCGGCACGCTGGTGCTCAAGAGCACCGTCGCGGAGAGCCCGGGCCTGAATCTCGCCCCTCTGGTCATCGACGAGATCAGCGTGGTCGGGTCGCGCTGCGGGCCCTTTCCGCCGGCCCTGCGCGCGCTCGAAACGGGCGCGGTAGACGTGGCATCCCTCGTCTGCGACCGCATCCCCCTGGCGCGCGGCGACGAGGCCCTGCGCCGCGCCCTCGAGCCCGGCGTGCTCAAGGTGCTGGTCGAGCCCTAGCGGCCCCACAGCGTGCGCGCAGGCGCGGGTGACCCACCCTTCTGCCGGTTGGCGAACTAGCCGTTCGCAAGGCTGTGTGCCGCTGTCGAATGCCGCAACTCCACACCGCGTCGAAGGGTGCAGAGGGCCGCCGGGCGCGGCCCCGCGCGAGAGGTATTCGCCATGTCGTCCTTCCTGCCGTGCTTCGACTCGCTGCCGCAGACCCCGAGACAAGCGTCCCTTGCCCGAGCGCGGGCTGGCGCCATCCTGGCCACCATCGCGGCGCTGTGCGCCTGCGCCGGCTATCAGCCAGGTCCGCGTGCCGTCCTGGGCGCCGCCAGCGGGGCCGCAGCCGGCGGGCTCATCGCCTCGGCGGCGAGTGACCGCGCGGGCGATGCCATCGCCGCGGGTGTGCTGCTAGGAGGCCTGCTGGGTGGTGCGATCGGCGACTCCCTGGACCGCGCCGACCGCAGCTACGCGAACTACGACGCGCGCCCGCCGCGGCGCTCGGAGCCGGTCTCCTACGAGCCCGATGCGAACTGGGACGCAGCGCCGGCCTACGAAGACGAGCTCGGTCCCTGCCGCGAGTACTCGCAGCTCGTCACCATCCGGGGGCGCACCCGGCGCGTGGTCGGCACCGCCTGCCGCGAGCCCGACGGCAGCTGGCGCGTGGTCGACTAGGGCCGGGCCTTCGCCGCGTCAGTCGAGTCAGTCGAGTCAGTCGAAACGGGCGGCCAGGATGCGCTCCAGGCGGGTCGCCATACGACGCAGGTGCACGGTCTTGCCGCCGTGGACCATCACCAGGCCCGGCTTGGCCCCCTTGGGCTTCTTTACGTTCGAAATCGGCACGACGTGAACGTCGGCGCGCGTCGCCTGCTTCGCCTTCGAGAAGTGCACCGCCAGCTCGCAGGCGTCGAGCACTGCCTCCGAGGGAGGATCGCCCCGCCCCTCCGTGCGCAGCACTACGTGGCTACCGGGCGCACCGTCGAGGTGGAAGAAGAGATCCTTGCCCCGGGCCAGGCGAGTGCTGAGCAGGTCATTGCCCGCATCGCTTCGCCCCACCCAGATCTCGAGCTCCCCTGCGGTGCGATAACGGCGCGGGGCCAGGCGCCGAGGCACGACGCGGCCGGCCAGCCGCACCTCGTCCGGGACGGCGCGGGCCCGGCCGCCGGGCGGCTTGGCCGGCACTCGACGCGCCAGCAGAGCCTTCAGCAAGGGCCGCTCTGCGAACTCGGCCAGGGCCTCCGGGTCCCCGGCGGCGGCGGGGAACTCCCGCAACAGCACGTCGAGCTCGCGGCGCGCCCCGGCAACCGCCTCTTCCTGGGCGCCGCCCTTGGTCAGCTGCCGCACTGCCTTCTGATAGCGCTTGAAGAGCGAATTCAGGTTCTCAGCCGGCGAGAGCTTCGGGTCCAGCGGAATCACGACCGGCTCGCCGGTCTCGAAGTCCGTGACACGCACCTCGCTGTCGCCACGCCGCACGCTGCCGAGGGAGGCCTTGAGCAGCTCCCCCGCGCGCTCGAGCGAGGTGGCGGCCCGCGCGGCTTCGAGCTCACGCTCGAGCTTCTCGAGCTTGCGAGCGAGGCGCCGGTCTTCTTTCTTCAGGGCCTGCTCCACGCGACGGCCCAGGCTCTCCCGCTCGCCCGTCGCCTCGCGCTCCGCGTACTCCGACTCGATGGCGGCCAGCAGCTCGGCATCGCCTGTCTCCGCGAAGCGGTCCTCACCCTCCCGCGGCGGCGAGGAGGCGGGGGCACGCCACGGCTCCCCCAGAGAAAGCTCGGGCCGCGTGGCGTCGAGAGGCCGGAGCGAAGCCACGACCCGCTCCTGCGCGTCGAGCAGGTAGAGGTTGCTGCGCCGTCCCAGGATCTGGAGCAGCAAGGTGGCCGGCCCCTCCTGGGTCTCGAGCGATAGCGCCGCCAGGCGATCGCCTCCGCGCAGCGAGGCCCCCGCGATGCGGGCGCCCACGACGTGGGCCTTCACGTACTGAGCAAAGCCGGGAGGACGCGGCAGTGCGCGCGGCTTGCGGGCCAGCAGGGAGATGCGGGCATTGGCGGGTCCGCAGGCGATCACGAGATGGCGGCGCACGCCATCCTCGCCGCTGCGCCCCCAGGTGCTGACGACCAGCCGCTCCGCGTCGGGCTGCACCGCCTCCTGGATGCGGTGCCCGACGACGCTCGCGTCGAGGATGCGCACGACCCGCTCGAGCTCGCGCAGGCTCAGCACGGGGAGCTCGCCAGGGCCCCGCTCTGCGCACGCATCACTTCTGGCACCCGGGGCAGTAGTGGGTGCCGCGCTGGGCGACGACCACTCGACGCACTTTCTCGCCGCAACGCAGGCACGACTCACCCGCCCGCGCGTACACGAAGCGTTCATCCTGGTAGGCCCCGTCGCTACCATCGGGTGCGACATAGTCGCGAATGCTCGAGCCACCGGTTTCGATCGAGCGCTCCAGGACGGCGCGAATCGCCTGGGCCAAGGCAGCACACTCGCGCTGCGTCAGGCGCGAGGCGGCTCGGCGCGGCCGCACCCCGGCGTGGAAGAGCGCCTCGTCGGCGTAGATGTTGCCCACCCCGGCAAGGATGGACTGGTCGAGGAGCAGGCTCTTGATGGCCACGCGCCGGCCTCGGGTGGCCCGGAAGAGCTGCTCGCCGGTGGCGCCCAGGGCGTCGACACCGAGCCGCCCCAGCCGGGGGCTCGTCTCGCCCGGCCCGAGCAGCAGCACCTTCCCGAACTTCCGCACGTCTCGCAGGTAGACCTCGGGACCCGATGCGAAGCAGAGCCGCAGGTGCGTGTGGGCATCGGGCACGAAGCGGCCTTGCTCTTCCGGGGCCAGCGCTGCGCGGGCAGTGGCCGAGAGCAGGCGCACGCTGGTTGCCCCGCTGGAGAAGAGCTGGCCTGTCATGCCAAGGTGGACCACCAGGCGGCTGCCGCCGTCCAGGTTCGCCACCAGGTACTTTCCGTGGCGGTCCAGACTCTCCACACGGCGTCCGGCGAGGCTCCGCTTCAAGCGCGCCGGCCGGGTGAGGAAGAAGTAGCTGTCCGGCGTGGTCACGACCCGACGGATGCGGCGTCCGACCAGCGCCGGCTCGATCCTCAGCCTGGTGACCTCCACCTCGGGGAGCTCCGGCATGGGGAGTGGGTAGCCGGACCCGCCCGCGATCGCACCATCATGGGTGTCTTCCACCCCATGCGGCGCTTCAGCGGCTGGCAGCATGGGCCGATGAGGGAGGTTCGGCGGGACTTTTCCGAAGGGACACCTCTATGACGAGGCAGGCCAGCTCGGGCTCGATCTTCTCCCAAAAGCTCGATCGCGTCGCCTTCATCTCCTACCTGCTGGGCGCGATCGTCCCGCTACTGGCCCTCGCCGTGGTGGTGGAGCGCTTCGTCCTCCAAACGCTCTCGGATCGCCTCGAAATCTTCGGGCTGGTGGGAGCCGTGGCTTCGATCGCCGTGCTCTCGCTGGCGTCCTTCTTCACGCTGCGGCGCACGACGCGCAGCTCGCTCACTCGCATGGACCGAGACAACCGGCGCTTGAGCGCCCTGCTGGAGGCGTCGGCGGGCCTGGCTAGCGTGGCTCACGAAAGCGACGCCGCCGATCAGGCCACCCGCACCGCGCTGGACCTGGTCGGCTGCCGCGCCAGCTTCGTCCTCGTGCGCGGCGAGCCGGGGGCCGCTCCGGTGCGCCTCTCCTTCGCCGGGGAGGACGCCGAAAAGCTCGAGCTCGAGCTCGTCGAGCCCCTGGTCGAGTGCGCGAAGCTGGTGCTGAGCCAGGGCCGGCCCGTGCTGCGCGGCCCCGAGAACGGCCAGCCGTCCATGGTCGCGGTTCCGGTCCCGGGTGAAGCCATGGCTCGCGGCACACTGATCGCCTTGGGAGGAGCCGGGCACGACGATTTCGACACCAGCACCCAGGCCGTGCTGGCCTCCCTCGGCGGCCTGTTGGGGGTGGCGCTTCGCAATGCAGAGCTGCGCGAAGACCAGCGCAACTTCTTCACCCACGTGACGGACATGCTGGTATCGGCCCTGGACTCGACGCTCGGCTACCACAAGGGCCACGGCATGCGCGTGGCTCAGCTCGCCAACCGCATCGGTCGAGAGCTGGGTCTCGACGAGCACCGCCTTCAGCGCGTGCACTTCGCCGCCCTGCTTCACGACGTGGGCATGCTGAAGCTGGAGCGCCACCTGCAGATGAGCCCGAAGACCTCTGCCAAGCACACCGTGCTCGGCGCGCGCATGCTCGCTCGCATCCGCGTCTGGCAGGAACTCGCACCGATCGTGCAGCATCACCACGAATGGTGGGATGGCTCCGGTTACCCCGACGCGCTCTGCGGCGAGGCGATCCCGCTGGAGTCGCGGATCATCGCAGTCTGCGACGTGTTCGACACCATCTCGAGCGCGTCGAGCTACAAGGACCCCATGCCGCTCCCCGAAGCCATCCAGGAGATCGAGCGCGGCGCCGGTACCCAGCTCGACCCGGATGTGGTGAGCGCCTTCTGCGCACTCGCCAAGCGCAGCGAGCTCTAGTTCGGCCGGTTAGCGGCCGGCTGGCGCCGCCCTGCCGGCACGGCAAGCCTTCGGCTTGCCTCTGGCGCTATCTGGCTCTAGCGCGCACGGCGGGCGCGCGTCAGGCGAGGTCGAGGCCCAGGTTTAGGGGCTCGCCATCGATTACGAGGTCGCGGACGTGCTCGCGCTCCGCGGCGGGCGCATCCAGGGAAACCTCCACGGCGAGGGTCTCGCGCGCCAACGCGTCCACGCGCGGACGCACGGCGTCGAGCAGGCGCGGTGAGCCGCCCAGGCTGAGCCGGATCCGACCGGTGTACTCCAGGTCGAGCTCCTTGCGCAGCGTCTGGACCCGGTTCAGCACTTCCCGGTACAGGCCTTCACTGATCAGTGCATCGCTCAGCGCGGTGCGCAGCACCACGACCCCGGCAGGGCCGCTGGCAGCGGAGAAGCCGTCGACCGCCTCGAGTGACACGCCGATCTCCTCGGGCCCCAGCTCGATGCTCTCACCCTCGACCTGGAGCGACACCCGACCCGCCGCGTCCAGCTCGTTCAGCAACGCCGCGCCGTCGGCATCGGCCAGCGCCTGCTTCAGGGCGGGCATGCGCTTGCCCAGGCGGGGGCCCAGGGCACGGAAGTTGGGCTTTACGCGGTAGACGACGTATTCATCCGCCTTCGGCACGAAGTGCAGCTCGTGGACGTTGAGCTCTTCACGAATCAGCGCCTCGTGCTCGCGCAGGGCCGGCTCCAGCTCCGGGGCCGCGAGCACGAGCTCGGCCGCCTCGAGCGGCTGACGCACGCGCAGCTTCTCCGCGGTGCGCACCTGGAGGCCCAGCGACACGATCTCCCTCACCGTACGCATGGTCCGGGAGAGATCGAGGTCGATGGCCGTCTCGTCGGGCTCGGGGAAGTCGCACAGGTGGACGCTCTCGTTCGGATCCTCTGGCAAGGGACGGCGCACCAGGTTCTGCCACATCTCCTCCGTGGCGAAGGGCAGAAACGGGGCCAGCAGCCTGGCCGTCGTGACCAGGCACTCGTAGAGGGTCCAGTAGCTGTCCAGCTTGTCCGGGCCCAATCCCGATTCCCAGAAGCGCTGACGGTTGCGGCGCACCCACCAGTTCGAGAGCGCATCGACGAAGTCCGAGAGGACGCCGGTGGACTCGTAGACGCGGTAGGCGTCGAGGTGCTCGATCACGTCCCGGCTCGTGAGCGCTAGCTCCGACAGGATCCAGCGGTCCACCAGCGGGCGCTCCGCGCCGGGGCGGCGGCCCTGCTTGGCGGCTTCGCTGCCGGGGTCGAAGCCGTCGATGCTCGCGTAGATCGAGAAGAAGGCGTAGACGTTGCGCAGCGTGAGGGGCAGCTCCCGCTGCATTGCGCGCACCCCGCTGAGCGAGTGACGCGTGGGATTCCAGGGCGGGTTCGAAGCGAAGAAGAACCAGCGGAAGGCATCGGCTCCCGGGGCCGAGCTGCTGGGATCCTCGAGCCAGAGCTTCGCGCTGGGCGGCATTCCGGGCACCTCCCGCGGGAGGATGCGAGTGCCGGACTCGGCCGGCTCCACGGCCAGGCTGCGCGCGTCGTCCGGGGAGAGCTGCACCACGCGGCGCGGAATACGCGCGGGGCGCAGCTCGAGCTCTCGAGCGCGCTCGGGTTGGTCGTCGCGCCAGGCGCGCAGCTTCGCTTGCTCTCCCCGCAGGTCGAGCCCTTCGTAGTCCTCCCGGGCGATCCAGGCCTCACCCGGCGGAGGCGCTTCGTCCGCCGGGGTGACCGCCGCGAACTCGAGGGCCACCTGCCGCAGGATCACCTCCGGCGGGGTGTAGTTGCCGATGCTCTTCGACTCCTTCTTGCCCTTCCGGTCCGCCACGTGCCCCAACACCATGCAGGTGCGGTAGGGGTGCGGCCGCTCCCGGTCGGCGAAGACGAGGGTCGAGACCCACAGCAGCGAGTGGAACCAGCCGCGGGTCTGGTCGATCGCCTCGGAGATGAAGTCGGCGGGGAAGTTCTTTTCGAACTGCTCGCGACCCTTGTGCGGGTAGCCCCATTGCGCGAAGGGCATGGAGCCGGAATCGAACCAGACGTCGATCACCTCGGGAACGCGACGGTACACCCCCGGCTCACCGGGACGGGTCCAGGTGACCTGGTCGATCCAGGGCTTGTGCACCCGGAGATGCGGGGAGAGCTCGGCATCCTGGCGGCGCGCTGCTTCGAAAGCATCGAATGCCTCGGGGTTGCGCTCGAGGATCTCGGCCACCGACGCCGGCGCCTCCAGCTTCCCCGTGACGTCGTTGATCCAGATGTTGAGCGGAGTGCCCCAGAAGCGCTCGCGCGACAGCGCCCAATCGACGTTGTTGCGCAGGAAATCGCCGAAGCGGCCGTCGCGGATGTGCTCGGGCAGCCAGCGGATGGCCGCGTTGTTGGCCAGCGCCTCCTCCTTGTGGGCGCTGGTGCGCACGTACCAGGCCGGGCGCGCGTACTGGATCAGCGGATCCTGATCGGAACGAACACAGAAGGGGTAGTCGTGGCGGATCGTCTCGGCGTGCCAGAGGAGCCTTCGCTCCTTGAGCTCACGGCTTAGATCGCGGTCGCATTCCTTGACCCAGCGCCCCGCGTAGTGCTCCGGGGCAAACTCCGGGTCGAAGCCGCCATCGGGCTTCACGGCACACAACAGGGGCAGCTCGGGATGCTCGGACTGCTCGCGGCGCAGCAGCTCGAAATCCACCTCGCCGAAGGCCGGCGCGATGTGCACGACGCCGGTGCCCGCGTCGAGCTCCACGAAGTCGGCACCCACGACGCGCCAGAAGTCGAGGCCCGCCTGGCGGCTCGCGAACCAGTCGAAGGGCGGCAGGTAGCGGCGACCCACCAGCTCCCGGCCAGGCAGCGTGCGCTCCACGGGCAGCTCGCGCCCGACCTTCTCGGCCAGTGCAGCGACCAGGGCCGCCGCCACGATCAGGCGCTCTTCGCCGTCCCGGACGACGGCGTAGTCCACATCAGGGCGCACCGCAGCCAGGCAGTTCGAGGGCAGCGTCCAGGGCGTGGTGGTCCAGACCAGCAGCGAAGTACCGGCCTCCCCCTCCAGGGGAAAGCGGCAGAAGACCGAGGGATCGTCGACGCTCTTGTAGCCTTCGCCCACTTCGGCGGCGGAGAGCACCGTCCCCCCCTGGGCCCACCACCACACCACCTTGTGTCCCTGGTAGAGCAGATCCTTCTGGAAGAGCTGGGAGAGTGCCCACCAGACGCTCTCGACGTAGTCCTCGTGGTAGGTGACGTAGGCGTCGTCCAGGTCCACCCAGAAGCCGAGCATCTCGGTGAAGGAATTCCACTCCTGCGTGTAGCGGAAGACGCTCTCCAGACAGCGGCGCACGAAGGGCTCGACGCCGTACTCGAGAATCGCGTCGCGACCCGAGATCCGGAGCTCCTTCTCCACCTCGATCTCGACCGGCAGGCCGTGCGTGTCCCAGCCGCCCTTGCGCGGGACGTCGTAGCCCCGCATCGACTTGTAGCGGGGGATCACGTCCTTCATGACCCGGGTCAGGGCGTGCCCATTGTGGGGAAGTCCGTTGGCCGTAGGCGGACCTTCGTAGAACACGAAGCGCGGCCCCCCGGCCCGCCGGGCCACGCTCTTCTCGAAGATGCGCGCCTCCCGCCAGAAATCCCGCATGCGGGACTCGAGCGCGGGGAAGTCCGCGACCGGGGTCACTCTCTCGAAGACGGGCTCCGACACGGCGCGTAGCCTACGAGCCGCCGGCCGCCCGGGCAACGCGCGCGGAAGCCCTGCGCAGGAGAGCCGGCGGTCCCGGCTCGCCGGGCTGGAACCCACTGAATCTCCTACGGAATGTGACTCCGGGTCCGACTGGGAGTCAGGCCCCTCGCACCTACATTCGAGGCCTCGGCCGCCCGATCGATACTGCCAACCGGGAGTTTCCCTATGAGCGACTACTTCGCCCCCACCCTGCGCCTCTATCTAGACCAGCTCGTCGATTGGGAGGATCTGCTCCACCTCCAGCGCGGTGCCCCGGTCGATGTCGAGGCGGAGGTGGGCGCCTTCCGGACCGTGCTCGAGACCGCCGCCAGCCTGGCGAGCAGCTTCGAAGACGAGGCTCGGGCCAACTGGCACAGCGAAGCGACGCTCACCGAGGACGGAGGTGCCACCTCGCCGCCGCACATCCGCGCAGCCTACGACCAGCTGCGCGAGGCTGGGCTCACCGCCCTCTCGACAAAAGAGGCTTACGGGGGCTACGCGCTTCCCGGCATGCTGAATGGGATGTTCCTCGAGATGCTCGCCCGGGCCGACCCCAGCCTGATGATGGTGGTGGGCCTCCAGACGGGCTGCGCCAACGACATCGAGAAGTTTGGCAGCGAGGCGGTCAAGCAGGAGTGGCTGCCCCGCTTCACGGCTGGCGAGGTGGAGGGCTGCATGGACCTCACCGAGCCCCAGGCCGGGAGCGACCTT
>Ga0255057_10001023_pt1 | contig 16174 bp, 17 predicted proteins | sample Cases_109_6_MG_FD_189022 | JGI IMG/M metagenome (GOLD analysis project Ga0255057, IMG submission 189022) | Seawater microbial communities from Amundsen Gulf, Northwest Territories, Canada - Cases_109_6 | ecosystem: Environmental > Aquatic > Marine > Gulf | place: Canada: Northwest Territories... | reverse complement strand
GAGGGCGGGGTGCCTCCGCCGCAAGACGGAGGCGGGGTGGGGGTGACAAAGAATCACCCGCCGTGGCTCATGCTCAGAGTCCAATGCCGCCCCCCATCCGTCACCGGCCCTGCGGGCCGGCGCCACCTTCCCCTCAAGGGGAAGGAAGAAGATTCCCGCCGCTGGAATATCTGGGGATCAAAGTTGAGGCGGGGAAGAAATCGTTCACATGCCCCGAACAGTCACCAGCTTCCGGATGGTGTCCAAGACCACGTCGAGATCCTGGAAGACCTCCGCCGCCCAGAACCGCTCTACCCGCCAGCCCCGAGAAGTGATCCAGGCGTCCCGCCGCGCATCGACATCAAGTCGATGGTGATCCCCGTCGACCTCGATCACCAACCGACACTCGAAAGAGGCGAAATCAACGATGAACCGCCCCATCGGCACCTGGCGGCGGAACTTCACACCCAGCCGCCGGTTCTTCAAATACGTCCACAACAAAACCTCCGGCTCCGTCATGTTGTTGCGCAGGTCCCGAGACAGCCGCTTGGAATAGGAACGCCGGGGCGTGTTAGGCACCCCGGCACTATCCGACACCGGGGTACCTGATGCAATACCCTCCTTCCCCTCGGTGGCAAAGAATCACCCGCCGTGGCTCATGTTCAGCGGCCGGGTGAGAAGGGCTATCAGCCGACTATCTACTCCGCGCGTTACTCGGGCCCACGGTAGGTCACCGCTCGCTTCCGTCAAACGCCACAATCGGGACACTCGACAGTTGCTCACCGCCGCTCGCTGTCACCCGGAAGGTTTCCTGCATATACAGGCAGTTCTGATCGTCGTTGGTCACGACATGGGGGTGAATGGAGATGATCATGTTCTCTTCGAGGACGGTCTCGACTCCCTCGCCGATTCGGGGATGGGCCACCATGATCATGTCGATGGAGTGGCCGGTGACGTGTCCGGCCTTCACGTCGAGGCCGTCGAATGCTCCGAACACCGACGTGTGCACATCGTGGGCTGTGGTCCCGGCTTTGAGCGAACTGCGCGCCCGCTCGAAGCACTCCTGGTAGGCCTCCATGATCTGCTGGGTCTTCGGACTGAGGCCTGCCTGACTGATGGGCCTGGCGAACTCGGCCCAATAGCCCGTGGGGCCGGCAATCTCCACTGAATACAGCAGCAAGTCGGTGGGCTCCACCGGCCGAAGCGGATTGGGATGCTTGAACTCCGGCCCGGCGTTGCCGTGACGACCGGACAGAACCATGTTCTGAGTTGTGCGGGTTGTGCCGCTGCGCACGAACAGCTCTTCGGCCGGCGCGAGGATGGCTGCCTCGGTCTTGCCCGGCTCGTAGGCCTCGAGCACCTTCCAGAATCCCCGCTCATTGAGGTCGAAACTGTGGCGCACGAGCTGGAGCTCCTCTTCGCTCTTAACGGCCCGGAGCAGATCGAACTCAACATCCCAGTCGACGAGCTCCACGGCACCGCCTATCAGGGCGGCATAGTCGCGAACCGGCATCGCGTAGTTGAGGCCGTATACCGCAACCGTTTTCCAGTTGCGGGCCTCCGCGTGCTCGCGGATCCACGACCCCGGTGTGTCGGCGAAAACCTTGCGCTTGATCCAGCATTCGGCGTGCTCACCAACCCAGCGGGCCTCGGAGGGGAAGATGGCGATGGGGTCGCCCTCAGCGGGAATGAGCCCGTAGGCGTAGCGATGGACCATTCGGAAGCCCGACACCCAGCGGATTGCCCCCTCGAAGCCGGTGTATTCGGTGCCCGCCACTACAAGAGCATCGACTTCCTGCTCTGCCAGCCCTTGACGAATCTTGGTGAACCGACGCTGGATCTCTTCTCTACTCACCGCCGGTGCCGCCGTCACAGCTTCCACGAAGCCTCCAATCCTTTGATGAGCGACCACGCCACCCGATTGAGCGGAGTGGCGATCCCAACCTCCCGGCCAAAGTGGACCAGACCACCATTCAGCTGGTCGATCTCTGTCGGTCTCTGGGCCAGCACATCTTGCAGCATGCTCGGCTTGTGGTCGAGGGCCACCTCGATGCTCTCTTCCAACAGCTCGGCCGGGTCCTTTTCCATTTCGATCCCCAGTGCCGCCGCCACGGCCTTGCCCTCCTCGATGACGCCGTCCATCACCCACCGAACCTGCTCGTGAAGGGCGGCCCGGCCGTGGGGCAGTCGGGTGAGCGAGCACAGCGCATTGCTGGCAGCGTTGAAGATGAGCTTGGTCCATTGGGCGCCGCGGGCGTCTTCGAGCGCCAGAGTCTCCATGCCGCTCCTGGTGAGCAGGTCGGCCAGCTTGCGGACCTGGCTCATGGTGGCGGGTTTCGGTTCGAAGGGCCCGATCCAGGTCTTGCCGGCGATGTCCCATTGCACGACGCCCGGCTCGAGAAGCTTCCCGGCCGGGAAAGTCGTCCCCCGGATCACCCGGGGGACGAAATCGGCGATGACCTCCTCGTTGCCGATCCCGTTCTGCACCGAGCAAACCGCCCCATCGGCGAAGGCTCCTGCGGTTGCCTCGATGGCCGAGCGGGTGTGCATGCCCTTCGTTGCCACAATGCCAAAATCCAAAGCCGGCAGTTCACCGGCCTCAGTTGTCGCCCGGGGGTGGGAGTGGACTTCGCCCACGCCGGTGAGACGAAGGCCGTTTGCGTTTATGGCGTCGACATGGGGCCGGGACACGTCGTACACCCACGTTTCCACTTCATCCAGCTGGGCCAGATGCGCCGCGAACAGGCTGCCGACGGCCCCGGAGCCAACTATGCCGACCTTCACGCTGGCACTCCCCTCACTTGTCGTACGAGCTCTCGCGACCTTTGACCAAACGGTAAATGGCTTCCGACAGCGGCGCCGAAACTCCCAGGCGCTCCGCTTCCCGCACCAGCGACCCGAGAATAAAGTCGATCTCGGTCGGGAGACCGGCCCGAACGTCGGCCAGCATGGACGGGACGTGGGCGTACTCGTCATCGTGAGTGGCGCCCTGCTTCACTGCCCGGGAGTTCATTTCCCAGGGGTCTTCAAACAGCTCGACTCCGGCCGCGGCCGCCACCTGCTTCCCCTCTTCGATGAGGTCGTACATCAGGTGGCCGAGGTCCGACTCCTGCTCGCGCCGGGCGAACAACTGCACATGCGGCGAGTCTGTAAGCGCCGCCACCGGGTTTACCGAAGCGTTGAAAATGAGCTTGGACCACTGGGCCGGGCGCACGTCCGGCAGAACCTCGACCTTCAGACCGCTCTTCGCAAACAGCTCACCAACCGCCTGGACGGACTCGAAGGCCGTGCCCGCAGGGTGAAAGGGACCCATCCAGGTGGCGGTGTCGAGCTCGTAGTGGACGTGGGTGTCCGACTCCTTCGTGCCGCTCATGAACGTGACGCTCGAAATTATGGGCCAGTCGCCGTGGCCGGCTACCACGGCCTCGGAGCCAAGCCCGTTCTGGATGGTCATGACGATCGCGTTGCCGAAGCGACCCTCGATGGCTTTAGCGGCCGCCTCCACCTGCATCGCCTTGGTGGCGATGACGATCAGCTCCGGGTCGGGAAAGGAAGCGGGGTCGGAGCTGGCAACCACTTTGCTGGTGAACTCAGACTTGCCGGAAACCATGAGGCCCTTCTCATTCAATGCAGCGGCGTGCTCGGGTCGGCGCACCAGAACTGAGACGTTTGCGACCTGTCCCAGGTGGCCGACGCACAGGCTCCCGATCGACCCGGCCCCAATGACGCAGACCGATTCGAAGCTCACTCGTGCACCACTAGCGGAAGTCCTCGGGAGCCGCGCACAACTTCTCAGCGCCGTCGTCGGTGATCAGGAAGTTGTCTTCCAGGCGGAGGCCGCCTCCACCCTCCCAATAGATCCCCGGTTCCACTGCCAGCACCATCCCTGCCTCCATCAGCTGGTCGCTCATAGGGTGCGCCCACGGTGGCTCGTGCGCCCGACTGCCAACTCCATGACACACATAGTGGGAGGGTTGGCCCGGGTAACCCCCTTCGGCAATCCGGGCACGAATGAAGCCGTCGAGCTCCGCCAGGCTGACACCGGGCCCAAGATGGTCGCGCACTGCCTCGTCCCAGACGCTGAGCAAAAGATCGAGCAGGGTGTTGTACTCCGGAGACAGCGTCCCCGGACAAGCGTTCTTAGTGAGGTCGTTCCAGTAGCCGTCGGCGCAGGTCCAGATCTCCATGAGTGTGGGAGCGTCCTCCTGCACCAGGGTGTTCTTAGTGGCGGTGAAAGTCTGGATGCTGTCGCCGGACCAGACGAGGGTGAAAGCCCGGGCCATTTCGATCGTGTCCCGGTAGCCAATGCCGTGGCTGTGAACATAGCCCTCGTACATGGCGCCCACCTCGGCGTCCTTCATGCCGGCCCGGATGTTGTCGCGCACATACTGAACGGCTTCGGCTGCCAGATCGTTGGTGATTCGGAGGCGCTCCACCTCCTGGTCGGTCTTGATCATCCGCAGCCGCGTGAGCATGGGTGTGCAATCCACGACTTCGTCGATGGCATCCTCGAGGTCGTCGAAGTATCCCTTCCAGTAGACGGTGGGCTCGCCGGTCATTCGCTCCGGGCTCTGGACCGCGTTCGAGGTCTCGACTCCGATGCGGCGAGTGAGCCCTCGTTCCTGGAGGACACCGATCGCCTTTTCTAAGGCCCGCAAGAACGAAGGCCGGGGATCATCAGCGTTGAAGCCCTTGAAGAACACGATGTCGTCGGTCCAGGCGTTGCGCCGGACATCGAGCTCCTGGGGTTCGACCGCGAGGACTATGGGATCGCCTGCCCGCGGGAGGATGGCGATCTCCCACGCCTTCATCGCCCAGTAGTTGGTGAGGTAGTGGACGTTGTCGGGGGCCCGGACAACCAGGGCGTCGAGGTCGGCCTCCTCCATGGCATCGCGGACCCGCTGCAATCGAACCTCGTCAACCGGCCATGCCATCGTCTCTCCTCGACCGTGTAGCGGCATGCTACCGGCGCAGCCCCAAGTGCTCTGTCGGGCCCCGGTAGGATCCGTCGGTCAGGAGGACGGCACATGCTCGATGAAAGCAAAGTCTGGACGGGGACAATCAACGCCGACGCCGGCACCGCCATCGAGGGCGTCGCGCACGTTGGCCTGTACGACTCCACCCTCCGCGATGGCGAGCAGACCGTTGGAGTCAACCTGGGGCCGGAGGCCAAGCTCGACATCGCCCGGGCCCTGGCAGACCTGGGAGTGGACCGCATCGAAGCAGGCTTTCCCCGGGTGTCCTACGACGACGTCAAGTCTTACGAGCTCATCATGGAAGCCAACCTGGATGCCGAGATCTGGGGGTTTTCCCGAGCGGTCCCCGCCGATGTTGAGCAGCTCCTTGACCTCGGCGTCAGGGGCGCGGTCATCGAATCGCCTGTAAGCGACGGCAAGCTCGAGGCATACGGCATGAGCCGCGAGAAAGTGTTGGGCCGCATCGTCACCGCGGTGCAGTGGGCCACGGAGAACGACGTCACCGTCTGTTACTTCGCCGTCGACAGCACCCGGGCCGACCTGGGCTTCCTCGCCGAGGTCTACCAGGCAGCGGTTGAGGCCGGAGCCAAGGAGGTGGCAGTGGTCGACACACTGGGAATCGCCTCTTCCGAAGCAGCCGCATTTCTCGTCCACAAGACCCGCTCCTGGGTGGGTCCCGACATCCCCATTCATTGGCACGGCCATAACGACTTCGGACTGGCAACCGCCGGGTCGATTGCCGCAGTCCGCGCCGGCGCCACCTGGGTGCAGGGAACCATCAACGGAATGGGTGAGCGGGCCGGCAACGCCAACCTCCCCGAGTTCGCAATGGCACTCGAAGCGCTCTACGGCGTGCCAACCAACATGCGGTTCGAGCGCATCCAGGAAGTAGCCGAGCTCGTCCGACGCGTTTCCGGTTACGACCTGGAGCCGTACAAGCCGCTAACCGGCCGCAACCTCTTCGTTCGGGAAAGCGGCGCCGTCGCCGCCCAGTTCCATGACCCGCAGGCAGTGGAGCCGTACAGCTCCGAGGTGGTGAGCGCTCCCCGTGGGATCGTGCTCGGCAAGAAGAGTGGCCTGGCCAGCATCGACATCAAGAGCGCTGAGCTCGGCCTGGAGATCCCCGAGGAGAAGCGGGCCGACGTGCTGGCTGCCGTAAAGGATCTCAGCGTGTCCAAAGGCGGCCTGGTGAGCGACGAAGAATTCGTCGACCTCACCAAATCGGTGGTCGGCTAGCCGATCGTTGGTACGAGTCAGTTGACGCAGTAGCCGACCGGCGTAGACTCCTTGTCAATGAAGAAGAGCTGCGCAGCCAATTGCATGCCTTGCTGTTGCCCTACCAGGTGCGGGGAGGTCAGCGCGTAGCGATCCACTAGCAAAACACCTTTACTCATATCCCCGCACCGGATTCACCGGGCGGGTTTTCTTTATTCCCCCGTATAGAAGGAGCGGCCATGACGAACAACGCACGACCTGTTACCGGATCTAAGCGACGCTCGGGCGTTCAGCCCGGGACGGCCGCGAGCAAATCATGAAGCCGGTCGGCATCCTCTACGAACATCCCGAGTGGTTCAAGCCGCTCTTCGCCGAATTAGAACGGCGGGGGGTCCCCTACCGGCGCATCTTGCTAGAGGACCTCGCATTCGATCCCGCCGAACGTTCCACCAACTATTCGCTCGTTGTCAACCGCATGAGCCCCTCGGCCTGGCTCCGCGGCCAGGAACAGGCAGCCCCACAAACGCTTCATTACCTTGCATACCTCGATGAGATCGGAACGCCTGTTCTCAACGGTCACGAGGCCTTCTCGGTCGAGGTTTCGAAAGCCCGGCAGCTCGGATTGCTGTCGCGACTGGGGATCGCCCACCCCCGGGCGAGGGTCATCACCCATCCGAGTCAGGCTTCGGTGGCCGCACAAGGCCTGCAGTTTCCCGTGCTGGTCAAGCCCAACCTCGGAGGGAGTGGTGCCGGAATTCGGTCGTTCGAAGGACCGGCTCAGCTCGCCGAGGCCGCAAGAGCCGGGACGATTGAGCTAGGGCCCGACCGGACCGCGCTGGTCCAGGAGCATCTGCCGGCCGAAGGGGACGCGATCGCTCGGGTCGAAATACTGAACGGAGAATTCCTCTACGCCATTCGACTACAGCTCATGCCGGGGAGCTTCAATCTGTGCCCGGCCGACTACTGCGAGCTCCCCGGGATAGCCGACGGGGTCTCCGGCCGCGGCTTGCCGATCGAGGCCTACGATCCTCCCGAAGAAGCAATCCAGGACGCCAAGCGGATCCTGACGGCCGCCCACATGGATCTAGGCGGGGTCGAGTACCTGGTGAGCGCCCGTGACGGGCTCCGCTATTTCTACGACGTCAACGCCCTCTCCAACTTCGTAGCCGACGCGCCCGACATTGTGGGTTTCGATCCATTCGAGGATCTGGTTGCTCTCATAATCGAGCGGGCCCGGGCCCGGCGGGTGGCCTGACCTAATCCGGCCTGAGTGCGGTGCCAGGGGTATGTAACATCCCTGCGCCCGCCCAGCGACGGCCAGGAGGACAGATCCATGACGGTGCCCTTCCGCATCGGGGTCATGCAGCTCACCATGGAACCACTCGATGAGATCCTCGAGCACGCCTACGTCATGGACCGGCACGGGTTCGACACTATGTGGTTGGCCGAGGCATATCCGTGGTGGCGCAAGCACTCGATGGAGGCTCGCTCCGCCAGCGCCCTCTCGCCCATCCTGGCCCGCGAGACCGACCGGCTCGCTATCGGCTGGGGCATCATCTCGCCGTATACCCGCCACCCCCTGCAGATCGCCATGGAGGCCAGGGTTACTCAGGAGGCGGCCGGTCCCGGCCGGTTCTACCTTGGTCTGGGCGCGTCGAAGATTTTCATGAAGGCCATCGGTGTTGGGGAACGAGTGCCCGAGCGTCCGCTCACCAACGTCAAAGAGGCGATCGGGATAATCAGGTCTTATCTGGCCGGCGAAAGCGTGGACGTGGAGGGACGAGAGTTCACCGCCAGGGCGCCGGAGCTCCGGAGCGATGCCGTTGCGCCGGACTGGGAAGTGCCGATCTACATGGCCGGCACCGGACCGAAAATGCAGTCCACCGCCGGTGCACTGGCCGACGGCCTGCTGACACCCAGCATCACGACGCCGGGCTTCGTCCGCTACGCCCGCGAAAACCTGGCCAGGGCCGCCGAAGAGGTGGGGCGCAACGGTGATGACATTGACCTCGGATGCACCATCGTTGCCAGCATCGACCAGGACCACGACAAAGGCCGGGACGGCGCCCGGGAAATCGCCGGCATGTACCTTGCCAACAAGGTCCAGAACATCCAGGCCTCGGCCGACGTGTTGCTCGACAACGCCGGACTCACTTTGGACGAGATCAAGCCCATCGCTGAAGCCATGGAATCCGGGGGGCGCCTGGCTGCCAAAGCCAAAGTCACGGACGAGATCCTCGACAAGTGCCGTCCGATCGCCGGCACGCCGGCCGAATGTGTCGAACGTATCCAGGAGTACCGAAACGCCGGCTGTACCCACATCATGCTCGAGCTGTGGGGAGCGGACCGGGCCGGGCAACTCGAGCAATTCGGCTCCGAAGTGCTCCCCCATTTCAAGTCATGACCGCTCCTGAGACCGTCGCTGTTGTCAAAGGCGCCATCGACGAGGCCCGGCTGGTCGAAACGGCAATGGAGCTCGTGGCGATCCCCAGCTTCACCGGATCAGAACAAGCCTGCGCCGAGTACCTGACGGATCTCCTGGGCCGCTCGGGCCTCGAATCCACTCTGCAACAGATAGAAGAAGGTCGAGCGAACGCCGTCGGGAGCCTGGCCGGCTCTGGAGACGGTCCCACTCTCATGTTCAACGGTCACCTCGACACGTCCTACTCAGGACGCGAGCCGTGGCTGGACGGTCCCGGCTTCAAGCCGGAGCCGATCACGCGCGAAGGCGCCATCCTCGGTCTCGGCATCATGAACATGAAGGGTGCGGTGGCTTGTTACGTGGAGGCTGTTCGCGCCTTGCTCGACGCGGGCATCAGCTTGCGGGGCGACGTAATCATCGCCGGGGTTGCCGGCGAAATCGAGAAAGCCGAATGGGGAGATTTCCAGGGGGCCGAGTATCGCGGTTACGGGGTCGGCACCCGCCACCTCGTCGAACAGGGAATCCGGGCCGACGCCTGTGTCCTCGGCGAGCCGACCGAGGAGCGGGTTGTGCTCGGACATTGGGGGACGTTGTGGGCGCGGATCTCCACTGCCGGGCCTTTCATGCACACGGCGTATGTTCCCGGCCGGCTTGCCGAAAACTCGATCATTCGCATGCGCAACGTCCTCGATGATGTGGCGGCGTTTGTTCCCGAGTGGGAGGAGCGTTCCTCCTACCAGGGCCGGTCGGGGGCGCTGAACATCTCTTCGGTCAGAGGTGGCTTCCCGTGGCGGGCCAGCCGATCGCCCCACACCACCGACCTCTTCATCGACATGCGAGTGCCGCCAACAATGGAGCTGACCGAGGCCCATACCGCGTTCGAGGAGCTCGTGGCCGCTTTGACTGCCAGGTACCCGGACGCCGGGATCACCTCGGAGATTTATGTATCCGTGCCCGGCTCCGAAATAGCCGAAGACCACCCCCTGATCAGCGCGATCGATGCCGGGCACTCGGAGACCTTCGGAGCCCCTGCCGAGCGTGACTACGTCAGGTGGGGGTCAGATGCGTCGACCTTGAGCCGCCACGGAATCCCGTCGGTCAACTACGGCCCGATCTCGAGCGCCCTCCCAGGCCCCGATGGCGAAAGCGTCCCGATTGAGTCGCTCGTGAATATGGCGACTTCCTATGCTTTGACCGCGGCCCACTATTGCGGAGTCAACACATGAAACTCGTAACTTTCGAGGATGCCGGCGGGGAGCAACATCCCGGCGTGATTCGGGGCGAAGACGTTGTACGCCTCGAGGTTCCGGACATGCGAAGCCTGTTCGAGATGGGGGACGCCGGACTCGACATGGCCCGCGCCGCGGATGGACCGGTGACTCCCCTCGCCGATGTCCAGCTCAAAGCTCCCATCATTCCGAAGAAGTTCTTTCACACTGCCGGGAACTTCCGAGAGCACGGCGAAGAAGCGAAGAGTGTCAACTGGTCCCATGACATCGCACCGTGGATCGTCTTCTTCCAGAATGTCGACGCAGTGATCGGCCCCGACGAGCCGGTCATCTACCCGGAGCACCTGACCAAAGAGCTCGACTATGAGCTGGAGCTCACGATCGTTATCAAGAAGGCAGGCAAGCATTTCACCGCCGAGGAGGCAGAGGATTACATCGGGGGCTACACGATCTTCAACGACATCACAGCTCGCGATATCCAGCGCGACGAGATGAAATCGGGGGTCTTCTCGTTCTGCAAGGCAATCGACACCTTCTGTCCACTCGGGCCCTGGATTGTCACACCGGACGAAGTGGGGGATCCGCACAACCTCGACATGCGCTTGCGTGTCAACGGCGAGGATCGGCAAGTATCTAATTCACGAAACATGTGGGTCAAGATCCCCGAGATCGTCGCCCACTATTCAGCTATGGGTTACAGCCCGGGGGACGTCGTCTCCACCGGCACCGTGGCCGGCGTAGCCGCCTTCAGCGATGATCCGTGGGCCTGGTACCTGAAGCCGGGTGACGTGGTCGAGGCCGAGATCGAAAAGCTCGGAGTCCTCCGTAACCCCATCATCAGTTGGAAGGAAGGGCATGGAGAGGATCCGCCCGAGCCCCGGGCCTGACCGCGATGAGCCGTAACGCGAAGAGCCGAGAATATTGTGGATCCGCCCGGGCCCCGGGCCTGAGATAAGCCAAACCAAGTGGACAGAGCTCACCTAGAACATCTACGAGTTGCAATCGAGGTGTCGGTCAAGGCCCGTGAGCACGGAAACCATCCGTTCGGAGCCGTACTCGTCGATATGGACGGGCACCAGGTTGCCGAAGCGGAGAACACGGTCCAAACCGACTCTGACGTCACCGCCCACGCCGAGACCAACCTCGTCCGCTTCACAAGTGGAAAGTGGTCGCCGGAGGAATTAGCGTCCCATACCTTGTATTCGAGTTGCGAGCCGTGTGCCATGTGTTCCGGGGCCATCTTCTGGGCCGGAATCGGGCGAGTCGTCTTCGCGCTTTCAGTAGAAGGCCTGATGGAGTTCTTCGACAACCGCCCCGACGCCCCGCTTCACCTGACCGGAACCCGCCGATTGCTCGGCTCGGAAAACGGCGTCGAGGTGCTGGGCCCGGCTCTAGAAGATGAGGCAGCACGGGCCCATGACGGATTCTGGACCTGAGGAGAACCATGGCACTGACCATCGAACACATCACCTTCGACTGCCACGACGCCCGGGCGCTGGCCGGTTTCTGGTCGACGGCCACCGGCCGGGCGATTGAGGACGACTGGGGCGATTTCGTGAGACTCGCACCGGGCCAGGGAGGCATCCGACTGGCTTTTCAGAAAGTTCCGGAAGACAAGATCGCCAAGAACCGTATGCACCTCGATATCAATTCCGACGACATGGCCGAGACTGTGAACAACCTCGTCGCACTAGGGGCATCGGTCGTCGCCGAACATTCCAGCCCCAACGCCACCTGGACCGTGATGCAAGACCCCGAAGGCAATGAATTCTGCGTGAACTGAGAATCGCGTTTTGGGGCAATCAGGATTGAGAGGTCGTCCACGGAGCCTTACAGCACTGCCGAGGCGAGCGGCGATCCCGGTTAGGGATGTGAAGGTTGCCGCTCCGGCATACTCGAGACGATCGAGGGGCGCCGGGCAACCGAACCCGGGGAAACCCGGTGAGTCTCTCGAGCCGGGCGGTTACAGAGGAGTCAATGGTGAAGGTCATCCGGTAACTGCCTTGATCAGAAAAATGAGAGCCGATAGGCCGAGGGCTATGCCGACCAGATTTCGCAACGCCTCAGCGGGGAGACGATCTCCGAGCCGGGCTCCGACAATCACACCGGCAACCTGGGCCAGCCCCAGCACCAGTCCCAACTCCCAATCCAGCTCTCCGTACGCAAGGAAGGCCGCAGTGGCGAATATGGCGATCGGAACCTGAATGGGCTGGCTCGCGGCGATTGTGACCACCACTCCACCACCCAATAGCAGCATGACCGGGATCAACAGCACCGGTCCGCCGGTACCAGTCAGAGCCGAGCCGAACCCGACCAGGACCCCGATGGCCAGCATCGCCCGGGGCGACAGGTCCTTTCCGGCTAAAGGCCTATCGGCTCTCTCGGGAATGAGCGCCCGCGCCGCGGCAGTCCCCAGCACAACGGCGATCACGCCGGTGAGCACGTCGGGACTTAATGCGACATTGCCGGCAGCGCCCGCCAGTGCTCCCGGCACCACGCCGACCATCAACCACCGCACGGACTCCCAGGGAACGCGGTCTGTTCTCGAGTAAGCCAGGGTCCCGGCGACTCCCGTGAAGAAGAAGCTCATCGAGGCGACGGGTGTCGCCTCCTCGACGCCCAGCCCCCCGAAAAGAACAAGTGCAGGCACCAAAAGCACTCCTCCGATGCCGACGGTCCCTATGAGAGTCCCGGAGACGGCGCCCGCCGCGACTACGAGGAGGGCGAGCTCGACCGTCATCTCAGTTCGCTGGGATCTGTCTTGATATCTCTCTCATGGTCTCCCTGGTCGCCGCCGACTGGAAGTGAGGCTAAACGGTGGGCGGATCCTGGCCGGTGCCCTCACGCGAGCGTCGAAGGAGTAGCGTCTGAACGGCAAATAAGACAGCGCAACTCGAGGAGGGCACAGATGGAACGTCGACTCGTCAACCCCTGGACCTGGCAGGAGCAATTCGGCTTCAATCACGGTCACGAGGTCACCGGAGCCGAACGCACGCTCTACCTCGCCGGCCAGGTCTCACTCGACGACGAAGGCAAGCTGGTACACGACGGCGACATGGTCGGTCAAATCAACAAATCGATCGACAACATCGAAGCCGTGTTGGAAGCGGCCGGCATGACGTTGGCCAACGTCGTCCGCCTCAACGTGTACACCACCGACGTGGACGGCCTTCTCGAAAACGCCGCGGCACTCGGCCGGCTCAACGAGGCGGGGTGCCAGTACACCTCCACCCTGCTCGGCGTTGCCCGGCTGGCCTTCCCCGAGCTTCTCGTCGAGTTAGAGGCGACCGCCGTTGCATAAAACATCGAGGCGGGCGCCTCGGCGGCCTGGGTCGGGTCCCGGGCCGCACCGCGATGAGAGCGCAGCGAAGCGAGCACCGAAGAGCAGTAGGCGCGAGGCAACCGCCGTTGCATAAAACATCGAGGCGGGTGCCTCGGCGGCCCGGGTCGCACCGCGATGAGAGCGCAGCGAAGCGAGCACCGAAGAGCAGCAGGTGCGAGGCAACCGCCGTCGCGTGATCCTTCGTATATGGCACGGCTGGACCGCCCCGGCCGACGCCGACGCCTACCAGGAGCTGCTCAACACCACCATTGCACCGGGGATCATGGCGAGGTCCATTCCCGGTCTGAGCGGATTGGACGTCCTCCGTCGAGAAGACGGAGCCGAGGTGGAGTTCATCACCATCATGGAGTTCGCCGATTGGTCGGCCGTGGAGGCTTTCGCCGGTCCCGAGAAGACAGGGTCGGTTGTGCCGCAGGCAGCCCGCGAGTTGCTAGCGCGCTACGACGCCCACTCGCAGCACTACGAGGTCGTGGCCCGGCACGAACCGATTAGCTAGCGGGCCAGGAGCTCGGAGTGGCGTTCGAGGCCGGAGATGACGGCTTCGACGTCCTCTTCCGAGTTGTAGCAGTGCCACGAGAGGCGAACGTTGCCGTCCCGCGGTGATGTGAGGATCTTTTCCGCCGCTAATGCCGCCACCATTCCGTAGTCGTCGGTGGTGGCAACTGCGATCATCGGCCCTCGTTTGGCAGGATCGCGGGGCGTGACCATTTTGGCGCCGATGCGGTCCAGCCCCTCGACGAGCTGAGCCGTGAGCCGGTTGACGTGTTGCTCGGTAGCCGCGATCCCGATCTCGTCCATGAGGTCCATGCCGGCGATGCCGGCGTAGATGTTGGGAACCGGCGGAGTGCCGCTTTCGAACTTGCTCGCAGTGGCCGAGGGTGAATAGTCAAAAATATCCATCTTGAAGATGTCTTCGTCGGCGAACCAGCCGGTTTGGATTGGAGTGATCTGAGGCAACAGGTCGGCCCGGCAGTAGAGAAAAGCCAGGCCCGATGATCCGAGCAGATACTTGAGGGTTCCACCTGTGACGAAGTCGACGCCGAGGTCCTGCACGTCGATGGGGACCGCGCCAATCGCCTGGAAAGAGTCGAGGAGCACCAGGGCCCCCGCCTCATGCGCCAACCGCACCACTTCTTCCACGTCGGTCTTGCTGCCGTTGCGAAAGCACACATGGGTAATGGCCACGAGGCCGGTTTCTTCGTCGATGGCTTCAGCCATGCGCTCGAGCGGGATCGTGACATCTTCGGCCGGCGGCACATGCTCCACCTTGGTTCCAAGGAGCTCCTGGGCATGAACGATCTGCCCGATGGTGGGGAACTCAAAGTCGCTCATAACGATCTTGTTGCGCCCATCGGGATGACGCAGCCCGCTCATCAGCGAGCTGACGCCGGCCGACACCGAGGTAGTGATTGCGATCTCTTCGGCGGTGGCGTTGAGGAGGCGGGCAAAGCGGTCGCGAGCCGAGCCGGCCCGTTCCACCCAGAGCTCCCACGGCGCACCCTTCTCGTCCCAGTCGGTCAGATACTGCTCGTAGGCCGCCCGGACCTCGACCGACAACGCACCCTGCGAACAACTGCTGGTGTATACGGCGTGCTCGAGCAGCGGAAAGCGGCCGCGAATGGAGTCGGGTAAAATCGTCGTCATTTCAGCGGCCAAGATAGGCCTTCTTCAGATCTTCGTGGTCACGCAGCTCCGACGCCGTGTCGGCCAAAACGATGCGTCCGGTGGCCAGCACGTAGCCATGATCGGCAATAGACAGTGCCATGTTGGCGTTCTGCTCAACCACAAGAATCGAGACTCCGGCGCGATGGACGCGCTGGATGATCTCGAAGCTCTGCTCAACCAGGATCGGCGCCAGACCCATCGACGGCTCATCCATGAGGAGCAACTTTGGCTTCGACATGAGGGCCCTTCCCATTGCCACCATCTGCTGTTCACCACCGGACAGGGTTCCTGCCAGCTGGTTCCTCCGTTCTGCCAACAGCGGAAACAGCTCATAGACGTCGTTTAGATCCTCGGAGAAGTCGTCGTCGCGCAGGTACGCTCCCATCTCGAGATTTTCGAGCACGGTCATCGGCGCAAACAGGCGCCGATTCTCGGGGACGATCGCCATCCCGTGCCCAATCCGGAAAGTGGTCGACTTGTCGGTGACGTCTATCCCGTCGAATTCCACCGTCCCGGAGCGCGGTTTGACGATGCCGAGAATGGTTTTGAGCGTCGTGGACTTGCCAGACGCGTTGCCGCCAAGCAGGCATACCAGCTCGCCCGGCTTTATCTCCATCGAGATGCCCTGCAGGATGTGAATTTGCCCGTAGTAGGTGTCGACGTCCTTGACAGAGAGGAGCGATGCCTGGTCGTTCATTTGGTGGCCGACGCTCCATATCCGAGATAGGCCTCTATCACCTTCGGATCGGTGGCCACCTGGTCGAAGGTCCCTTCAGCGATTCTCTCGCCATGGTCGAGGGCAATGACCCGGTCGGAGATGCCTTCCACCACATGCATGTCATGTTCGATGACGAGAATTGAATAGCCCACCTCCTCTCGTAGACGGCCGATCAACTCGGTCATCTCGTGGGTCTCGGACGGGTTCATCCCGGCCGCCGGCTCATCGAGCATGAGGAGCCGGGGGTTGGTGGCCATAGCCCGGGCGATCTCCAGACGACGCCGATTGGCATACGAGAGTGAGTACGCGGGCTGGTCCCACCGGTACCCCATGAGCCGGTCTCCGAAGAACGCCAGTTTGCTCTCGGCCCATTCGGCAATTTGGCTTTCCTCCCCGCGAGCAAAGGGCGTCCGAAACGCGGACTGCCACAAGCGCCCTTTGGTGTTTCCGTACGCGGCGGCCATCACGTTTTCCTTGACCGTCATGTTGAGAAAGACCCGCAAGGTCTGGAAGGTACGTCCGATGCCGAGGTTGGCGATGGCTTCGGGTGAGAGGCCGACAATGCTGCGACCGTCCATGAGAATGTCGCCCGAATCTGGCTGGTAGATGCCGGTGATCAGGTTGAAC
>Ga0255057_10001022_pt1 | contig 16185 bp, 13 predicted proteins | sample Cases_109_6_MG_FD_189022 | JGI IMG/M metagenome (GOLD analysis project Ga0255057, IMG submission 189022) | Seawater microbial communities from Amundsen Gulf, Northwest Territories, Canada - Cases_109_6 | ecosystem: Environmental > Aquatic > Marine > Gulf | place: Canada: Northwest Territories... | reverse complement strand
GCCGGCCATCGGTCTGTCCAGTCGCCCAGGGCATGGGCGATGCGCTCGGGTTGGTGGTTGGGGATGCTGAAGGGCACGATAAGCACACCGCAGTGCGGTTGCCCGACCTGGTAGAAGGCGACGGTGAGGCGGATAAAGTCGTCGCGGTTTCTGGTGACGAGGACTCGTTCCTGGGCGGCTGCGAACTCGAGCTGCTCGAGATCGGCAAGGCCACGCCGGCCGATGTCGTGCATGCTGACGACGTCGAGCCCCAGCCCACGGGCCACCTCGGCCACGGTCGGGCTCAGGTTCTCATCCAGCAGGAACTGCACGGGGGCTACTTATGCACCGTGTCGGGCGTCGAGAAGGGGAGCTCTCGCCGGACCCGCTCGGGGGTCCACTGCCGCTCTCGCTCCAGGCGAGGATCAATGTCGCCGGGGTAGAGCTCGTAGTAGGACAGAGCGGCCCGAATCTGAGCCTCGGTCAGCCAGTGGAGGCTCACTCGCAGCTTGGCCCGATCCTCGCCACCGGCCCGCCGGGTGGCGATGACCTCCCAGACGTCGAGACCACTCCCAGCCACCACCGGCCGGCGCCCTGCCGGCCCGTCGGCAAACACCACCCCTGGGGCTCGGCGCATCTTGATGGCCTCGGTCAGCAGGTCCTTGGTCATGGCCGACCAGGACTTGCCCACCGCTTCTGCCTCCCGCTCGATCTCGCGCTCGAGCTCCTCTGGAACCCGGAGTCCTCTTGTCTTGCTAGCCATGGTTGAGTCCCTTTCCGCTACGCCTGTGCACATTATACAACAAAGTGCACACCCGCTGCGCCATTCCGGCATGAGGCTCGCAATGAGCAGGGCCTGTTGGTGAGATTCGGAGGCTGGAGGCTGCCGGCTAGGGTTCCTCTTCCATCCGCTGCATGAGGGCCTGGAAGCGGGGGTGGCCGCGGAGATTGTCGAGGTCGCTGTCGTTTCGCATCCATTCGGGGTCGGCGAGACCGGCACCATAGGAGCGCTCCAGGGCGTCGATGGCCTTCTCCAACTCCCTGGCCAGCGAGAAGGTGCAACCCAGGTTGTAGAGCACCAGCGCATCTTCGGTCGAGCCCTCGAGCACCCGCTCGCCCCATTCGAGACCCCGTTGCCTCTCACCCAGCTCGACCAGGGCGCTGGCGCCGCTCAGCAGCGCCGAGAGATCATCCGGATTGATTTCCAGATGTTTCTCCATCAGCTCGACGATGCGCCGGTTGGCCGCCGCCACCTTCTCGCCCTGTCCGAGGCTGCGATAGATCTGGGGCAGCAGGGAAAGGGCGCGATCGTCGTCCGGGGCCACCGCGCTCGCCTGCTCGAGAAGTTTCGCTGCTCGTTCCAGCTCTCCCTCGGCAAAAGCGGTGGTGCCCCAATAGTAGTAGGCCTCGTAAAACCGTGGGTTGAGCTCGACGGCACGCTCGAACTCGCGCTCCGCTTCGTCGTACTGCCCCTTCTGTCCCAAAGCATAGCCGCGGGCAGCGTGAGCTTCGGCCAGATCGGGGGCGAGCGAGACCGCCTTGCGGCTTGCTCTGTCCGCCTCCTCGAGGTTTGACTCCGAGCTGTCGTAGTTGCGGTAGAACTCGGTGTAGCAGTCGGCGAGCCCGGCCCAAGCGGGGGCGTAGTCGGGATCGATCTCGAGCGCCCGAGAGAACATGTCGCGCGCCGCTTCGAAGTCCTCCTGGGTGCGCCGGCGGAAGTAGCCCAGACCCCGGAGATAATTGTCGTAGGCCTGGACATCGGTGGTGTGGGCCGTCTGCACGGCCAGCTTCTCGGTCGGGCTCAAGCTCACCTGAAGAGCCGAGACGATGCTCTGGGCGATCTCATCCTGGATGGCGAAGACGTCCTCGAGCTCGCGGTCGTAGGTCTCCGACCAGAGCTGGAAACCATTGTCGACCTCGACCAGCTGGGCGGTGATCCGCAACCGGTTGCCGGCCTTGCGCACGCTGCCGTCGAGGACATTTCGCACCCCGAGCTGCTGGCCGACCTCACGGATGTCCATCTCTTTGCCCTTGAGGGCGAAGACCGTTGTGCGGGCCGGAACCTGGAGTCCCTCGACCCTGGTCAACAGATGGATGAGCTCCTCGGTCAGGCCGTCGCTGAAGTACTCGTTCTCCGGGTCACCGCTCATGTTGGCGAAGGGGAGGACCGCAACCGACTCCTGCGAGCTCTCCACCACGCTCGGTTCGGCAGGTGGGCTCGCCTCGCGCGAGCCGCGGCCAAGCCATATACCCACCGCGACGAGCAGCGCCACCAGTGCGGCCACGCCCGCGTAGCGGGCAACATTGCTCTTGCCTGCAGCCTTCCTCTCCACGGCCCCCGAGGCACGAATCTCACCTGATGACCATTCTTTCTCGAGTCCCTTGAGCTCGGTGCAGACATCCCTGGCGGTCTGATAGCGCTGGCCGGCGTCCTTTTCCAGACAGCGATTGATGACCCGGCCCAGGTGGTGGGGGAGTCCATTGTTGACAGTGTCAGCGGAGTCGGGGGTGTCGCGCAGGATCGATGAGATGACATGGGCGGAGGTCTCGCCGGCAAAGGGGCGCGCACCGGTCGACATCTCGTAAAGGATGACGCCCAGCGAGAAGATGTCGGAGCGGTGATCGACGGGCTTACCCTGGACCTGCTCGGGTGACATGTAGGGCACGGTCCCCATCACCATGCCCTCCTGGGTGAGGGTCTGGGTCAGATGCTCGACTTCCCCGCCCTGAGGTCCCTTCTGTCTCAGCTTGGCGAGCCCGAAATCGAGGATTTTCACCTGCCCACTGTCGGTGACCATGATGTTTTCGGGCTTGAGATCCCGATGGGTGATGCCGGCTTCGTGGGCGGCGCTCAGCGCATCGGCCATGGGGATGGCCAGCTCGAAGAGCTCCTCCACGGTCACGCCTTGAGCGGGGAGGTGCTTGGCGAGGTTCCGGCCGTCGACTAGCTCCATGGTCAGAAACCGGACGCCGTCGGCCTCCTCGATCGAGTGAAGGGTGACGATGTTGGGGTGGTTGAGAGCCGCCACCGCTCTGGCCTCGCGCTCGTAGCGCTCGAGGCGCTGGGGATCGGAGGCCATCTCGGCGGGCGGGATCTTGAGTGCCACCTTGCGTCCCAACCGCAGGTCCTCCGCCACGTAGACCTTACCCATGGCCCCCTCACCCAACTCGGAAAGGATCTTGTAGTGCGACAGGGTTTTGCCGATCACGATAGGGTCACCAATCTGTGGAACCGACTCAATACGGGCCCTCGAATTTTCGGCATTCTAGCAGCTACAGCAGCGCCAAAACCTCCTCGATGGTCTTGGCGTTGTCCACCGGAATGGGGTCCTGGCCGATGGTCTTTGTGCATGGTTGACCGAGCTGCCGGTCCATGGCCTGTTGGGAGTTATCCGAGAGCTGCCAGCCGAGCGGCAGCGGGACTTTTTCCATGTTCCCGCCGACGGTGATCTCATCACAGAGGCTGAAGTCCCTGAAGTTTCGGCTGCCGACGGCGGCCTTGAGGCTCTTGACGGCATAGCTGCCGCGTGCGCTGCGGGTTCGCATCAGCGCCCGGATGGGCGACAGGGTCTCGGTAAGTCCGGTATCCGCCGGCGCGTCGAGAGTCGGGTCGAACTGCCGCACCTTGTAGTCGGGTGCCGACTTGGGGTCGTTCTGGATGTAGATGACGTGGAAGTCACCCCGGCAGGAGGGGTTCCCGGTTCCCGCTGCCAGCGCCACCTGGCCGAAAAAGCCGAGACGGCCGGTCGCATCCAGATCGCAGAGCGTCTCCAGTACCTTGAGCACCTCGAGGACGGTAGTCGCCCCCGAGTTCTCGAAATAGCCACCATCGACGACATGCCCGCGTAGAACCATCTCGCCATCGACCTCGGTCATCAGCGAGCCGGCCGGGCTGATGTAGGTAAACCGGGCGCTGTTGTGAGCCGCAGTACTCAAAGGCAGATCGGCGTTGAGAACGTCGTGCATGTGGTAGGCGTCGTAGAACTCGGGGGTCTCACCCGGGGTACGGGCGGGTACCAGGTTGCTGGTGAGGATCCGACGGCCGGTCTCCACATGGGTGCCGTTGAGAATCAGCGACGGCACCTCGAGTCCACTCTCACCACGCCACAGGTCCAGAAACGGCTCGGCGAATCGCCGGCTCCCCGTCTCCTCCTCCCATGCCACCTCCCAGGCCCGCTCGAGACCTAGCGAGCGGTCGAACTGACCGACCCCGAAGGGGAGAAACCGTTGGACGAGATCGGGTCCCAGCAACATGCCGACGGCAGGTGACAGAAAATCCCGGCCGAGGACCGCCCTCGTGCATTCGACATAGGTGCCGCAGGGCAATGGCTCCTCACCCCGGTCGAGGTTTTCGGCCACCAGCGAGGCGAAGACCGCTCCACCCAGGCTGCCGCCCGAGACCCCGCTGATGGCAAACAGATGACGGCCGAATTCCGGATTCTCGTCCTGGATGGCGGCCAACACGCTGGCCGTCCAGTAGGCAGCGCGGATGCCACCGCCTTCGGCTGCTACCAGGAAGATCGGCTCACCTTTCTTGTCTTCATGCCAGCTGCGAAAACGCTGGCCGAGGATCTGCCGATCGGAGATGGTCTTGGTGGTAGCTTTCAACTCGCTCGTGGCCTGACTGTCCGGCACCAGACGGACGGCGTGATTGTCGTTCCAGAAGCTGAAGAGGATGGCGACCAACAGCAGGATGGTGACCAGGGGCACTTTCTTGGCGCTCGAGAAGTGAACCAGCAGAGTGCCAAACAGAATCCAGCTGGCGGCCGAGAGCAGCAGCAGCGGCACGGTGCCGAGAAAATAGGCAACGCTCACCGTCTTGATGGTCAGCAGCACCAGGAGCGAGATGCTCAGAGCCATGAACAGTCCGGTCAGGACCCTGGCGGAGGTCGGCAGGCGGCGGATCTGTTCGAGGGCCGACTGGGAATCGGTGCCCTCGCCCTCCTCGAGCTCCGAGGAGACACTCGAGGTTAAGGCGCGTTTGCGGCCGCCCAGCCAGAAGAAGAGAGCGGCGAGCACGATGCTCACCACTCCCAGGGTAATGAGCCGCTGGATGGGTCTCTGGTCCTGGAAGTCGAACACCGCATAGCCCCAGGCGGCTTTCAACAGGGCGGCGGCAACCCCCACCAGCGCCAGGGTGCCGAGGATGTGAGGCAGATTCCGGCGCAGCGAGTCCCGGGTCTGGGAGGAATTCATCGTCAGGATGGTGCGGGTCCAGTACCAGGCGCTCAGGGCCCAGGCGAGGACCGCGAGATAGAAGAGGATCACTCTGGGCAGCTCTTGGTGCCAGGCGTTGTCTCCCCATTCGACCAGGCGGTAGAGAACGTCCTGGCCCTGCGGGACAAAGAGCAGAACCACCAGACCCATGAGGACGACGAGGACAGCGAAACGGCAGGGCTTCAACACCTGCCAAAAGTCCTTGAACCACGCCCAGGTGCGCGCTAGGAGGCTTGGATTGTCGGATACTTCGGTCATGACCATCTCCCCAGGAAGTTGCGGGGGAGCTGGGGCCTCTCCGCTACCTGCTCCCGGTGAACGATCCTCTTGCCCTCGAAATCGCCGACCGCTACACCTCGCAGAGGCCGCCTTCGAGGGGTGTGGATGCGGAACTGTGCCAAACAGTCTAGCAGGGGGAAGACCGGCCGTCACCGCCGGCGAGATTGGGAGGGATCAGGGTCTGGCCAGGGACCAGGCCGCGGTCGAGTCGGTCTCGAAGTCGTCGGCGAAGATGTCGGAGTCGAGGGTGATCCATCCCCAGCCGACATTCTTGCCGTGCTGCCAGATGCGGTCGCTGCAGGGGTCGTAGGAAGAGGTCCAGTCGGTTTCATAGGCCTGGTCGACGAAGGGCAGCATCCACTCGTCGTCGCCCGCGGCCTTCCAGGCGCCAAAGGCGCCCTCCCAGGTCTCGCGGAGGACCTCGACCGCCCGCTTCAGGGCCTGGTCCGGAACGTCGATTCTGGCTCTAGTCGCTACGGGCGCTCACCGAGTTTGCCCGTTTGGGTGCGGTGCGGATCAAGTTCCTGGGGAAAGAGCCCCTCCTGCATCCCGAGATCGGTGTGCTCGGACTCCTCCCCGCAGACGAATGTACAGGTTCGTTGGAATCGGCAAGATCTGGCACACGCTGCTCGGACCGGATCGCCCGAACGGTGAAATCCGCAATCCAAAGTCGGGGTCACTGCTGGGCCTTGTAAGCCGCAGCAACTCCTTGGGCAAACTCTTCAATCGAGGTCTCGGTGGTGTTCTCAGGCGTTCGTTGGTAGTGACTTAGGATGTCGCCGCTGTTGATGCCTTTGGCCAGCCCGACTATCAAGTCCGCCACGTTTTCCGTCAACCCCATCTGCACCATGGATTGGCGGGCATCTTCATAGGAGAATTGGACATAGTTCAGATCATCCTTGTCCAGGGCTTTTGCCAACGCCTGAGTGACTTCAGCATAACTTAGGTTTCTCTGGCCCAAGATATCTTCTACCGCATGACCATTGATTTCGAGACCTGACAGGCGGTTGGCAGCTACGGCGGCAATGTCCTTGGTAGCCACCATGGGTTGGGACACATCGGACGCAATCGGCGAACCGCAGATGCCCATGTTCTTGATGACATCCATCTGCCAGTAAATGTTCTCCATGAAATACGCCGGCCGCAAAACCAGTACGTTGACGTCGTTTAATTCGCTTAGGTGCTGTTCAAAATCGTGCAGCCCCTGCACGATGCCGGCGCCTTCGTTGAGATGAGCGCCGATGCTGCTCAAAGCGACTACTTTCTTCACGCCGCTACCCTTGATGGCGGCAACATGGGATTTGGCCACTTTGATTTGAAATGCCCGGTAATCGTCGGACTGGGAATCCGGTGGGATCATTGCAAAAATGCCGTCGACCCCCCGATAGGCTTCGGTTAGGAAGGCTGTATCTTCCACAGATCCCGATCGAGCTTCGGCTCCCTTGTCAGTCATGGATTGCAGCTTGTCGGCCGCACGCGCGATGGCTCTGATATTGTGACCTCTTGCCAGCAATGTTTCCGTAATTTGATGACCGATGTTTCCGGTTGCTCCGGTAATTGCATAGGTATTTGTCATAATAATTCACCTTTCCTAGGAAGGTTGGGCGGTCGAAAGAATATGGACATGGGGGTGAATGTTGAGCAGCCAACCGCCGGTGGAGACCATGTTTCGAGAGTATCACCGGAGTGGGCAGTTCTTTTTTTTGCCGCAGGAAGTTGGTGAGATCATCAGGCGAGCGAAAGGACGGACCCGACTGTGTTTCTAGGTCATTTCGGAATCGGTTTTGGAGCCAAGGCCGCCGCCCCAAAGACATCTCTCGGCACACTGTTTCTCGCGGCCCAGTTCATCGATCTTCTGTGGCCATCATTGCTCCTGATCGGTCTCGAGACGGTGGAGATCTCTCCCGGCGTCACGAGAGTCACGCCTCTCGACTTCACGTCGTACCCGATCACCCACAGCCTGGTGGCTGTGCTGGTGTGGGCCTCTCTTTTTGCCGCCGCCTACTATCTGCTGAGACGATATCCGAAGGGTGCATGGGTCTGCGGTGCCGCCGTTCTCAGCCATTGGGTGTTGGATGCCCTGACCCATCGGCCGGATCTTCCACTGATTCCGGGAGGCGCCGCCCGCATCGGCCTGGGGCTATGGCACTCGTTGCCGGCCACACTTGTGGTCGAGCTTGGCATCTTCGTGATCGGTGTCGGACTCTACGTGCGATCGACCCGACCCGCCGACCGCGTTGGATCCGTAGCCCTTTGGATATTGGTTGGATTCCTGCTGGTGATCTACTTCGGCAACGTCTTCGGCCCGCCCCCACCGAACGTTACCGCTCTGGCCTGGGCAGGACAGGCACAATGGCTCCTGGTGATCTGGGCGTACTGGATCGACCGTCACCGGGTGAGCCATGACTCGAAAGCTGCCTGACAGCCCGCAAAGGTGAGCAACAAAAAGCGGCACCCCGGCCGCGGCAGCGGGACTCCAGGAAGGCGATCTCATCGTCGCCATCGACGGGGCCCCCGTTTACGCGCGCCCCTGCGGGGATCCCAGCGGTGGCCCCGGAGGCACCGGGCTACACATTGCCTATATGCGGGACGGAGCCGCGGCCGAAGTCGAGATCCGAACGGTGGTGCTCATCCCATTAGGGAGCCACCAGAATTGGGTGGCACTTGCTCGGGTTCGGTCTTGAGGGGCCTGACCCTGATTCACTGCGCACTTTCGTACGATCGAATCGCCTGGCTGCTGTGGTCGTAGGTCTCGCGATTCATGGCCTCGGAGTACCGGGGAAAGAGTGGGACCTGGCCGGTTCATCGACCAGGAGCAGTGTCACCAGCGAGTTGCGCTCCTGAGTGGTGTTCACACCTCGTCGGAGTGGTTACAAACTGTTACATTTTTGACAAGTTGCGGTGATGCCCGGTCGCTAGAGTTCTGGGCATGAGATATCTGAAGATGGTCCTCACCACGACCCTGTTGACGGTGGGCCTGGCCCACTCCGAAGAACCGCTTCAACTCCGCTACCAGGACGGCTTCGGCCCGATGACGCTGACCATAACTCAGAACATAGAGGTCAAGCAGCCTATCGCGAGCCGCGAGATGTCCTTCGACGTGACCTTGGCCACCGACCTCAAGGCGGCCAGCGCCAGCCTGGTGATCGAGAGCGCGAAGGCGAGTTATTCAGCTCACGGGATGGTACAGCGCTTGTCGACCCGGCACCTCACCGGATCGACGATCCCTCTGGCGATTCTCGAGGACGGGCGACAGCTGAGAGAGATCGAGCCGGCCGATACGCCGGTCATCGATATGGGACCGCCTGTGTCCGGTGGATTCTCGGTGGCGGGCATGCTGATCGGTGTGTTGCCCCACCTTCCGGACCAACCCATCTCGGTGGGCACTTCCTGGAGCACCGAGCGGAGCGTGCGTTCGCTCGAGGGCTGGGCCTGGGGGGTGGGGAAGCTCAAGAGCCGCCACCGTGTGACTTCGATCGACAGCCGGCATGGACGCACCATCGTCACTGTAGAGACAGAGGCCGAGGGCATGCTGCAGTCGCGCGACGGCGATCGGGCCTACTCAGGGGAACTCAAACGATCCCTGCACTGGACCTTTGATGCCACGGGTGGTCGGGTGCTGTCGATGTCCATGGAGCAGGAGACGGACGGGCTGAGCACGCTGCCACAGGGCGAGTTCGTGGTACGTCAACGGACGGAGGTCGAACTGGCGCCTGCCGCCTGAGAAGCCTGGAGGCAATTCATATGACCAGACACAGAAAGAACTCCGCAGTGAAGATAGTGAGCTTGGCAGTGATTGCCGGGCTTGCCGGTGGATACTTCTGGCTGCGAGCGGGGATGGCCGCTACCGAGCCGGCCCCGGTAACGGATCAGGTGCGGCGCCAGACTCTCGACCAGACGGTGCTGGCGACAGGCGTGATCCGGCCTGTCGTGGGCGCTGAAATCGACGTCGGCTCGCGGGTCTCGGGGATTGTCGGCAGTCTTCCGGTCAAAGTCGGCGACCGAGTGGATCGCGGTGACCTGCTGGCCCGGATAGATCCGACCGAGTTTGAGGCGCAGGTGGCGCAGGCCGAAGCGGATCTGGCGCTTTCACGCGCCCAACTCGCAATGGCGGCGAGTTCTCACGAGCGTGCAGCGGCCCTGTCCTTGGCCGGAATCGTCTCTGAGTTTGAACTCGAGTCGGCGACCCGGGATCTGGAGGTGGCGCGTGCCCGGGTGGACCTGGAACGGGCTCGCGTCAACTCGGCCCAGATTCAGCTCGCGCACACTGAAATCCGGGCCCCGGTCCAGGGCGTGATAGCTGATGTGACAACCAGAGAGGGTGAAACTGTGGCGGCGAGCTTTGCGGCTCCGACCTTCGTCACCATCGTCGATCTGGACCGTCTGGAGGTCCAGGCCTACGTAGATGAGACCGACATCGGACAAATCTTCGTTGGCCAGCAGGCGACCTTTTCGGTGGACACCTATCCGGAGGCTGATTTCGGCGCGCGGGTGACGGCCGTCAATCCCAAGGCCGAGCTGCAGAACGGTGTTGTCAACTACGTCGTGCGGCTGGCGTTCGAGCTGCCGGACGCTCTTGTATTGAGGCCGGAGATGACAGCCCATGTTCGCCTCGTGGTCGAGGAGCGCAGCGATGTGCTCACCGTGCCCCGAAGGGCCATCCGCAGGGATCAGGGGCAGCAGTTTGTTCTGGTCAGCCGCAACGGCGCCTGGGTGGACCAAAGAATCGAACCGGGTTGGCGTACGGACAGCCGTGTGGAGGTCCGCCAGGGTCTGTCCGAGAACGAAACCGTGCGACTCAACGAGGAGTAGAAAATGATCAAACTGCGAAACATCAAGAAGTCGTTCACCCGGCCCGACCAGAGCCGGTTGGAGGTGCTCAAGGGGATCGACTGCGAGGTGCGGCGCGGCGACTTCGCTGCCATCGTCGGACCATCCGGATCCGGCAAATCGACCCTGATGAACATCCTCGGTCTCCTCGACCAGCCGGACGAGGGTGAGTACGCCTTGGCTGGCGAGGTGGTCTCGGGCCTCGGCTCGACCGACCTGGCAGGGATCCGGAACCGTCAGATCGGATTCGTCTTCCAGCAGTTCCACCTTTTGCCGCGGACGACTGCGATCGAGAATGTCGAGCTGCCGCTGATCTACTCGGACGCGGACCGGCCCGAGCAACGGGCGGTTGATTCATTGTGCTCTGTGGGCTTGGAGGATCGTTTGGACCACTACCCAAGCCAGCTCTCGGGCGGCCAGCAGCAGCGTGTTGCCATAGCCCGGGCGCTGGTCACCGATCCGGAACTGGTGCTGGCTGATGAGCCGACCGGTAACCTGGATCAGGATTCGACCGGGGAGATCATGGAGCTACTCCTGGATCTCAACCGGACCGGTCGGACCATCCTGCTGATAACGCATGACCTGGAGATCGCGACACGCTGCTCGACAGTGCTCCGCATCGAGGACGGTCGTCTGATCGAAGAGCTGGCGGCATGAATACGCGCTTGCTAGTGGCTTCGAGTACCCGTGTACTGACGCGTTACAAGCTGAGAAGCTTCTTCATGAGCCTCGGCATCATCATCGGCGTGGCGGCGCTCGTCGTCATGCGATCGATCGGCTCCAGTGCAGAGCAGGACATGCTGGCCAAGATCGAGCGTATGTTCAGCGCCTCGAGCATGACCATCATGAACAGCGGTAGCGCGTCGCGCGCCGGCATCCGGAAGCCCGGGAAGATGACCATCGAGGATCTCGACGCCATCGGGGAGCAGTTGGATCAAGTGGTCGCTTGGAGCCCGAGTGTCTACGGTGGCGATCGCGAGGTCGTCTATCGCGGTCGCAACCGCAGTTTGAGGATCGTTGGCAAGTCCGACCGGGCCGAGTTCGTCAGCGGCAGGGGCGTGATCGAGGGAGAGTTCTTCTCTGAGGCCGACGTTCGCTCTGCCTCCCGCGTAGCCCTCATCGGCCACAAGACGGCTGAGGCGCTGTTCGAAGGTGAGGACCCGCTCGGCAAACAGATTCAGATCGAGGGCTCGCCGTATCGCGTCAAAGGTGTGCTCGAGCCTCACGGTATCGATCCGCATGGGATGGATCTCGACGATGAGGTGCACGTTCCGGTCACGACGATGATGCGGAGGCTGCTGAACATCGAAATTATCGGCTCCGCAAAGCTCATCATCTCCAACGCCAATGCGGTCGACAGCACAGTCGATCAGGTTGCGGACATCCTGCGCGCGCGGCATCGTCTTGCGGATGATGAGCTCGACGATTTCTCGATCTACACGCCGACCCAGGTGCAGGCGTTGGTGCGCGAGGCCAACAGGGTGCTGACGGTCTACCTTCCTGCCACGGCGGGTATCGCGTTGCTGGTTGCCGCGATCGTCATCGCCAACATCATGTTGATCAGCGTCAGGGAGAGGATTGGGGAGATAGGTCTCCGCAAGGCCGTGGGAGCGACCGACCGGCAGATCGGCGGACAGTTTCTGCTCGAGAGCCTGGCGATCACGATGGTCTCGGGAGGCCTCGGAGTCGCTCTCGGTGCCGGCATCCTCCTTGCGATCGCCCGCACCGTCAGCCCTGAGTTGCAGATCGCAACGGATTCGGTTCTGCTGGGCTTGCTGGCCGCTCTGGTGGTCGGTGTACTGGCCGGCTATCTCCCGGCCAGACAGGCGGCTCTCCAGGAGCCCGTGGACGCGCTACGGTGAGATGGCGGCGAAATCTTCGGCTGTCGGTTCGCGCGCTCACGCGCTCGTGGCTGCGGACAGCTCTCTCGGTCAGCGGGGTGGGGGTCGGGATCGCGTCAGTAGTCATTCTGATCGGTGCGGGTGTTGGGGCGGAGCGTGCCCTCCGACAGGCTCTCGAACCGCTGGGCGAGAACCTGCTGGTCGTCAACGCCGCCCGCAGACAGTCGAGCGCTCTGCGCGGCGAAAGCCGACTCGTCGACTCGCTCAAGATCGCTGACTGGGAGGCGATAGAAGCGGAGGTTCCTCGAGTTCTGAGGGCGGCTCCCGTGGTCGAACTCCCGATGTTGGCACGAGTGGGCGGCCGCATCGCGTCGATTCGGGTGACCGGCACCAGCGCGAGCTTCGAGGCGACGCGCAACTTTCCCCTGGCGGCAGGAAGATTCATCGACCAGGACGACGCCGTCGAGTGCCGCCGGGTGGCTGTAGTCGGACCGGTCGTCGTGGAGCAGTTGTTCCTGGGAGAGTCTCCGCTCGGCGAGGTGCTGCTCCTCGAGGGCGTGCCGTTTCGGGTCGTCGGCGTGACGAAGAAGAAGGGTGTGGTCGACGGAGCCAATGAGGATGAACTGGTGCTCATTCCGGTGACGACAGCGATGCGTCGTCTGGGTAAAGTGGAGCACCTCGACCGGGTCTACGTGCAGGCGGAGAGCGAAGAGGCGATCTCGTCGGTCAGGGCAGATGTCGGGAGCCTTCTCCGAAAAAGACATTTCACGCCTGAGGGGGGCTCCGACGATTTCGTCATCAGGGACCAGACGGCACTGGCTCGATCGCAACAGGAGGCGGGTGGTTCGCTGTCGAGGATCGTGAGCTGGCTGAGCGCCCTTGCGCTGGGCCTGGGCGGCGTCGGGCTACTCGCTGTGTCTCTGCTCTCGGTCCGTGAGCGCTACGGGGAGATTGGCCTGCGACTGGCGGTCGGAGGAAGGCCTCGAGACATCCTGTCGCAATTTCTGACCGAGGCGGTGCTGATCTCGGCCTTGGGTGGTCTTGCAGGATTGGCTGTGGGGGCAGGTGGCATCGTGCTGGGCGCGTCGGTGACACGCTGGCCAATGGTGTTGAGCTGGCAGGGTGTGGTGTACCCTTTGACCATCTCGGTCGCGATCGCAGTTTTCTTCGGAGCCTATCCGGCATTCCGCGCAGCGCGACTCGATCCGATCCAGGCGCTCAACAGTCGATGACCGGCAAGACACCCTACAGGCTGCTGCTGATAGACGACGATGCGGCTCTCAATGAGCTGCTGGTGGAATACTTCGCTCGTTTCGGGCATCGCCTGACCACCGCAACCACTGCCGCCGATGGCCGCTACTTGCTGCGGCGCGACAACCCTGATCTGCTCATTCTGGACGTTATGTTGCCCGACGCCGACGGCATGGAAGTGTGCCGGGAGATCAGGTCCGAGAACGATGTTCCGATCGTAATGCTCACCGCTCGTGGGGATGTTCCCGATCGGGTCCTGGGGCTCGAACTCGGTGCGGACGACTATGTACCCAAGCCCTTCGAGCCTCGCGAGCTCGTGGCACGGGTCGAGACCCTGATGCGCCGGTCGCGACAGGCGCCTCCCAGTCGTCTGGCTTCCGGCGAGTTGGTCCTGGAGTCCGAAACCCGGCGTGTGACGCTTCGGGACGAGGTGGTGGAGCTGACTTCGATGGAGTTCGAGATCCTTCGGGTGTTGATGGAGAGTCACGGCCGCGTGCTCTCCCGTGAGGCGCTCCTGAGCCGGCTCCGGGGCCTCGATAGCGACAGCTACGACCGGTCGGTCGACATGCTGATCAGCCGTGTGCGGAAGAAGCTGGGAGACGACTCGCGCGCTCCCCGCTTCATCAAAACCATTCGAGGCGCGGGCTACCAGTTCGTTGGAGCCTTCGATGGCTAGCGGCTCGAGCGTCCTGTCGCGCTTTCGGCTTACCGGGCTGACGGTGATCGTCGGTGTCGGTCTAGTCGGGATTCTGTTCTACGGACTCTTCAACAGCCACTACCTGGGCACCATCATCGTCCGCACCCTGGGGCCCTACAGTGATGCTCTTGCCGAGCACATCTTCGACAACCCCGATCCCGAGCGGCTCAGGATGATGGCTATGCGGCATCGGGTGATCATCCAGGTCGCACCTGCCCACGGGGACACGATCGCGTTCAACTCGAAGGGAGAGCGTTTGTCGCCGGATGCGCCGGAGCTGGAGAAGGCGCAGTTGCAGTCGGTGCGAACCTCCGCCGATGGAACACGGGTCACGTTCTCCTGGACGCTGTGGTCATTCTGGGGAGGCCAGCTGCCGTTGCTCCTCGGTCTGCTGGCCCTGGTTGTCGGTGTCGTGGGGTCAGCATTCCTGTTCCTGCAACGCCAACTGAGGCCACTCGCATGGCTTCAGAGCGGTGTCGAAGCAGTGGCTCAGGGAAACCTCCAGACTCGCGTGCCGGTGGTGCGTGATGATGAGATCGGGAGAGTCGCAGCGGCCTTTAACGTGATGACGGGTCGGGTGGGGGAGATGATCGATGATCGCGAGCGGTTGTTGGCCGATGTCAGCCACGAGCTCCGCTCGCCGATCGCCCGGATGAAGGTCGCGCTCGAGTTTGTCCCGGAGGGTGACAAGCGTGATGCCCTGGCGCGTGACTTGCGCGAGATGCAGGGCTTGATCGACGTATTGCTCGAACGGGAAGCGATGCGTTCCAGGGCGGCGCGGCGGGAGCTGAAGTCCGTCGATCTGGGGGTGATTGCCGCGGACGTGGTTGCTAGCTTCGCAGCGCAGGGTCCTGGCGTCGAGTTCGAACCGATAGGAGACGCCACCGTCGAGGGTGATCCCGCGCTCCTCAAGCTCCTGCTCCAGAACCTGGTCGACAACGCGATCAAGTTCTCGAGCCCAGACAGTGCTCCCGTCAGCGTCAAGTTGGAGGCTCATGGGGACAAGGTCACCCTGCGTGTGGCCGACGACGGTATCGGTATTCCGGCCGGCAGCGAAGAGCGCATATTCGAGCCGTTCGTCAAGCTGGACCGGGCTCGGGGGCATCGAGTTGGATACGGTTTGGGGCTCAATCTTTGCCAGCGAATAGCTCAGGTGCACGGGGGCATGATCAAGCTCGAGCCCCGCGAGCCCAGAGGAGCGGAGGCAGTGGTTGAGTTGCTCCGACGATCATCTGGCTTGATCTCGACAGCCAGAGTCTCCTCCCCATAATAGAAGAGGGCCGATCGCTTCCGACTCCGGCTGGCCGGGCTCGGGGTCACCGAGGTGCTTATAGCTCCTCGTGCACCCTTCCTCGTGCGAAGGACGTGCACGACGCGTTGGTTGCAATGAAAGGGGTGACCGATCAGTCGGTGCCGGGATCCTCTTGGCGGGCGAGACGAAGGGTCAGGACGGTGAGAAAGATCACCACCGCGGTGACGGCGACCCACAACAGCACCTGGAGAGCACCCTTCTGGGTCGCCAGGCGAGCTCCCGGCCGGTAGTCGGGATTGGAGGCCAGCTCGGCGGCATCAACCGGCAGGCTTTCAACGGCCAGAACGACCTGCCGCACCCGGTTCAGCTCGTAGCGGGGATGATCGGCTTCCGGGTTGCCGAGCAGCAGGTCGTATTCGCCGGCCGGAGCGGCGAAGAAGATCTGGGGAAGAGGGAAGCGGGCTGAGATGCGTTCCAGCTCCAGAGGCGAGTCGTCGCCATCCACGATCTCGATGGCGACGGAATAGGCACGAGTCGGTGGAAAAGAGATGATCACGGGGCGGGGATCACCCACCCGGCGCACGAGGCGACCGGTCGCCAGCGTAACCTCTTCCCTGGCCTTCTCATCCAGTGCGGCGGTGAGCACGAACGACCGGTCGAAGAAGGGTATCGGCGTATCCACGACGATTTGATCGAGGTACAGCGGTCTGGTCGGTAGGTGAAAGGTGAAGGTCGAGTGGCCTTCCTTGGAGATCGGGCCGCTGAAATCGAGCACCGCTGTTTCGGAAACCGCGTTCTCCTCCAGCAGGTAGGCCCATTGGCGGGAAGCGGTGTCGACG
>Ga0255057_10001020_pt1 | contig 16198 bp, 21 predicted proteins | sample Cases_109_6_MG_FD_189022 | JGI IMG/M metagenome (GOLD analysis project Ga0255057, IMG submission 189022) | Seawater microbial communities from Amundsen Gulf, Northwest Territories, Canada - Cases_109_6 | ecosystem: Environmental > Aquatic > Marine > Gulf | place: Canada: Northwest Territories... | reverse complement strand
TGTCGTTACTCTCAGGACAGGGCCAAATATTTCCTCTTGGAAGATGCGCATCTTATTATGGCCTTTGAAAACCGTAGGCTTAATGTAAAAACCATTCGGGTAAGTCTCATTCTTATAAGCTTCGCCACCAATCAGCAACTCTGCACCTTCTTGTTTACCGACATCAATGTAATTCAATATTTTTTCGTACTGATCATTAGAAGCTTGTGCGCCCATCATGATACTTGCATCAAGCGTGTCTCCCATCTTGATAGCCTCAATACGTTTTAAACACCGTGCCATAAACTCGTTGTATATATTTTCTTGAATTAATGCACGAGATGGACAGGTGCAAACCTCACCTTGGTTAAAAGCAAACAATACGAGTCCCTCAATGGCCTTATCTAAGAAGTTATCATCCTCTGCCATAACGCTTTCAAAGAATATGTTAGGTGATTTGCCACCCAGCTCTAAAGTGACAGGAATAATATTTTCCGATGCATACTGCATGATGAGCCGACCTGTTGTTGTTTCCCCTGTAAAAGCAACTTTTTTAATATCCGGATGAGTTGCTAACGGTTTACCTGCTTCTGGACCAAAACCATTCACAACATTTAAGACTCCAGCAGGTAGTAAATCAGCAATGATTTCAACCATAAAAAGTATAGAAACCGGGGTTTGTTCTGCGGGTTTTAAAACAATGCAGTTACCAGCTGCTAATGCTGGAGCGAGTTTCCAAGTCGCCATTAGAATTGGAAAATTCCAAGGAATTATTTGACCTACCACCCCTAACGGTTCATGGATTTCCATGGAGACGGTATTTGCATCAAGATCTGATGCCTCCCCAGTTTCAGCGCGTATGATACTTGCAAAGTAACGAAAGTGATCAACGGCCAATGGAAGGTCTGCCGCCATGGTTTCTCTAATCGCTTTACCATTATCCCAAGTTTCTACCACGGCCAAGTTTTCTAAGTTTTCCTCTACACGATCTGCAATTTTGTTTATAAGATTGCAACGTTCCGTCACGGAAGTTTTATTCCAAGTTGCCGCGGCTTTCCAAGCAGCTTTAACTGCAAGATCTATATCTTTGCTATTAGATTGAGGAACTTTCCCAATAACGCTTCCATCAACCGGTGAAATATTATCAAAATACTGACCATCAACAGGAGCTGTCCATTGCCCACCAATATAATTTTCGTATTGTTTTTTAAAAGCAGGTCTTTGATAAGACATAATGTTCTCCTCTAGATTTTATCAATATTTATTTGTTGTTGAGTGTGGCTAAAGTATGTCGGTAATATATTAGACTTTTTTTATTGTGAACAATAGTGATTACTAACTGACTTCAATTACAATTGAAGTTGACTGTATAAAATTAGTGCAATATTTTGTTTTGTATTAATTCCTCATATTATTTATCAGTACATAAAAGCTTGCTTTATTTTAACTATAAGCAAACCTTATATTAGTTGAGAGGTTTTAATTGCACTAACAAGTTAACGTAAATCATGTCGTTTGAGGTGCATAACGCTGCAGTTTCTTTTTGATTTAGGTTTTGCTGAAGCAACTGTTGATGCAAAAGTTAAAGAAATAAAAACTGATATCACATTACTCGTAAGCGAGCAATTGACTTAATTGGTTTGTTAGTTTTTTTCAGACAATTCTTTGATTAGCGAATTTGGGAAAACAATACATTTATTCGCATATAATTTCTTTAATTCCTTAACATCAATATATACCTCATTTTTCCAAATAATATCGTTGATAGTACTCTTTATAATATCTAGGCGATCTTTAGGTTCAACCTCTTTTAATACTCTTCTATCAATTTCAGATTCTATGTAATCTAAAGCTACCAATGTATTTTCATGATATATGCCTAAAAGATTTGTTTTAATAAAATAGCGAAACATCTCTGCAATGAGCTCGTCATCCGGCGGCATCGGGTTTTTTGAATTACTGGTCATGGCTATAGTTTTAGCAAATGTCTGATAATATTCTTTGTCTTTCAATACATTTATTAACTCAGACAAAAGTATGAAATTTGATGTGTTTTTAGAAGGCATTATAAAATTATAATGTTGTATTATATAAAATTAAGCTAGTTAATTGCGTGGTTTTTGAATCAATGAAAATATACTAATTTATCTGTGCGTAATTTACTAATACTATACGTGTCGACATTATGTATTATTGCTTGTAGCAAAGATCGAATTGTTTACTCCTATGTTGTTGTGAAACCCACTATTGAAGATAGTGTTATTAATGAGTGGCGCCCAGTAATGAGAGTAACTTACCGTGTGGGTGAAAATACAGTTATCAGTGAAGTAGCAAGTCTGGTAGATGAATATGAAGACTGTACGATTAAGAATAAAAATAACTGGCAATGTCACTATGAGGACGGAAGAGGTAAAAATATATTCGGTTTTAATGATGGAGAATACTGGCAAATTCCAAGATGGGGGGATAATGTTAGGCATGTTTCGCGTTGGGAATTCAACGTAATCCGATGCAAATGGTTTCAAAATGACGGTGGTATGGTAAAGGTATGATTTCATGTTTGCAGACATATATATAAAAGAAATTAAGCTTGAAACTATTTAAGCTATTTAAACTATTTAAATAGATAAAATATTGTATAGATGTCTTATCAATTCTACATAGTAGATGTATTTGCAGAACAGCCATACACGGGCAATCCGCTTGCCGTAGTAGTGAGTGAACATGTTCTACCAAAAGATTCGATGCAGAAGATTGCAGCTGAGATGAATTTTTCAGAAACCACTTTTGTTTCGCCTCTGCCTGAGGAGGATGGTAGCTACCGTGTGCGGATTTATACGCCGTCAAAAGAAATAGCTTTTGCGGGACATCCAATTCTAGGAACAGCTCTGGTGCTTCGTGATTATGTTATTTCTGATAAGCGCACACAAATAAAACTCAACCTTTCAGAATCTCAGATTCAGGTAACATTTGAAATATCTGATGATAGTAAAGAGGTTGTATGGTTTTTAGCGCCAGATATGTCGCTGGGTGCCATTTCAGCTGCTGAACCTGTTGCCACAGCGCTAGGTATAGTGTCAGATGATATAGATACGAGAACGCCTATCCAGGTGGTATCTGCCGGAACGTCTGCTGTGATAGTCCCACTTTGTAGCCTCGATGCACTTCGAAGATGCATTCTTAATCTTGAAAAATATTCATTTATGGTGGCTAACGGTTTTCCACCGCTCATTTACCTCTTTACTGAACAGACATATCATTCACAAAATGATCTATGTGTAAGATTTTTCTTTGAGTCACATGGCGTGCGAGAAGATCCTGCAACTGGGAATGGCGCTGCATTTCTTGGGGCTTATCTATTGGAACATCAATATTTCCCGGATTCCAATCTGTCTTTGAGAATAGAGCAAGGTTATGAAGTTCGTAGGCCATCATTAATTAGAGTGCGTGCAAACATGTTGAAGGGACACCGAGAAGTTTATGTGGGTGGCTCTGTAGTACCTATTGTAAATGGGAAACTACTTTAATGCGGAAAAGTATGCTTTTTATCATCTATATAATACGGATACTTGAGATATGGATTTGAAAGATTTGGCTGACCAAGTTAACAACAATGAAAAAAAATTAGCGGATTGGGAAAAAGTTCGAAAAGAAATTATTAACAGGCATGAAAAAGCTTCAACGGTTGAGGAATATATAACCTTGCTTTCATTGTATAAAATGTTAATGGATTCTGTTGAGTGTCAATTGCCTAGTGCTAGTAGTGTAGATGTAGAAAATATCAGAGAGCTAAGGCGACAAGATTACAATATGCTTATAACACGTGAATGCACTATCGGCGGTAGTGTTTGCATTGATACTTTATATGAATTAACACAGCGAGAGTTGGAAGCGGGAAGGATGGGGCCGACTCATAGCTTAATTAACTTAGCGGTAGATGCAATGGCAGAGCCGCACTATTCTCGAGAACAACTACTTAGACAACAAGCCAGAATTCAAAAAACCGAAAGTAAGAATTTGAAGAAAAGATTATCAAGAATATTTAGAAAATAAAATATTAAACCTTTTAATACTAATTTTTCTTAGAAGGTTGCGTTAAATCTTAAACCAACCAAGAAGCCTTCAGGGTCTTTTTCTTTGCGCAGATCATCTTCTATCCATTGTGCATCTAAGCTAAGATCAAAATGATCAGAAAAAACATAATTGTAAAATGCCTCTAAGGCAGTTGTGTTATTGATTTCAGAATTTTTTGCGCCATCTAGAAAGGCAATGCCTACCCCTACGGTATCTTCTGTACGGTTCCACTTATTCCCAGTAAAGGAAAGCCCAATAGAAATCATTTCGTCATGGTCAACAGGGACTTCATCATCCTGTATACCTAGTCTTGCAAATATTCCTACAGATTCATTAATTTGTTGGTCAATAGATACGCCAAATCCAGTAAGGCTGTCTTCTCCTGTACCATCTCTATCAACAAATTCATCATCGGTGGTGTAACCATACAAGCGGTAATTTCCCGTTCCCCAGCTTGTTGTCACATGATGGCCTATCTGAATTGCGTAATAGTGGTAGTCATTTCGATCATCATTTTCAGACTCCATCACTACAGCTTTTACAGACCAAAGCCCAGATTCAAATTCCAATGCAGCACCAACATCATAATCGGGCAAGTTTGCTAAAGTGTTGTTGACAAAAATTTCATTCATAAATTGAGAAATTTCATCATTGGCATATTCATTGTCATCAATATAACCTGTAGAACCTATAATGCCTGCTGTAAAGCCTAGTGATGCTTGTTCGCTAAAGTTAAAAGTATGTTTGTACCATGCTTCTAATAAGTTGTAGCGACCACTATGGTTAATATCGCTTAAGTCTTCTTCTAGATCATCCGCAAAAGGCGCTAGGCTAAAAGCTTCTACTCCATTTAAGGCTTCACCTTCAGCAAAACTATAAGTAATTTGAATTTCATCATTATCAGTTGGGTGATAATTTACTCCAACATCAAGTACCGCTGTGCCTCGTCCAGTATCAGAAACTTCATTACCCGTTTCATTAAACACATTATCTAGATAAGCTTGTTGCACTACTGCAGTAGCAGCGCCTTCTATTGATAATGAATCTGTAAGATCGTAAGCGACGGAAGAAATTGGATAGAATAGAGATATGAATATAATAAGTAATAAAATTCGATTCATATTTTCTTGTAGTATCTTATAATGTTTATTTCATTAACTAATACTTAATTTCTTAACGTTTTACATATATTAACCATCACGCAACTACCAAGAGGTTTCGTTGTATTAATGTATTACGTTGGGCGAGTGCTCACTAAGTTAGCTTAGTGCAACATCTGCGTCAGTTTTTTCTACTGGCTTTTCAAGTCTATTGTAGAAATAAGCGCTTATTACTCCCAACACAATCCAAAAAACGGCATTCGTTGCTAGAGCAGCAATCCTAAATACAGTTCTAAGCGAGTCTGGTGCTAACCCTTGATGGACTTCTGGTTGTGGCGAGCCAAACACATGCGGTAATGCAATCAAAGCTACGCCAAAAAGTTTTAAATAAGATTTAGGTTGAAATGCAATAATCCATAAGCCTAATGCTGTAAGTGCAACGGTCAGTACCCACCACACTTGACGTTGCTCTAATTGTGCAGCTGCGTCACCAGGAAGTTCTGGCGGCAAACCAAATGAGGGTGCGAGATGAAATGCAGCAAAACCTGCGAGACCCCATAAAATTCCATGTTGCCACTTAACCTTTCGACGTATTGCATAACAGGCTGTTAATAGCAGTCCAAATCCTATACCTACGACCATGCTATTTATTACTGTGAAAAATATGCGTTCAACTCCATCTTCTGGTGCCCATGCTTCTTTTTGAACATGATCTATCTCACCTTCATCGTCGCCAGCAGTTTCGTATGTTTCAGCTTCAAGAATCATTGGGACGACGGTAAAGTGTTGCAGACCGGAAAGTACTAGACCGGCTATAATTCCTGAAAATAATGCTGTTAAAAATATCTTATTAAAAATTTTCAAAACACAAAGCTTTTAGTGACAAGGAAATGAGAGGCCGTGACGAATATCATGAGCTGCATTGTGCAAAACTTCGGGCCCGGCAAAACCAACAGCAGAAATAATAAGTGCTCCAGTAACTATAGCTGCCGAGATGGCATACACGTGTGCCCATGAAATAGTTTTAGTTTGAATTTGTACCAATAAGCCCACAGCTTCTCTAGCTATACTCATTTTACTTCTCCTTACCTAATATAATTTCTGGTAATTTTAATTATGTCGAACAAGTCTTTTAGTCGTTTAAGCATTAACCAAAATATAATATTTTCGTGTATTCCACTTAAGAATCTTCTTATATACTTAATTAATAGACCGTTCATTTAAGCTAATAAATTAGTCTAAAGGAGATAATTTATTAAACCGAATACTTTGTTGCTATATAACCTATAGAATTTAGCTATGGATATTAGAATTTCCATTAGCTATTGCGGTGAAATAATTCAAATGTCTAAATTCACCATCTAGTTTCCTACAATGTAATGAGTTTCCGCATGAATTATTTTTGTATGGTTATGTGAATGCCTTAGTTTGATAAACCGGTATGCGGGTGGCGGAATTTTGAGACACTGCATGGTTGCTGAATTTGTCTTGAATTGGTAACAAGTTGAAGGTATCGAAAGGAAATGGAGATTATCCACATGTTGGTTAAACTCTTGATGAACATGCCCAAATAATACTAAAGCATTTTGAGTGTATTTTTTTATAAGGGCTAGGAATTCAGTTTTGTTTAGTAGCCCCAATTCATCAAGCCATTTGCTGTTAATCAATACAGGTGGGTGATGTATAGCGAAAATATTATATTTATCTTTGTTATGTTTCAGGTGGTCTTCGAGCTGATGTAAACAATCGTGTGAAATTCTACCGTGATGTTTGTTTTCAACCCAACTATTTAATAGCACAAGCGAAAAGTTACCTAATTGAATGGTATTAATGGAATTATTAGGGCAGTCAGGAATAACCTGTTGCAATAACCAAGGTGTGTCATGATTACCTGGTACACAGTAAATAGGAAATTCATATTGTTGGAGTACCGATTTTAATACTGAGTAACTTTGTTTCTCGCCTGTTTGTGATACATCTCCTGTAAGTAACAAAAAATCGATATCGTCGTAGTTTTCTTGAATATGAGTCAGGATTGACTCAAGTGTCTTATATGTATTGAAACCATGAAAGGTTTCTTCTGGTTGATTAAGTAAATGGGTGTCCGTAATGTGAATAAACTGCAAAACCTCTTTTTGATTATTTTCTAATTTCCCAGACATTTTCAGAAAAGATGTAGTTTGATATCAGTCATAAGGGGGTTTCAATTAATATCACCATGAATCATGTGAACTAAACGGTTAATGCAGTTTGTATTCCATCCCAAAAATCAAGTCTGCTTGCTAAAGCTTGTTCTGCAACCTTTACAGCATCAGATTGTTTTTCGCGAGAATTACCGCATAGCTCATTAGCTATAAGCACAGCAAGCGGACCATGCTCATGTTTGTCTAGTTGAATATGCCTAGCTAAATATGCATGTAAATTAGGCGCATCACTTTGGCTAAGCTGTAATCCATTTTGAATTGATTGGAATAGTTCAGGGACTAAAGTTTCTCTTCCGTAAGCCAACAGTGCTGCTAACAAATGAGACTGGTTGCATTCAATAATTTCGAAGGTAAATCTCATAAAATTTTTAGCTGAATATGGAATATTTTGCGTTTGTAGAGCGGTTTTAAGCCCGTGTATTTCAACTGTATTGATAAATTGTAAAATAGTGCGGGTATTAGCTCCAATATCTGTCATTGCTTTCAGATACCCTTCAAAATGGCTGGCATGAGTAAAGTCAGCTGTATTAGTTAGAGCTTCGTCAGATTCTTCTTCTAATACCAGCTGATTGATGAAATTCGTATAGCGAGAATTCTTTGTTGGTATCCATGGAATATTTGTAGGTGCAAGATGAAACTGTAGCGCTTTGATTAAAGACATGAAATCCCATACCGCATATACATGATGTTCCATGAATATCTTAAGATTATTTGTATTAGCTAGATAACCATAAAGCGAATGCTTATTTAACTGTTCTAGCAAGGATTGATAACGTGATGAAACGATGCTTCTATCTATGGAATCTTTATGCATAAACTTATGTTGCTATACGTTTTTGAAGCCGTTTTAATATTCGTGTAAATACTTTTGGATTATCCTGAGATCTTGCCAGTAATAATGCGCCTTGTATGCTTGCGATTACCTCCTCAGCAGCATACTTGGCTTCTTTAGGATCGAATCCATCACGTTTAAGGGCAGAAGTAAGCGCTTTGTTCCATGATGTGAAGTATGAATTTACTTTAGTTGCAAACAGGTCACGTGTGTCATCAAGCGAAAATGCACCGACTAAACAAATGCGCTCACCTGAATAGAAGTAATCATCTACAGCCGTGAACATTGTTTTAATTCCATGCTGTGGGTTCGTGCTCTCTCGAAGTGGCATAAATACATTATCTTCAAACCAGTTTGCTACATCATCCAGCACGACCTCAGCCATTTCTTTTTTTCCATTTGGAAAGAAATGATAAAGACTACCTTTGCCGAGGCCGGTGCGTTGAGTAATTTCTGAAAGAGAAGTTCCAGAGAATCCGTATTCCCGGAAAATTTCCCCTATTATCGGAATCACATCGTGGCATTCAGTAATGTCTCGTACCATAAAATCAGAGGCCTAATTCTGTTAACCCAGGAAAATCATCTGGACGTGGACCTTTATCCCATAAAAATTTTCTTTCAGTTTCCTTAATAGAGATATCGTTGATACTAGCTTCCCGTCGACGCATGAGTCCATTCTCGTCAAACTCCCAATTTTCGTTTCCATGTGCTCGAAACCAATTTCCAGCTTCATCATGACATTCGTATTGATAGCGTACTGCAATACGGTTGCCATGAAACGCCCATAGCTCTTTAATTAATCGGTAGTCCAGCTCTTTTGCCCACTTGCGTGTTAGAAAAGCAACAATCTCATCGCGTCCATTAATGAATTCTTCTCTATTTCGCCAACGGCTATCTTCTGTGTAAGCAAGAGCAATTTTTTCTGGGTTACTTATATTCCATGCATCCTCAGCCATGCGAACTTTTTGAATAGCGGTTTCTTGTGAGAAAGGAGGTATAGGTGGTCGTTCAGACATTTGTGTATCCTTTTTTGAATTACTAATTTAAATATAGTGTACCAATCGGTACAACTTTACAATATTTAAATTTTGGTGCTGAATGAATACTTAGATTGACGAGTAGGGGTGGGCATATGTCATGATTGCATTTTGGAACGCTATTATTGAATGCAGAAACTAATTGACAAAATTGTTGATGTAATTACGACGGGTACCAGGCCGTTCCGTATACTATTTTTTGGCGGTGTATTCCTTGCTTTGATAATTATGAACGTACTAGCAATACTGTTAGGCATTAACACAAAGCTTGGTGGGGATATTAACTTACCAAATATTATTTTAATTATCATATCAATGTTAGCAGGCTTTGGTATTTCATATTCTATTATTCACTTTGCCGATGCGAGCAAGCGAAAACGTAAGCAAGGCTAGCAAAAAATTAGTTAGGTACACACAGATATTGTTTAATTAAGCTGATTTATTTAAGTATTCCAAACCAAAGCATAATGAGATTTGTCTACCTTGGCTTGGTTATCAGAAATATTGATTACTGCACCATGCGACTTCACGGTTTGATGTATAGGGCAGTTAAATAAAATTTTTCGGAATGCAGTGTAATCGATACAGTAGAACGCATCGTCTTGATTTTGAAGAAAAGAATGTAAATTAGGTAATGTAAATTGCCATCTTTCTGTGTCGACTTCAAAGCACTGTTCTAATTTCAGCTTTGCTAAAAGAGCCTCATTTTTCATGGCTACTTGTTCAAAAAAAGAGATCAGTGCTTCTTCCGTTGGCAGCATTATTTCATGGCTTTGATGAAAATAAATCAATAGCTAAAGATAACAATTACAAAATAGCATCTGTCATTTCTTCTATATTCATATTTTTACTTCCAAAATTCTTAAAATCAATATTTACTATTTGGTTAAGAAAAATTGTTAGGAAGTTTTTACTGAGTTTTTGTTATGTTTTGCAGCTCATCTTTAGACCATAATTGAGCTAATTTGGAGAATGCAATTGTTGCAGGACTTTTATAGCCATCTTTACGATAAATTAAAGTAATTTCCTTGTGTTGCATTTCTGGCGAAAGATTGATGATGTGCAGGCGTTGTTGCCTAACAATGCTGCGAGGAAGTATGGTTGCAAGTGGGCGGTGCTTTATTAGCGAGATTATAGCGCTGAGTGAGTTACTCTCTATTGCAATACGAGGTTCGATGTTATGCAAATAGCAGTAATCATCCACGTGGCTGCGCAAAGCAAAATCAGTATTCAGTAAAGCTAATGACTCTTGACCCAGATTTTGTGCACTCATTCTTTCTTGTTGCTTTGCTCTTGGGTGGTTTCTACCTACAGCTACACAGAGTTTCTCTACAAAAAGTACATCTGTACCTAACTCACTTGGTCGTGTAGTTATTGCTAAGGGTTTGCTAAACACGATACCGATATCGATTCGAGATTCTGAAACAGATGCTTCAATGCTATCTTGAGGCAATTCAAGTGTATTTATATTAATACCAGGATACAGACCATTAAAATTTTCTAATAACGAGCAAGTTAGGTAGTCAGTTATTGGTGTCCATCCTAAGCGTAATGTACCTCGGCTTAAGTTTTGTACATCGTGTATTGCACGAGCACCTCCGTCTAATTCCCCCCAAGCGCGTCGAGCATGTCGCAAATAAATTTCACCTGCGTTGGTTAACTGTACTGATCTTCCTGATCGATCTAGAAGCGGTGATTGCAACGTTTCTTCTAATTGCTTAATTTGTTGTGACAAGGTTGGCTGAGACACATGTAGTGCTTCTGCAGCACGGGTATAACTGCCGCACTCAGCTATCGCTACTAAGTATTGTAGTGATCGAGGGAAGATATCTCTCTGTTGCATAGTCAAATCCTATAGGTCTGATAAAAACAAACTAATGGATTAATAACATAGCTGGATTAGACTTGCTATCAAGTAATTTATATTCCTATAAAAATAATTTATACATCAGTGCTAAATATTTTTATGATATTCGTACTGATTGGTCAACAGGTTCGACAAGAATTAAAAATATCAGAGGAGTGATTAGGCTATGTCATCACCAACGCGCAATAGAGTGCTTGGACATCTAGATTATGTTGGTTTGTTACAGCCAGCAATTCATAAAGAAACACACGCACCATATCCTGATGAAGTTACAAACGAGCAATACCGAGCGTATACGCGCGCTGCACATGATGTGGGTGGCGAACGTGACGTGCCTATTTCTTGGGAGGAAAAAGAAGAAGAGGTTTGGGAGCACAACACATTTGTTACTTGCGAGGTATTAGCTTGGAGGGGGGTGTGGAACGCAGAAGAAAGGCGACGTCGTCAAAATGTTGATGTGGGGCAAACTCAATATTTGGGACTACCTTATTACGGACGGTGGTTGCTTACAGCTGCATTAATATTAGTCGACAAACAATTTGTCACACTTACCGAACTACACGACAAGATTGATGAGGTTAAGAAGCGTTATGAGTAAGCCAAACTACGATTTAGAACATCATGTAAAAAAAGCAACTGGTATTGGTGATCCACAATGCTTTAAAGACGAAGCCGGTGAAGCCAAATTTAAAGTAGGCGACAAAGTTCGCGTAAAAGATTTACCAGATGTATTTTATACGCGTACGCAAGCTTATACACGTGGCGCAACGGCAATTGTTGCTGAGTTGGTATATGAAAGCCCTCCAGCAGAAGACGAGGCTTGGGACAACTGCGATAACCCCGAGTGGTTTTATAGTTTGATCTTCAGGCAAAAAGATCTTTGGCCAGAATATCCCGATACATTTGCTGGCGACACTTTAGAAACCGAGTTACCAGAGCGGTGGCTTGAATCCGCATAACTTAGTTTGCATTTAGACAACTATAAGAACGAATTAAGAGGAACAGTATATGTCTAAGAATCACAAAGCTGCACCAATGGTAGATGAAGTCAGCGAGTTTGAGATACTTGAGCTCGCCGTACGTGAGCTTGCTATCGAAAAAGGCTTGTTTACTGCTGAAGACCATCAGCAATGGACTGAATACATGCATACTTTGGGGCCACTACCTGCTGCACGGCTTGTGGCAAAAGCATGGTTAGACCCAGAATACAAAAAACTTTGCGTAAAAGATGGTGTAAAAGCGAGTCTTGAAGTTGGAATCGACTGGGTCAATCAAATGCCAACCAAATTTGGCACACCAAGTGATTATTGCAACTTGCGTGTTTTGGAAGATACCCCAAAGTTAAAACATGTTGTCGTCTGTACCTTATGCTCATGTTATCCACGGCCTATCCTTGGTCAATCACCTGAATGGTATCGAACACCAAATTATCGTCGTCGTCTTGTGCGTTGGCCGAGGCAAGTGCTTGCAGAATTTGGACTTCAACTGCCTGAAGATGTTGAGGTTAGAGTAGAAGATTCGAATCAAAAATCTCGCTTTATTGTGTTACCGGTTCGACCTGAAGGCACCGAAGGCTGGAGTGAAGATCAGTTGACTGAAATTGTAACTAGAGATTGTTTAATTGGTGTTGCAATGCCGAAGCCTGGTAAGACCGCAAATGATGTGCGTCACATACGCCCAGCAGTGAATCCTTACGGGCATTAAAAACATGGTTGAGATTAATCCAGAAAAAATTGAGCTTGATGAAGAGATGGCCAGAAGAAATCTGGACAAATCATCAGTGTCAGTGCTTGAAGAAATTAAATATGAAGGAAGGGTCTGGAAGGATTTAAGCAAGAAATACGGTGTAGATAATCCTGATCCTCCTTGGAAGGTCACGCTTGAAGCAACTTGTGATGTGTTGTCTGAAGTTGCTTGTGCATTACCAGCATTGGAGCGTCGTTGGGAGGAAGATGAACTCTCTGAAGATCATTACGCTGATGTTCCATTTCCAGAAAGACAGCTATTAGCATTAGCTCATTCAATGATTCGCCGCGACCTAATAGATGAAGATGAACTTAAAGCAAAAATGAAGGAAGTAGATAAGCGTCTCAATATGGTTTGAGTAATTGCTCATTTATTTTGGTGGGAGCAGAATTTGTAGCGTAAAAATTATTTAAAATTTAGAAATTAAGCGAGTAACGATATTCATGTCGAAAATATTTATGAAATCTTCATGGGGAAGTGATGATCCTACTCGGGCAGCAATGGTGTTGGGTCATGGTCATGCATTAGCGAGTGCAGGTCATGAAGTTCGCATTTTCCTTCTTGGTGAAGCAGTCTGTCTAGCACGAGAAGTAGTGCGCGAGAATCTAAAACCTGTAGGTTGGCCATCAGTTGCTGAGCAGTGGAAAAATGTTTTAGCAGAGGGTGCACGTATTGAATTTTGTGGTGCATGCTCGCGAGCACGAGGTATTACAGAGGAAGATATGGCCAATGCAGGCGGTCAACTAGGTAATCCAGATACCTTTGTGGAAGATACGGAATGGTCAGACAAGATCATTGCCGAATGAAATGCGTGACTACATATGAATGATTGCAGTCAACACATAAAAATTATTGCTCTTATTAATTGGAGCAATTTAGTTGAGTAAGCAAGAGATTTTAAAAGGAACTATCAATTCATTGCTTAGCATTGGATCTGCTGATAACCAATTTGAAACTACAAATCTAAAGAAGGGAGCGCATATGGCAGAGCGCAATGGCGTGCAAATAGACATCAAGCATCTTACACACCGTTATAATTCTAAGTGTCCGCTTACTTTTGAAGCGCTGGATATGGTATCAGAGCCAGGCGAATCACTTGTCATCATTGGTCGTTCCGGCTGTGGTAAATCAACTTTGCTTCACATCATTGCGGGTTTGTTAGGTGGTTACAACGGTACTATGCGAGTGAATAACAAAGATGTAACAAAGCCATCATCAAAATGGGTAATGATGTTTCAGGCTCCTCATCTGTTTCCTTGGATGACGGTAGTGCAAAATGTAGGAACGGGATTGCGTTTTGCTGGTTGGCCAAAAGAAAAGATTGCTGAGCGCGTTAAAGAAGCAGTTCGTTTGGTAGACATGGAAGAGAATGCGCAAAAAAATACTCAAGACTTGTCTGGTGGGCAACAACAACGTGTTGCACTGGCTCGATCATTAGTGATGGAGCCAGAAATGCTTTTATTAGACGAACCATTTTCTGCGCTAGATGCATTCACTCGTGCTTCTTTGCAAAAAGATGTAAGGGCAATTTCTAAAAAAATGGGTTTTAACATTGTGATGGTTACGCATGACATTGATGAAGCGGTAATCATGGCGGATCGCACACTTGTGATGGCAGGTTCTCCAGGAAAAATGGTTCACGATATGAAAGTTGATCTGCCTGATCCACGCAACCGTGAGGACCAAGCAGTTCGGTCATTGCGTTCAAACCTCATGCAAGTATTTGAAGATGTTGCCAAAACACCAACGAGTAGTGATGGAAATTAGAAATGATTCAAAGCCTAGCACCGATATTTTCGGTAACTAAATTATGTCTGAACGTGCACTTCAGATCCTATTAATCCTTAATAACACAAAAGCCAACATATAAAAAAATATTAAGAGTAACTGATGAGAGGAATTCCAACATGAAAAAGATCTACCAGAAGCATGGCGAAGGGATTATACATGATGATCCTAATCTCGCGATTGAGTATGACCCGACATTTACAGGCGCATTAGGCACAGGCATTAATCGACGGGAATTACTCCAGGTTGGTGCGGCGCTAGGAAGTGCTGGTATGACAATGCCTGCTTTTTCTGCAAAGAAAAAATGGGATCCGGTAATAAAAATTGGTTACATACCAATAACAGATGCAGCAGCATTATTGGTTGCACATGAATTGGGTTACTTTAAAGATGAGGGTTTAGACTCTAAGAGACCAACACTTATTCGTGGTTGGTCACCTTTAGTTGAAGCGTTCGCAGCACATCGATTTAATCTCACGCATATGTTGATACCGATTCCTGTTTGGATGCGCTACAACAATAAATATCCTATCAAAGTTACAGCGTGGGACCATACAAATGGTTCAGCAATCCTTGTGGGTAAGAATACTGGTATCAATGAACCGAAAGATTTTGGCGGTAAACAGTTTGCAGTGCCGTATTGGTATTCGATTCATAACATTGTTTCGCAAAAGATTATGAAAGCTGCCGGAATTAAGCCGGTGATCAAACCGCAATCAGCGAAGCTTGCTGACGATGAATGTAATTACCTCGTTTTGCCTCCTCCATCCATGCCGCCTGCATTAGCCGCCGGAAGTATTGATGGTTATTGTGTGGCTGAGCCGTTTAATGCTCTTGGCGAACTTAAAGCTGGCGGTAAAGTATTGCGCTTTACGGGGGATGCTTGGAAAGGGCATCCTTGTTGTGTAGTAGTAATGCACGAAGACGATGCAATGGATCCAGATCGTGCTACTTGGGCGCAAGGTGTACATAATGCAATAATTAAAGCGCAAATTCATCTCGCCGAAAATAGAGAAGCAATGGCTGAACTATTATCCAAAGATGGTAAAGGCTATTTCCCTATTCCAAAAGAAATCGTGAAGCGTGCCATGTTGTTTTACGATCCAGCATACTATCAAAACCCTGAAGCAATTAAGCACCCGGAATGGGATCAGAACCGCATTGACTTCCAAGCCTGGCCATATAGGTCTGCAACTGAGCTTGTAATTAATGATTTGAAAAATACTGTGGTAACAGGAAATGCAAAGTTCTTGGATACGCTTACTCCAGAGCATGTTAATGAAGATCTGGTTAATTACGACTACGTTAAAAAATCATTAGAAGCCAATCCAAAATGGCGAAATGATGCAAGTGTGCCTGCAGAAGGTGATCCTTACACTCGCACGGAAGTGTTTGAACTTTGAGTAACGAGATAGACACCACAACAACGATAGATGCAGCTGCATCTATCGATGCTGTACGAAGTTCAGGCAGAGTAAAGTCAGTTAGCAAAAGCTTGTTCAACTGGTTTGCTGGTCTCGCGATCTTGTGTGCGTTGTGGTGGGTTGGTGGATACCTAATCGAAATTAATC
>Ga0255057_10001019_pt1 | contig 16206 bp, 17 predicted proteins | sample Cases_109_6_MG_FD_189022 | JGI IMG/M metagenome (GOLD analysis project Ga0255057, IMG submission 189022) | Seawater microbial communities from Amundsen Gulf, Northwest Territories, Canada - Cases_109_6 | ecosystem: Environmental > Aquatic > Marine > Gulf | place: Canada: Northwest Territories... | reverse complement strand
TCGGGAAGCATTCCCGCCAGGTCCACGTCGTCGGCGTCCTCGAACTCATACAGGGGGACCTCCGCCTGGTAGTCGGCGGGGAAGTATGAAAAGTAGGCACGGGCCCAGGCGATCGCTTCGTCGTCGCTTTGAACCAGGACGTCGCCACATCCCGAGATCGTGCAGTGCATGCGGGCGCCGCCCATTTCTTCGAGGGTGGTCTCCTCGCCGACCACCATCTGAGCCATCCGGGGCGATCCCAGGTACATCGAGGCGCGACCTTCGACCATGATCACCACATCGCAGAAGGACGGTATGTAGGCACCACCGGCTGCACTCGGACCGAAGAGGCAGCAAATCTGGGGCACCCGGCCCGACAGTCGGATCTGATTCCAGAAGATCCTTCCGGCGCCGCGCCTGCCGGGAAACAGCTGGACCTGGTCGGTGATCCGTGCTCCCGCCGAATCGACGAGATAGAAGACGGGCAGCCGCTCGTCATAGGCGGCTTCGAGAGCCCTGATGATCTTCTCGACCGTACGAGCGCCCCAGGAGCCGGCCTTGACCGTCGGATCGTTGGCGACGACCATCACCGGCCGCCCATCGACCACTCCCCTGCCGGTGACGACCGCATCCGCGCCCAACTGCTCATCGGCGAGTGCATTGGCCAACAGGGCGTCCTCCACGAAAGACCCCGGATCGCACAGAAGTTCCACCCGATCCCGGACGAACATCTTGCCCCGTTCGACCAGACGCTCGCGGTACTTCTCCGGGCCGCCCAGACGAGCGCGCTCTGACTCGGTCCGAAAGCGGGCTTCGTCAGTCACGTGGACTCCTCTTGGTCCGGGTTCTGGCGATCAAGCGTATCGGCGAACCGAGAAACTCGTACTCCGAACGCAACCTGCCCTCGAGGAATCGGAGGTAGTCGGGCCCGATCTCGCCGCCTCGCACGAAGAGCACCATCGTCGGCGGCTCCGTACCCGCCTGCACCGAATAGAGGATCTTGGGTCGGCGTCCCTTGCGCACCGGAGGTGGGTGGGCCTCCTGCAGAGTGCGGATGAAGCGGTTCAATTCGGGTGTGCGGATCCGGGCGCGGCGCGCCTCCAATACCGCTTGCACCGCGGGACCGATCCGCTTGATACGAGCACCGGTGAGTGCCGACATTCGCAGGACGGGCGCCCACGAGATAAAGGCGAGCCGGTCGCCGACGCCGTCCTCTACCCACCACTTCTCTTCGTCTTCGGCGATGTCCCACTTGTTCAGAATCACCACCACCCCGGCACCGGCACTCCGGATCTCTTCGGCGAGACGTTGTTCTTGGTGGGTGACGCCTTCGGTGGCATCGATCACGAAGAGAACCACATCTGATTCTTCGAGCGCCTGCTTGGCACGGATGACCGAATAGAACTCGGTCTCTTCATTCACCCGGGTCCGACGTCTGATGCCGGCGGTGTCGTACATGGTGACCGAGAAGCCGTCGAGGTTTACGACCGCATCGATCGGATCGCGCGTCGTCCCCGGTATCGGGCTGACCAGCACGCGTTCTGATCCGAGGAGTTTGTTGAGCAAGGTCGACTTGCCGACGTTGGGCCGTCCAATGATCGCCAGCGTGGGACGCTCGGGCTCTTCTGGGGCGACCTCAGCCTGCGGCGGCAGGGCGGCGATGATCTCATCGAGCAGGTCGCCCACGTTACGTCCCTGGAGAGCACTGATCGGCTTCGGTTCCCCCAATCCGAGGGTCCACAGGTGATCCAGGTCGGCCTCTGCCGACGGTCCGTCCGCTTTGTTGGCCACCAACACGTGGGGCAACCCCGAAGCTTGAACCAGGCGCGCCATGGCGCGGTCGTCTTCGGTGAACACGGTGGCGGCGTCGGCGATGAACACGATCATGTCCGCACCCTTGAGGGCGGCCTCCGCCTGGCTGCGGATGCCCTCCGTCAGTTGGTCGCCGCCCACTTCCCAGCCGCCGGTGTCGACGATCAAGAAGTCGCGCCCGCTCCACTCGGCTTGAAATTCGCGCCGGTCGCGGGTGACGCCGGGCTTCTCCTCGACGACCGCGGCGCGGCGCCCCAAGACGCGGTTGACAAATGTGGATTTGCCCACGTTGGGACGCCCCACGATCGCGACGACGGGGAGCCGGCTCATGACTGGACGCCCCCAGTCGGGCGGAGTAGCTGCACGCAGGTGAGGATAGGGTCCAGCGCGGGACTGGTCTCTACCATGATCGTCGTGGTGGACACCGTTGTTTTGGCGGCGCCGCGCGGTTTCTGCGCAGGCGTAGAGATGGCAATCAAGGCATTGACATGGATGGTGCGCGTCTTCCCGGCGCCCGTCTACTGCTATCACGAGATCGTGCACAACGCGTCGGTAGTGACGGCGTTCGAGCGGGCCGGGGTCGTGTTCGTCGATTCGATCGATGACGTGCCCTCCGGAGCACCCGTGATGCTGTCGGCGCATGGATCGGCGCCCGACGTCGTCGCCGCCGCCCTCGAACGCGGCGGAGTCATGGTGGACGCGGTGTGCCCCCTGGTGACCAAGGTGCACCATGAGGTCAAGCGCCGGGCAGCCGACGGGTTCGACATCATTTACGTCGGACACCACGGCCACGATGAGGCGGTCGGGACCATGGCGGAAGCTCCCGAGGCGGTGTCGCTGGTCGATCCCAACGAAGGTCTCGATCCCTTCAAGCCGCGCGACTCGGGTCGGGTCGCGCTGGTAGCCCAGACGACCTTGGGGTTGTTCGAATGGGAGTCGGTGCTCGAAGCTGCCCGCAACCGCTTCCCTGACTTGTGGACGGCCCGTCGCAGTGACCTGTGTTATGCCACCACCAATCGACAGGCAGCGGTCCAAGCGCTGGCCGAGCGTTGCGACATCGTTCTCGTCGTGGGTTCCGAGAACTCGTCCAACACTCAGGCGCTGGTGCGGGTGTCACAAGAGGGAGGGACTCCCTCCTATCGGGTTGATGGGCCAGCGGCGGTGGACCCGACCTGGTTTGCAGATGCGACCACCGTCGGGGTAACTGCCGGAGCATCGGCTCCCGATCAATCGGTGCGGGCCGTGGTCGCCGCGGTTGGGGCCGCAGAATCAGAAGTGATGAGAGTCACGACCGAGGACGAGTACTTTCCCCTCCCGCCCAGTTTGCGAGCGCTTCTCGGCGCGTTACAGGCGGCCGTCGAGGCCGGATATTCGGCCCGACACCCGGGGAAGCCCGGCCTGCTCGAAGACGACCGATCCTGGGGAGCAGCCGAAGCACTGGACATGCTTGCCAACTGAGGAAGTGACTTCTCTTACGCTTTGCCCACCAGGTCCAGGATCTGTCTTACGGTTTGGGCGACGGTGAGCGAGCTGGTGTCGATGGTGACCGCGTCGTCGGCGGGTCTGAGCGGCGAGGTGATGCGAGTCGAGTCGGCGGTGTCGCGCCGTTCCATGTCGGTGCGGAGTTGTTCGACGCTGGCTCCAGACACCTCGGCATCCCCGGAACGCCGGGCGACACGGGTGGCGGCATTAGCCGTCAGAAACACTTTGACCTGGGCATTTGGGAACACCACGGTTCCGATGTCTCGGCCTTCGACCACCGCCGATCCACCCTCATCGGCAACCCATTGCCGTTGCATGTCGACGATAAGGCGGCGCACCAGGGGGTGGGCGGCCACCGTGCTCACGGATGCCGTCACCGGGGGGCTTCGCAGTCTGTCGGAGATGTCGCGTCCGTCGAGCCACAGCACCCCGTCAACGACTACGAGATCGGCATCATTGAGAGCATCGAGCACGGCCGACTCATCGGAGGGATCGGCCCCTCCTTGGAGAGCAGCGTAAGTCGCCGCCCGATAGTACGACCCGGTGTCGAGATAGGAGACGCCGAGAGCTGCGGCCAGGGCGCGCGACACCGTGCTCTTGCCAACCCCGCTCGGTCCGTCGATTGCTATGACCACATGCCCTCCAGCACTTCGCCAAAACCCGGCCACGATACGTCTGCCGCGCCGAATCCGGCGACGGAAACGGGAGCACCGCGCACCAGCGCCGCGATCGCCGCCGCCATCGCGACCCGGTGGTCGCCGGCGGCATCCAAGAGGCCGGCGTCAAGCGATGACCGGGTCGGTAACACCGTGAAGCCGTCGGCTTGGTCGACGGCCTCAGCTCCGGCCAAGCGTGCAAGTTCGACACTGGAGGTGATCCGATCCGACTCCTTGAACCGCAACTCGCCGGCATCGGTCACCGTGGTGCGGCCTTCGGCTGCGGCAGCAACAACTGCGAGCAGTGGGAGCTCATCGAGGGAGCGCACGGTGAGGTCTCCAGACACATCGATGCCGTGGAGCGTGCCGCCCTCCACAGTGACCGTTCCGACGGGATCGCCCAGCACCGGTTCGGTCCCCTCCAACGTCACTGCGGCCCCCATTGCCTCGAGGACTTCGAGGAACCCGGTACGTCCCGGGTTCAGCGACACGTTCGGGGTGATGATGCGAGATCCCGGGAGCACGGCGGCAGCCGCCCACAAGAAAGCGGCAGAGGAAGGATCGCCCGGCAACGTGATCTCGAAAGGCGGAACCGGCCCCGGAGTCACGACAAATGTGGTTGCAGATTCGACTCGTCCCAGGCCGAGATGGGTCAGCCAGCGTTCGGTGTGATCTCTGAACCCGGGAGGTGAGTCGACCGTGGTGGCTCCGCGGGCCGTGAGGGCCGCCAGCGCCACGGCCGTTCTGACCTGGGCGCTGGCCATGGGAACGGACACCTCCGCCCCTTCCAATGGCGCGCCGGTGACGTCGATCGGAGCCGTACCGGCGTCGGTCACGGAAATGTCGGCCCCGAGCACAGCAAGGGGTGCGACGAGGCGCCGCATCGGTCGCCGCATCAGCGACGGATCGCCGACCAGACTGGCGCCGACCGGACTGCCGGCCAGCGCACCTGTGAGGAGACGCATTGTCGTGCCCGAATTTCCACAGTCCAGCGGGGTCCGAGGGGTCGACCAACCCCCGATACCTGTCGAGATTACCCGGTCGCCGGAATGCTCGACGCCGAGTGCCATCGTGGCCGTCCGCGTCGAGCGAACATCAGCTCCACGCGGCTGATTGGCCACCAACGAAGTACCTTCGGCCATGGCAGCCAGGATCAATGCCCGGTGCGCGAGGGACTTGTCCCCCGGCGGTACCACCTCTCGGTCGAACGGCGTGGTGCGAGCCTGAAAAGATCTCGGCTCACCCATCCGACTCACCCGCGCGGTATATCTTGCGGACTTCTTCGATCGTCAGGTGACGCCACTCCCCCGGTTTGATGGAGCGATCCGAGATGGGGCCGATCGCGGTGCGGACCAATCGCAGGACCGGGTGCCCTACCTCCTCCAGCATCCGGCGCACCTCACGTTTACGCCCTTCAGCCATGACGATTTCTACCAGCGATCGATCGCCGTGCCGATCCACCACCCGGGCCGATCGCGCCGCAGCGGGTCCGTCGTCGAGTTCTACCCCCTGGCGGAGCCGTCGCGTCGACCGATCGGATGGCTCTCCTTGCACCATCGCCAGGTAGGTCTTGGTGACGCCGTGGCGGGGATGGGTCACGAATTCGGTCAGCGCACCGTCGTTGGTCAGGATGATCAGCCCTTCGCTTTTCACATCGAGGCGACCGACGGGGTAGATACGGGTGCCGAGTGGCACCAGCTCTACGACGGTCGTGCGCCCTTGCGGGTCATCGGCGGTGCTCACGACATCAAGCGGCTTGTTGAGGAGTGCATAGACCAGTCCGGGCCGCACCGGGAGAGGAACTTCGTCTACCTCCACCTGGGCCGTGTCTGGGTCGATCTTCTGACCGAGGTGCGCCGGCTCGCCGTCGACGGTCACCCGTCCGGCCTTGATCATCTCCTCGGCGGTGCGGCGCGAGGCGATTCCGGCGTGTGCGATCAGTTTTTGGAGTCGCTCGATGGATCCTCCGGTCGAAAGGGCCGCTCGAGGGCTTCGACCATCTCGGGCGGTGGTACGTGATCGGCAAGTGGCGGAAGCTCTTCGAGCGATCGCAGGCCCAACTTCTCCAGGAAGGTGTCACTGGTGCCGTAGAGCATTGCCTGCCCCGGTCCGGGGGCGTGGCCGACCACGTCGATCAAGCTCCGTCGTTCCAGTGTTCTGAGCGCTTGCTCTGAATCGACACCTCGTATCTCAGAGACTTGGCCGCGCGAGACAGGCTGGCGGTAAGCCACGACCGCCAGCGCCTCGAGAGCGGCGCGCGACAGTTTCGACGCCGAAGGGGTGGCGGCATAGCGCTCCAGAAACGGGCGGAGGTCGGGCCGGGTGTAGAGGCGCCACCCGCCACCGGCCTCGCGCAGCACCAGACCGCTCCCCGTCTGGGAGAGGCGCCGTCCCAGATCAGCCAGCGCCTCGGTCACCTCGCCGGGCGGCACCTCGAGTACCTGACTCAGCTCCGCGGCAGGTACCGGCGACTCGGCAACGAACAGGATCGATTCGATTGCAGGGATGAGGTCCATCAGATCTGCTCCAGAGCGTCCCACTCGCTCACGAGATCGCCGGCCGACTGACCGGTGGAGCGCAGCGTGATCGCGGCATCGATGTTGTCCTGGCGCGCTTCAACCAGACCCCACCTGGCCAATTCGAGGATGGCGAGGAAATAGGCGACCACTTCGATTGGTCGCTCCAGGTGTTCGGTGATGCGGGCAAAATCCGTCTCGATCGCGACGTCTATGCGACGTCGCAGATCAGCGATGGCATCCGACACCGATGGGAGTTCCAGGTCCAGATGGTCGAGATCGGGTGTCTCCTGAGCCCGCAGGAGCACCCGCTCCGCCAGATCGGCTAGTCCGCGAGCATCGGTGGGAATTCGGTAGTCGACCGGGGGCGGAGCGAACTCGAAATCGAAGCCCGACAGCCGGGGCAACAGCAACGACGTGCTTTCCAGTCGAGCAGCGAGCACGGCGGCGACATCTTTGAACGTGAGATTCGCCAACAGCCGGGAGAGCAGCCGGTCGCGTTCCTCCGAAAGCAGGAGATCTTCGTCGAGATCGACCTCGGTGCTGTCCGGCAGCAGCGATCGCGCCTTTAGCTGCACCAGGGTCGCCGCGATGACGAGAAACTCGGACGTCACCTCGAGATCGAGTCGCTGCATCGTCTCCAGGTAGCCGAGATACTCGGCGACCAGGTCAGACAGTCTCAGATCCGTCACCGCCAAGCGATGGGAGGTGATCAGCTGCAGTAGGAGATCTAGCGGCCCTTCAAATACCGGGCTTTTTACCTCGAATGACATGACGGCCTCATCGTATTGCCACTGTGACGACGATAGGGCTCATTCATCGTCCGCATCGAGCAGGATCTTCCAATCGGCGGCCGCGATATGGGTAGGTCTGGCGCCGTGATGGTGTCGGGCAAACTGCACGACGAGATCCTCGCAGCCCAGCGCGTTGAGTTCCTCAGCACCGAGCCGGGCGTGTTCGAGGTAGGAAGCCATCCGTTTCGATGTGGGCAATCTCACCAGCGACAGGGCAGTCGCCAGGGACCTGCCAACGGTTCCTATATCGGAAAGTCGCTTGCCCACATCGTGCAGCAGAGCCGCTCTGGCGAGATCGGCTCGGCCCGGAGCAGCCCTGGCGACCGATTGGGCTGATCGAACGGCGTGGGCGAGATCGGGCACGGGTTGGCTCCAAAACACTTCTGCCTCTGCTCCAGACAGGAGGCCGGCGACCAAGGACTGATCGGAAGACGTCGGTCGGCGTGCCGCCAGAGACCCAAGAAAGCGTCGCGTTAGATGTCTGAGGCGCCTCATACCGCAATCTGGATTATCCAGCCGATCCAGTCACCGAGGAAACTCAGCGAGTCTTCGAAGACGAACAGGAGAAGAACGAGGATCAGGAACCCATACTGCGAAATTCGGGCGTAGGCCCGGCGGCCGGCATCTGACAGAACCAGCGGAAGGAGCCGACTCCCATCGAGAGGTGGAATCGGAAGCATGTTGAACACGGCGAGGGCTGCGTTGACCACCAGGAATCCGAGCAGGACCCGGGCCCACAGTGTGCTCGATGTCATGAAGACGAGTCCGTTCACCTGCTCGAACGGACCGAAGCGTCCGACGGCCAGAGCCAATGCCAGGTTGGTCCCCGGACCAGCCAACGCCGTCACCGCCATGCCCCGGGTCGGATGAGCAAACCGGTGAGGGTTGATCGGCACCGGCTTTGCCCATCCGAACACATTCTGGCGGGCGAGGGCCAGCATGGCAGGCAGGATGACGGACCCGAACGGGTCGATGTGCTTGGCCGGGTTGAGGGTGAGCCTGCCGGCGTCACGCGCTGTCGGATCGCCGAGCCGGGCGGCGACCACTCCGTGGGCTACCTCGTGGAGAATGACCGAAGGCGCCAGCACGGCGATGAAGAGCAACGCATCGATTACGCCGTTGTCGTGAATCAAGGCGCTGTCAGGACTTGGCCTTGCAGTCCACGCAATAGATCGACTCCGGTCGAAATTCGATGCGTGCTCGACCTATCTTCTTCCCACACTCAGCACAGGTGCCGTATGTGCCGTCATCGATGCGCTCCAGGGCGGCGTCCACGTTATCGAGCATCGCCTTGACCGAGTCGACCAGGCCGATGACCTCGGTGCGCTCTGCGGTGGCGGAGGCGGCGTCGGCGAATCCCTCTCCGTATGAGACGTCATCGCGTAATTGGCCGTCCTCGTTGGCGCCCAGCTCGGAGAGCTGATGCACCAGGTTGGCGCGCTCATCGCGCAAGGTCTTCTCGGCTCCGGACATCGTGACTCCCGTTTCTCGGGGTACCGACTCAGCTTCGGGGGTGGGACAACGCATACACCTCGAGGAGGTGTTGTGGAGATACCCGCGTGTAAATCTGTGTGGTTGCGATCGTAGCGTGCCCGAGGAGTTCCTGAACAGTTCTCAGGTCTGCTCCGCCTTCGACCATGTGGGTGGCGGCGCTGTGGCGCAAGACGTGCGGTGACACCTGATCGCGGGGGATCGCGGACCGTTCGGCGTGCTTCTTGACGATCGACCAGACCGACTGTCGGCTGATGCGTGCGCCCCGAAGACTCAGGAATATCGCAGCACCACTGTGGCGGGCCCTCAGGACTGCACGGTCTGGGAGCCACGCCTCGATGGCGCTGATGGCGGCCCGGCCGATCGGTACCAGGCGCTGCTTGTCGCCCTTGCCCGTCAGGAGAACCGATCGTTCTGGCAGATTGAGGTCGAGCTCGTCCACCGCCGTTGCCTCGGATACCCGCGCTCCGGTCGCGTACAGGAATTCGAGGAGCGCCGAATCTCGTTTCCCGGCTCTGGTCGAAGTGTCTGGCGAGTCGAGAAGAGCTAGCACCTGATCGATCCGGAGTGCTTTGGGCAACGACCGATCACGTTTTGGGGTGTCGATCAGGGCGGTGGGGTCGCCGGCATCGTCGTCTGTCGTCAGGTGGCGGTGGAGACCTCGCACGGCGGCGATCTTGCGGGCGATCGTCGAACGGGCCAGACCCCGGTCCGAAAGCACGCCGACGAATTCGGAAACCAACTCAGAATCTGGGCGGCGCCCGTCGAGGAAGGTCAGGTACTGCGCCAGATCTCGTCGGTAGGCGGCGATCGTTGCCGGAGAGCTGCCTCGCTCGACGAAAAGCACGTCGAGATAGTCGCCAACCTGAGTCTCGGTCACCATCGGGGGCTCACCTGCTCAGGCTCGCTCGGGGATCCGCTCCTCGGCCGTGAGATCTTCGGAAACCGCGGCACGACGCCGGCGCTTGGCCGCTTCGATGAAGCCGTGGAACAGAGGGTGCGGATCATCGGGTCGTGACTTGAATTCGGGGTGAAACTGGGATCCGACGAAGAAGGGATGATCGGGTATCTCGATGATTTCGACCAGTTGCTCATCCGGGGAGAGACCGGCGAGCAACATCCCGGCGTCCTCCAAATCCCTGCGGTACTTGTTGTTGACTTCATATCGGTGTCGGTGCCGCTCATAGATCAGTTCCTCGCCGTAGAGGCGGCGTGAGTGGGATCCCTCGACCAGGCGGGCCGCATATAGACCCAGCCGCATGGTGCCTCCCAGGTCCTCTACTCCCTGCTGGGAGTCCATGAGGTCGATCACCGTGTGAGCACTCGTCGGGTCGAATTCGGCAGAATTGGCATCGGTCAGGCCGAGTTTGCTACGGGCGAATTCGATTACGGCACACTGCAAGCCCAGGCAAAGGCCTAGGAACGGGATTTCGGACTCTCGAGCAAATCGTACCGCTTGGATCTTGCCCTCGATCCCGCGCACCCCGAAGCCACCCGGAACCACGACCCCGTCGACACCTTCGAGTTGGGCCGACCCCAGCATCCCCTCCATGTCGTCGGAGGCGATCCAACGGAGGTCTAGCTTGACGTCGTTGCTGAGAGAACCGTGGCGCAGGGCTTCGACGACCGACAGGTACGCATCGGGGAGGTCCACGTACTTTCCGACGAGAGCGATTGTGACTTCTTCGGTGGCGCCATTCATCCGCTCCACCAGGGCGCGCCAACTCTCGAGATCGGGAGGCTCGGTCTCCAGATGGAGCCACTCGCATACCACACGATCGAGGCCGCCTTCGTGCAGACCCAGCACCACTTCGTAGATGTTGCCGGCGTCGGGAGCATTGATGACAGCCTGCGCCGGCACGTCGCAGAACAGGCTTATCTTGCGGCGCTCGGCATCGTCGACCGGCCGGTCGGATCGGATGACGATGGCCTGGGGAGCAATACCGCGACTACGCAGTTCGGCCACGCTGTGCTGTGTCGGCTTGGTCTTCAGCTCACCCGAAGGATCGAGGTAGGGAACCAAAGTCACGTGGATGAAAACGGCGTTGTCGTGTCCGACCTCGTTGCGAAGTTGTCGGACTGCTTCGAGGAAGGGGAGGATTTCGATGTCGCCGACGGTCCCGCCGATCTCGGTGATGACGACGTCTACTTCGGTTCGCTCCCCGAGGCGTCGAATGCGCGACTTGATCTCGTTCGTGATGTGAGGGATGACCTGGACGGTGTCGCCGAGATAGTCGCCCCGTCGCTCCTTCTGGATGACTGCTGAATAGATGGCCCCGGTCGTGACATTCGAGTCCCGCAACAGGTTGGTGCCGGTGAACCGCTCATAGTGCCCAAGGTCGAGATCGGTCTCCCCGCCATCGTCGGTGACGAAGACCTCTCCGTGCTGGAACGGATTCATCGTGCCGGGATCGACATTGATGTACGGATCGAGCTTCTGGTTTACGACGCGGAGCCCGCGAGCTCGCAGAATGCGGCCGAGCGAAGCGGCAGTGATGCCCTTCCCGAGGCTGCTTACGACCCCACCGGTAACGAAGATGTATTTGGTCATGTCCCTCGGGCCTAAGACGGTAGCAGGCGCGTTCGTCTGCGCCCTATCACGGTCGGCGCCGCTCGGCGGCAAATGCAAGTAGCTCTTCGGCGTGGAGCCGGCCCCGCTCGGACTCCTCCATGCCACCGAGCATCCGGGCGATCTCGGCAAGGCGCTCTGCCCCCTCGACCCGACGAACACCGGCCGATGGACCGTCTCTCTCAACGACGAAGTGGCGCTCGGCGAAGGCCGCGACCTGCGGCAAATGGGTAACGACCAGCACCTGCCCGGTTCCGGCCAGAGAGGCCAATTGCTCACCCATAGCCAGAGCCGTCGTCCCGCCGACTCCGGCATCTACCTCGTCGAAGGCAACGATGGGCGCATCAGCGACCCCCGCCGCCACCCGAATTGCCAGGACGAGCCGGCTGAGTTCGCCGCCGGAGGCCACTTTGGCCACCGGACCGGGGTCGAGAGCACGGTCCGACGCAAACACCAGGCTCAGATGGTCGGCGCCTCCGCGCCCCGGGTCGGCATCCTCGACATCGAGGTCCAAGACCGGGTCGCGAAAGCCGAGAGCCTGCAGTCGGGTGGTCGCTTCTTCCGACAAGAGTGCTGCGGCGCTCCGCCGCGCTTCCGCCAGAACCCGTCCATCGTCTACCGCGTCTTGGCGGGCAGCCGCGATTTCGGTGGTGATCGACTCTGCCCTTTCCAGAGCGTGCGCGATCTCCGAGGCTCGGCGGGTTGCCTCCTCGCCGAAAGCGAGGACGTTGTCGATGGTTGCCCCGTATTTCCGCTTTAGATCGGACAGGACGGCGCTACGCGTCTCGGCTGTTGCAAGTGCCCCCGGCTCGTGCTCCGAATCGGTGGCGGCGCGGCGCGCCTCGGCCAACGTCTCCTCGGCAGCGGCAATCACACCGTCGAGCTGTGCGGCCAGGTCGTCGAGGGCAGGATCGAGTTTCGCCGCGGTTCGGCTGTGGTCGAGCGCCAGTCGCAAGAGGTCGACCGCCTTGCCGTCGTCCTGGAGGACTTCGAGTAGTGCGCCCAGCGACTCGCTGATCTCGCCTGCGTGACGAAGCCGACGCAATGCGGCGGAGAGCTCTTGGTCCTCATCAGCGGAGATGCCGGCTCCTTCGATCTCGGCGGCCTGGTGCCGGACCAGGTCCAGGTCTCGGGCCAGTTGCCGTTCATCGCCCCCGATCGACGCGGCCTCGGTCTCCAGCGCGGCGAGTCGCTCGTAGGCCGCGGCATACCGGGAGCGGGCGGCAGACCCATCCTCGTCGAGTAGACCGTCGACGATCGTCCTCAGCCCCGATTCACGTCCGAGAGTCACGTGTTCGTGTTGGGCGACGATCTCGATCAATCCGTCGAATCTCTGAGAGAGGGCCTTGGCGGGAACCATCGCATCATCGAGGTAGGCACGTGATCGCGATCCGGTTATCCGACGCGAGGCGACGATCTCCTCGCCCTCGATCACGAACCTGCCTTCGACGTGAGCGGCGGCGCCGTGGGGACCGATTCTGTCGGTGCCGGCAGGATCGCCGCGGAGCAGCCTCAGGGCACCAAGCAGTAGCGTCTTGCCGGCCCCCGTCTCTCCGGTGACCGCAACCAGGCCGGGACCGGGCTCGATGGTGGCAGTTTCGATGATGCCGAGGTTCTCTACCCGGAGCTCGTCAAGCATCGTGCAGGTGGAACTTCCTCTTGATGGATGCCGCGAAGTGCTGGGGTTCGAGCCTGATGAGTCGGATGACGTCGGTTCCGGCGGCGATCGTGACACTCTCACCGGGTTGAAGCAGCCCGTAGTCACGCCCGTCTCCGTTGAGCCGGGCTGCACGCTCCCCCGCCACGGTCAGCCGCAGCTTGGTGGCGGCGCCAAAGACTATCGGTCGCCCGAAAAGAGTATGTGGCGCCACTGCGGTCACCGTGAGTGCTTCCAGCTCGGGATCGATGAGCGGCCCACCCGCCGAGAAGCTGTAGGCGGTCGATCCGGTAGGAGTGGCGACGATGACTCCGTCGGCTCGATATTCGACGAGTTGTTCGCCGTCGGCTGAGACCCCGACTCTGATGATGTTCTGCCTGATGTCTTTCTCGACGACGACATCGTTTAGCGCTCCGAGGGTGATGCCGGTCGACGTAGTGGCGGTGAGAGTCATGCGGTCGGTGATCGAGTAGTCCCCGGACGTCAGCGCGGTCAACCCGGCCGTGATCGCATCAGGTTGGATCTCGGCGAGGAAGCCGACATTGCCTGCGTTGACCCCGATAACGGGCAGCCCAACTGCGACGGCCCGGCGGGCGGCCTCGAGCACCGTTCCATCGCCGCCTACTGCCAGCACCACGTCGGCAACCAGTGTGCCTTCAGGACGTGTCTTCGCCCCGGGGACCCTGGCGGCATCCGCCTCGTCGACGGTGATTTCGACATCGAGTTCGTGAGCCGCGTCGGCCACCAGTCCGGCGAGATCGGCCGCCACTTCACGGCTCGGATGAAGCACGAGCGCGATCCTCATCGGGCGACTTCCCGTTCGATGCTGGCGTCGTCGAGAGCAGGTGCCAATCCGCGTCGGGCGTGAAGCAGAAACTCGTGGTTCCCTTTGGCCCCGGTGATCGGGGAATTGGTCAGACCGACGGCACCGAGATCGTGTTGATCGAGGGCATCGGCGACGCCTCGGATGGCGTCGGCGTGCGAAGCCGGATCCACGACGATCCCGCCCCGGCCGACCCTTTCCTTGCCCACCTCGAATTGCGGTTTCACGAGGACAACGTAGTCGGCCTCGTCGCGGCCGACCGCCGCTAGTTGCGATGCGAGGAGCCGCACCGAGATAAACGAGACATCGACCACGATCATGTCGAAGGGGTCGCCCAACGACGTGGGGCTGATTGTGCGGAAATTGGTGCGATCGACCACGGTCACCCGTGGGTCCTGGCTCAGCCGCCAGACCATTTGGCCATAGCCAACATCTACCGCGGTCACCGTGGCGGCGCCTGCGGCGAGCAACACGTCGGTGAATCCCCCGGTCGAGGCCCCAACATCGAGCGCCCTCACACCCGCCGGATCGAGCTGGAAGGCGGTGAAGGCTTGAGCCAACTTCAGTGCTCCCCTACTTGCCCACTGCGGTTCCTCGGTGGTGAGGGTGATGGCAGCCGACTCGGCGACGAGTGTCGACGGCTTGACCAGAGTCGATCCGTCGACAGCGACCGAGCCGCCACTGATGAGACGCTTGGCCTCGTCGCGGCCGCCAGCGATTCCCCTGCGGACGAGTTCAGCGTCGAGACGGCGTCTCAGGCTCGTCTCCATCCTCGGTCTCCAGCGTTTCCGAGAGATCAGACGCGATAGCGTCCGCAATCTCAGGGGCTTTGGCCGGGTCGGCCGTTTCTAGTTCGGTGAGCAACTCGTCGATGGGCTTATGATCCATAGCCGGCATTATCGCCGGACCGGGCGACAGGATCAGTGCAATGCTCCCAATTCGCGACGTCAATCCGACGGCCGTGAGACCGCTATTTATGTGGCTGATCGTCGCCGTCAATGTCATTGTGTTTCTCTTGGTGCAGCCCAGCTCAGAGGCCGAGCTGGAAGAATTCGTCTACGAACACGCTGCGATCGCCTGTGAGATCACGACCGGAGAGCCTCTGGCGGCCCAAGAGATTCGCACCGGGGTCTGCCGCGACGCTCCGGGTTCAGCGGTGGTCTTCCCACGGAAGAGCTTGCCCGGCTCGATCGCGGTCTCGATGTTCCTGCACGCTGGGATCGCTCACATCGTGTTCAATCTGTGGAGTTTGTGGATCTTCGGAAACAATGTCGAGGAGGCTTTCGGTCATCTGGGCTTTGCGATTTTCTACCTCTTGAGCGGAGTCGCGGCGACTTTCGGCTTTGTGGCGCTCAACCCCGATCTGACGGCGCCGCTGATTGGGGCCTCCGGCGCCATTGCCGCGGTGATGGGGGCGTATTTGGTTCTGTTCCCTCGTCATCAGATCATGACTCTGATCTTCGTTCGCATCGTGGCGATCCCGGCGATGGCGTTTCTCGGGATCTGGTTCTTCAGCCAGTTCCTTTTCACCGAAGGCAGCGTTGCCTGGGAGGCGCATGTGGCGGGCTTTGCGTTCGGAGTCATCGTCACTCTCCCGTTCAGGCGCCGGTTGTTGCGGAACATCTCCACCGGATCGTTCGAGCTGGCGTAAGAAGTCACCAGTCAGAGACGGCAGTTGGTGTTCTCCGGATTATCTTCTCGAAGCGAATCGGGCAGGTTTTCCGTTCCAGACCTATGCGCATCGAAGTACCGCCACGTATCTGATGGGCTCGTGGTTGACGGCTCGGCGAGTTTCCCGTTTCCCGCATCGAGTTGAGGTGGATTGGCGGCCGCGCCTTGCGAGCGTTGGTAGGCAGGCTGAGCCATCTGGTGAGACTTCGTGACTCACGGTCATTCGGGTAACAGGAGACGGGAAACGGGAGACGGAAACGGGGCTGTAGTCGCCCAGAACAGGGTGGCGGAGGTCGGGGATCGGCACGCGTCGGTGCCGGACTCCTATCGGAACATCTCCACTAGGTCTGCGACCGAGTCGATTACCAAATCCGGTCGCAGATCCTTTGAGACATCATCGATGGACCGCGTGATGCCGGTGAGTGTCAGCACCGCCTTCCAACCGGCCGCCCGGGCCAGTGCCAGATCGGTCTCGGCTCGATCGCCCACCATCCAGGTGTCACCCGGACCAAGTAGTCGAGATATGTGCCGCACCATTGGTTGGTGTGGCTTGCCCGTGACCTCCGGAGAGGCTTCCGCGGCAGCTGCGATCGCGGCGACAATCGCCCCTGCGCCCGGGACGGGGCCTTCCGGCATCGGGAAGGTGACGTCGGTGTTGGTGGCGATGAAGCGCGCCCCCATTCGAATGGCGGTAGCGGCCTTCTCCAACTTGTCATACGTGATGGAGCGGTCGAGGCCAACGACCACAGAATCTGC
>Ga0255057_10001018_pt1 | contig 16207 bp, 17 predicted proteins | sample Cases_109_6_MG_FD_189022 | JGI IMG/M metagenome (GOLD analysis project Ga0255057, IMG submission 189022) | Seawater microbial communities from Amundsen Gulf, Northwest Territories, Canada - Cases_109_6 | ecosystem: Environmental > Aquatic > Marine > Gulf | place: Canada: Northwest Territories... | reverse complement strand
CTCGATGGGAACCGGCCGTGGGCGGGTTCAGGGTGGTGGCGACCGGCGTCCGGGGATCGGCCGAGCGGCGGGTGGAAGCATGGGTCTCGTTTGATGCCGGGGGTGGGTTGCGGATTTCGGCCTGGCAGGAGGTTCGGTGAGGGTCTCCTGCCAGCCACGGTGGCCGTAACTCCTTGAATTGAACAGGATTGGAACCCATAAACGAGCATCGGAACGGATTTTGCATCTTCCATAGCCTGGGATCGCTCGCAACGGCTCAACCTACGCCCAGGAATGATGCATCGCGCACGTGGCAAAAACATCCAAGGCCGAATCGTGAGACGCGAGACTGGTGTTACGCTGGTCGAGATGCTCACGTTCGTGGCTTTGATCGGGATCCTCGCCGCCGTCGCGATTCCCAGCCTGGCGCCCTCTTCCTCGCCGTATGACGTAATTCGGGAAGCCCGCCGCGCTCACTCGGCGTTGGTCGAAGCGCGCAGCCGGGCTACTGCCGAGCAACGGGACTATCGGTTTTCAGTGTCCGGGGGAAACAGCTACCAAGTCGAGTACGACAGTGGCTCGGGTTGGACACTGTTTCGACCGGCAGTCGACTTGCCCGATCGCGTCGCGATGACGATTGGCGGGAACGCCAGCGGGGCCATCGTGTTCAAACCCCACGGTTGGGTCGAAGGCCCGACGGCGGTCGCGCTGGACGACGGTCGGTCCTATCAGCGGGTCAGCGTTCTCGCGAGTGGGTTGGTCCGCTGGGAGGGGCCCACCCCGTGAGATTGCCAGGGGTTGGACGGGTTGGCGCGACCGCCGGCTTCACGATCGTCGAGTTCGCGGTCGCGCTGGTGATTTTCGCAATCGGGATCCTCGGGGTCTCGGGTCTGCTGCTGACGGTGATCCACGCCAATCGCGGCGCTAGCAACCGTACCCGCGCCGACCAGTTGCTCTACGAGAAAGTCGAGGAGTTCCAATTGACGCCGTTCGCGACCATCGAAGGTGGCGCGGATCAAAACTCTGTCGGTGACGTCGTCTTCACGCGCACGTGGACGGTGACCAACGACGCTCCGATGGAGAACGTGACCACGATCGAGATCGCTGCGCAGTGGAGCGAGCGAGACGAGACGTTCACCGTCCAGACGGCCACCATGAGGAGTCGCGATTGACGGTGAATTCTAGATCCATCGCCGGCTTCACTCTGATCGAGCTCCTCGTTGCGGTGGTCATAATCGCGATCCTCGGTCTTGCTGCGCTCAACCAGTTTGTTGCCCAGCACCAAGCCTACGTCGCCCAGAGTATCGGCGTCCGCACCGCACAGAATGCTCGCGCCGGCTTCGACATGCTCATTCGGGAGGCGAGGAACGCGGGCTACGATCCACGTGGAATCACGGGCGCGTCCATTACGCACTGGACGGCCGACAGCTTTGGATGGACCGCAGACCTGAACGCGGACGGTGACCTCAATGACGTGGGAGAAGACGTCTTGTACTTCTTCCAGGCCGACCCGGGGGCGATGGTTCGGCGGGAGGGATTGGTGGAAGTTGAGATGACAGACGGCGTGAGCGATCTCTCGTTCGCGTACTTCGCTGATCCCGGTGGGACCGCAGCCCAATCGGTGAACAGCATTGAATTGGTCGCGGTCGCGATGACCTATCTCACGGCCGAAGGTACGCTTCCAGGGGCGCTCCGGACTCAAGTTGCGGTTCGAAACGCCATCTACGAATGACAAAGACGAGAGCACAAACGGTTGGCCCGCTTGGTCGTGCGGGGTTTGCGTTGCCAGCCGTACTCGCGCTGTTGGTGGCGCTGTCACTGGTTGGAAGCGCGGCCGCGATTCTGACATCGTCCGAGATGCGGGTGGCAGGGCTCTACACACTGTCGAACCGTGCTGGTGCCGCAGCTAACGCTGGGCTCGAGCACGCCGTGGCGCACTTCGGAGTGAGCGGCCCAGACGATGGATGGCCGGTTGCAGGGTCGATTGGTGGCTACGACTACAGCGTGGCGATCACCCGCGACTCGTTCGATTTCGGGGCCGGTCAGCTGCCCGTGTCATGGGGTGCCACAGCGGGATACAACACCGACGATGACGGGCAGCCGGTCTGGGTCTTGGGTTCGTTAGCGACCCGGGGACCGTATCGGGCCGCGCAGGAGCTTCGGTTGAGTGTCGGCGGAGGGACGTTTCAAGCGAGCGCGCCCTTCACATCGAGCTCGGGCCTCAAGGTTCGGGGCAACGTCACGATCTCGGGGATCGATGCGTCGGGCGATGACTCCTGTGGTGGTGACAAGCCGGCGGTCGTCTTGACCGATCCCGATGACGACGTCGACACCGGTGGGTCGGTCGACTTCGAAGGAGACGAGGCCTATGCCGACAGCGTTCCGCCGTACGTCGGACACGACCCGGCGACGACGTTCAACACACCCGAGGAAGTCCTGGGGCTCGCCCCCGGTGCGCTGGATGGTTATCAGAAGACCGGTCAGGAGTTCGACGCCGATCCACCCGATACGCTGTCGGGCATCACTTACGTCACGGATGATTTTGGTTCCAACGGAGCCGGCTCCGGCGACATCGATGGATCGGGTGTGCTGATCGTGCATAACCCGCCCTATGATCCGCGCGAGCACGACCCGAGCCATGCCCTGTACGATCCCGTCAAGGCTGCTAACCCCGCGTACGCGCCCGCTACGCTCGGGAACATCAACAAGGGAACGTTTAACGGCATTGTCATCGCCGACCGGATCGACAAGCTGACTGGGAAAACGAAGATCTTTGGTTCGGTGGTCATGCTGCGGCGGGTCGATGATGGCGACAACGTGGCCACTGGTCAGACCCTCATCCAGTACTCGTGCACCGCGATTCAGACCTCGACGGCGGGGTTGGGAGGGCCTCGGCGACTGGCCTGGTCAGCTCGTTAGCCCCAGCCTTCGATCCGCAACCGCTACTGCCAGCCGTCCTGGGCTAGTCGCCACACACGAACCTCGCCCTGCCGAGTCACGGTGACCGCTCGAACCTCTTCGCTCACCTGATGGCGAACGATGATGAGTCCAACACCAGTGTCGCTCGCGTCCGGCCAGAACGCACCACCACGAGGATCGAAGCCGACCCGCCCATCCAGCAAGTCGACCGACGCCGGCATCGGGAGCGCGATCCCGTTGCTCGCCGACTCGAACGTCAGCCGAGGGGGCAACGCCCGCCCGGAGACGCCGCCGACGATGTCGGGGAACGGAATCCGCGTCTTGGCAACGCCTTCTGCGGTTGATGCTGGGGGGTCGGTGGCCGAGATGTAAGCGGTGTAGCTACCGGTTGCGCCGTTGGGTTCGAGCTCGAGGTAAACCGGTTGGCTGAGCGTGATCGCTCGATAACGCGCCAGACGCGCCGTCCATGCCAACAGCTCGGCCTCATCGGTTACGATAGAGGCCGGAGTGGGTTCCAGCAGCCGCGGGATCGAGAACCCCGCCAGCAGCCCGATCAAGGTGAGGACGACCACAGCCTCAACGATCGTCACGCCCCGGGTCTTGTCAACTCCGTGGGTTAATTGATCCAGCTTCATTCTCACGCTCGTTGACCTGGGGGGCAAATATCGCGCCGTTTTCCGCCACAAACGCCAAAGAAAGCCGTCTTCTGGGTCCCTACCAAGACGCACGAACCGTTTTGGCGACCTACTCGTCGGTTCGGCGGTAATCCGCCACAAACCGCTATGTCAATGGCCTATCGCTAGATGGCCGTGGGGCCGGCGTGCGAAACCCCGGGCCTGGCACCGGAGTTGCATAGCAGGAGGACTGAAAACCCGCCCTATCCGCTAGCGAGGCGTGGCTGAATGCCACGCGTTCGACTGTTTTTATGGTACGACCGCGAGGCCCCCGAAACGGGCCTTCGGACGTTATCGACTCTAGGCCAGGTCGGCGGCCCCCGTGGTACTCCGACCAGAGGGTTCGATGATTCTTCGACGATCGCGTAGCTGTCTGGCGATCGACCTCGGTTCGAGGCAGATCACCGTGGCAGCTATCGAGAACGATGGCCCCCGTGCCCGGGTGCTGACGCTAGAGCGTGAGCCGCTGGAGCCCGGGGCGATCGTGGCTGGCGACGTGATGGACTACCACATCGTGGTCCAATCGCTAAGAGGACTGCGCGAACGGCTCGGACTCAAGGGCCGCGTGGCGGTCACCTCCGTTTCGGGCCGCAACGTCATCGTGAAGCGCGTCAAGATGGACCGCATGCGCGAGCAGGAAGCCCGACAAGTCATTCGATGGGAGGCCGAACAGCACGTGCCGTTCGATATGGACAACGTGAGCCTCGACTTCGAGATCCTGGATCCCGACGGCGACGGCCTTCAGATGGAGGTCTTGATCGTGGCTGCCAAGAAGGAGCTGGTCGAGACTCGGATCCGGCTATTGGAGGAGAGCGGTTTTCGTACCGGAGTGATCGACATCGACGCGTTTGCCGTTCAGACCGCGTTCGAACACAACTACGAAAACGCCGGCAGCGGTGTGTACTGCCTGGTAAACGTCGGCTACGAGGTCACCAACATCAGTTTGGTCGAGGACGGTCGGCCGATCCTCACACGGGACACGAGCGACGGCAAGCGGCAGTTCATCGAGGCGCTCGTGGTGGCACTGGGTATTACGTCTGAAGAAGCCGAGGATCTGTTGCACGGGGGGCACGAGCTATATCCCGAGGCACGCCAGGCGTTGGACGCGGCGATGGAAACCATCGTCATGCCGGTTGAGCGCGCGCGCAGCTTCCTTTCGACTAGCGAGGAAGACCGAGAGCTCGCCGAGATCGTGCTGTCCGGTGAGGGGGCTGGGATTCCCGGACTCCGTTCCGCGTTGAGCGACAAGCTGCAGGTCCCGGTCAACTACCTGGATCCGCTTCGGGCACTCGAAAAAGACGCCGGCGTGATGGCTAGCGCAATCGAGCCGAGGGAGCGCGCCGCGCTGGCGATCCCGATCGGGCTCGGCTTGAGAGGCGGTTCCTAACGACGCTCATGATACGCATCAATCTCGTCCCCGCCCCTGAGGGCCCCAAGACTCACATCGGCAGCCGACCGAGCCTCCCCGAATTGCGCTTCGATTGGGTACCCAAGTCGCCGTCGCTCGTCGCTGTCGGTGTCGCTGTGGCGGTACTGCTTGTGGCGGTCTTGCTGTACTCCGGGGAACGTCGAGCCGTGAGTCAGGCGCGAGTCGCGATCGCGGAAGCCGAATCGGACTCGGTACAGTTGCACGAGGTTTTCGTGCACGTTCGCTCGATGGAGGATGCGCAACGGCAGTTGGCGTTTCGGCTCAAGCGCTTGGAAGGCGTGGTTCACGGACGGGACTATTGGCCCGATCTGATGGAGACCGTCTCGACTACGCTGCCCCCGTACACATGGCTGGAACGGATTGACCGGGCTGACCTGGAGCCCGATCAGATCCGGATCGAAGGCGCGACCTTCGCTGCGGCCGCGGTGACCGAGTACATGCGCGGTTTGGAAGCGTCGTCAACACTCGATGACGTGGGGTTGGTGGGGGTTGTGCGCGCTGAGCGCGACTCGTTCAGGATTCAGGAGTTCACGCTCGTAGCGAGTTTTGAGAACTACGAGCCGGTGGTAATCGCGCCACCTGAGCTGGAGGATGACTGATATGTACAATCGGATAGCGAACACGCGGATCATAGTAGTGCTGGGTGTATTAACGATCGTAGCGGCGAGCTGTGATCTAAACGACTTGGATGAGATTCAGAACTCGTCTAATCAGGCTGTCGTCCGCGCCCAATTCTTCGCTTCGCGCACGAACCAGGTGCCGGTGCCCGGAGTTCGGATGGTGATCGAGTCGGATAATGATTCAGAACGACCCTATCGTGGTCCCGACGTGATCGGTGTGTCGGGGGATGACGGGGTCGCAACCGCACTCGTATTTCCCGGCTTTGATGACGAAACAAACCAAAACAACAACGGCACCGGTGGCAACCAGCAGCTGACGGGTCCCGAAAACCCGCTCGATTTACCGCCACCGCTGTTCTTTGGCGACGTCGCGGTGACCCTCATCTACCGGGGAAGCATCGTTTCATTCATATCGGGTGGTTTGACGCTAGGATCGGGTCGGTTGTTCGATCTGGGTCCCATCTTCCTCGACGAGCTCGCGGTCGCGGTCAACTGATGTTCGGACTCGACGACCCCGGCCAGCAAAAGACCGTCGTAACCGTGTTGCTCATGATCGGCGCAGCGGTGCTGTTCTATCAGTACGAATGGTCCCCGCTGCGAGCCGACAGACTGGCAGCTGAGCAGCACCTAAGCCTGATCGAGCAAACCAATCGCCAAGCGCGGGCAGTGACGCAGCCGCAACGCGTCGCCGATCTGAAACGCCGTGAGTCCGACTTCCGGGTCGCCATGGCGGCGTACGACGAGATCCTGCCTAGCGCGGCGGAAGTTCCGTTGTTGCTGGCCCAGGTCTCCTCGGCTGCGCTGACGGAGCATGTGGAGATCGTTCAGTTTACGCCGCTTGACGCACGAGCCGGAGAGGATCTGGTTGAGTTTCCGTACGACCTGCAGGTCCAGGGTCGTTACCACGAGATCGGTCAGTTCCTGGCCGCAATCGTCAATCTCCCGCGCATCGTGCGGCCGACGATCGTTTCGCTGGAAGGGGTCCTCGCTCCCCCGACCCGAGGATTCGAGGAGCCAAAGAACGAGGTCGTGGCGACGATCGCCTTGTCGGCGTTTGCACGGCCGATGGAGCGTGAGGATCAAACGTGATCCGGGCCAGTCTCCTCATGTGGGTTCTGCTGATGACCGCGCCGCAAGCCGTGGCTGGTCAGCAGGCGATCGCGCCGGACGGGCCCGACATCGTACGAATCGAGCCGGCGAGCTACCACGACCACGGCCGGCGCGACCCATTCGTCCCGCTTACGTCGGGTGCCGATCCGGGTGAGGGGCCACGGTTCGAGACACTCAGATTGACCGGCATCTTTCTCGGCTCACCGGGCAACAGCCTGGTGGTCCTGGAGGATCCGATGCGGCGTGGGCACTTCGCGCGTGTGGGCGAGAAGATCGGTAATGCCCGGTTGCTGGCAATCCACTCCGAGTCGGCCGACTTCGAAGTCGACGATTACGCGTCGGTGCGGCCGGAGTCGCTCCGGCTCGAGCGAGCCGATAGCGATCGAGCGTTGAACGCGGTGCGACCGGGAGGGACGCAATGATCGCGCGCACGATGCACCGCGCCGTCGTCTTCATGACGCTGGGTTTGGCAGTGTTGGTCGGCCCTGGGACCATCGAGACCGCAGTCGAACTCGGCCAGGCCACGGACGTTGTTGGGTTCCGGGTGATCCATGATGGTGAAGCCACCCGTATCGTCATTCACGCGGCTGGCCCCGTTCGCTATCGAGACGAATTCGAGCCGCTACCACCAAGGCTCACCGTAGAACTCATGGGCGCCCGAGCGATGATTCCACTAAAGGAGTATGACGATATCTACCGCGGGGGTATCCGTTACGTGGTGACCAGTGCGCCCGCGCCAGATCGCGTGCGGTTCGACATCGCGCTGGATGGCGTGACGTCGTATGTGATTTACCAACAGGGGGCGGACGTGATCGTGACGTTCGACAACCCCGGGCCACCGTTCTCGACCTACGTCACGAACAAGGTCAGCGATCTCACCCAACCCCAATCGGGGACGGTTATCGCTCAGAACCGTGCGCCCGTCGCCGACCCATCCGAGTCGAAGGAATCGGGTCTATCCGGGATCAACGGTGAGCGCATAACGCTCGCGTTTCAGAACACCGAGATCAGCACGGTGATTCGCGCGTTTGGAGAGGTTGGCGGGCGCTCGATTGTTGCCGGATCAGGAGTGAGAAACGTTCTCGTAACGGCCGATATTCGCGAGCAACCGTGGGACGAGGCGCTTGTCACGTTGATGCATGCGAACGGCCTGGAGGTTCGGCTCGAGAATGACATCATTCGCGTTGATACGGTTGAGAATCTGCGCAAGACCGAAGCCTTGATTGACCTCAAAACGGTGGTGTCACGCCTCAACTTCATCACCGCCAGCGAAGTCCTTCTGGCCGTGGATCCGCTCAAGTCGGAGCGTGGAAGCATTCAGGCCGACGCGAAGACGAACTCGTTGGTAATCACCGATGTTCCCGATCGTGTCGAGCAGATCGTGGATATCGTGCGAGAGCTCGATGTCCAGACCCCGCAGGTCACGATCAAGGCAAAGATTGTGTTCGTCAACAAAGTTGATCTACGCGAGCTGGGAGTGAAGTGGCGGGCCGAAAATCTGCGTAACCCGACGGCAGACACGCATGTCCTCGCAAACACAGAAGGAACGCTGGCCGATCCGTTCCTTGATCTGTCGATCGGAACGCTGGCCTCTGGGCTTAGTATCGGCGGTTTGCTGCAGGCGCTTGAGCAACGGGAGATGGCGGATATCCAAGCCGAGCCGCAGACGACCGTGCTCAACAACTTGCCGGCCGAAGTCTTCGTGGGGGAGCGCACACCCATTCGCGTCCTCGACGTAGGCGCAGAGACACAAGAGGCTAGGGCCAGCGTCGAGCTCATCGAGACCGGCATCATCCTTCGGGTTACGCCACACATCACGTCCAACGGCAAGGTCTTGATGCAGCTGATGGCCGAGCGGTCGGGTGTAGCGATCGCGGATCCCGAGATCGGTGTCACGTTCAACACCCAGCGGGCGACCTCCCAGATCTTGGTAGACGATGGCGAAACAGCCGTCATCGGTGGTCTTACGGTGCAGGATTACTCGAGCGTGCGTACCGGAGTGCCAGTGCTGAAGGACATACCGCTGCTGGGTGCGTTGTTCCGTTCCGAGCGCAGGCGCGACGAGAAGCGTGACTTGCTGATCTTCGTGACTCCGTATGTCGTGCCAGTGGAGCGCCCCGACTCGGAGGTGATCAGCCAGGCGTGCTTGGAGGATCAGCCGTGGTACCGGAGCGACCGAGCGATCGTCCACAACGGCGAGCGGTGGATCGAGTTTGGCGCCCCTCACCCGGTCGATCCGCGCAGTCTGATCAAGGTCGGTAACTACCGAGGGGTCTCGATCTACACCACCGTGGAAAACGCCGCGGCAACTATCTACCTGCCGTTTTGTGCCTCTGGGATGTATCAGCCGTACCGCCTTTCGTCCGACTTGAGGGGAACGAATGGTTAGCGGGGACCGATCGACACGATGGTTCGCACTGTGGCTTGGCCTGGCAGTGGTGCTCGCCATGTTTGTGGCTTGTGACGAAGCGTTGCTGGACGGCGGACCGCCGGAGGCCAGCGGTGAGCCAAGAATGGTCGCCGTCGGTGGTGAGCAGCTCTTGGCTCAGCTCGGCTCGTTGTTCGACACGTCGCTGCGCGTTCGCGTGCTCGACGCGGATGGCCGGCCGATCAGGTCGGCGGTGGTTCGATACACTTTACTCGCCGGCAGTGGGGCGTTCTCCTCCGACAGCACATTGACCGATGACCAGGGATTTACCGAGGTGACGTTTCGTCCAGCGCTGGCTGGAATGACCATTATCGAGGCGCGCGCGGAGCGGCCCGGGGGAATCGGCCGGGTCCAGTTCACGATCCAGGTTCTAAACGACCCGACCGAGGCGGCTACGATGGCACGCGTTAGCGGCAACAATCAAACCGGCGAGGCGGGGAGCGAGCTCCCGTTACCACTCGTGGTGCGAGTCGATAGTCCAGACGGGTTCCCGGTTGGTGGCCACCCGGTGACGTTTGCGTTGGAGCAGTCGCAGGGAGCGTCGGCCGCGGTGATGGTCGCGCCCGGCGGGCCGGCGGCTGGCGAGGTGACCATCAACACCGACGGTGGTGGCACGGCTCGCGCGTACTTGAAGTTGGGAACCGCGCCGGGAGTTCACTCGGTAACCGCTCGGACTTTGATTGGACCTGCGGGTGCGCAGACGACCACGAGCCAGACGTTTACGGCTACCGCCACAGCGGTCGGTCCGGCTCGGCTCATCATCGTGGCCGGTAACAACCAAACAGCGGTTATCGACACCCTTCACCAACCGGAAAGTCCTGATTTTCAGGGCCGGGATCCAAACCCGTTCGTGGTCCAGGTGGTGGATGAGTTTGGCAACCCCGTTTCAGGCGTGGCCGTTACGTGGTTGGTATCCGACGGCGGTGGTTTTCTCACCGCGTCGACGAGCTTCACTGATGCCAATGGGCTGGCCCAGAGCCGACTGTTGGAGGTGACCGAGGGACGCAACGCAGCGGTAGCGATCGCCGCCGGGACGAACGCCGTCGAGTTCGTCGTCACCGGCCAAGTATTGGCGCCAGCATCGGAGGGGGGAGACGGCGGCGGCGGCGGTTGATCCGTGCACAAAAGGTGGCTACCGTGCGCCGGAATCGAATCCGGAAACAATCGGGGCGTCCGAAGAGGGTGCCCCGACGGCATTTAGGCCTTTGACCACGGTGGTCGACAGCTGGAACCGTATGCCATATTACGCGCGTCATGAGTGCTAAGACGAAGAAAAGGAAAACGCAAAGTAGCCCAAATGTGGTCATTGTTGAGTCGCCAGCCAAGGCGCGGGCGATCGGCGGGTACCTGGGTAAGGAGTACCAGGTCGAAGCCTCTGTGGGCCACGTCCGGGACCTGCCACCCAAGGAGTTGGGCGTCGATCCAGCAAACGGGTTCGCGCCGACCTACGCGGTCATCCGCGGCAAGCGCAAGGTCTTGAATCAGATCGGCAAGGCGGCCAAGAGCGCCCAGACTGTGTACGTCGCCACCGACCCTGATCGTGAGGGCGAGGCTATCGCCTGGCACATCGTCGACGAGTTGGGCATTCCGCCTGAGAACATTCGGCGAGCTCTGTTCTATGAAATCACGCCTGCGGCGGTGAAGCAAGCGATCGAGAACTCGGGTCGTATTGACAGCCGCAAGGTTGACGCGCAACAGGCGCGCCGAATCCTCGATCGACTGGTTGGCTACAAGATCAGTCCATTGCTGACGACACCGTTCTACCCAGGATTATCCGCCGGCAGAGTCCAGACCGTCGCGCTCCGTTTGGTGTGCGAACGCGAGGCGACGATTGAGAGCTTCCAGAAGGTGGCGTACTGGCGGGTCAAAGCGACTCTCCAGTCACCCGGCGATCAGGAACCGGACAGCTTCCAGGCTGACCTCCAGCGAGTCGCCGGTATAGCGGTAATCCCGCGCGGACAACCAGGCGAGGAAGAGTTTCGCGCGCCGGCGGTCGATACCGAGGAGGCCGCCGCCAGAGTCGTCGAGCGTGCTACCCAAAGCGAGTGGAAGGTCGACACGGTTGAACGAAAGGAGCGCAGTCGATCAGCGCCTCCGCCGTTCACGACATCGACGCTTCAGCAGGAGGCCTCGCGTCGCTTGGGGCTGAGTGCCCGTCGCACGATGTCGCTGGCCCAGCGGTTGTACGAAGGCATCGAGGTCGAGGGTCAGACCGCGGGGCTTATTACGTACATGCGGACTGACTCGACTCGGGTTTCTGATACCGCGCTCAATGAAGTGCGTGAGTTTATAGGTCAGCACTATGGCGCCCAGTTCCGCCCCGACAAACCCAAACACTACAAGAGCGCAGCGGGTGCTCAGGGCGCGCACGAGGCGATCCGCCCGACGTCGATGCAGTCACCGGATGCGATACAGGCAACTCTCGGAAGAATGAAAGATGGTCGTGATCTGTCTCGACTCTACGAGCTGATATGGTTGCGGTTTGTGGCATCGCAAATGAAAGTCGCTCGCTACGACAGAACGACGGTCGACTTTGTCGTGGATGGTGATCTGGAGTTTCGTGCGTCGGGCTCAGTGCTCACGTTTCCGGGCTTTATCGAAGCATACCGGCAAGCTGACAAGCATGGGGAGGCCGGAGACGACGTTCTGCTGCCGTCGATTGAGGAGGACGAGATTTTGACCGCGCTCGAGGTCGCCAGCGACGGCAAAGAGACGCAGCCGCCGGCGCGTTACAGCGAGGCGACCCTGGTCAAGGAACTCGAAGCCCAAGGGATCGGTCGGCCCAGCACATACGCCACCATTATTTCCCGCTTGTTCGATCGCAACTACGCTGAACGACACGATCGCAGGATTCGTCCCACCGTGCTCGGGCGATTTGTGCTCAAGTATCTCGTTCACCACTTCGATGACATTTTCGAAGTCGGCTTCACTCGCGGTTTGGAGGAAGAACTCGACAAGATCGAGGAAGGCGCTCTTGCCTGGCGGGACGTCGTCGAGGATCTGTGGCGTCCTCTTAGGGAAGACATCGATCGTGTGACAACAGCCACCGAGAACGGCGGAGACGGGGATGAGAGTTGGAACGACCTCGAGCCACCGAATTGTCCCAAGGATGAGGCTCACGGCGCGATGGGACTCAAATGGAATCGCTTTGGGCCGTTCTGGGGGTGTCGCGAGTACCCTGATTGCCGCGGTACCCAGCCGATCCCCGAGTTGGGTCCCGAGCCCCCCGACGACCCGTGTCCGGTCGATGGCGGTGAGTTGGCGATCAAGCGCGGCCGGCGTGGTTCATTTGTGGGGTGCGCGAACTATCCGGATTGCGATTTCACGATGAACATCGGGGACAATCCGGAAGCAGCGTTGGCTACCCGACAGCACGCGAAGGAGGCTGGTGAGAAGCTCGACCGTGAGTGCCCTCGGTGTGGTGAAGGCGAGTTGGCCATCAAGACCGGGCGCTTCGGTGCTTTTATCGGGTGCTCCAAATACCCCAAGTGTCGACACACGGAGTCTCTGCCCACGGGCGTGAAGTGCCCTCAATGCAATGAAGGCGAGCTGGCGGAGCGTCGGAGCGGCCGGGGCCGTGGGGCGCGACGCTTCTACGGTTGCAATCGATACCCCGATTGTGACTACACCCAGAACGGCGCACCCCGCGCGGTCGATTGCCCGGAATGTGGTCACCGAGTGGCCGAGGCGTGGCGCGACAGCGATGGTGTCACCGGGCTCAGGTGTCCCAAGTGCAAGGCGGAGGTGCCGGAGCCGGCACCGACCACGGAACCGGTCGGGTCGACCCGCGGTTGAACCGAGCCCTCGTTATCGGCGGCGGTCTGGCAGGCGCCGAAGCCGCGCTGCAATGTGCTCGTTTTGGTGTTTCCGTCACCCTCTATGAGATGCGGCCGGTGGTGGCGACGCCCGCGCACCAGACGGATCTCTTGGCTGAGCTCGTTTGCTCGAACTCCTTCAAGTCGCTCGACGTCGAGACCGCCCACGGTGTCCTCAAGGCCGAGCTTGAGCGCCTCGGCAGCCAGCTGCTAGCCGCAGCTGTAGAAGCTCAAATACCTGCCGGCTCGGCGCTGGGGGTTGACCGAGCCCAGTTTTCTGATCGGGTCACGCAGCTGATCGAGGCCGAGCCGCTCGTCACCGTGGTACGGGAAGAACGGACCAGTCTCGATCCCGATCAGTTGACGATCGTCGCCACCGGTCCGCTGACCTCAGACAGCTTAGTGCGCGAGATCGAAATCACACTTGGCGCCGACAACTTGGCGTTCTTTGATGCCATCAGCCCGATCGTTTCCCGGGATTCGCTCGTGCCGGGGTGTTTCTGGGCTGCGTCGCGTTACGGCAAGGGTGGCGCCGACTATCTCAACTGTCCGTTAACGGAGGCTGAGTACGTGGCTTTCATCGATGCATTGTTGAGCGCCGAGTTGTATCCACTGAAGGAATATGAGCGCGATGTCATGTTCTTCGAGGGGTGTTTGCCGATCGAGGAGATGGCCCGGCGGGGGCTGGATACACTCCGCTTTGGACCTATGAAGCCGGTGGGTTTGATTGATCCCACGACCGATCGCTGGCCGCACGCAGTGTTGCAATTGAGGCGCGAGAACCGCGAGGGTACGATGCATAATCTGGTCGGCTGCCAGACGCGGATGAGGTACGGGGACCAGAAGCGCGTGTTTGGTATTGTGCCGGCGCTCTCGCGAGCCGAGTTCCTGCGCCACGGTCAGATTCACCGTAACACGTTCTTGCAGCACCCGGGGGCGCTGGATGAGTACGGACGGCCCGCCAGCGAGGCGTGGCCAAGGCTCTTCTTCGCTGGACAACTGACCGGTGTTGAGGGTTATGTGGAGTCCATCCTGAGCGGGCTTCTGGCGGGCTGGAACGCCGTCCGGGTCCTGGCCGGAGTTGCACCGAACGTGCCACCCCGGGAGACGATGGCCGGTTCGCTTTGCCACTACCTTCGAACCGCGGATCCAACCAACTTCCAGCCCATGAACGCCAACTTCGGACTGTTGCCTCCACTGGAGCACCGTGTGCGGGACAAACGGGCGCGGCGTCGAGCGCAGGCTGCCCGCGCGATCGCTCTGATGGAGGAATGGAGCGTTGCCGCTGTACCGGCGCTGGTTGAGGCGGCTTGAAGCCTGCAAGCGGGCCCCTCGGTGCGCACATCGCCGACCACCTCGACTACCTCAAGGCGGTTCGCCGCTACAGCCCCAACACGATCGCCGCGTACCGCCGGGATCTCGAGGACTGGGCTGCTTTTTCGGCCGATCACCTGGGGACCTCGAGTATCGATTTGAATACGGTGAGACCGGATGACGTGCGGGCCTTCCTGGGGTACTGTGCCGATCGAGGCCTGGTGCGACGCACGATTGCGAGACGATTGGCAGCTGTGCGAAGCTTCTTTCGTCACGCTTGTCGTGAGGGTTGGGTAGATAAGAATCCCGCTCAGCAAGTCGGCGTTCTCCGGCAGAACCGCAAGCTCCCAGAGGTATTGAGTGCGGCCACGCTGGACCGCGCGCTGGAGAGCTGCGCTAAGGTGGAGGGGTTCTTCGGGCGCCGACTAGCGGCGCTGTTGGAGGTCGCCTACGGCGCTGGCCTCAGGGTCAGTGAGTTGGCTGGGTTGACCTGGGCGGACGTTGACGCCGGGTCCAAGACGGTTCGAGTAATCGGTAAGGGCGACAAGGAGCGTCGGGTTCCGATCACCGGCCGGGCGTTGGAGGCGCTTCAGCAATACCGCGGCGAGCTGGATGAAAACGCACTCGTTGATACAGCGGCCCCAGTGTTCGTCGGCCGGACCTGCCGTGCGCTGTCGGTGCGTCAGATTCAACGCGTCGTGAAGCGGGCCCTGGACACGATCGCCGAGCGAGAAGGCGTGTCGACCCATACGCTTCGGCATTCGTTTGCCACCCATCTCCTCGACCGCGGAGCTGACATCATGGCGGTCAAGGAGCTCCTTGGCCACGCCTCTCTTTCGACCACTCAACTGTACACGCATCTGTCACGTGAACGGATCAAGACCGCCTACGATTTGGCTCACCCTCGCGCATGAGAGGCTCTCGCATGCAAGCAACAACAATCCTCGGCGTTCGAAAGAACGGAGCAGTCGCGCTCGGAGGTGACGGCCAGATCACCTTCGGAGACACGATCGTGAAGAGCCGGTCGTCGAAGGTCCGGCACCTCAAGAGCGGATCGATCGTGGCTGGGTTTGCAGGTGCTGCCGCTGACTCGCTGACGTTGTTTGAAAAGTTCGAAGAGAAGATAGAGCGTTACCCGACAAACCTGCCGCGAGCCGCGGTCGAGTTGGCAAAAGAGTGGCGTTCAGACAAGATCCTGAGGCGACTGGAGGCAATGTTGGCGGTCTGTGATAAGGAGCATAGTCTGCTCGTGTCGGGCAACGGGGATGTTATCGAACCGGACGATGGGATTGTGGCCATCGGGGCGGGTGGGCCATACGCATTGGCTGCCGCGCGTGCTCTGGTGCGCGACTCTGATCTCGACGCTAGGGCGATTGTCGAGCGCGGGCTTGGGATCGCCGCCGAGATTTGCATCTACACCAATGCCGAAGTGACGATCCTGGAGCTAGAAAACAATGAGTGATGACGGTCGCAACCAAACGGGGACCGCGACCGCCGAGCAACAGCAGTCTTCGATAGCCGGCGACGCAGATCCCTACTCCACGCTTACACCTCGGGAGATCGTTGCCGAGCTTGACAAGTACATCGTCGGCCAGGACGACGCCAAGCGTGCGGTCGCGATCGCGCTTCGAAATCGCTGGCGGCGCTTGCGGGTCGAAGGAGACCTGCGCGAAGAAATCTTGCCCAACAACATCATCATGATCGGTCCAACCGGTGTAGGTAAGACCGAAATCTCACGCCGGCTGGCGCGTCTCGCCGATGCGCCGTTCATCAAGGTCGAGGCCTCGAAGTTCACCGAAGTCGGGTATGTGGGTCGGGATGTCGAATCGATGATCCGTGATCTTGCAGAGATCTCGGTGAACATGGTGCGCCAAGACTGGGAAGACGAAGTCTACGAGCAGGCGGAATCAAGCGTTGAG
>Ga0255057_10001017_pt1 | contig 16218 bp, 16 predicted proteins | sample Cases_109_6_MG_FD_189022 | JGI IMG/M metagenome (GOLD analysis project Ga0255057, IMG submission 189022) | Seawater microbial communities from Amundsen Gulf, Northwest Territories, Canada - Cases_109_6 | ecosystem: Environmental > Aquatic > Marine > Gulf | place: Canada: Northwest Territories... | reverse complement strand
TGTAGCTCCCGCCACGGCGAACCACCATGTCAATGAGTCGTCGGAATGCTGCTGCCGAATGCTGTAGCCCCTCCGGGGTGTGAACGGTGTGCAGGTTGAAAATAATGCATGCGTAAGGTTCCTTCGCCCATGCGAGAAAACTCTCTTCATCCCGCTCGATCAGCCTAATCGTCCCGTAGATCGCCTCTACGCGATTCTTTCGAAAGTCATCCCGCACCTCCTCTAGAAACCCGTTCAGCGCACCTCTTGGGACGTAGATCTCTGTGATAATCTCGGTCGCGCGGTCAAGGGCACCGAGGCTCCTATCGAGGGGGCGGTGATAGTCATCGAGATACTCACTCAGCTGTTGGACGTCTGACCAATAGATCTGGCCGGAAGTAGAGAGATAGTGGGTGGCGTAATTCTCGAACGCCTCCCCTTTGGCCGTATGGGCAAGGCGGACGAGGTCCTTCCACTGTTGCGTGGAGAGTCTCTTTTGCCCCTGGGGGATTGGTGTATTCTCATCCACCGGCCGATAGCACGAAAACACGCCCCTTCGAAGAAAATCCTCCGATCTGTCATCGCAGGAGAACTGAAGATCGCCGTAGATGAAACCATCAGACACTTTTTTTTCAACGGCGACTATTAAGTCTTCCACGTCGATGACTTCCACCACCCGCTCTACCTTTGTTCTGGGACCGAGACGTAAAGTGACAGACGAGACAATTCCGAAGAGCCCGTAGCCGCCAATGACCAGCCGGAACAACTCCGCGTTCTCGCGCCGGCTGCAGGTGCGGAGATTTCCGTATCTGTCGACAAGGACGAGAGACTCGATGTCAGCAATAATTGGCTTCAGACGGAGTCCACGGCCGTGGACGTTCGCCGCGATAGCTCCGCCGATACTTAGCCGATCGGCCCCTGTCTGCTTCTGGATGATTCCCCACTGATGCGCCTGACCTTTCTGTACCGTGAGCAAGTACTCAATTAACTCCGGCCACTGGATCCCGGCCTCGACTTCGACGATCCCTTCCTTGGGATCGAAGGACAGTACCCGGTTTAGTCTTGTCGTATCGACGAGCACCGCACCGGTGCCGAATTGCTGGGCCCCCATGGCGTGTCGGCCTCCGGCAATGCAAACTGCTTTGCCCTCGCGCTGGGCGCTGTGAACGGCCATCCGAATCGCCTCAACGGAATCGACAGAGACAATGTGGGCCACCCGTGTAGGATTGAGCTGTGACTGGACGTCGTTGACGACAGTTCCTGCCGGCCCCGACGCCTGACGAAGACATCCGGAGGGCCAGAGGGCGAGAAGCCCGGCCGCTTTCAAAAGATCCCTTCGGCTAAGCATCGTTGCACCCCTCAGCGTACTGTTTCTGCCGATCAAAACCTTGCCTATCCACTTTTCTCCTCAGCGTTGCTCGGTGTTTCTGGACCAGGACGGTTGCAAGAATCAGGCTCAACCCGGCAAAGCCCAGCACGATCGGAAATACCCAGGCGTCGGGGAAGACCCGGAAAGCCAAGTGCCCCAGGTACGTGTAGGCCCCCAGGGCCCCGAAGACCAGAAACGTTTTTCGGTTCAGGAACACGCTGAGGGGGATCATCGCAAGGTGCGGCAGGAAATAGCCCAGGAAGGCCGCGACTTCGCTCTGTGATCGCATGAGGGAAAGCCCCCCGCTAAAGCCCAAGAGCCCGAAGAGGTAGAGCCAGAAGCTGTAGTCCTCCTCGGTCCGCCGCTCCAAGAGGTACCCGGCGGCGACCATGGCCAGCCCCACACCCACGGTTATCTGCTTTCGAAGCTCCCAATCCGCATGTGCGCTGTAGCCACTCGACCCGACGAGCAGTGCCCCGATGTCCATGGCCAGAAACCACATGGCGTGGGCCGGAATGGCCGTGAGGAAGGGGAACCGGACCCACCAGAGGACGAGCCCCGACACCACAATCGTCACGAGCTCCATCACGATCCAGTTGCCATGAATCACGCGGAAATACTGGGTGTACTGTCCTGCCCCCGTTGCCGGCCACCAGCCCATCAGATGCTCCACGCAGTAGACCGTGAGCGGCGTAAGAACCACGGCAGCAAAGATCAGCAAGCCCCCCGCGGTCGGAAACCGCCAGCGGTATCGAAGCGGATATCCAAGGCCAGCCAGCAGCGCTGCCGTTCCTAGCGACATTCCAAGCAGATGGCCGTATGTCAGGGCGTCCCAGTGCCGGTACACCAAATAGGTGTACGCGAAGGCGATCACCATGGCGCCGAAGTAGTAACAAATGTTCGGGAGGTTGAAACCCTTATGGGCCTCCGGCTTGGCGGGAGGGGCCTGCCCGACCGCCGCGAGAATTTCCTCAAGTTGGCCATCGGAAAGGATTCCCTTACTCGCGCAACGCTTCAGATCTTCCACGTGGATCAGTTTGGCGGATGCTCGCATGGTCTACTCTCCTCTATTCTCTATGGCCTTCTCTCCGAAGGCCCTTCGACCAAATTACAAGGCAAGGCGTGTGCCACGCGATACATGGTTGCTGACATTTTAAAATCAGGAGCTTATGGCCTCTGGGGGGATACCCGATGGGATCCTGCCTTGACATTGAATGCTAGGCTATATACATTCGATGTACACTTCCTGAGGGGGATCCCATGGCCTTTGTGAACGCAAGCGAGCGGGGTTTTTTGCGGGCGGTGTCCAAGCTGGGCTACTGCAACCCCTTCCTGCCTGAGCGCATCGAGTACGAGCGCGAGGCGCTCGGCTCAGACTTTCGGGAGGCAGAGCCTGTCTGGAGCATGCGGGTCGACGACCCCGATACCCCGCGCGTCAACGCCCAGAAGATTGCGGAGCGGGTCGAGAACGTGGTGCGCACCGTGCGTGAGCGCCTCGCCAAAGGAGCCGCTGACACGAAAGCGGACCTGGTCCTGTACGAAGACGCTGCCCTCTATCTGCTGTACGACTCCTATCGAGAGCGTCTCCAGACGGCCATCGTCCACGCGCTCGAGCAGAAACGAGGGCGTGGGCAACTCGGCTTCTATGGAGACTTTTTACGGGACTGGCAGCAATACCTTCACATTCCAGGGGTCACGCTGCCGACGAAGCAAGAAGCGCCACACCTCTTTGCCTGCTTCTTTCAAGTGCGCCGCGCGTTCCATCACATCTTTAGCTATATCATCGGGGGCTCGATGGCGGCAGCGCGGCTTCGCGCTGCGGTGTGGCAATCGATCTTCACGCACGACATGCGGCGGTATCGCGATACGCTCTACGATCGGATGGAGGATGTGACCACGCTCATTACCGGACCGACGGGAACAGGAAAAGAGCTGGTCGCCAGAGCGATCGGCCTGTCCCGGTACATCTCCTTCGATTCCAAGACGTCTACTTTTGCAGAGGACTTTGCCGGATTATTCCATGCACTGAACCTCTCTGCCCTCCCCCCCACGCTGATCGAGTCCGAGCTATTCGGCCACCGGCGTGGTGCCTTCACAGGCGCGCTCCAGGATCGTCGCGGCTGGCTGGAGGTCTGTCCGCCGGGGGGCACGATCTTCCTCGACGAAATCGGCGACCTCGATGCGGCGATCCAGGTGAAACTCTTGCGGGTGATTCAGACGCGCACGTTTCAGCCACTGGGTGGTACGGTGGACCGGCATTTCCGCGGCAAGATTATCGCCGCGACCAATCGCGATCTCGCCGACGCCATGCAAAAGGGGCACTTCCGGGAGGACTTCTACTACCGGCTCTGTTCAGACCTGATCGTCACCCCCGCTCTGCACGAGCAACTGCGCGAGTCTCCACACGTGCTGCGAGAGCTCGTTCTGTTCATTGCGCGACGCGTAGCTGGCGATGAAGCGGAGGCCCTTGCCGACGAAGTCGAGGCCTGGATCAGCACACGCGTGGGGCGCGACTACGCTTGGCCGGGTAATATCCGCGAGTTAGAGCAATGCGTGCGCAGCGTACTGATTCGCAAGGAATATCATCCGCTGCGTCCGCGCGACGTCTCCGCTCACGAGGACTTCGCGAGAGCCGTCGGCAGCGGCACGATGACGGCCGACGAGTTGTTGAGACGGTACTGCACCTTGGTCTACTCGCAGACGGGAAGTTATGAGGAGACGGCGCGCCGCTTACAGCTCGACCGTCGCACCGTCAAGAGCAAGATCGATCTGCAGCTCCTCGCCCAGCTACGCACCCCTCGATAGAAGAAATTTCCAAGCGAAAAATCCGATCGGAGTCAGCGGACGCTAGTGACACTGCTTGCGCCGATGGTGAGGGCGGGGACGTAGGTGATGAGCAGGACGACACACAGGAGCACGAGGAGGAACGGGATGACGTCTCGATAGATATGCACCAGGGGCTTCTCAAAGCGATAGGATGCGAGAAACAGGTTCATGCCGACCGGCGGGGTGAGATACCCGAGTTCCAGGTTGGCGAGGAAGATCATCCCCAGGTGCAACGGGTGGATTCCGAACACCTGGCTGATGGGGAGAATGAGCGGGACCACCACGACGATTGCCGAGAAGATGTCCATGAGGCAGCCGACAATCAACAGGAAGACGTTCAGGCACATAAGAAATAATATGCGCGAATGGACATGCGCCTGTACCCACGCGGCCGCGTGCATCGGCACCTCGGCATCGACCAGATAGTTCGTGAGCCCCATCGCGACACCAAGGATGACGAAGACACCGCCGATCAGCGTCACGCATTTGATGAGGACCCGAGGTAAGTCCCGCGTAACGTGGAGCTCGCGGTGGATAAAGGTCTCAGCGACCAGGGCGTAGACGACGGTTATTGCTGCTGCCTCGATCAGCGTAGTGTAGCCTCCGAAAATCCCCACCAACGCAACAACCGGAAGTAGGACCTCCCACTTCGACTCCCAGAGGGCCGCCGCGGCCTCTCGGGCATCAAAGGGTGGCCGCGGCGTCTTGGCCCGAATCCCCTTGCGCATCCCGAAGAGGCAGACGGCAGTGACCATGAGCATCCCCGGCAGGATCCCTGCCTTAAAGAGGTCTGGGATCGATACGTGGGCTATAACGCCATAAAGGATGACGGCGAGACTTGGCGGGAACAGGAGGCCGATGGAACCTGTGGCAGTGAGGAGCCCGATCGAGAACTGCTCCGGGTAGCCATCCTTCTGCAGTACGGGCAGGAGCAACCCACCCAAGGCGAGGATGGTGACGCCGGAGGCCCCGGTAAAAGTAGTGAAAAAGGCGCAGACCAGTGTGGTGACGATCGCCAGGCCCCCCGGCATCCACCCGAAGAACGCGCGGAACAACCGCACCAGTCGCTGGCTAGCCCTGCCCTCCGCCAAGAGGTAGCCCGTTAAGGTAAAGAGAGGAATGGTCGGAATTGCTGGAGAAACGACGATCCGGTAGGTTTCGACCGGAATGGCGGCGACGGGGACGCCCTCGGCAAAGAACAGCAAGAGTGCTGCACCACCGAGCAGGACGAAGATTGGGGCCCCGAGGACCGCCGCCGCAACCAGGCCGGCGATCGCCGGCCAGACGAGCTGGGGCGCGTATTGTCCCAGGAGGAATCCGATCACCACCGCGGCGGGGATGCCGAGAAAGGCGAGCGCACGCGCTCTCCATCCTCCTGCCTGGAGCACAAACCTCAACGTGATGATCGCGAAGGAAACCGGGAGGATCGCTTCGACGACCCAGATCGGCAACCATCCCGCGATGTTGGCCGGGGAGTCCATTTCGACTCGAACGAACTGCAGGGAGGCCCAGCAAAGACCGGACGCGACGGCGGTTGAGACTGTGGCTGCCAGCGTGGTGGCGATTCCCTGGAGTCGCGGTGGGAGAATGACCATGCCGGTGGAGAGGTTGAGGTGACGTCCTTCTCTCGAGGCAATCATCGCCCCGAGAAAGCCGACCCAGAGGGTGAGGTTCTGGACGTATCCAGAGGTACCCGGGATGCCCGTGTGGAAGAACGTCCGAAGAAACAACTCGAGGACCGGTAAGACCCCCATCAAGAGGAGGGCCGCCACCGTCAGGCCGTCTTCCGTCCGCCTCGCGAAGGTAATGACTCTCTCCACCGTGCTCAAACCCCTCTGTTACTTGCTTGAGTGTAAGGCGCGGTACTCGTTGCGCAGTCTCTCAACTTCAGCGACCACCCACGCGGGAACCTCTTTTCCGACGATCTTGGGGTAGCCAGCGCGCGCACTTCTCTCCCATTGGGCGATAACATCTGGCGGGACGTGGTGCACGATGAGGCCATGTTTCTTCATGACCTCGACCGCGTCGTCACTGAGCTGTCGTGTCTCGTCACGGATACGTGCGCCGGCCTCGCGGGCGGCCTTGACAAGGATCGGCTTCACATCGTCGGGGATCCTTTGCCACTTTCTCATGGAGATCACTGTTGCGCCGATCAACGGAGCCCAATTGAGGTCGGTCATATGCTTCGCTAGGCCGAACCACTGGAACGAGAGTGCCGCGATGGGCGTTGCGGGAACAGCATTGATGAGACCTGACTGGAGCCCCGTGTGGATTTCGGTTGCAGCGAGGGGGACAGGCTGGTACCCGGCGTCTTTCCACGCCTCGACGTAGGCGGTGTAACCGGTCCAGGCAAACAACCTCAGGGGTCTCAGGTCATCAGGGCGCACCACCGGCCTCTGGGTGAAGAAGTGCACCCATCCGGCGTCCCCCCAGTTGAGCACTTTGAATCCCTTGGACTCGAGGATCGCCTCGAGCCTCGGGGCGATCCCGGTCATCACATAGTCAAACTCCTCATAAGAGGCCAGCATCATCGGCATCATGAGGGCTTGGGTTTCGGGGGCGATATCATAGAGGCCCGTGCCCGTGAGCACTGCGGCGTGAAGCTGTCCGATGCGCATCTTTCGGACCATGTCCGGGTCGTCGCCTGCGACACCGCCCGGGTAGATGCGAAAACGGACCTTTCCACCGGTTTCCTCCTTAATGGCGTCTGCCATGTCGCGGATGATGTTGTACCAGGGGGAACCCTCCGGCGCGAGGGTGCCGAGCTTTATCGTCTGGGCTAACGCGGGGGTATCAAGGAGGAGGAGAACAAATAGCGTCAGGGTCGCGACTATGGTTCGTTTCACTGTGCCTCCTCTGTGTACTCCGCTTCTAGGAATAGGTCGGGGATGCGCGTCTGCAGCCAACGGGCGCGGCGTTGGGCGATGATGTTGGCAAGGCGTAGATTGGGTTCCTTGTCCGGGTCGACCGCAAGGGCGGCCGCAATCAATGCCTTAAACTCAGCGAGGTTTTGTTCCTGAATGGTCACTGATTCGGCGAGCGCAAGGTGCACGGAGGCGCGCTGGCCGTCGGAGATTTCAAGCGCCCGCCGGTAGTGCTCGCGGGCCCGCTTGGCGCTGCCTCCCGGGCGGCTTCCCTCGTAGGAGATGAAGAACTCGTGGGCGGCACCAAGATCATAGGTCTCGTCAAGTTCGAGGACTCGCCCAACCAACGCGCCGGCAGTGGGGAGCTCTGCGATGAGGTCAAGATCGTCCTTGGAAGCGCTGAGGGCCCCGGCCCACGAGGCGCCGGCCCAGTACAGAAACGAAACGTCGTCCGCCGTTGTCAGGGCGAGTGCGGATTTCCTATCCGTCTCAAGGACGGCGGTGAAGTGGGGGTGTTCCACCTCGAGTCCCCGGAGGGCGTAATCACGCCCGCGAAGGTAGAGCTTTCGGGCCCTGACGCGGAGTTTTCGGGCTTGGGGGAGGTCGGTTTCGTCGAGTTGGTCTGCGTCATCTTGAAGCATGTAAGCGTAGGCGGTAAAGCCGCCTGCAGCGGCAAGCAGAATTCCTTCGTGCTCGGGCGACACCTCGAGGAGGCCCTCATACGTCTTCAGGCCGAATGGGATCGCTTCTCGAATCAGCTCCGGGTCGTCGTCAGAGGCGTACACGCCACCACTGCCGGCGAGCGTGTCACCGACGATATTCACCGCCGTCTTCTTGACTGAGCAGGCCGCCAGGAGCAGAGCCGCCACGGCTACAAGAAGGAGACTCATTCCTGGCCTTCGACTGCTCCTGCGGCCCCTTCCGGTGTTTGTCATTTCCCACATATTCGCGGAATTTCCGTGCCACATACGCCCCAAAGCGGGCCGGCCTTTCACGGTCCTAAATGATCCCCCTCAGCGGGAGCAAGTCGGGTGCCAAAAGAAGGTTGAGAGCGAGAGCCGAGGGTTGTTAATGACTAAACCATCACCCACTCCGTTTGGCTGTCAAGTGTTTTCCAGCGGTAATTCGAGGCAGCGGTCAGCCGAAGAGCGCGAATGCTGCCATGACGACCGCGGTAATAACTAGCACCGCGCCGAGACCTCGAATGACTCTCTGGAGAACCTCGAGCGGGAAGTGTCCTCGGAACCGCCGAAGCAAGGCGAGCAGGATGGTGAACCAGGCGACGATGCCAAAGACCACACTCGTGGCGAAGGCAATCCACTCAGAGCCTTGGAGCGTGAGGTTGGCAAGGGAGTACAGCATGGCTGCGGACACCGACCAGGTAAGGATGAGGGTCGGATTGAGGGCCGCAATGGTGAGGCCAAGGAAGAACTGGCCCACCCAACTCGACCTTGACTGGTCTGTCATTGGATTCTCCTGGGGGGCCACCTTGTGGGGGAACACGAAGTAGAGTCCTAACGCAAGCAGCAGCACGATGGCCATTCCCTTGGCCAGAGGTTCGAGAAACGTGAAGCCTTCGCGCAAGGTGGTAAAACCATACATGGCCAAGGCGGCGTATGCCCCCTCTGCGAGGGCCCCTCCGAGGCCGATCGCCCATCCGTCCCGGTACCGGGCAAGCAACCCCCGATGAAATACGAGCAACGAGATGGGGCCGCCGATCGGCATGGAACCGATGAAGCCGAAAAGGAACCCAACGAGGGTGACGGACATGATGGCTCAGCTACCTCCGTGCATCCTGTGTGTGCGAGGCATTTCCACCGAATAGTCGAGGATACCGATCACTGGCGGGCCCCTTGACCCCTTCTTGCCCGCGTCTTGTCGGTGGGGAGGTACGTGTGGAAGCGCTTATCCCAGAAGAGGGTAATAAACCCGTAGTTTGTGTCGGCACGGTGCAGATGGTGGACAGTGTGCGCCGCCCAGAGGCGGTGTAACGGTGGGAACTTTCCGAGTCCTCTTTCCAAGTCGCCAGAATGGACCAGCCAGTGGAAGGCCTCGTAGGCGCAATAACCAAGAAGGTATCCCGCCAAGATCGCCAGCCCCCAACCGGATTCAGTCGCAAAGCCCACCGCGCCTAGCAGTAACAAGATGATGGGGAGTGTAATCGCGATGTGAATCCCGTGGTGGTCGGGGTCCTTCATTTGCAGGTACATATGATGTTCCCGGTGGAAGCCGTTCCAGAAGATCTTGCGAAGCAGTGGGTGGCGCGTGTGGTGCAGCAACCAGCGGTGAAGAACGTACTCGAACAGCGTCCAGACAAGGACCCCGAATAGGACGCCGAGGGAGATCGCGGACCAACCGCTTCCTGGGCGCGAAGTGGCCCAGGCATAGGTGCCGGCGACTACACCCAGGTTGATGGTGAGGATTACCCCGGGCAGGGCCAGCTTCCACCAGAACCCGCTGTAGACGACGGTTCCGTCATCACTGAGGTACTTACCAGCCATACGATTTTCTCCCTCCGCGAAAAAAGAAGTTCAACTCCCTCATATTATAACTATTGAGTTCCATGGAACAATCCCTTACACCCCAAAAAATTGGAGTCGGCCATGCTCGCCATTTTACAGCCGGGAGCCTGTCAAGTATTCTTACCGGGTGAGGGAACCGTCGATTCATCCTTTGACTCGAGGTAGTTTACATGTCGCGTCGGCGGTTCGGGAGAGGGCGAATTGGGGAGAAAGAGGCACAAGGCGTCTGATCGTGGCTGGGAAAGGTGGATTGGACAGGCTTTCGGCTCGGCGCATTTACGAGTATACTAAGCGCATTAGAGCGGTTGCCGACGGTGATGTGGTTTTCACACCAAGAGTACACCGATGCCCAGAGGAACGAAAGCAAAATCGAAACGTTCCACACCGCATACCCGCGGTGAAATGGATCGCCTCCGCCGCGAGATGTTGGCCCATTTCCGGAGACGGGAGGGACCACTTCGTCGTCGATGGATTGAAGAGGTAGAGGCCGGTGGGTACGTTCGAGGAGGGACCTCGGAAGAGCTGGAGGCGGATTCGGTAGGCATCTACGAAGCCTACCTGACCTGTCTCGAAACGGGGCACTATCACAAGGCTCAGGCCTTGGCCAAGGCCATGGCCGCCCGCGGTGTTCTGCGCCGCCTGACACCCAAGCACATCTTCGGGGCGCTTTTAACCCTGCAAGGGGTGTGTGAGGAGTCCCTTGCACAGAAGTACCGTGAGAAATCCGATCGGTTGATCCAAGCTCTCGATCTCTTTAAACCGGTGGCCAACCGGATCCTCGTCATTGTGGCCTTGGCCTTCCTCCAGGAGAGAGAGGGGGTCGTCCGCCGAGGGATCGAGCAGCTCCAAGCCTTGGTCGAAGGCGGCATGGTCCTGGCGAAAGAGCTGTCACTGGAATCGGTCCTCCAAAAGATTGCCGAGGTGGCGTGCAAGGTCCTCGGCGCCAAATATGGGGCGGTCGGAGTGCTCGACGAGGATGGTGGCGGCTTGAGTCAGTTCGTGACCGTCGGCGTCGATCAAGAGACCAAGACCAGGATCGGGCCCCTCCCGGTGGGGAAAGGCATCCTGGGTGTGGTGGTCCGGCATCAGAAGCCGCTTCGGTTGAAGGATCTGAGTAGCGACACGCGGGCCCATGGATTTCCACCGCATCACCCCCCCATGCGTTCCTTCCTCGGTGTGCCCATTGTGTCGAAAGGGAGGTTCTTTGGCAACCTGTACCTCACGGAGAAACAAGGGGCGGAAGAGTTCAGCAAGGAAGACGAGGCCTTGGCAGTCACCCTGGCGGCCCAGGCGGCCATCGCTATGGAGAACGCCAGCCTGTATGAGGAGGTGCGGCGTTCGTACGAGCAGCTGCGCTTCTCACAAGATCTGCTGCTGCGCCAAGAAAAGCTGGCCTCCTTGGGCCGCCTTGCCGCCGGCTTCGCCCATGAAATCAATAACCCCCTGTCATCAGTGGCTGGCTTTGCCGAAGCCCTCCAGCGACGGGCCCAAGCAAGTCAGCTTCACGACATGGAAAAGTTCCGGGACCTCCCCGAGTATCTTGCCTTTATCCAGCAAGAGGTCGCGCGCGCATCGGCGATCGTCAGGCACCTGCTCGACTTTGCCCGGCAGCGGGAGCCAAGGTTTGAGGATCTTGATCTGGCATCTTTGATTCGAGACACCGTCGCTTTGGTCAGTCACCAGGCCGCGGAGGCGAACAAACGGATTGCTGTCGAAATCAGTCCAGATCTCTCGATGGTCCAGGCGGATCGTCAGATGCTTCAGCAGGTGATGCTGAATCTCTTGACCAATGCCCTGGATGCGATCGAAGGAGCCGGAAACGTCCGAATCACTGCCCTACCGGCCTCAGGACAGGTGGAAGTTCTTGTGGAGGATACGGGGTGTGGCATCCCGCCCGAGCACCTGGCAAAGATCTTTGATCCCTTCTTCACCACCAAGGAGGTCGGAAAAGGGACCGGCCTCGGGCTGGCGATCTGTCAGGGGATTATGGAGCAGCACGGAGGGTCGATTGAGGTGAGAAGTGACGGGCTGGGTAAAGGGACGACGGTGACGATTCGACTTCCGGTGGCAACAGGGGTGGGAGGGGATAGATCTTGAGTCTGAAACATCCTATTCAGGTGCTCGTCGTCGATGACGAAAAGCCGACCCGGGTCCTGATGGAGCGGGAACTCCCCCAAACTGGATGCGTAGTCGTCACCGCACAGAGCGGGGAAGAGGCCCTGGAGATCCTGTCCCGGCAAGATTTCGATGTGGTGCTCCTCGACCTCAAGATGCCAGGCCTCGGAGGGATGGCGACCCTCCGGCGTCTCCGGAGCAGTGGTAATCCCGCCGAAGTGGTGGTGCTTACAGGGCATCCGGAAGTTGAGAGCGCCATCGAGGCCATGAAGCTGGGCGCCTACGATTACTTGATCAAGCCTTTTAAGCTATCAGAGGTCGAGGCCGTCCTGAGGCGGGCGGCAGAGAAAAGGCAGCTCCAAGAAGAAAACATCGCGCTTCGGCGCATCGTCGGTCAAGGTGACGCCGCCGCAGTCATTCTGGGAGAGAGCCAAGCGATGCGGTCTCTGCTCGAGATGGTACAGCGGGTGGCAGCCTCCAATGCCCCTGTCCTCATCTTGGGAGAGACCGGATCGGGAAAGGGGCTCATCGCAAGGGCAATTCACCAATCGAGCCCCCGGGCCGACCATCCCTTCCTGGTGATCAATTGCAGCGCCTTTCAAGACCAGCTCCTGGAGAGCGAGCTATTTGGACACGAGAGGGGGGCCTTTACAGGTGCCATCAGCGCCAAGCCCGGGCTCTTTGAGGTGGCGGATGGGGGGACTGTTTTTTTGGATGAGGTAGCCGAGATGAGCCCGGCCATGCAGGCCAAGCTTCTCCAGGTTCTCGATACCGGAGAGCTGCGGCGCGTGGGAGGGACAAGGTTACGGCGCGTGGACACTCGGATTTTTGGCGCCACCAACAAGGATCTTCAGCAAGAGTTCCACGCCGGTCGCTTCCGGGAAGACCTCTTCTTTCGCCTCAATGTGGTCACCCTGGCGGTCCCGCCTCTCCGGGACCGGAAAGAGGATATCCCGCGGCTCATCGAGCATTTTCTTGACCGATTCCGGCTTCCGGGTCAGCAACCAAAATCCCTCTCCCCCGAGGCGCTGCAATTCCTCGTCGGACATGCGTGGCCGGGCAATGTCCGCGAGCTGGCCAACACGATCGAACGACTTGTCCTCCTCGTCCCTGGAACTATCATTGAGTCGGAAGATCTGCCGCCCAATATTCGTCCCAGCGTAGACATCCCCCATCGGGAGGGGGATGCACCGCCGCTTCCCCTGACCGAGGTTGAACGTCTCTCCATCATGCGGGCCCTCAAATTTACTCAGGGGAAAAAGGCGCCCGCCGCCCGCCTGCTGGGGATTGATGTGAAGACATTGACCCACAAGATCCAGCGGTACAACATCCACATCTGACCAGGGAGAAATTCCCTGCCATCCAGAAACTCCCTCCATCGCACGCGGTATTCTCGGACGCGTCTATTTCCATCCGAACCCCTAGATCCTTGAAATGACAGGACCTTGAAGGGGAGTCCCATTCATCCTTAGGCCTAGAAATCTCTGGCACGGCCTTTGCCCGTCTTGCCGGTGTGGTGACTAGCTGGGTGAGTACGTGTTTGCATCTGGACAGCCTCTTCCTCCTGCAGGTCGCTCCGCTCCTGAACTCCCCGGGAAGTTGCGAAACATAAGATTCAGTGCTTGCTCAGCTCACCACGAAGGAGGGGGACGAGTCGGCTTGGATTACAGCCGGCGATGAGGAGGTTCAAAGATGACAAGATTCGTGAAGGTGGCGACGACCAGTGAGCTAGCCCCCGGCCAGGCCAAGAAGGTCGAGGTCGACGGGAAAACGATCGCCCTGTTCAACCTCGAGGGGGGCTATCATGCGATTGATGATACCTGCCCTCACCGCGGTGGGCCGCTTTCCAAAGGCCCTGTGGACGGTGAAGTGGTGACCTGTCCCTGGCATGGATCTAAGTTCAACGTGAAAAGTGGAGATGTACTCACGCGGCCCGCTCGAACTGGCGTGTCCAGCTATCGTGTCCGAGTGAGCGGGTCAGATATAGAAATGGAACTGGAGGCCTGAAGGTATTGTCTGCGACGATCAATCGGCGGATCTGACTGGAATGGGGGGAGAAGGGTGGGTGCGAGAATCCCCGAAAGCATCTCATCTAGGAGGTCGACTTTGTAAGTGAGATTCCGGTTCGTTTGACCTGGATCTGCGATATCAGAAGTTTCGACGGACGGGGTCTTTGGGGAGGGAAAATGGAGAGGCGACAACAACTCTTGACAAGACTTCATAAGCTTGAAAAGCGGTTGGATGATCTGGAGGTTGGGTTCGGAGAGCTGGTGGAGATGTCCCTGGCTTTGGAGTCAGTGCTTGAGCTGTTGGTTGACCGGAAGTTGATTCCCCACCGGCAGCCCCGCCGTCACTTTAAGCAAGCCCTCGAGTCCTACCAGAGACGGATAGGGCAATATGCTGAGGAGGAATTTCGGAAGCTCCTCGACTCTCTTTCGGATAACGAGATCGAATCATTAAACGAAGGGTCCCGCGTGCCAAGGAGGACAATCGGACGCCGACGTTAGTCGAGATCTGAACATAAGGTTGCGATAGCTGTGTCAAGAAATCGGGCAATGAAGAGGACGAGGTACCCTCTTGACTCTTTACCTACAACTCAGCCATAGAGGCATTTGTTCGCTATACCAAAGACCTCCTCGGGTACGGTACGGCCTGAGAGGCGTTTTGTTGTTTCGAAGATGAGACCTTTCGGACCGAGATATCGGATCAAGAATCCGTCGCCATGATGCACGAAATAATCAAAGCGCACGTGCGCATTCCCGATGTCCTGCCTGATGAGAGGGATCTGAGCGCATACAAACGGCTCGCGGTGTCGGTGATTCTATTCGCCTTTAATGACGCGCAGAAGACCTCGGGAGACGATTACATTAATGATCGGAGATTTCTTGCGGCGACAGCTGGTCGCTGCGCCTTTGGTGCCGCTGGCTGAACGTCCACCCGGACTGGATCCGAGCGGAGGCTGGGAATAGGGGGTGGTGCAAAGCAGCCTCGCCCCCGACCACCCCCGCTCCGCTAGGGATGATCACAGAGGAGGCGAGGCGGAGTTCCATCGTTATGCCCCTCTTTTCCGCACGAAATGAGTGTGGAGATTCCTGAGACCCTTGGAGAGGCCATGACCGAAGTCACCATGCGAGTTTGGCGAGGCAATGCGACGGAGGGCAGCTTTCAGGAGTTTCGCGTCCCCGTGGAGGAGGGGATGGTGGTACTGGACGTCGTCCTCGCCATCCAGGCCACCCAGGCCAACAACTTGGCCGTCCGGTGGAACTGCAAGGCGGGCAAGTGCGGCTCATGCAGCGCCGAGGTCAATGGCAAACCTCGACTGATGTGTATGACGCGGATGAACCTTTTCCCCCCGCACGAACCCATCACCGTGGCCCCTATGAAGGCGTTCCCGCTCATAAAGGATCTGGTCACCGATGTCTCCTATAACTACGAGGTTGCCAAGACGATCCCGGCGTTTCAGTCCCGGCCTCCGGATCCGGACGGCACGTATCGGATGATGCAGGAGGACATTGACCGTGTACAGGAGTTCCACAAGTGCATTGAGTGCTTCCTCTGTCAGGATGTCTGCCATGTCTTACGGGATCATCCGGACAAGAAGGAAGTCTTCGCCGGCCCGCGGTTCTTCGTGCGCATCGCCGCCCTCGAGATGCACCCTCTGGACACCCATTCTCGCACCGAGCTCCTCCGCGCCAATGCAGGGCTCGGCTACTGCAACATCACCAGGTGCTGCACCGAGGTCTGTCCAGAACACATTCAAATTACGGATAATGCCATTATTCCCCTGAAGGAGCGGGTGGTGGATGATCACTACGATCCTGTTGTGTGGCTGATCAGAAAGTTTGCAGGAAGAAATAGGTCCCGGTTATCGATATGACGCAGGCCATTGCCCAGGGGACCAGGTTCTTCGAAAAGTTTGGGCGCATCGATCATATCTTGCGTGAGGGGGCCGCCCGAAGCGATGGCTGCAACCCTCGAGGGGTGTTTTACCTTGAAAGGTAAGGTCCTAAACGACATTCCCCCGCTCGCGGATGGAAGTGCGCTATCAGAACCTCGGCGGACGGAGGTTCTTAAGGAGAAATAATGGGAACGCGGCAGAAGCTGAGGGCAAAGCTTCATGAGCTCGAAAAGCGAATGAATAACCTGGAAGTAGGGTTCGGAGGCCTGAACCAGATGTCCGCGACCTTGGAGGCAACCCTTGAGGTGTTCGTTGAACGGGGGTTGATCCCCCGGCGGGAGTTCAGCCACCGCTTCAGCCCGGCCCTTGAACCCGATCGGAAACCTATCGGGGGACAAGCCAACGAGGAGTTCCAGAAGTTCGTGGACTCCCTTTTGGATGAGCTGGTGGAATCAGTCGACGATGAACAGATGCCTCACGCCTAGGCTCATAACCGGGACCTTCGAAGAATAGGCGAAAAGATGCGGCAATATCTGCGTGATGTGGTGCTGGGTTTCTGGAGCATCATCCTTTCGATGAAGCTCACGCTCCGGTATCTGTTTACGCGGGCGGTGACGGTCCAGTACCCTGAGGAAAAGCGGCAGC
>Ga0255057_10001016_pt1 | contig 16223 bp, 15 predicted proteins | sample Cases_109_6_MG_FD_189022 | JGI IMG/M metagenome (GOLD analysis project Ga0255057, IMG submission 189022) | Seawater microbial communities from Amundsen Gulf, Northwest Territories, Canada - Cases_109_6 | ecosystem: Environmental > Aquatic > Marine > Gulf | place: Canada: Northwest Territories... | reverse complement strand
CGCACACTAGGAAAGAGGGTGAGTCTTCTATCGGAATAAAGAGCCTGCCGCAACGCGATAACCGGCGCCCGGAGCGTGCCGCTCAGCTCCCCCGCCAGGGCTTGGAGGTTCGCTCGAAGACCTCCAGTACGTCGATGCCCAAATCGATGCGCTGCAAGGCGACGAACCTCATCGCATCCGCCATCCGCTTCAGGCCCAGCGGTCCGACGGCCGCCACGCCGTCGGCGCCAACCAAGGCCGCAGCCCTGTACCAAAGGATCCTGTCGACCAGATCGCCGGCCAGGAGCGCGGCGGCCAGCCCGCCGCCTCCCTCGACCAGGACGCGCGTCAATCCCAGATCCGCCAAGGCGGCGAAGGCCGCGCGAAGATCCAGGTGGCCGTCGCCGCGGCGCGCCAGCGCGACCACCTCCATGCCCGCCTGCCGATAGGGCTTCAGGCGATCCTCGGCGATGTCGTCGGCGACCAGAAGGCAGCTCCGATGCTCGCCCGCGCGGGCCACCAGATCATGCTCTGGCGGCAGGCGCAGGTCGCCATCCAGGACAACCCGCCAGGGCCGCGCCTGCTCTAAGCCGGCGAGCCGCACATCGAGCCGCGGATTGTCGGCCAGCGCGGTACCGCTGCCGACCATGACCGCATCGTGGCGCGCCCGCTGGCCATGGACATGACGGCGCGCAATATCGCCGGTGACCCAGCGGCTGTCGCCGTTCGCGCAGGCGATGCGGCCGTCGAGGCTGGTGGCGAGCTTAAGCGTGACCAGCGGGCGCCCCTGACGACGGGTGAGCAGGAACCCGGCGTTGAGATCCTCCGCCTCTTCCCGGCACAAGCCCTCCTCGACCTCGATGCCGGCCGCGCGAAGCGTGTCGGTCCCCCGGCCATCGACACGCGGGTCGGGATCCGGAGCCGCGACGACGCAGCGGGCGATGCCCGCGGTCACCAGCGCGTCGGCACAGGGCGGGGTTTGACCTTGGTGGGCGCAAGGCTCCAGCGTGACATAGGCGGTGCCCCCGCGGGCATTCTCACCGGCCCGCGCCAGGGCCTCGCTCTCGGCGTGCGGTCGCCCACCCGGCCTCGTCCAGCCACGCGCGGCGACGCGACCATCCTTGACGATCACACATCCAACGGCGGGATTGGGCGCGACACGCCCGAGGCCTCGCGCCGCGAGCTGCAGTGCCGCGCGCATATGGTGGAGATCCGCGGGATTACTCCTCGCCGCTGAGCTTGCCGACGAATTCTTCGAAATCTCGTGCCTCACGGAAGTTTCGGTAAACCGAGGCGAACCGCACGTAGGCGACCTGGTCCAGATTGGCCAAGGCTTCCATGACCAGCTCGCCGATGAACTTGCTGGGGATCTCCGACTCGCCTTGAGATTCGAGCCGGCGCTGAATGCCATTGACGACGCGATCGATCCGCTCCGGATCGACCGCTCGTCTCTGCAGCGCGACGGTCATCGACCGCAGCAGCTTGTCGCGATCGAAAGACTCGCGCCGCCCGTTGCTTTTCAGCACCGTCAGCTCGCGCAACTGCACCCGCTCGAATGTCGTGAAGCGGGCCGCACAGTTCGTGCATTGGCGGCGGCGGCGGATCGCGGCGTTATCCTCCGTCGGCCTGGAATCCTTTACTTGTGTGTCTTCGTTACCGCAGAACGGACAGCGCATTTTCCTCTCCCCCAGGCCCCTCTCCCTCCAGGACCAGCCTCTCCCCCCGAGAACCGGAGGCCGTCCCGAATAGACCCCTCATCGTCGGCGCGTCGATCAATAGGTCAACCCCGGATAGATCGGAAAGCGCCCGCACAACGCCCGAACTTCCTCGCGCACTTCTTGCTCCACCGCACCGTTATCCTCGCCATTCACCGCCAGGCCATCCAGAACCCGGGCGATCAACTCGCCCACCTGACGGAACTCCTCCAGGTCGAAGCCACGGGTCGTTACCGCCGGAGTACCCAAGCGAATGCCGGATGTCACGGTCGGCTTTTCCGGGTCGAAGGGCACGCCGTTCTTGTTGCAGGTGATCCCGGCGCGGTCGAGGCTTTCCTCGGCGATATTGCCGGTCAATCCCTTCGGCCGCAGGTCGACCAGCATGAGGTGCGTGTCGGTGCCGCCCGAGACGATGTCGCACCCCTTGCTCTGCAGCACTTCGGCCAACAGCTTGGCGTTGGCGATGACACGCTTGGAATAGGTCTTGAACTCGGGCTTCAGCGCCTCGCCGAAGGCCACTGCCTTGGAGGCGATGACGTGCATCAGCGGCCCGCCCTGCAGGCCGGGAAAGGCGGCCGAGTTGATCTTGCGACCCAGGGCCTCGTCGTTGGACAGGACCATGCCACCGCGCCCGGAGCGAAGCGTCTTGTGCGTGGTGGTCGTGACCACATGGGCGTGGGGCAGCGGACTGGGGTGCTCGCCTGCAGCCACCAGGCCGGCGAAGTGTGCCATGTCGACGTGAAGGAGGGCTCCGACCTCATCCGCGATCGCGCGGAAGCGCGCAAAGTCGATTTGGCGTGGATAGGCCGAGCCGCCGGTGATGATGATCCTCGGTTTGTGCTCGCGCGCCAGCCTCTCGACTTCATCGAAATCGATCAGCCCATCGTCCGGGCGCACACCGTACTGGACGGCATGGAACCACTTGCCCGATAGATTGGGCGGCGCACCGTGGGTCAAATGTCCGCCAGCCGACAGCGACAGTCCCATGATGCAATCGCCCGGCTTGGCGAGCGCCAAAAGCACGCATTGATTGGCCTGCGCGCCGGAATGAGGCTGAACATTGGCGAAGGCGCAATCGAAGAGCTTCTTCGCCCGCTCGATCGCCAGCTCTTCCACCACGTCCACGAACTCGCAGCCGCCATAGTATCGGCGCCCGGGATAACCCTCGGCATACTTGTTGGTGAGCACCGAGCCCTGCGCCTCCATCGAGGCCAGGGACACGATGTTCTCGGATGCGATGAGCTCGACCTGGTTCTGCTGCCGCCACAGTTCGTCGCGAATAGCCGCCGCGAGTTCCGGATCCGACTCGCCCAGTGTGGAGGTGAAAAAGCCGTTCGTCATTGGAGTGCCCCATCCCGTTTGGTGAAAACGGCGAAGCTAATAGCGGGACGAATGCGACAAATCAACATCTCGCTCGGCTGCCGTCCGGCAACGGCACGGCCCGAAGCAAAGGTGGTCGGCATTCGGGCCATGTCGAGCTTCGTCCGCGCTGCTGGTGGGATAAGACGAGAAACCACCATATATCGCAGAAAGCTAAAAAGGAACCACCAAGTATGGCGGACGACCGGGGGCCCCGCGCCGACCAGCGTCAGAGCGCGGACGGCGCACGCCGCTGATTTTCGATGGCCCGCCTCAGCTTGCGCAGGGCAATGCGCTCCAGCGGCTCGCGCCCGGCGTTGGCGGGGCCCATGATCTGCACCTCGATACAGGTCACAGGGTCGACGGCGCTCACCTTCACATAAGCGCCGACGCGGTAAAATTCGAAGATGACCTCGCGTAAACCGGGCATCGCGGATCTTCCGCCGAACAAGGCAAATTTTCTCTTAACCCGGCGCCGCCCTATGGGCAGCCGGCCGGGAATGGGCTAAACTAGCGCCTTGAGATTTGGCGAAGCGTGGCGCACGCGCCCATGCCTTCGAACATCGCCCTTTAAAATACCGTCGAGGAGCCGCCCCATGCCCCTAACGGACGAAGCGGGTGCCGAGAGCTACGCGGGCACGCAACAAGACCCGACGCCGCCTTCATTTTCCTGGGAGGACCCCTTGCTCTTGGAAGAAGAGCTGAGCGAGGAGGAACGCATGGTGCGCGACGCCGCGCGGGACTATTGCCAAGACCAGCTCATGCCACGCATTGTCGAGGCACACCGCCACGAGCGCTTCGACCGCGCGATCCTCAGCGAAATGGGCGCGCTCGGTTTGCTCGGCCCGACGCTGCCCGAAGCCTATGGCGGCGCCAACGTCAATTACGTCTGCTATGGCCTGGTCGCGCGCGAGATCGAACGGGTCGACTCCGGCTATCGCTCGGCCATGTCCGTTCAATCCAGCCTGGTCATGCATCCGATTCATGCCTACGGCAGCGAGGCGCAACGCAAGAAGTACCTGCCCGCGCTGGCGCGCGGAGAGACCGTCGGTTGCTTTGGCCTGACCGAGCCGGACCACGGCTCCGACCCTGGCGGCATGCGCAGCCGGGCGACCCGGGTGGACGGCGGATGGCGGCTGAAAGGCGCCAAGATGTGGATCACCAACTCGCCCATCGCCGACGTGATGGTGGTCTGGGCCAAGGACGACGAAGGCACGATCCGCGGCTTCATCCTCGAACGCGGCATGGAGGGCCTGACGACGCCGAAGATCGAGGGCAAGTTCTCGCTGCGCGCCTCGATCACCGGCGAAATCGTCATGGACGACGTCTTCGTGCCGGAGGACAACATCCTGCCGAACGTCAAGGGCCTGAAGGGCCCCTTCGGCTGCCTCAATCGGGCCCGTTACGGCATCTCCTGGGGGGCGTTGGGGGCGGCGGAGTTCTGCTGGCACGCGGCGCGGCAATACACGCTCGAGCGCAAGCAGTTCGGCAAGCCGCTGGCGGCCAATCAGCTGATCCAGAAAAAGCTGGCCGACATGCAGACCGAGATCACCCTGGGCCTCACCGCCTGCTTGCGTCTCGGCCGCATGATGGACGGCGGCAAGGCGGCGCCGGAGGCGATCTCGATGCTCAAGCGGAACTCATGCGGCAAGGCGCTCGACATCGCCCGCCAGGCGCGCGACATGCACGGCGGCAACGGCATCGCGGACGAGTTCCACGTGATCCGGCATCTGATGAATCTGGAGGCCGTCAATACCTACGAGGGCACGCATGACATCCATGCGCTGATCCTCGGCCGCGCGCAGACCGGCATTCAGGCCTTTACCTGACCGGCTAGACGGCGGACATCAAGCGCCCGACGACCTCGCCCAAAGCGTCGCGGTCCAAAGGGTGGCAATTGCGTTTGAGCATCGGCAGGTTCTGCGGCTCGCAGGTCATCTCGACGATGCGCTCCAGATCGCGTCCGCGAACCCCGTCGGCCTCGCCCAACGGTACGACGCCGACCTCTTTCAGGAAGGCGTCGTAGGCAGCGGGAAGAGCCTCGGCCAGGGCCTGATCGCTGGCCCCGGAGAGCCCAAAGGCTCCGGCCACCCTGGCATGTCGCTCGGGCCATGCGGCCGCGTTGCCCGGCAGGGCCGCGGCGAGGCTCAGCCCCACCGCGCGGCCGTGGTGGACCTTGAACAGCGTTCCCAGCGCATGACCCAGCGCATGCGCCACCGCGGTGCCGCAGGCATCTATGGCCAAGCCGGCCAGGCAGGCGGCGATCTGCATGGCGCCGCGCGCCTCCAGATCGCGCGGCTCGCGCACCGCGCGCGGCAGGTGGGTCGCAACCAGGGAGATGGCCTGCAAAGCCTGACCGTCGTTGAAGCAATGGGCGCTCGTGTTGGTCGTCGATTCGATGGCATGAACCAAGGCATCGACACCGGTATTGGCGCTCAGCGAGGCCGGCATCGCGACGGTCAGCTCGGGATCCAGCAGGACCAAATCCGGGCGCAGGCAATCGGCATCGGCCCACAGCTTGATGCCCTCGGCGTTGCTGTAGACGACCGAGCGCGTCACCTCGGCCCCGGTTCCCGAGGTGGTGGGAACCGCGATTTTGAACAGGCTGCCGCGCGGCAAATCGTTCCGGTTGAGCGCATAGTGCTCGGCTCCCTGCGAACCCGGCGTGACCGCCGCCGTCATCTTGGCGACGTCAAGCGCCGAGCCGCCGCCCAGTCCGACGACCCCATCGGCGCCGAAGGTACGGGCCTGGTCGGCCGCCTCATCTATCTGATCGGCGCGCGGATCGCTGGTGAGCCGATCGAAGCGCGCGACCTGGTGGCCGGCCCCCGCCAGTGCCGATTCGGCCTTGTCGGCCGACTTGGTCAGGGCCGGATCGGCAACGAGAAGCAGGCGAGCGCCTGGCCCCAGCCGCGCCGAGGTCTCCTCTCCCAGCGCGTGCAGCCGGCCGCTGCCGAATATTATCTCGCTCCCTAACTGGAGCTTAAAAGGGTCTGGCATTGGGGTTCTCCGCAGGGCACATTTCGTGCCGACTTTGCCCCTCTTCCGGCACCGGGACAAGCGCCGGCCGGCGATCATGGAGAAGTTTCGATGAAGATCACGCGGATTGCGCTCAGCCGGCACCGCATCGAACTCGACCCGCCGTTTCTGCCCTCTTGGGATACGCGCCCGCGCGACCACTTCGCCGCCGATATCGTGCGGGTCGAGACGGACGCCGGTCTGGTCGGCATAGGCTCGGGCGACTCGATGGCCGGGTTCGCCGGCCACGAGGAGCTTTTCGTCGGCCGCGATCCATTGGACATCGAGCGCCACTTTCGCGTGATCGAGAACCTATCCTTTCACTACGGTCGCTGCTGGCCGCTGGACGTCGCTCTGTGGGACCTCTACGGCAAGATCACCGGTCAGCCCTGCTGGCGCCTGCTGGGCGGCCGCTCGGCACGGGTGCGCTGCTATGCCTCCTCGGGCTCGCTCAAGACCGCCGAGGAGCTAGCTCGGCTGGCCGGTGGCGTGCGCGATGCCGGCTTCCCGGCGCTGAAGATCCGCTTTCAACGGCCCGATTGGCGCGACGACATCGCGGCGCTGGGCGCCGTGCGCGATGCCGTGGGCGCGTCTATCGACCTGATGGTGGACTGCAATCAGGGTTGGCGCATGCCCTGGGATACCGCCGAACCCTGGCGGCTGAAGGATGCGCTGAGCGTCGCTCGCGAGCTGGAGGCGTTGGGTGTCTATTGGATGGAGGAACCGCTGCATCGCGGCGACTACGATGGCATGGCGGCGCTGCGCCGGGCCACGGACCTGCGCATCGCCGGCGGGGAGATGACGCGCGAGCTGCACGAGCTGCGCGAGCTGATCGTGCGGGGCTGCCTGGACGTGCTGCAGACCGACGTGGTGGTCACCGGCGGGCTCACCGGCATGGCGCGGATCACCGCCGAGGCGCTCGCCCACCACGTCGAGGTCACGCCGCACACCTGGGGCAACGGTATCGGGCTCATCGCCAACGCTCATCTGGCGGCCGGCCTGGCCGGCTCCACCTACCTCGAGTTCCCCTACGACCCGCCCGAATGGACGCCGGCGCGGCGCGATTTTCCGCTCACCGCGCCCATCGAGGCGGATAGCGAGGGTTGGATCGATCTGGGGGAGGCGGCGGGTCTCGGCATCGCGCTCGACGAGGAGCGCCTGCGGCGCACCGAGATCACCTGAAGCATAATACCAAATCGCAATGAGTAGACCTCATCACGGTTTGGTGGACGCGGGAAGTATTGGTTCCAAAGAACCAATGCTTTCAAGGACAAGCGCCATTGAGGCGCTCAGCCTGCGTGGCGCTTGAACGCAAACCCAAGGATCATTTCCAATGAGCCTTGGTATAAAACGTGATCGGGCCCCGAGGGAAACTCGGGGCCCGTCATGCCTGAGCGAGGAATGTGGGAGCGGTCGCTAGGCCGCGGTCATGCGCGTTGCAAGTCCGGCCGGCGTCGACCAGAACTGCTGCAGACGCTTCAGCGCCTGGTTCGCCTCGGTCAGAGCGTCTTCCGAGATCTGATTGCCCGACAGCTCATCGGCCTGACGGTCGAAGAGAGTGCTGATCGCGCGATAGATCTCCAGCCCCTTGTCGGAGGCACGTACATGGAATGAGCGGCGGTCGTGCAACGAACGCTCCTGAATCAGATAGCCGTTCTCGACCATCTTCTTCACGTTGTAGGAGACGTTCGAGCCCAGATAGTAGCCGCGGTGGGTCAACTCGCCCACGGAGAGCTCTTCCTCGCCAATGTTGTAAATGATGAGGGCCTGAACGTTGTTCAGATCCCGCACCCCGCGACGGTCGAGTTCCGCCTTGATGATCTCAAGGCACTGGCGGTGCAGTCTCTCGACCAAGGTAATCGTTTCGAGATAGGCAGCCTTCACGGTTTCCTCGCATCAATAAGGCTTAAAAATGTCTCAGCTTCTGATCGAATTTACGCTTTAGGCAGTTAAGGCTTGCTTAACGCCGGTACGAATTATCTTATTGATTTCCTTAAAGTTTTATTGATTTTTCGCGAGGCTCCCGATTTACCCGTCACCGCGGATCAGTTTGATGATCGCGGAATAGTCCAACCCCGCATTGCCGGCATTGACGAACATCGTATAGAGCGCCGTCGCCTCCGCCCCCAGCGGCGTCGCGACGCCGGCGGCGGCGGCCGCCTCCTGCGACAGCTTCAGGTCCTTGTGCATCATGCCGGTGGCGAACCCGGGCCGGTAGTCGCGATTGGCCGCCGAGGTCTCGACCAGGCCCGGCATGGGGTTATGGTTCAGCATGGCCCAACAGGAGCCCGACGCATTGGAGGAGATGTCGAACAGCTTTTGCGGCTCGAGGCCCAGCTTCTGGCCAAGGTTGAAGGCCTCCGCCACGGCAATCATGGAAATACCGAGGATCATGTTGTTGCAGACCTTGGCCACCTGGCCGTTACCCGGCCCGCCGGCATGGACGATCGTGCGGCCCATGACCTCGAAGAGGGGCTTGCCTTTATCGAAGGCCGCCGGCGCGCCACCGACCATGAAGGTCAGGGTGCCCGCATCGGCACCCGCCACGCCGCCGGAGACGGGTGCATCGAGCATCATGAGGCCGGCTTCCTCGGCGGCGCCATGCACGGCGCGCGCCGTGGTCACGTCGATGGTCGAACAGTCGATGAGCAGCGCGCCCGGGTCGGCTGCGGCGATGATGCCGTCCTCGCCGGTCAGGACCTCGCGCACGTGCTGGCCGGCAGGGAGCATAGTGATGACGACGGGCACGTCCGTCGCCGCTTCGCGCGCGCTGGCGGCGGGCTCGATGCCGTTCTCGCGCGCCGTTGCAATGGACTGCGCCACGACGTCGAAGCCCTTGACGGCGTATCCGGCGGCAACCAGGTTCTTCGCCATCGGTCCGCCCATGTTCCCCAGACCGATAAAGCCGAGATCGGCCATGACAGCTCTCCTTTCGTTTTCCTATCAGACCTCCGGGAGTGCGCTCGGCCGATGCCGCCGCCCACCCCAGCGATCAGGTCATTCGAAACGCAAATCCTGTTCCCCCAACGGCGCGAAGGCCGCCTCGATGCTCTCCGCCATCACCTCCGAGAGCGCGGCGGGCTGCCAGCGCGGCGCCTGGTCCTTTGCCAGGACCACGGCGCGGATACCCTCATAAAGATCGTGCCCGGCGAGGCAGGCAAGGCTGAGACGGTATTCGAGCGTCATGCAGGCCTCGAAGTCGAGCGTAGCGCCGCGGCGCAACTGGTGAAAGGTCAGCTCGAGGCTGGTCGGCGAGGCGCGCTCCATCATTGCCAGCGCCCTGCCCGCCCAGTCGGCATCCAGCCCGCGCAGCGCGGTCATGATCTCCGCAACGTTCGAGGCGCCGAAACAGCGGTCGATATCGCCGTGCATGTCTTCCAGGACCGAGCGACCCGGGTCTTGGGCAAAGCGGCCCAGAGCGTCGTCGATCGCCGCCCCCTCGCCCGCCCCCGCGACCGCCCCCACGATCGCCGCCAGCAGCGCCTCGATATCGGCCCGCCCGACGTAGTGGGTCGCCAAGCCGGCATAGAGGCAATCCGCCGCCTTGAGACGCCACCCGGTGAGGCCCAGAAACATCCCGAGCTGTCCGGGCAGGCGCGGCAGTACGTAGGTGCTGCCGACGTCGGGATAAAGGCCGATGCCGGTCTCGGGCATGGCGAACAGCGTGTGCTCGGTGACCACGCGGTGGCTGCCGTGAACCGAGATACCGACCCCGCCGCCCATGACGATACCGTCCATAAGCGCGACGTAGGGCTTGGGCAGGCGCCGGATGCGTCTGTTCAATCGGTATTCGGCGGTGAAGAAGGCCTCCCCGAAAGGGTTCCGGCCGTCGCGGCGGCCATGATAGATGTGCAAGATGTCACCGCCGGCGCAAAAGGCCTTGTCACCAGCGCCCATCACCGCCACCGCCGCGATGTCATCCGATCCCGCCCAGCGCGCCAATGTGGGATCCATCTCGCCGATCATATCGAGGGTGAGCGCGTTCAGCGCCTTGGGCCGGTTGAGCGTCACCAACCCCAGGCGACCTCTCGTCTCAAACAAAACCTCTTTCTCGGAACTCACCGCAACGACTGCCTGTATCCCATTGTTCTAAAATTCATTTCTTCCTTCTTTCAGAAGGCGCCTGGCGATGATGACCCGCATGATCTCGTTCGTTCCCTCGAGAATCTGGTGCACCCGCAGGTCGCGCAGATATCGCTCCAAGGGATAGTCTTTCAGATAGCCGTAGCCGCCGTGAAGCTGCAGCGCATCGTTGCATACGCGAAAGCCGACGTCGGTGGCGTAGCGCTTGGCCATCGCACAGTAGAGCGTCATGTCGGGATCGGCGCTATCCAGCTTCGAGGCGGCGCGGTAGACCATCAGCCGCGCGGCGTCGATCTCGGTCGCCATATCGGCAACGCGAAACTGCAGAGCCTGGAACTCGGCGAGCGCTTGGCCGAATTGCTTGCGCACCTGCAGGTGATCGAGTGCCAGCTCCTGAGCGGCGCGGGCACCCCCCAGCGAGCAGGCGGCGATATTGATGCGACCGCCATCGAGGCCCTTCATGGCGAAGGTGAAGCCTTCCCCCTCGGCGCCCAGGCGGTTGGCGACGGGCACGCGGGCGTCCTCGAAGATCAGCATTGCGGTCGGCTGGCTGTTCCAGCCCATCTTGCGTTCCTGCTTGCCGAAGGAAAGTCCGGGCGTGTCGCACGGCACCAGCAGGGTCGAGATGCCCTTGGGCCCCTCGCCCCCGGTGCGCAGCATGACCAGGTAGAGGTCGCTTCGCCCGCCGCCGGAGACGAAGGCCTTCGTCCCGTTGACCACGTAGTCGTCGCCATCGCGCACGGCCGTGGTGCGCAACGCGGCGGCGTCCGATCCCGAGCTCGGCTCGGTCAGGCTGTAGCTGGCGAACTGTTCCATGGTCAGCAGCGGCGGCAGAAAGGCGCGGCGCTGCTCGTCGCCACCGAAACGGTCGATCATCCAGGCGACCATGTTGTGAATGGACAGATAGGCCGCGGTCGAGGGGCAGGCGGCGGCAAATTCCTCGAACACCAGCGCGCCGTCCAGGCGCGTCAGCCCTGAGCCCCCGATGTCCTCGGCCACATAGAGGCCGGCCAATCCAAGGGCCGCGGCGGCGCGCAGCGTCTCTTCGGGAAAGGTTTTATTTTCGTCCCACCCGGCCGCATGCTGCGCCATTTCGTTCTGCGCGAAGTCGCGCGCCATGTCGCGAATGGCACGTTGTTCCTCGGATAGCTCGAAGTCCATGATGGGCCCGCTCAGTACTTACTCGACCGGGCCGGGATAATAAGCGCATCCCGGCGCCTGTCAACGTAGGGCGCGACGCTTGACAGATCGCGCCGGGGGCGCTTCAGTTGCCACGTTGCGCCGATTTCTTCTGCTTGCGGGCGCGCGATAAATGCGGCTAAGCCGAGGGGAATACCGCCCGGGTTCACTGGTGCGGTTTTATCGTCTCATCGCCGCTGAAATGATCAGTCCAGGAAGCCTGGGAGGGGTGACTCATGTCAGCAGATTACACACATCCGGAAACTCAAGCGCTGCACGCCGGCTACCGGGCCGATCCTCATACCGGCGCCGTCGCGGTGCCGATCTATCAGACCACCTCCTATCAATTCGACAGTACCGAGCATGCCGAGGACCTGTTCGCCCTCAGGGAGTTGGGCAATATTTACACCCGCATCATGAACCCGACCTGCGACGTCCTGGAGCAGCGGATGGCGGCGTTGGAAGGCGGCGCCGCGGCCTTGGCTCTCTCCTCAGGTCAGGCCGCCTCGGCCCTGGCCATCCAGAACATCGCGCAGACCGGCGATAACATCGTCAGCTCCACCGACCTCTACGGCGGCACCTGGAACCTCTTCGCCAATACTTTCAAGAACATGGGCATAGAGGTACGCTTCGTCGATCCGCATGACCCGGATCACTTCGCCCGCGCCACCGACAAGCGCACCCGCGCCTATTATGCGGAGACATTGCCCAACCCCAAGCTCGCCCCCTTCCCCATCGGCGAGGTCGCGGATCTGGCTCGGGTAGTGGGCATCCCGCTGATCGTCGACAACACGGCCGCTCCGGTGATCTGCCGGCCGCTCGACCACGGTGCCAACATCGTCGTCTACTCGACGACTAAATACATCGGCGGGCACGGCACCTCGATCGGCGGCCTGATCGTCGATGGCGGCACTTTCGATTGGGCAAAGCACGCCGAGCGGTTCGCCCTGCTGAATACGCCCGACCCCAGCTATCACGGCGCGATCTGGACCGAGGCAGCCGCGCCCTTGGGGCCTATCGCCTACATCCTGAAGGCGCGAGTGACCCTGCTGCGCGATCTCGGTTACTCGATGAGCCCGTTCAACGCCTTTATGTTCCTGCAAGGCCTGGAGACCCTGCCGCTGCGCATGGAGCGCCACTGCGCCAACGCCGCCGCGGTGGCGGACTACCTGGCCCGGCATTCGGCGGTCGAACGGGTGATCCATCCCAGCACCCTGACCGGGACGGCCAAGGACTGGGCGGAGAAATATCTGCAAGGCGGCATGGGCGGCCTGGTCGGCTTCGAGCTCAAGGGCGGCAAGGAGGCGGGCCGCCGTTTCATCGACGCCCTAGAGCTGTTCTATCACGTCGCCAACATCGGCGATGCCAGAAGCCTCGCCATACATCCGGCGTCGACCACGCACTCGCAACTATCGCCGCAAGAGCAGATCGCAACCGGCGTCTCCGACAAATACGTTCGCCTGTCGGTCGGCATCGAGCACATCGACGATATCCTGACCGACCTCGACCGCGGGCTTGCGGCCGGCGGCCGATAGGCCGCGGCTTGAGCCGGGCCGGCTCGGCTCTTGTTGACACGCGCCCATCGCGCCTAAACTGGCCGAGAGACCTGTTCGGCCAAACAACAATCGGGGCAGGCCCATGACAGAGCAATCGGGGACAGAGCAATCGGGGACACGGCAACCGGGGGCGAGCAATCCTTTCCTGCGCGCCCGCCCAAAGGACGCAGCCGCAGATCCGACCGGTGCGCCGGGCGCCTTTCCGCAGGTGCGCATGCGGCGCAACCGCTCCAGTGCCTGGAGCCGCCGCCTGGTCGCCGAAAACAGGCTTTCGGTCGATGACTTCATCTGGCCGGTCTTCGTCCAGGAAGACGCGGGAACCAGCGCCGTCGAGTCCATGCCCGGCGTCTTGCGCTATGGCCTGGACCGCCTGGTCGACGCGATCGGCCCCGCGTTCGAGGCCGGCATTCCGGCGGTCGAGCTCTTTCCCTATCTGTTGGCCGACGTGAAGACGCCGGACTGCCGCGAGGCCGTCAACCCGGATAATCTGGTCTGCCGGGCGGTGCGGGCGGTAAAGGCGGCCTTCCCCGATCTGGGTATCGTCACCGACGTCGCCCTGGACCCCTTCAACAGCGACGGGCACGACGGTCTGCTCAAGGATGGGACAATCCTCAACGACGAGAGCCTGGAGTTGCTGGCCGAACAGGCTCTGGTCCAGGCCCGCGCCGGATCGGATATCGTCGCCCCGTCGGATATGATGGACGGACGGGTGGGGGTGATCCGCCGGGCCCTCGACGAGGCCGGCTTGGCGGAGGCTCAGATCCTTGCTTACAGCGCCAAATATGCGAGCGCCTTTTACAGCCCCTTCCGCGAGGCCGTCGGCTCGGGCGGTTTTCTAGCCGGCGACAAGAAGACCTACCAGATGGACCCGGCCAACAGCGACGAGGCGCTGCGCGAGGTGGCCCTGGACCTGGGCGAGGGCGCCGACATGGTGATGGTGAAGCCCGGCCTCCTCTACCTCGATATCGTGCGCCGGGTGAAGGAAACCTTCGCCGTGCCGACCTTCGTCTACCAGGTCAGCGGCGAGTACGCGATGATGAAGGCGGCGGCGGCGAACGGCTGGCTGGACAACGACCGGATCATCCTGGAGAGCCTCCTGGCCTTCAAGCGCGCCGGCGCCGATGCCATCCTCACCTATGCCGCCCCGGAGGCCGCGGCCCTGCTGAAGGCCGGCGACTAGGCGCGCTCAACAGTCGCCCGAGTGGCCGGCGAGCCAGTCGCTCAGCAACGAGATCTCATCGGCCGACTTGAGCCAGGGGGCATGGCCGCCGGCGACCTCGACCAGCCTGGCGCGGGGGCCGCGTTTGGTCATCTCCCGGGCCGTCTCCGCGGTGAGCACCGGGGACTGCGCGCCTCTCAAGACGAGGGTCGGACAGGCGACCCGGTCCCTTCCTTTCTACACCCCGCAGAAAATATGGCCTTTTCCCCTTGTTTCCAAGGATTTGGTACACTATATCTGTACCACGCATGTACGGTGACTGATCTGGTTACGGCACGCAGTGCACCAAATTGTACCGAGAACATGAGGGGACGAGAGATGGCCACCATCCAACGCCGGCCCGGCAAGACGGGCGTCCGCTACCGCGTCTTGATCCGACGCAAGGGCCAGGCCATCTCCGAGACGTTCCCCACCAAGGCCCGCGCCCAAGCCTGGGCCGCCAAGACCGAGGCCGCCCTCGAAGGCCGGGAGTTCCAGGACCGCGGCAGCCTCAAGGGCGTGCTCTATGGCGACCTGATCGACTACTTCATCCGCGACCGCAGCCGGGTCGGCCGGGGCGTGCCGCGCGACATGGCCTACGCCCTCGAGCAGCAGCGCCGCGGTATGGGCCGCACGACCCTTGCGGCCCTCACCCATGCCGCGGTACGCGATTGGTGCTTGGAGCGGCTCGAGAGCGTCACGGGGACCACGGTTGCCCGCCACCTGGCCCTCCTATCCTCCGTCCTCAAAAACGCCCGTGGCGCCCGCGATTTGCCGGTCGACACGACCGTCCCCACGCGAGTGAGGGCGACCCTGACCGGCATGGGTGTCGACCTCTCTACGGGCGAAAGGGATCGCACGGCATCCGAGGATGAGATTGCCCGCATCCTGGCCTATTTGCGACAACGCGGCAGCCGCGAGTTGGCGGATGTGTGCGAGGTGGCCCTGGGCAGCGCCATGCGCCTGGGGGAGATCGCCCGTATCAGGTGGGATGACCTGGACGAGGCCAATCGGAAAATACTGGTGAGGAATAGGAAAGACCCTCGGCGCAAGCAGGGCAACGACCAATGGGCGCCCTTGTTGCCGGAGCGCATTACCGGCCACGACGCCTTAAAGGTGCTCCTGCGGCAGGCCCGGACCGGCGAGAAGGTCTTCCGCTCGTCCGCTCACAGTCTGTCCAACGCTTGGGCCAGGGCCGTGACGGACATGGGCATCGAGGATTTGAGATTTCATGACCTGCGGCACTCCGCCTTGACGAGATGCGCCAAGGCCGGGTTCGACCTCCCGCGCCTGCGCCTGGTCTCCGGCCACAAAGACTTCAAAATGTTGAGCCGCTATGTGAACCTGGAAGCCGAAGACGTGAGCCTGCTATGAGCGGCGCCCCGCACGGCCTGCGCCTTTGCGGCGTTCACCTGTCGGAAGCGGTCGGGATCTTCGTGGAACACTACGGCGTAACGCGCGAAGACGGTAAGCGGAGTATCGTATTCGGGGTTGTCAACTCCGTGGTCCACAAGGGCGGGTGGAAGCCCGATCTCATCCTGGTCGGCCGAGACATGGCCGCGCCGGCGGGTAGCAAGCCGATGCCTTTCGACCACGATTGGCTGCGCCAGGCCGAACTGCTCTACCACTTCGCCGACGATCTGCTCGCCGACGAGGCAGGCCAGCCGCGCATCATCGAAGTTCGCATCTGGGACCGGCATTCCTGGGACGCCTACCATCGGAAAGGGCGAACCTCCTTCGAAGCGGAGGATGACATGTTGATAAAAAACGCCGCCGAACGGGTGCGGGCGGACCAGTCGGCCAGCCTCAGGCGGGCAGTCAGGGACATGGTCGCCGGGGGCGCTCGCCTGGCTGGCGATGGCACCGAAGAAAGCCGCTTCAAGCGCATCGAGCGCCACCCGGCGTACAAGAAGGCACGCGCGAAACTCCTGATGTAGAACGACAAGTTTATTTCTCCCCTTTTCGCCCCTGCCACGGACTCCGGGGCGTGGTCCCCTCCCCTTGACGATTAATTCAAGGGAGGCACCCCAATGCCTGATGAACTTCCCAGCGGGCCGTTTCACCGCACCGCCGGCGCAGCAAAATACCTCGCCCGGTTTGGGATAAAAGTCACACCGGCGACCCTGGTTAAACGCC
>Ga0255057_10001015_pt1 | contig 16231 bp, 13 predicted proteins | sample Cases_109_6_MG_FD_189022 | JGI IMG/M metagenome (GOLD analysis project Ga0255057, IMG submission 189022) | Seawater microbial communities from Amundsen Gulf, Northwest Territories, Canada - Cases_109_6 | ecosystem: Environmental > Aquatic > Marine > Gulf | place: Canada: Northwest Territories... | reverse complement strand
AAGCGAGCACCTCGTCGTGGACGGGGAAGATGCGCTCATCGCCGCCCTCAAGGCCAAGGCACAATACCCAGAAGCGCTGATTACTTATGTACGCCGGCAAAACCGTCGTGGTGATGCACGTCACCCAGCTCACGCGCTCGCCAAAGACTCGCTGCGAAGATAAGGGCACCGGCCAAAACTGCAGTGTCGCAATGTCCGCTTTACCCCCAAGAGCGGACATACGGCCGGGTGCATAAAATGTCCGCTAAGTGCCAAAAGCGGACATCGAGATCTCGAAGCGGGCGATAATGGGAAGGGACCTAACTGGCTGGATCATGACTGGCGGCCAGGCTGTGACACACTCGACACGGAGTGAGGGTTTTCGAGCCCTCTAACGGCTTCGAACGGCAGTCTCATTCCGCCCCTCGGCTCGGTTCTGATAGATATCAAGCAAATACGGGGTGACTCGCAAGCCTCGCGCGGGGCCCACCGCACGCAAGGTCAGCGCGAGAATTGCTCGTGTTATCTGCTGCGGCGCTGATGGGGGATTGAGATGCGCGTTTTTCGCAATGGCTGGTGGACGGGATCGCTGGCTGTTCTGCTCACACTCGCGGGAACATGCGTACGCGCGCATGCGCAGGACCACGAGGACCATACGAGCCTGAGGGAACGCGCCCAGCTCTTTGGTGATTGGCATGGCGCACGCACTCGTCTGGCCCAGCGCGGAATCATCGTCGATATTCAGGCAACCCAATTCTATCAGGGCGTCGTTGATGGCTCGGCCGGCACTGATGACTGGCAATACGGTGTGAAGGGTGACCTTTTTCTGACGCTGATCGGCGAAAAACTCGGTCTCTGGAAGGGCTTGATTGTTAATGCGCATCTGGAATCACGCGCTGGCGATGACGTCAATGCTCTAACGGGGCTCTCTCCGGGCAACGCATATATGCTGATGCCTGATTCAGGCGACACGATCGCGCTTACCCAGCTGATAGCCATTCAGATGGTGTCAAAGCAAGTTGGGGTGATCACGGGAAAACTCAATGCCTACGACTTCGTGGACATGGTTTTTCACACGGGCCGCGGCGTCGATGGGTTCATGAACACATCCATGACGCTCCCCATCGGACTGGGGGGGACCCTAGGGTTGGGGTTGCCGCTTGCCTTTCTTTTGAAGTTCAAGGGCAAGGAAGTCCAAGGCTTTGCGGGCATTTATGATCCCAACAATTGCGCCACCACCTCCTGCCTCGACCCTTTGTTAGCCGATGGCCCCGCCTACGCAGCCTTTTGGAAATTCTACCATGGCAGCGGCGATGTTGGTCCGCGCTCGTCATACATCAGCTTCGGCGGCACCTATAGCACCAAAGATTATACAGTGGTCGATCCCGGAAGTTTCTACTTCAATCCGGGAGTGGGCCTCTCACTGACAAAAACAGATCAGTCATGGTCCATCTTTTCCGTCATCAACCACGAACTGTGGGCGGACCCGTCCAACCCGGACAGGTATCTCAACTTTAGGGGAATGTACACGTATACGGATGGCGAAGCGAACCCCATCCAGTGGAGCGCCACCGCCGCGCTTGAGATGACCGGTCCGTTACGAAGACGGGACAAGGACGTCTTCGGCATCGGTTATTTCCACACTGAACTGAGCAGCGGTTTTAAAAGGTTGGTCGGTCCTCTCTTGTCCGCCGCTGCCACGATCAAGAACGGAACACTGACAAGGATCGCTATCGAGGACACCGATGGATTCGAAGCCTACTACAAGGCGCAAGTTACCCCTTGGCTCGCTGTCACCGCAGACCTGCAGATGATAACCGAGACCCTGAGCAGCGAAGACACCAAGGTTGTCGCCGGCGTCAGGGGAAACGTCAAATTCTGAAGATCTGTGGCTCGGCGAAGTGTTCCCCGTTAGCGCCTATTGGACAGATTGGGCTGATTGATTAAGAGAGTTCTTCTGGTTTATCGCAGCCCTTGAGGAGCGAAGATGAGACAGGAGGCTTACGTCATGTCGGATAGAAAATGTGCACCGACACCATCAGAAGTCGTCCCAACCACCGTTCGCAACGGCAATCCATTCGTGCGCTTATCCGACGGAGCGCGGAGCTAGTTGAGAAGTTCTAGAGCACACTTCAATTCACCCGCCACCTGAGTCCGCTACCCCCAAAGCGGACATTTTGCCGGACCCGAGGAATGTCCGCTTAGTGCCAAAAGCAGACATTGGCTGAAACAGTGTCCCCAGATCGCGAGTGGGAATTGTCTGCGGCGCAGCCGCCGCTCGCATCCCTCGGTTGGATGCGCTGAGAGAGTGCCGGGGACCTGACCTTCATGTAACCGACGAATGGACAGCTTGTTGGCAGGTGGCGTCAAAGCTAACGTGTGGGTCGGGGTACGCGCTGCCGAGGACCAACGAATAGGGACGAGAGTGGACCTCTTCCGATCAGCTTTGGTCAACCGCATCGGTGCACGTGCAGCCCTCATGGGTGTTCAGTACATTCGGCATCAGACAGATTGGCGTCACCGTTCACCTCTTAGTGCCACTCGCATTACGGCTAGACACGATGCGAGAAAACTGAAGTTCACATGAACGGAGATCGATGCGATGACGGAATATAATCAAGGTGTAGGGTTCAAACCGCCGCACAACAACTGGGCATTCGAACACTACAACGATGACACGCACCCACCCAAGAAGCCGATGCCGGCCCCGATGACGGCCAACGTGAACGCCGAGATTCCAATCCCAGTCCAGGTGTTCTGGTCGATGCGCAGTCCCTACAGCTACCTCGCGCTTGATCGCCTTCTCTATCTCGCCTCCAACTACAATGTGGATATGACTATCAAGACTGTTTATCCGGTGGCGATCCGCATGCCGAGCCTCATCTCAGGCCCCTGGTACAAGTGGGGCTGGGTCATGAACGACACGCACAGAGTCGCAAAGATGGAGGGCATCCCCTATCGCTGGCCGAAGCCCGACCCCATCGTGCAAGACATCGCGAATTTCCCGGACTGCAGCTATGCGGTCGCACCGATGGAGAAGCAGCCATACATCCAGACGCTTGTGCGCCTCGCTGCCGCCGCGCAGCTGGAGGGCCAGTCGCTTGAATACCAGCACAACGTCCACCGGCTGATCTGGGATGGCACGAACGACGACTGGCAGCCCCATTTGCAGGGCGCGGTCGAGGCGGCCGGCATGGACTACCCGGCGCTCACGAAGGAGTTCAAGGAGAATCCCAAGAAGTTCGATGACGTCGCTGCCAAGAACGCTGACGAGCACGTCATGACCGGTCACGGCGGCGTGCCCAACATGTCGATAACAGGGGTCAACGAGCCCTTCTTTGGGCAGGACCGCATCGTCTATTTCTTCAAGCGCTTGAGGGAGAATGGGCTGACCACGCGCAGGGAACCGGTCCCACCGTTCGTCTCAAGGCCCCTGCACTGGCCGGATAATTAGGCGCGCCATCACAAATAGCTGAAACCCTGCGCCCGATGAGCTCTCGGCACTCACCTCAGCGCATCAGAACGATATCAACAAAGGAGAGAGCCATGTCTCTAGAAGATGGTCACTTCACAGTCCCCGTGTATTGGTCGATGCGCAGCCCGTACTGCTACATCTCGCTCGACCGCTGCCTCGCCTACCAGAAGAAGTACAACCTGACCCTGGATCTGCGCCCGGTGTGGCCGATCGCGATCCGGGATCCCCACTCGTTCGATGTGATGGCGGATATGGGCTACCGGATACCCTACCAGAATATCGACCTCTTCCGGTCGGCGGCTATCCATGGCGTGCAGCTGGTCTATCCCAATCCCGATCCGGTCAAGCAGGATCCCGGCTACGGCAAGATCCACCCGTTCGAGGACCAGCAAGACATCCAGTTCCTGACCCGCACGGCCGTGGGCGCCGCGGAGATGGGCAAGGGCTGGGATTACATGAACATGGTGATGCGGACCGTCTGGAACGGCGAATGCTCCCCCTGGAACCAGGATGACTTCAAGTGGGTGAAAAGGGCAATCGATCTGGCCGGCATCGACTCCGAAGCCCTCGTCAAGGATGTGACCAAGAACCCGAAGAAGTATGACGATCTGGCGACCCGGAACAACGAAGCGCAGAAGGACAACTTTGCCACCCACACCGGTGTTCCGCTGTTCGTGTACCTTGGGGAGCCCTTTTTCGGCCAGGACCGGATGGACCAGTTGATCTGGCGCCTGAAGACAGCCGGGATGACGGAGAGGACTGAGGCCGAGTGACGTAGCCCGGGTGTCATCGACAGACCGATCGGCCCCCAGACACCAGAGGGCCGGACCTGTCGCGAATGCGTTCCAAGAGGAGAATCGTGGAACAGGTCCTGCAGTATTTGGATCAAGCCGCGCACGCGATCAGCCTGTCGAGCGTGGTGGTGATCGTTGCCGGTTTCCTGTTGGCGGCTGGTCGCTATATCGCCGAATACCGCGAACCAGAACCCACGCAGGCATTTCAACACTTCAAGATCCGTTTGGGGCAAGCCTTGATGCTGGGCCTGGAAATCCTGGTCGTTGCAGACGTCATCGAGACAATAACAACCAAGCAAACATTCAGTTCGCTGGCGGCTTTGGCATTCCTCGTGGTCATCCGAACAATTTTCAGCTGGACGCTCTGTCTTGAGGTCGAGGGCCGCTGGCCCTGGCAAGCGGTGAAAGGCGACTAAACCATGCCTGAGGCGGTGATAGACGGACTACGTTCTGTGGCGCAGATCTTAGAGATCATCGGCGCAACTGCGCTGATTGTTGGGTTTGTCATCGCAACAGTGCGTTGTGTTCTGCAGGTCAACCAATTAGGTGCGACGCAAGCGATTCAGGGTTATCGGCAGGCTATCGGAAGAGTCGTCCTAATCGGATTAGAGATCCTTGTCGCCGCTACGATTATCAAAACGATTATCTTGGATCCGACCCTCGAAAACATGGGCCTGCTTGCTATGATGATTGCCATTCGAACGGCACTTGGTTGGGCGATGGTGCTTGAAATGAACGGCCGCTGGCCGTGGCAGCGGCCCACCGCAGCGAAATCGCTGACGAAATCATGAGCGGAAACCGTGCGCACCAAACGGAAGGGTCCAATAACCCAACGAGCAGCGACGCTCGAATAGCGCCAGAGCCACCACTCGTCGCCTTTCCGTTCGACAATACTTACGCCCGCTTGCCCGAGCGGTTCTACGTCCAACTTACGCCGACGCCTGTTCGGGCGCCGCAACTCATCCGCATCAACACTCAACTCGCCGATGTACTTGGCCTTGATGCTGAGGCGCTCGCATCGCCACACGGCGTGAGCGTTCTGGCAGGCAACCAGGTCCCGGAGTCAGCCGATCCGCTGGCCATGGCCTATGCCGGCCATCAGTTCGGGGGGTGGGTGTCGCAGCTCGGGGACGGGCGCGCGATCCTGCTCGGTGAAATAATCGATCGCGACGGTGTGCGCCGTGACATCCAGCTCAAAGGCGCTGGGCAAACGCCCTTCTCACGGATGGGTGACGGCCGTGCCGTACTTGGTCCGGTTTTGCGCGAGTACATTATCAGCGAAGCAATGGCCGCGCTGGGTGTCCCGTCCACGCGCGCCCTTGCGGCGGTCACGACCGGCGAGCGGGTCGTCCGCGAGACGATCTTCCCAGGCGCGATACTGACTCGGGTTGCCCGCAGCCATGTGCGGGTCGGCACCTTTCAGTTCTTTGCAGCACGAAATGATACCGAGGCCCTGCGCGTTCTCGCGGACTATGTGATTGCTAGGCACTACCCAGAGGCAGCCCAAACAGAGCAACCGTACCGGGCCCTTCTCGATGCTGTCATTGCGGCTCAAGCAGATCTCGTCGCGCGCTGGATGCTGGTTGGCTTCATCCATGGGGTTATGAATACCGACAACATGTCGATCGCCGGTGAGACGATGGATTACGGCCCATGTGCCTTCATGGACACCTATCATTCCGGGACGGTCTTCAGCTCGATCGACCATGCCGGGCGGTATGCTTACGGCAACCAGCCTCGGATAGCGCATTGGAACCTCACGCGCTTCGCCCAGTGCCTTCTGCCGCTTCTCGGAGATGGAGACGCCGCCATTGCCGAGGCGCAGGACGCAGTCGATGCCTTGCTTGTGCTGTACCAGTCCGCATGGCTATCCGGTATGCGCCGCAAGCTGGGGCTGTACGAAGATCAAGACGGCGACCACGAACTCGCGGAGAGCCTGCTGCAGGTGATGGCCGACAATCAGGCCGACTTCACCCTGACCTTTCGCCGGCTTTGCGACGCGACGGATCCGGAGAGCGAGTCAATGGCGTTGGTAGCCCTTTTCACGGACGCGGCGGCGATCTATGACTGGTTGATTCGATGGCGCCAACGACTGTCCGCGGAGGCGACGTCTCAAGAAGAGCGCAAAGCCTCGATGCGGGCCGCCAATCCCGCGTTTATTCCGCGCAATCACCGTGTCGAAGAAGTGATCCAAGCGGCATTGGACGAAGATTTAAAGCCTTTTGAGCAACTCGTGAAGGTGCTCGCGCATCCGTTTGAGGATCAGCCCGAGTTCGCCTGCTACGCTGATCGGCCGCGGCCGGACCAGGTCATTCGCGCGACCTTCTGCGGGACTTGAGTGCCCTAATCGGTGTCGTCGCACGTTAGTGGGCTCAACCTTGCAAACACTAGCACCGAAAACGGATTCCAGGCGCGAATTCGGCGGCATGGCCTCTACCTGGAATGTGGCAGACGAAAGCACGTTGTTCACCCGATAGGTGCTGTCATGCATAAGCGCTGCAGGTGCGGAAAACGTGCCATAGACGTACGTCCTGACTAACGCTCCCTTCGGAGCACTAGGCGCCCGGTCTGTCATTGGCAGGAACCGGACCAATCCGCAGCTTGTGACAGAGTTGCGTGAGAGCTGTTCTGAGGCCTTCTTCGACCACGGGGTGATAGAACGGACTGTCGACCATCTGCTGAACGGTGAGACCGGCTTGCAGAGCCCAGCTCAAGAGATGGCCGATGTGTTCGGCTGCGGGGCCAATCATCTCGGCGCCCAGGAACCGGCCGGTTCCCTTTTCTCCGTAGACGTGCAGAAGGCCCTTGTTCTTCAGCATGACGCGCGACCGGCCCTGGCCCTCGAAATTCAGTTCTCCGATCGCGTGCGGTATCCCGGCCGTCTCGATCTCACGCAGGGTCATGCCCGCCATCGCAATCTGTGGATCACAGAACACGATCGACATGCGTGCGCCGCGGGGCTGGGCTCTCACATCCGGATAACGCGCGGCATTGGTGCCGGCGATCCGTCCTTCGTCTACGCCTTCGTGCAGGAGCGGGAGGTAGTTGTCGGTGTCGCCGGCAATGAAGACGCGGCTGTCGCCGATCTGCATGGTGCATCTGTCGAACACCGGTATGCCACAGTTATCCAACGGCAAGCTCGTGTTTTCGAGGCCCAGATTGACGACGTTCGGCCGCCGGCCGGTCGCTGCGAACATGTACTGGAAGCGTTCGGTTTGTTCCGCACCACTGTCGTCAATGAATGTGATCACCACTTCGTCGCCGTCACGGCTGACGTTTCGCACGTCGCCGTCGGGAAAGAACGAAAACTCCTCAGAAAACGCATTCGCCGCATAGTCTCTGACGCGCGGGTCCGTGAGTGCGCCGACGGAACCGCCCTTTCCGAACAAGCGCATGCGGACGCCGAGCCGATAGAGCGCCTGGGCCATCTCCAGGCCGATGGCGCCGCCGCCGAACGCCGCGATGCTCTCGGGGAGATCCTCCAACTCGAAAACGCTGTCGGTCGTGAGCAACAATTCGCCGACGGCTTCCCCCCACGCACGCGGGTATGAGGGGTGCGAGCCGGTCGCAATAATGATGCGATCAGCCTTGATCATCGTATCGTCGCCCACTTGTAGCGTTTGATCGTCAACAAATTGCGCATGACCGCGGAACTCCGGTACCGTTGGAAAGTCGCGCTCGATTGATTCAAGATTATGGAAACTAACGAAACGGTCGCGCTCTGACTGCACGCGATGCATGACAGCCCGGCCGTCAATTCTCAACGCCTCAGCTTCGACGCCGAATGCCGGGGCCTTTCGGATGGCTTCCGCGGCTTCAGCCGCAGCGATCAACAGCTTGGACGGCATGCAGCCGACGCGCGCGCAAGTCGTGCCGTACTGGCCGCCTTCTATCATCGCGATGGAGACGTCATACTCCTGAGCCGCGCCCGCAGCGGCCAAGCCGGTGGTGCCGGCGCCAATGATCGCAACATCAACGGTATGTTCTTCCACAATCCTTACCCTTTCGATTGGCTTGCGTTTCGTAGCCGAATGATGCGCGCAGCACCGATCTTGCTACCTCCCTTGGCAGCCGCTCCGGATAGCTGGAACCCGGAAGCGAGGCCAATGGGTCATTCCAGGATTCTGGTGTCTTGGACATATCAACCTGAGAGCCAATGGTTGTTAAGTCGCCCCGCGTGCCGCCTTGGGCGCCGCCCATATTGAGCAGGACTTGATTGGGTTCACCAAAAGAATTGGTGGTGAAGGCATCAATTCGCCCTGGTGACCTGCCCCTCTTAGCGATACCAGTTTCTAAGTTAGAATCCGGCGCTCATGGCCTGCCCCGGGTTCTGGGCTGACTCTAGCGCAGGCTAATCTTGACCAGAGCCTGGCAACAACATCGACTTTGGAGCCACCGGGCGACATCCGAGTGAAGAGCTAAATGTCCGCTTTGGGTCATAAGCGGACATTGGAACCCGGACCAGGGATGTCCGCTTTACCCCCCAAAGCGGACACGGCGCCTAGTGCATGAGATGTCCGCCGCGTCAAAGCAACTTCCCGCCGCCACAACCATCTTATCCCCCCTCACCTCCTCTCAACATCACCCCCGCGTCATGACGGAGCCATGCTGCGCATCTCCGCTGTTTGGCTGGTCGAGCAACAGTAAAGCGGGTTCGCGGTCTAGCGCGGCCCCGTGGCGGTAAACGTGAAGCTTGTCGTCGCCATCCCGGTGGATCGTGTAGACGAGGTCGCCGCGCAGGCCGTGCTCTGCTTCTTTGACGGCAACGCGGTGGCGCATGATGAGTGCGATAAGGCCCAGAACAAAAGCGGGCGGCACAATCAGCCAAAGACGCGGTTTCGCGGTTCTCCGGGGTAGTCAATGCCGCCCCCCTCATGGGCTGGTCCTGAAGCGCAAGCGCGCGTCGATTCTGCCGATGTCCTTGGCCACCATGTATCTTCTCCGGCCTACCCGCCGCACGAAGACTTTGGCGATCCCACTGTCGCTATCCCATGCGTCAACTGCTATTTCGGTCCCGCGCGGGACATGCACGCAGTCTTTCTTGGAGGCGTCCGACTGGAGGTTCCTTACGCTGCCGCTTTTGCCCTGGGCATCCAGAACCTGGAGTTTTTCGATGTTCGCTTTTGACAAGCAGGCCATGGTGCCGACAGTGGCCTGCCAAAGCACATCCTTGGGCGCGGTCTTATGTTCGGCAACTGTCGTGGCCGGATGATCCTTGGGGTCATAAAGCCCGGCGGCGCTTTTTTGATTTGTGCCGCCATATGGCCCAAACGCAATGATTACGGTTGCGAGGAGCACAAGCGCACCACCGACGCAGATGGACGACGTAAAGATGTTGCGGAGCGCCAAAAAGAGATTTTTGAATAAGCCCATCATACCTCCCCTCGATAGGGGAGTCAGCCTAATCGCCGCTCCGGTCAATTTCGTGTCGATACTATTCCGCCTACAGATCAACCGTCATCCCGACTGCCAGCAATCGCATCGACGACCTTCATCGTTTCCACCTCTCTAACCAACCCTCTTTTTCGCGCGCCTCCCCTCGCCGTCATCCCGGCGTCGTCATGACGAAGCCGTGCTTCGCGTCATGGCGGAGCCATGCTTCGCGTCACCGCTGTTTGGCTCCTCCAGCAACAGTAAGGCGGGTTCGCGTTCTAGCGCCGGCCCGTGGCGGTAGACGTGAAGCTTGTCGTCGCCATCCCGGTGGATCGTGTAGATGAGGTCGCCGCGCAGGCCGTGCTCTGCTTCTTTGACGGCGACGCGGTGGCCCATGATGAGTGCGATAAGGCCCAGAACAAAAGCTGCCGGCACAATCAGCCAAAGCGCCTTCGTCCCATCCGATAGGGATTGGTAGGTGTCAAAGAAATCCTGCCAGAAATTGTAGTCCTCCATGTGCGCAGCCCTCCCCGTTTTCATTTCAAACGAAAACGACCACCGGAGGTGTCCCACCTAGTGGGTTCCCACCTAGCGGGGTCCCACTTAGTGGGGTCCCATATTGTGGGTGTCACAGCGTGACCTCTGGTAGCCGGGGAGTTCGTAAGCCGCCGCTAGACGACTGCAATAGCCTTTAGGCGGCTCCCCGGAGGGTTGGCCCTGGACATGCGCCATTGCCTCCCCGACCCTAAGGTTGAGGAGGCATCATTGCGGCTGATGCCAGCCGCCACCGATGGGGTTACGACACCCCGGGATCGGCAATTCGCTGCCCCCGCGGGCAGCTTAATATGAAGTTGGGGAATTCGAAAGAAGCCGCATGGCGCAGGCCACGGTCAGCCGTTGTCATCCCCGGGCTTGTCCCCGGGATCCATCCATCCGCACGCGCTGCACCCGGCTGCACTTTGGATCCCGGGGACAAGCCCCGGGATGACATGTGTGAAACGGTGGGGCGGTTTGGCGACTTCTGGGGCCGAGCCATGCTTCGTGCCAATAGCAGTCACCCCTGTCTGATCGCGTCCTCCAGCCAGGTTGCGACTGGATTAAGCCAGCAGCGACGCCAGCGTGCCGTCCGCAGCCAATTTGTCCTTCACTTTTTGCGGAATGGGATACAGGACGCCTTCGCCCTCAAGGACGTGTTCGCCCTCCTTGTCTTCGACCCAGCAGGTGAAGACGACGTTCTTCTCGCCCTTTTCCTTCACAAGGGCGACGGCGGTGTAGGGCTCATCCAATTGCACCGGAGCAAGGAACTTCAAATTCTGGCTGCCCCAGATCGCGCCCAGACCCGGCGTGTCCATGCCGAAGATGCCGGAGAACTTGGCGACCGAAATCATCCCGTGGGCGATGCGGTTCTTGAAGATCGTGCCCTTCGCATAGTCCTCGTTGAAGTGCGCGGGATTGAAGTCGCCGGAGATTTCCCCGAACTTCTGCACGTCGCTATCGCTGATGGAGTATTCTAGACGGAACGTGTCGCCCACGTTCAAGTCGTTGATGCTATTGCAGGCACGCGGAAGCGGATTGGTCATCGGGAGGAATCCTTATTCAAACTTTGCGACAAATACTCCAATAATGGTGGGATATCAGCAAAGACGCTCTTGAGCGCCATTCATGCTGTCGCAGTCGGGGCCTCTGGTCAGCGGGTACGCCTTCGTCCTGATCTCCCGACAGCTGGAACAGCTCACGTGGCCAAAGACGCGATGCTCGGTTGGAAGTGAGAATCGGGGGCAGTTTCGTGGCACCTCATCAAGGTCCGCTAAGTGCCGATAGTGTTGAAAAAGTCGGCGACGCCCCGGGCACCGGATGCAACCCGGGGAATGGCGGCGGACAAACCGCTGCGCCGCGTGGGGCGGCGAAGGCTGCATCCATATCGACCAAAGAAAAGGGCCCGACCCGCCCCGCTCCCTTTATCTCATCTCTTCGGGCGCCAAGCCCCGCGAGGTGCTCCCGCCCATGCGCACCTGTGCCGCCCACACCACCTTGGTGCCCAGCCGGGCCCCGTGCTATGGCCTGCAACCACACAAGCCAGCCCACACACGGACGTCCGCGATGAAAAAATCCCGCACTGAAACCGACACCTTCGGCCCGATCGAAGTGCCGGCCGACAAGTACTGGGGCGCACAGGCCCAGCGCTCGATCGCCAACTTCAAGATTGGCTGGGAGAAGCAGCCGCTGCCCATCGTGCGCGCGCTCGGTATCGTCAAGCGCGCTTGCGCCGAGACGAACATGTCGCTTGGCAAACTCGACAAGAAAATTGGCGACGCGATTGTGGCCGCAGCCCAAGAGGTGACCGAAGGCAAACACAACGATCATTTTCCGTTGGTCGTTTGGCAGACGGGCTCAGGCACACAGTCAAACATGAACGCCAACGAGGTGATCGCGAACCGGGCGATCGAATTGCTGGGCGGCCAGATCGGCTCCAAGGAACCGGTGCATCCCAACGATCACGTCAATATGAGCCAGTCGTCGAACGACACTTACCCCACAGCCATGCACGTCGCGTGCGCCGAAGAGGTGCAAAACCGTTTGCTGCCCGCCCTGCGCCACCTCCATGCGGCATTGAACGCCAAGGCAGAAGCCTGGCCCCATATCATCAAAATCGGCCGCACGCACACACAAGATGCAACGCCGTTGACGCTGGCCCAGGAATTCTCCGGCTACGCCCATCAGATAGAAAAGGGCATCAGGCGCATTGAATCGACGCTGCCCGACCTCATGGAACTGGCGCAAGGCGGCACCGCCGTGGGAACCGGTCTCAATGCGCCGGAAGGTTTTGCCGAGCAGGTTGCGGAGCAAATCGCCGCGATCACCGGCATGCCGTTTACGACGGCACCCAACAAGTTCGAAGCACTCGCCGCGAGCGACGCGATGGTGATGACACACGGCGCGATTAATGCCGTTGCCACATCGCTGTTTAAGATCGCAAACGATATCCGCTTACTTGGCTCAGGACCCCGCTCCGGCCTTGGCGAACTCTCTCTGCCGGAAAACGAGCCGGGCTCATCGATCATGCCGGGCAAAGTCAACCCGACCCAGTGCGAGGCGGTGACGATGGTGTGCGTGCACATCTTTGGCAACCACACAGCCGTGACAGTCGCGGGCAGCCAAGGCCATTTCGAACTCAATGTGTTTAGACCGGTTATGGCCTACAATTTCCTACAATCTGTGCGGCTGTTGTCGGATGTCTCGCGTTCCTTTACGGACAACTGCGTCAGTGGCATCGAACCACGCGAAGACATGATCAAGGCCGGGCTCGAGCGCTCGCTCATGTTGGTGACGGCGCTGGCGCCCAAGATCGGCTACGATAACGCAGCCAAGATCGCTAAGACGGCCCACAAGAAGGGCACCACGTTGCGCGAGGAGGCCGTCGCCGGCGGCTACGTGAGCGAGGCCGAATTCGACGAGATCGTCGACGCGAAAAAGATGCTCGGGCCCAAGTAGCATGCGATGATGAGATTTCGCGATGGCACGCCCGGTGAAACGCTCATTCACGATCAAGGGACACCGAACGTCGATTTCGGTTGAGGAACCGTTTTTGGAAGCGTTGCGCCAGGCTGCTGCCGCCGAGCGCATGACGCTTGCCGCTCTCGTGGCAACAATCGACGCGGAGCGCGGCGAGGCGGGCCTTTCGAGTGCGGTGCGGGTTTGGGTGCTGGACTATTTTCGCAAGCAGGCGGCCGGATCACCCAATGGCGCGCGACAGCCCGGCGGCTTGCCCCAGTAAGCAACACGCTAACAAATTAGTTGAGGCCCTGAAGCGCACGCCTGATTTGGTCTCCCGGCGGCAAGGCCCGGCGTACTGCACGTCTGCGCCGATAGGTCGGCGCTGAAGGCTCAACTGTTTCGCCCGCCGCATCGGGTGGCGCTTCGCCTGTGGCAGGGGAGGCGGTCTGTACGCCCTCGCCATCGATCGGTGGAATGTTCAATAATTGGGGATCGACCGCCCCTGTCCCCGGCGTTGCATTGTCATAACCTGGGGTAACGAGTGACGGCTCCGGCGGAACGACTGTCCATGTTGGCGGAATGGCCGGCTCGGGCTCGGGCACAGCTTCGGCGGCAGCTTCTGCGGCGGCTGTGGCAGCGCGTTCGGCTTCAACGGCCCTTCGCCGCTCCTCCCCCTCTCGTGCTCTCTGTGCATCGCTCGCGTGCAGCCGCTCGAGTTGCTCTGCGTCGAGTTCCATCCTGCGGATCGCCAACTCACGCTCCAGCTGCCCAGACGTGATGCGTGGCTTGAGGGACCATGCATCCTTGAGTGGCCCCACATAAACAATGTTAATGCCGGGAAGTGCGCCCTTTCGAGGCAAATCGGGCCGCGCAACGTCGGGCGCTCTCGGCTCCACCTGCCACGAGCTGTCCACTACGAGCGAGGCGAGATCGACCGTTGTTATGACCGTGGTAAGCCCAGCTTCGGTTTGCAGCGTGACCGGCGCGAACTTGGCAGCCCCATCGGCAATATCTATGGCAATCGTGCGCGGCCCAACCTTGACGTTGCTGGCGGCAAGCTTCGCCTGAAATGCCTTGTTAAGCTCCTCTCCGCTTCCGCCAGCATTTCCGCTCAGCACAGCCTCTGCTGTGGCAATCACGGCTAACGGTGTGGGCGCGCGCATACGCACGTCCGGCAGCGTAATGTCGCCGTTACCGGTCGCCACCGTCATCAGCGCACGCGGGCTTGAGGCACGTCCTGAAAATGTCAGCGACAGAGACGTCGTGGCATTTTTGGCATTCTTGCCCGCACCCGAAGTGCCTCCCACAAGATGCCCACCCGTCAGCTTGATGTCGCCGACAACACTGGCGCCGCCAGCCGCCCGTTCCACTGCGAGCGTAGCAAATACTTTTCCACCCAAGGCGCTACCCTCAAGCTTGGTGACGTCAACCTTCCCGGGAGAAACCGTCACTTCAAGCCGAGCCTTCTCAATCGCCATGCCTTGTTCGAGACTCAGCGTACCAAAGTTAATAGCAAGCTTTCCCTCGATTCCGGTGAAGGCCGAGAAGTCGAAGGGCAGATCAGGCCAAATGCTTCTACCGCCCGTCGCCGGCTCGCCGTCCACTTGCTCGATCGGCACCGTTTCGACCACGGTCGCTGCGCCGCGATCAACAACCGCGGTGAGAAGACCAGGAATCGAAGCCCGATCCACGTCCAGCTCGGAGGTTACGATCGTTGGGCCGTCGTCGGGATAAGCCAGCGCGATGGTGCCGCTCACCTTGCTGCCGCCGATTGTCAGCTCGTGCGACTTGAACTCAACGGCATGTTCGCTGGAAACGACCGCAAGTTTTCCAACAATCGTCGTGCTCCGCAGACCGCGACCGTCACCCAGACCGGCGAGCGCCAGGACGCTGCTCAGATCACGCGATGACAAGTGCACCTCGCCGTCGAGCTTGGTTGAGCTCTCCGCCGGAAGCGCGATTTTTCCCTCGTAGGCGAGTGCGAGACCGGGGGCTCTGACCGTCGCCATGGCACGCAGACCGTCAATCGGTATGCCGACGGCCTTGAAAAAGATCTCACCAGCGCGTGCTTGTGCAAGTGAATTTATCTCGCGTCCGCTCAAACTGGCGAGCAGCCGGGCAACGTGTGGACTGTCGATAGATCCCGAGAAATCGACACCTTGATTGCGCCAGTCGCGCAAACCGCCGTCGAGGCGTGCGGTTGCGACGACCCGCCCACCCTGCGCAGTACCATCGAGGAAAATGTCGGCAGTACCGTCATTGCGATCCCCCAGATTGATCGTGCCGGCAATTCGTAGCGGAGCCAGATCGGCGAGACGCATGGCCACGTTGTTGTGGTCTTCGGACAGGTCCAGCAGACGGATGAAAGCCGAGGCAGCTGACGGCGCAGGTGCCGCAACGACCCATCTCAGCACGCCGTGCGGCTTGCCCGCTACATCTGCAACATCGCCTTCCAGCTCGAATGCCAAGCCGTCGTCGGCCACGAACTTCACGGCGGACATTAACAGGCGACCTTGATCGATCGTGACGTCTATGTCGACGTCGCCCAAAGGCTGACCGCCCGTCAGGAGCTTGCCTGCCTTTACGCGCAGCGTCATGTCGAATTCGGAGCTGGTAGGCCCGCGCGGCCCGCCGGCATCTTCCGTCTCACCTTTCGCCGCATCGTCGGCTGCAGACGCGAAAAGCATGCTCTTCAGATAGCCCACGGCTCCCGGCCAAAGCTGGGTTGCATCAATTTCGTGTCCTTCAAGTACGACGGCAAGGCGCGTGCGCTCGCCGGTGCTGTAGCGCACCTCGCCACTGAGCGGCGTCCCACCGATCTCGGCGCCGACATCTGTCAATTCGATGGACGATTTGCCCAAACGGAGCCGGCCTTGCACCGAGAATGGTCCCTCGTTGCGCACTGCTTCGGCGACCGCTGGATCGTTGCTCGCCCAGTTGAGAAAGCGCGCCAGGCTGGTACCACGTAAGGCGAGCTCACCTTGGAATCCGCGGGCCTTTTCCACGTCGGCCACGGTGCCGTCGAGGGCGAGCCTGGCGCCGCCCGGCAGGTTGGCGCGCAAATCCTTCACGAGCAGCATGCCCTTCGAGCGAGCCACCTCGAGTCTAATCCCAC
>Ga0255057_10001014_pt1 | contig 16251 bp, 16 predicted proteins | sample Cases_109_6_MG_FD_189022 | JGI IMG/M metagenome (GOLD analysis project Ga0255057, IMG submission 189022) | Seawater microbial communities from Amundsen Gulf, Northwest Territories, Canada - Cases_109_6 | ecosystem: Environmental > Aquatic > Marine > Gulf | place: Canada: Northwest Territories... | reverse complement strand
CAGGATTCCGTCGCCCGGGAAATGGGTCATGATTCCATCCCATCTCGCGCCTCTACGGATTGCCGGCCTCTTCGGCCATAGACCTCCGACTACAACGGGTATCCGCGGCTGTTGCACAGGTGTTGGGAGCAACGCGACGTTGGTGACCGAATAGTGGTCGCCGTCAAACGTAACGGGCTTTCCGGTCCACAGTTCGCTGATGAGCTGCAACGCCTCGTCGGTTTGTGCGGCGATCTCCTTCATATCCCAGATCCGGCCGAATTGCTCATAGTCGGGTCGGCGTCCGAGTCCGACCCCGAGGATGACTCGTCCGTTGCAGAGTCGATCCAGCGTTGCCAAGTCCCTCGCCATCTGCCAGGGGTGTCGGCGTGCCACAGGTGTAATCCATGTTCCGAGTCGTATTCGACTCGTATTGGTGGCGATCCCAGCGAGGATGACCCAGGGATCGGCCATTGGCCAGACCTCAGAATCAGAAGCCGCCGCTCCGACTTCAGACGGAGGCGGGAATATCAGGTGGTCAGCTAGAAAGACCCCATCCCATCCGGATTCCTCCGCAACCACAGCCGCTTCGACGAGTCGGCTGACATCCGACGCGGCCTCCCAATTGGGAAGAACCAGTCCATACTTCAACTTGACCCCCATCACGGCGACCCAGGCAACCTACACGCCGATGGGATCACCTTCGGCGGAACCTCTGATGACATTTACGCACCGTGGGGCAGGGTGGGGCGCTGTAATCAGATCACGGCCCTCAGCACCCGTGACCTCTCCGGGGGATGTACCTAGTCAACGCTGGCGGACACGACCGTCCCCATACAGTCGCCGAATCCGATCCTCGGCAGTCCTTTACGTTCGCACCAGCCACGCAAAGTCACGGTGTCGCCGTCCTCGAGATAGGTCCGCTGCGATCCGTCACTCAGGTCAATCGGGTCGCGTCCACCCCACGTCAGTTCGATGAGGCTCCCGTAGGTTCTGGGCTCCGATCCCGAGACGGTTCCCGAGGCGTACAGGTCGCCCGGACGTATCCGGGTTCCATTGATGGTGGCATGCGCCAACTGCTGAGCCATCGTCCAGTACATGCGATCGAACGAGGTGCGCGAGATCACATCAGGAATAACCATCGATGGTGAAGCGAGCCCGACTTCGAGTTGCAGCTCGACCCCCCAATCACCCTCGGTTCGCAAATAGGGCAGCGGTTCAGGAATCTGGGTGGGCCCGGGAACCATGTACGGGTCCAATGCCTCCAGCGGCACCACCCACGGCGACACAGTGGTCGCAAACGATTTACCGAGGAACGGTCCCAGCGGGACGTACTCCCAGCGTTGAATGTCGCGGGCACTCCAATCATTGACCAGCACCATGCCGAAGATGTGGTCGCCGGCGTCATCGACCCCTATCGGGTCCCCGAGCGCATTGCCGGGTCCGGTGACAAAGCCCACCTCCAATTCGAAATCGAGCGCATTGGTCGGACCCTCCACCGGCGGTCCGTCGGACGGCTTGGTCTGGCCGTGCGGTCGCCGGATGCCGGTCCCGCTGGCGACGACGGTGCTGGCCCGACCGTGATAACCCACCGGTAGATAGCGCCAGTTGGGCAGCAGTGGCTCGGAGTCGGGACGGAACATCCGGCCGAGGTTGGTGGCGTGTTCGATCGACGAGTAGAAGTCGACGTAGTCACCGGGTGTGAACGGAAGGTGCAGCTCTACCTCCGACCGGCGGTGCAGTGCATCGAAACCAGCGTCCTGGACCTCTGTGGACCCCTCCGTCAACAGCTCGGTGATCCGTCCCCGCGTCTCGTGCCACGCCGAACGGCCCAGTGCCAGGAATCCGTTGAGATCGATGTTCTGGAGTACTTCGCCGTACGGGAGCAGCCCCCGATTGGCCACCTCATACAAGTCGAAGACATGATCGCCGATCGCCACACCGATGCGGTGGCCCTTGCCCGAATCGAAGACACCGTACGGAAGATTGTCGAGCGGAAAATCACTCCCGGTGGGGACGTCGACCCAGGAGGCCGTCATAACGGTAGGACCCCGAGAGCCGTCAGATCTTCGACCGGCTCCGCAAATGAGCAGGAGCCGTAGCCGATCAAGACGTTGGAGCGCATCTCGGCAAGCGCGGTCGAACCGACAGTCTGGTCGCGCCAAGTGACGCCGCTGCGGTCGATCGAGAACGCCGCCGGATCCTCATCGGCGAGAATCGCGCCCAGCGTCGCGACATCGCGTCCCTGCGAGGCCAGCGCGGCCGCGGTGAGCACATTCACAAATCCGTGATGAATGAATCCGGTCTTGGCATCGGTGTGATGGAAGGGATGATGGAGTCCGGCCGTCGCCTTTATCGGCAGGCTCCTTCCGACCGCCGCCGCGATGAACCGGGCAACCTCACCCGCATCCGGAAAGAGAGATGCCTCCAAGCCACCGCAGCGGACCTTCACACCGAGTGCACGGCTGGTGTCCTCCCGCAGCGCGGCGAGCGTGTCGAAGGCTTCGCCCGGATCCGACTGCCACGGAATCTCGAAGAGGATGAATGCGTCAAAGGCACGAAGAACGTCCGCGGCGTCTGCAGCCAGTTTCCGCGAATCGCGCGCTACTTCGTTGGGCACTCGGATTTCGACCAGATCGACCGTCGCTGCGGTGGCGACCGTGGCGGTAAACGTCTGGACGGCTCCGGCGTCAGAGGCAGCAGACTCGGTCCATCCGGGACCAGCAGTGACCGCCAGCCGCCAGGGGCCCTCGTCCGCAGTCATTGTCGGGGCCAGAACCGTCACCAAATCCTCGAGTCGGTCTGTCGGGCAGATGAAACGATCGACCATCCAGGATTCGGATGATGCCCGGGCCGCGCGATAGCCGTCCACAGCCGCCGCCATGTCCAGCGAGGCCGGAGGGAACAGCCCCGCATAGTCGATGAGTCCGCTCAGGGCGGTTCGCCGGGCGTCGGGGCGTGAGATCTCAAGAGCGGTCACCGGCCGGAGAGTAGAAGGGAATAAGGTCAGAAGGTCAGATGGAAAGAACACAGACATCGCTTCCAGATCTGCATTCTTGCCCAATGCCTAATACCTTCTGACACGCGACAATGAAACCAACGACGCGACGAGGGGCCATGCAATGACCGATCAGGATGTCCTTCACAGAGCGAAGCAGATGGCGGAGAAGGACGACTTCCCGCTCATCGGCTTCTCCCACCTCGAATGGTGGGTCGGCAATGCCTTCCAGACCGCCCAGTTCTTCCGATCCCAGCTCGGGTTCGGCATCGTCGGATACCGGGGCCCCGAAACCGGCACCCGGGATACCGCCTCGTACATGCTCCAGCAGGGCGACATCCGATTCATCGTCACCGGCGCCATGGGGCCTGACCACCCCGTCGTCGATCATGTGCGCCAACACGGCCCGGGGGTCAAAGACGTTGCCATAGCCGTGCCGGACGCCAACAAAGCGTTCGAGGTAGCCGTCGAACGCGGCGCCAAAGCAGCCGTCGACCCGTACGTCGTGGAAGACGACCACGGTCGGGCGGTCATTTCGGCAGTGCAGGCATACGGCGACACGATTCACTCCTTCGTCCAACTCGAAGGCGACATGCCCGGGTTCGAGAGGAGAGAGGACTCAGTCGCGATACCGATCGGGCTCGAATTCATCGACCATGTCGTCGCCAACGTCGAGCTCGGAAGGATGAACTATTGGGTGGAGTGGTACGAGCGGGTATTCGGCTTCACCATGCTCAAGCACTTCGACGACGATGCCATCTCCACCAAGTACACCGCTCTCATGTCGAAGGTGATGTGGGACGGCGCCGGGATCTTCAAGCTCCCCATAAACGAGCCGGCCGAAGGTCTCAAGAAGTCTCAGATCGACGAGTACCTGCAGTTCTACGGCGGGCCCGGAGTACAGCACATCGCGATGCACACCCAGGACTTGTTGGAGACGGTGGGCCACACCCAGGCCCGCGGTCTGCGAACGCTGACGGTCCCCGACTCCTATTACAAGGACGTCTGGCAGCGGATGCCCGACATCGATGTCGACCGCGGTCGAGTCGAAGAGCTCCAGTTGCTGCTCGATCAGAACGAGGGCGGTTACCTCCTACAGATCTTCAGCCAGATGCTGCAAGACCGACCCACCGTGTTCCTCGAGTTCATCGAGCGGCGCGGTGCCACCGGGTTCGGCAAGGGAAACTTCAAAGCGCTATTCGAGGCGATCGAGCGGGAGCAGGACAAGCGAGGCAATCTCTGATCCAGGTCGTTGAAGTTGGACCCCGCGACGGCCTGCAGAGCGAAGAGCAGGTACTGTCGATCGAAACCCGGATCGAGCTGATCCGACGACTAGAAGAAGCCGGAGCTACGCGAATCGAAACCGTTTCGTTCGCCCATCCAGAAAAGGTCCCACAGATGGCTGGTGCCGAGGAAATCTGCGCCGGCCTGTCTACCCGAGCATTCTCTGCGATCGGACTCGTACTCAACGAACGCGGGCTCGAACGCGCCCTGCAATCTGATCTCGACGAGATCAACTGTGTCGCCTACGCCAGCGATGGCTATTCCGTGAAAAACACAGGGGCTTCGGCATCCGACCGCAACGTCGAAGCCGGTCGGCTTGTGCAGCGAGCCAACGCAGCCGGCAAGAGGACCTCGGTGACGATCTCCGTCGCATTTGGCGATCCCATCGAAGGCGAAGTGCCGCCGGATCGGGTAGCCGGAATCGCGGCGTCATTGGCGGAGGCGGGCACTCATGAGATAGGCCTCGGAGACACCATTGGCGTCGCCGATCCCCAGTCAGTGCGGCAGGTGGTCGAAGCCGTGAGCGAGGCCGCGCCGGATACCCCGATCCGATGCCACTTCCACAACACCCGCAACGCCGGGTACGCCAATGCCATGGCTGCTCTCGACGCCGGAGCGAGCACCCTCGACACCGCCGTGGGCGGCTTTGGCGGCAGCCCCTTCTCCCCCGGCGCCGGTGGCAATATCGCTTCGGAAGATGTCGTGGCGTTGCTGGGCCGGATGGGCATCTACACCGGACTCGATCCGGTGATGCTCGCCGCCACCGGCGTCTGGCTGGCCCGAACCCTCGGCCACGACCAACCCCCGGCAATGCTGGGTCGGGTCCCGGAATGGCCACCTTCATAAGCGCGACCGACGACATCGGGTGATCGCTCGGCGGCGGGCCATCGCGATACCCCCCACCAATCGGCCTGCGTATCTAGCTCCGATACTTCGGGTCCTACTCGGCCCCGAAGTGAATCTTTGGCTGAACGTCGAACAACTGCACCTCGTGGGCCGCACTTGTCAAAGGCCGGACCGGACGAGGTCAGGGTGCCCTACTCGTCTGCTTCGAATCTGAAGGTGAAGCTGGCCTGGGCCGTCGACCCGCCGAGTTCCACCAATCCGAATGGATCCTCGTCCGTCGCCGCGCCGTCTTCGTCGAAGTCGATGATCGTCCTGACCCAAAGCACGATCTCATCCTCTGCTTCGCCTTCGAGCGCCTCGGCCAGCTCTATCGAAATCTCATCATGACTTCCGGCGCCCCGACTCCCGGTCAGGTGGATTCGAGTGCCGGGTTGGCCGTTGTTGTCCGTCAGGAGTTCGACAAACCCGGGGCCGGGAAGCACGACTTGCAGAATGGAAATGACCGTGCCGTCGCCCTCCTGATCCTCGACTGTGATCGACGTCGGCTCGAGCGGAATGACCGTAATGATCGCCGAAGCAGCAGCAAGAGTTCCGTCGACTCGCACCGCTATATCGTCCGCAACGGGATCGAAGAGACCGTCCTCGTCGCGATCCACCCATGCGACCAGAAACACCAGACCACTGACCCGCAGCGGGGGGTCCGGAGTGAATTCGATATCGGCCACGGTCCCCGCCGGTAGCAATTCGGTGATGGCCAGCACTTCACCGGGCTCACCCTGCACATTGCTCATGAGGGCAACGAATCCCGGCGCCGGCAAGACCGCGGCGGCCGCCAGCAGCGAGGTGCCGTCGGTACGTTGTTCTTCGAGAGTCGCCTCGCCGGGTTGCAGCGGTGGCAGCAGCTCGATCAGGCTCTCCGCGGTGGCGGCGTCACCATTAGCGAAGGTGGCGATTTCGTCGATCAGCGAGTCGGGTGCCTCGTAGGTAAAGACACCGTCTCGGTCGAGGTCGACATGAATCGTGGAGTGCACGATCGTGTCCTCAGTGAGCGGTAGGAAGAACGGGATCGGAACCCTGGCGATGACGCCCTTTCGTAGAATCCCGCTGATCCCGATGACCTCCCCCGGCCCGCCCCCCTGATCACTGCGGGCGACGACCCACCCATCGTCGGGCATCGTGACCGAGGCGATGGTGAGCGAGGTTCCCTCCACCCGCTGGTCCTCGACAACGATGTCGGCCGGTCCGGTGGACGGTGGTATGTCCGCCGGATCGACCACGGTGGTGGTGGTGGTGCCGGACGACTCATAGGTGCAGGAAGCGCCTACGAGGGCCAACGCGAGTATGGCGAGGGTCAAACGACGAATCATCGCCGCAGAGATTAGGAGAGAGAGCGGCTCATTCGACTCCCCGCTGAACCCGAACGGCATTCAGACCAGCAATGATCGCTCTCAACGCCGAAGGTGGGAGTTCTCTGAACTCCGAGGCTCCCGGAATGCTGGACGGACTGAACACGGCAAGGAGCATCGCAACAGCAGGGTCGGTCAGGGGGTCATGTGACCGCAGCGTCGCAGTGAGCGTGTAATCGCCGTCGGACGGTGCCACCCAGCCGTCCGTCAGGGGACCGAGGTAATGGAGGTCGACGTCGAGGGCACCGACCGGTTCGACCTCTGTGCCGGACTCCTGGACAAGTCGGACATCGACGATGCCGCCGCCTTCCCCCTCGGCAAACGACGGCATCAAAGCAATGACCAGCTGCTCCCCCTGCTGGAGATGAACCCGGTAGTTCCGCGGCCGTTCTGCCTCGAGCGCCGCCCAGACTTCGAGACCCCGCAATGGCAGCGTCGGACCACCCACAACCTCAACATCATCCCACTGCTCCAACTCGAGAACCATTGTTCCCGGCGCGGCGTTCGCAGCCTCGAGGTCGAGCACCCGGGCTGGAGGAACAACGACTTCCTCCAGCCGACGAACGTGCCCGGCACCCGGTCCGGGGTAGATGATTACCTCGACACCGAAAGAATCCGCAACGTTCCTACTCGATGACCAGGCCACCGCGACGTAGTAGCGACCTTCCGAAAGCGGAGGATCCAGGCTCGAAGTCCCCCACAGCCCGTAGAAGCCCCCGTTCAGCCCCGCGTCGCGGAACCGCTCCATGGTGGGTACGAACCAGTCACCGGCATCCCAACCGTGGAACATCGACCGTGGCCCCGTGACCGCCACCGCCTTTGGCCGTTCGTTGGGAAGGGTGAACTCGGCAGCCGCCTCGAGATAGAGCCGCTGGGGAGACCCCACAACGACACCCAATACCTCATGGGGTTGGCCCACCGGCACCCCATCCTCGTCGAAGATCTGGACCTCTAGGTACTCGTCGGGACCGGCATCCGGCTGCCAATCGATATCCGTCTTGGCGAATAACTGCCCATTCGGAACCAGTTCCAAATCGAAGTCGACTGCAAACCACTGCGTCTCTCCCGCACTGATTGTCCCCCCAGTCACTGCCACCATCCACCCGTTAATGTCACTCTGCCACGGCAGCAGGGGAGCCAGGTCGCGGGTGAGCGCGCCTTCTATCCGCGGAGAGATCCGTCCCGGTCCTTCGAGTGCTTCGGTGACGAGTCCGGAGAGCTGCTCGAAGAACTGATCGATCGAATCGACACTGGTAAAGGTCCCGTTGCCGGCGTCGGCGATGCACTGCAACTGATTCACTGCAGCCTGATCGTTCAAGAAGAACCCGACGGTGTGGATCTGAGTGGTGAAGCCCTCCAGCGCCAACTGCTCGGCTACCTCACACGGATCAGGCGGAGCACAAGTGTCAACACCATCCGATACCAGGATGATCGTCCCCGAACCGGCGGCGGCCAGATCCTCGGCCGCCTGCTGCAACGACAACCCGATCGGCGTGAAACCACTGGCCTCGAATGATTCGATCGCGGCATTCAGCGCCGCGCGATCGATCGGACCCACCGGGACCACCAGTTCGGTGTCGACACACCCCGCCACCGGATCTTCATTCGATGTCCGATGCCCGTATACCCGCAAACCAACATTGGCGTCGGACGGCAATCGATGCACGATCTCGCGCAGCGCATCCTTGGCGCCGTCGATCAATGGCATCCCGGCACCGTCGAGACGATTCATCGAACCCGAAGCGTCCATGATCAACAGCACCGACCCGCTTGCGGTCTGTGCCGGCGCCCACGCCGACGGCCCAACCGTCATGACAACAACCAGGAACGCAACCAAGACGCGGCGCATCAAATCCCTCCCACCCGAGTAGCTCCCAAAGGATTACGCCCCCACGAAGCCGAAGACAGGGCCAAACGGCCCTAGAAATGAGACGGCAGGAAGATTCTCTCGATACCTACCTTCTACCTACCGGTGACTTCCTCGACCCACGCTCCAAACAAACGGGCCGCCATCTCGCGCTGTGCGGCTTCACCGGCAGTCACCTCCGCCACGAGTTGCTCCGGCTCGACCCCGGCAGCCTCCATCAGTGGTTGTTCATCTTCTATCTCCACCCATTTGGATACGACGGCAGCGTCGGCTTCGGGATGGGCCTGGATGGCGACGGCAGAGCCCAGCCGGAATACGTGATTGAATCGATCGGAGGTGGCCAGCAGTGTTGCTCCAGGTGGTGGTTCAAACGTGTCCTGGTGGAATACGACCACCGGTTCGTCGAAGTGCCGCAGCATCGGATCCGCCGCACCCTCTTCAGTGAGTCGCGGCACGATGTGCCCGATCTCCGGAGCCGACTCAGATAGGAAGGCCCTTCCTCCAAGGGCCTCAGCGAACAGTTGGGAACCGAGGCATATACCGACCATGGGCATTTCGGCTTGGTGGGCGGCGACGATCGCTCGCTTCTCGTCGGCCAGCCACGGATAGTCCTTCTCGTCGTACGCCCCCATGACGCCTCCGAGCACGACCAGGGCCGAGAACCCGGTGAGCGGAGGGATCGGATCGCCTTCGTGCAGCATCACCTCGACCCAAGAAACCCCAGCGACTTCGAGGGCTTCACCGAGCAATCCGAGCGGGATGTCATCGCCGTGGCGAAGTACTAGTACGGGTTTCATTCAGCGAATCCTACGATGGGCGTTGGTCGTGCGAGATGATCGAAGTCTTCGGTTTTCTCCACGAAGCGGCCAGAATGCCACCGCATCACCACAGGAGCCACGAGGTCGCCTCGCAACGCGGGGGCCTCCGAATCGAAGGGGAAAGCACCATGCGTAGAGGAGTCATTGGATTGCTGGCAGTCCTGGCCCTCGCTTTAGCTGCTTGCAGCGAGTCGACGGGCTCGGACAACACCGCCGCAGTAACAACCGGCGACACGACGGCTGTGACAGGGGCCCCCAGCGAAGGCGGCGATTCAGCCAACGGTGAGGTGCTATTCAACGGTGGTTGCATCGCCTGTCACGGGCCGGCCGGTGAAGGCATCGAAGGGCTCGGCAAGCCATTCGTGGGCTCTGATTTCATCAACTCCAATTCCGACGCCGAGATGGTGGCGTTCCTACTCGTGGGACGTCCGTCGGATGATCCACTGAACACGACGGGCATCGCGATGCTGCCCAAGGGCGGCAATCCGTCGCTGACCGACGACGACCTGCTGGACCTGGTCGCCTATATGCGCACGCTCAACGCGTAGCCACGATCTGGCTTCAGCGCGCAGTAGGTGCCGACGCCGGTGCCGCAGGGTCAAAGTGCCCTAGGTAATCGCCGGCAACACCACCACACTGACGTTGCATGCACCTGCCCTCTTCGGAGAAACTATGAAAACTCGCTTCGTCTTGTTCATCGCCATGGCGCTCGTCGTCGCCGCCTGTGGGGGTTCTGACGGAGATACCGTCGCCACCGCCGCTACCGATGTGGTTGTCGCCACCACCAGCGGCGACGTGGCACACGGCATCGAGATCTATGCCGGCACCTGCGTTGCCTGTCACGGTCCGGAAGGCGTCGGCGTTGAGGGACTCGGCAAACCGTGGGTCGGCTCTACGTTCATCAACGAACGCACCGACGCCGAGATGCTCACGTTCCTGATCGAGGGACGTGCGTCAGATCATCCCGACAACACAACCGGGATCTCAATGATGCCGCGTGGCGGGAATCCGAACCTTACAGACGATGATCTGCTCGACCTGATCGCGTACATGCGGACCCTCAATCCCTAAGCGGCCGATAACTCTGACCTGATCTGATCAGCAGCACAAAGAAACCGCTGCTGCGCGTTTGGAATAGAACCCTGGCATCAACCGAGGCGTCCAGGTGCTGTGTAAGGCGACCTCCGAGGGCCACGCTTTAGGCGGACATTCTGCATCCCGGTCTACTCCTCGAGGACGGCTCGCTTGCTACGCCTCCCCCACCGCCGCACCCTGGCTTTTCGATGATCGGGCGCAGACCGGTCGCTGGTCCATGGGGCATATGGAGCGAGCGTCATCTCAGCGAGTGACAGCAGCGGCGTGTCGTAGTTGACCCGCCAACCTGCGAAGTCCAGCCATGCCTGGTCCCGATCTGGCTTGATCGGTAGGCCGACCTGCTCGAGATGATCAACGACCTCGTCGTACTCGGCCCGACTGATAGAAATCGGGTCAAGGGGAGACGGATCCGGGTCGTATTCGATACCGAAGAAGTCCGAGATTCGGCGCAACGCCAGGAATCCGGCCCGAATCTGGAGGGCGGCCTGGGGCTGCCATGGAACATCGATCGTCGACAACGTGAGTGCCGCTCCGTCCAACACCGTCCCCGCCGCCGGCACCCAATGGCGCTCCGGCTGAGGCGAGCGGTAGAAGGTGAGGACCGGATACGTCGTATGGCTTTCTTCGACCTCTGCGAACCAGACCTCCCACTCCTGCCAAACGTCGGTAAGCCGCTCGATCCACCCGATGCGGTGAAACCGCTCCAACATCTTGACGGCCGACGGCGGAGAACCGGCCCTGACTTCGAGCAGAGCCACCAGTGTTTCCCGGCGAGAGAACGCCGAGTACATGGCCGGGAGGTAGGTAATCAGCAGTGCGACCATTCCCAGCCCGAGCGCCGCTTCGACGAACGAGACCGCCTGCAGGCCGACGCCATCAATCGGAGCGAAGCCGAGCGTGAACAGCGAGGAACCGCTCTGATGAAACGCTTCCGCCCAACCTTGCTGTTGCACGGCCCAGAAGATCGCCATGAAGCCGCCCAGCAAGAACGTCAACCATGACGCCACCAGCGTGAAGAGCCCGATCGGGGCGTACATGGCCATCACCCTGTCGCTCCACTCGAACGAGCCCCGCAGCGAGGCAACCATCCGAAAAAGGCGCCGAATCGATCGAAAGATCACCTGGCTCATCATGCTGGCGGCTGCCCGCGGCAGGATCACGGTCTTTACCGCCGAGAACACCGCGCCTATGACGAGGGCTGATCCGACGATGGCGATAAGGATGCGGATGAGCATGAGGTGAAGTTAGTGAACCGGAATTGGGTACCAGGTGTTTGGAGAAGTCGCCAGTCACCAGTCTCCCGTCAGAAGCAGGGGCCGTTCCGTTTCCCGTTTTCCGTTTCCCGACTCCCGGCTTCGACTCCCGATTTAATCTCTGGACATGGAAGCGCCGGATACTGTCTTCTGTATGGAGTGCGATGGAGTCGCCCATCGTTCGTCCTACCCACCTCACGAAGGGTTCGAGTCCGGCGACGTCGTCGCATACGTCTGCGAGGACTGCAACCACCGACTGGACCTCGTGCTGGATGACGCCGACGATCGCGCGGAGTAGCCTCCCATCCAATCGAATTCTGGAGAGGCATGGCCCGATACGGACGAGCGCTGGCGGCGGCCCTGATAATCCTCGGAGTGGTCGCGGCCCCGGCACTCGCACAAGAGGACGACGAACCAGCCGTTATCGACGTCGGTCCATTCATCACCCGAGGTGAAGGGTTCGTCGACCTCAACGGCGACGGCATTCCCGATCTCGGCGAACTCGACGAGGGATTCGCAGGCATCTGGGACGACAATGTCGGAGCCAGAACCCCCGAAGAGTTCAGCGCCCTGGTAACCGATCGGATCCCGGCGTTCATCACCACCGGTGATGCCTCGATCCTCGTTGGAGCCTGCGGTGGCCTCGCCATCTCCTACGACGAGTTCGGTATGTCGGTGGATGCCATGATCGACAACGGCAACGACGATCCTCTGATCGACGTCTTCACCGGCGAGCAAGCGATGACCAGCGGCAACCCGTTCCGGGTCGATCCCGCCGGCGTCGTCGCCTACTGGGGATTTACTCGCGACCTACCCAACTTCTCGACTGCCGGCGAGATCGCAGGCGTCGACTACGGCGAAGCCCAGCCCTCCTACCACGATCACAGCTGGACGATGGCGGTCATGGGCGTCACGGCTGATCGAGGGGGAGATCCCAACCAACGCGATAAGAACCGCAACGCCGGACTCGTGTTCCTCGGCGAAATCTTCGGCGACCTCGATACCGGGCCGATCGACCTCACCGAACTGCGTGCCAACGTCAAGGCCAAGGGGGCGATCATCGACCTCTATGCCGAGGGCGACCCGAACGGCAGACGTCTGCCAGACGATTTCGATCTCGCGCTGATCGAGGCGGAAGCCGATGGCAAGGAGTTCTGCTTTGGTGAGGGTTGGGTCGAGTTCATCGGCAGCGGCCCGCCCCTGACGGCAACGGCGATAGCTTCCATCCTGGCGGCTGCCGGGTTCGCCGGGCTGATGTTCAACGTCCGACCCGCTCAGACGTGGAGGTCGCCCACGTCAATGCCTACCCTCGGGAGTTGACCGTGACAGAACAAGCCATCAAACGCCATCCGGTCCGGGGAGGCCTATTCGGCCTCATGCTTGGGATCTCGGCGGCCTACTTCCTGTACTTCCAGTTCGCCGTGTTCGGCTTCGATACGGTGGGCGCGGTCGCAACCCGGTTCGTGATCATCATCCTGGTCGGAGTGATCGTGGGTGTGATCTGGGCTTACGTAGCGCCGCCCAAGGCTGCAAAGGAGCCGGCTCCGGCGGCACCGCCCAGCGCCCCCGGAGAAAACGACGAGGCATAACCCGGTAGCTCCTTAGAGTGAGAGGGTCGCTGCGGCGGCCCTCTTCTCATGTTCCCATCCATCGAAATCGTGTTCCGCAAGTACCCGCAGCCGTGAGTAGCTACGAGTACTACGAGGTACACACCGGACGATCGGTCGCCCCGAAGGTGTGCGCGGTGTTCGGATTTCTGACGGGTGCTGTCACCGCCCTCATCGCCTGGCTCACGGAGGGTGAAGCTGCCGCGATCGCAGTCGGTGTAGTGGTGCTGGTCGTCGCGCTGTACGGCGCCATCGGAGCTCCCCGAGAGTTGACCGTTCTCATCGCGATCGTCCTCGTGTTGGGATTCGGTGCCGGCGTCTATTTCATCGGTAACCAGGCGGTGGCGATCTACCAAGCGATCAGCCGGACCGACGGACCCGTGGACCCAGCCGATCCCGTTCTCCTTGCGGAAGCCACTGCCAAGTTCGACGACGCCGCAGCGGAAGCCGGATTCCGTATCGAGCTCCACGAGACGGAGATCACGTCGTATCTGCAGGATGGACTTGCCGAGATCGAGAACAATCCGGTGCGTCGGATCGAAGTAGATGTCGTCGACGGGACCAACGGGGACTCCGGCACCATCACCCTCAACGGGGAGTTCAAGAGCGGCAGTCTCGAATTCCATGGAACGATCGGCATCACCCTGACGGCCGGTGCCGTCCAGGTCGATGTGCTCGACCTCGAACTCGGGTCCCTCGAACTCCCCGGAATCGGAAAGAGCGCCATCGAAGACCTTCTGCGAGAGGTCGCCGATCTGAATACGATCCTCACCGAGCTCCGGGCAGATGTGCAGTCGATCGAGATCGGTGACGACCGGATCCTTGTAACCGGCACCCAACCGGACGGCACGCTCCTCACCTCGCAGACGCTGCTCACCGGTATCGCCGAACAGGCAGCATCGGTGGGCACTGCAATCGAGCCACCCCCGGAGCCGCTGCCCCCCGGAATCGTCAACGGGGTCTCGGCCCCCGGCGACCGGTACTACGTCGCCCTGGGTGATTCGCTGGCGGCCAACGTCGGAGTGAGTGAGGCCTCGCTCGGCTACGTGTCGCGGGTACACCGTCAGTTACAGATCATCGCCGGTGGCGATTTTGGGCTCCGCAATTTCGGCATCTCCGGCGAAACGTCCGGCAGTCTCATACGATCCGGTCAACTCGACACCGCGATCGCTTTCATGTCGGTCGAACAAGTCGACTTCGTCACGATCGACGTCGGTGCCAACGATCTGCTCGGCCACCTCGGCTCTAACGACTGTGCCGCCGATCTGGATGCCAGCCCATGTCGGGCCCGGATCGATGCCGCCTTCGCCACCTACGAAACGAACATGGCTGCGATCTTTGACGTTCTGCGGGCAGCCGAGCCGGATGCCACGATCATCTTCGTCCGGGCATACAACCCGTTCAGTCTCGGCTTGGGCGGCGGAATCGAATTCGAGGTGCGCAGTGACGAGATCCTCGACGCCTTCAACGAGGTGGCCGCCCGTCTTGCCGTCGATCGAGGATTGGCGGTCGCCGACGGCTTCACCCCTCTACAGGGAACCACCGCAGCCACGACCCACATGCTCGACGCATCACCCGACATTCACCCGAAGGCAATCGGGTATTCGTTGATCGCGCAGGCGGTGGTGGAAGTCCTTAGTCGTTAATCCTTGGTGACGGAGAGCATGAGCCGGATGATGGCGTGCGGACGGAACATTCCTCTACGCTGGCGCCCGCCCGAGTCCGATGTGGAGGGAATGTTCATGAAGATCCGCAAGGCCCTTGCGATCGTGTTCGCCTTTGCCCTCATCGCAGTCGCCTGCGGCGATGACGATGGCGGCGGTAACGGTGGTTTCAGTTCGGAGATCCGTGACAGCTATCTCGATGGCTGTCAGGGCGAACAGAACGCCGCTTTTTGTGAGTGCACCTTCGATGAGATCGAGAAGAGATTCTCCGAAGCGGAATTCATCCGGTTCGCCATCGAGGCAACCGAAGAGCCGCCGGAGGAGTTCATCGAGATCGCCTTCGCCTGTTTGAGCGAGGCTGATCTGGGTGGGTAGTCATTAGTCGTTAGTCATAAGTAGGAGCCCTGGGTGAGAGCCCGGGGCTCTTCCCGTGTGGACTCAGGACTCAGGACTCAGGAATAAGGTTGCCTCGTGACTCGCAAGTTTCTCATCGACACCGACACCGCATCCGACGATGCCGTGGCGCTCGTCATGGCGTTGCGGGAACCGACGGTCACGGTGGAAGCTATCACGGTGGTAGCCGGCAACGTCCCGCTCGATCAGGCGGTGCAGAACGCGCTGTACACGGTCGAACTGTGCGGCTCGAATGTACCGGTACATGCCGGCCGAGACGCTCCGCTGATGCGGGATCTGCAGACGGCGGAGGACGTACACGGCGAAGACGGGATGGGAGACATCGGTCTCCCCCTGTCGGGACGGGACCCCGCCGGACCTGGTGCGGTAGACGTGATCATCGAGACGATCATGGGGTCTCCCGGAGAGATCACCCTGGTCACCCTGGGGCCGCTGTCCAATATCGCGATCGCGCTGCTGCGCGAGCCCGGTATCGCCGATGCCGTCGAGCATTGCTACGTGATGGGGGGCGCCGGCTCCGGCCCGGGCAACGTGACCCAGTTGGCCGAGTTCAATTACTGGGTTGATCCCGAAGCTGCCCGGCTGGTGATGCGATCCGGGATGCCGCTCACCCAGGTGGGGTGGGATATCTCTGTCGCTTCAGCCACCTTCGACGCCTCGGCGGCAGCTGAACTTCGGGCCTGTGGCCCGCTGGGCGAGTTCAGCGTCGACATCCAGGCGGTCCTCGACACGTTCGCCAGGGAAGTCTCCGGAGTCGCCGGCTTCGATCTGGCAGATCCGATGGCGATGGCCGTTGCCATCGATCCGTCGATCGCCACTTCCGAGCGTCGCCACGTCGCGGTGCTGATCGGCGACGACATCGGACGCGGCAAAGACGTAATCGACTGGCACGGCGTGACCGGCCTGGAACCCAACGTCAACGTGGTCACGCAGTTGCCGCGCAAGACGTTCGTCGAAATGCTGCACCGATTGGTGGCCGGGTAAGAGGACGCGTCATACGGCGAAGAGCCATGCGTACAG
>Ga0255057_10001013_pt1 | contig 16257 bp, 12 predicted proteins | sample Cases_109_6_MG_FD_189022 | JGI IMG/M metagenome (GOLD analysis project Ga0255057, IMG submission 189022) | Seawater microbial communities from Amundsen Gulf, Northwest Territories, Canada - Cases_109_6 | ecosystem: Environmental > Aquatic > Marine > Gulf | place: Canada: Northwest Territories... | reverse complement strand
GGTCGAGGTCGGTGCTGACCACGGCTCGGGCCGGAGCGGCCCTGGAGAGCCCAGCGGCGACCGTGCGATTGCCAAAGGTCCCCTGTCTCAGATTGTCGAGCCAGGTCAGCCCGCGTTCGTGGGCGATAAGCAGATCGATGTCGCCGTCGCGGTCGAGGTCGGAGGCGATGATCTCCGATACCCTGCCCAGCTTGACCTCGGGCAAGCTCTTGGCGCCGACCGGCTCCAGGGGCCCCGTCAGTGAGTTGCGGTAGAGCTCGCCATTGCCGCTCCGACCACCGGCCAGTGCCAGATCGAGATCCCCTTCGACGTCGAAGTCGAAAACCGCGCCGCCGGTGGCACCGGCGGCTGTCAGTCCGAACCGATCGGTTGCCTCTTCAAACGCTCCTTCTCCCGTCCCCCACCAGACCACCAGCTTCTCGGGACCGTAGCCGATGAGATCCCACCAGCCGTCGTTGTCGAGATCGGCTGCCAGGAGGTGCTCGACACCCGCCGCGGGAAGGCGAGCAGCAGGCTTTCCCCCTCGACTCGACAGCCGGGTCTCCAGGCCGGCCGTGCCGTCGTCCACGATCCAGGCGAGATCGCTCTGCTGATCGCCATCGAGATCGGCCACCGCCACCGCGTAGCCGGTGCCCGGCTGGGTGGTGAGAGCCTGGCCGCGAAAACGCACCTCTGCCGGACGGCCGAGTGCGGTCGCGGCAGGCTCGTCCCGAAAGAGCTCCAGCGGCATCCCCTGGATCCCCATGGTGAGCTCCCGCAGACCTTCGCGGTACATGGCCGTGATTTTGAGAACATTCTCCAACCGCAGCCCCGGAATCCGGGCCGCCGCCAGGTCGTTGGCCGCCAGTGCATCCAGGATCTGTGTTACCAGGGTCTCGGCCGCCGGTGGCGCCTGCCAAAGCAGCTCCCGGATCCTGAGGTAGGCCTCGGTGGCGACCCGGCGGTCGCCGTTGGCGATGGCCCGCTCGCCGCGTTCGAGGGCGACCAGGAGATTCTCCGGTCGCAGCCTGGCCAGCTGATCCAGAGTCTTATCGGCAACTTTGCCCCCGACCTCCGGCGGCACCATCGACGTCTGACGATAAAGGGCATAGTGGATGTCGGCTCTGTTCGGTGCCAGCGCCGCCGCTTGGCGATAGAGCTCGAACGCTCTGTCTGGACTGCCGCTCCACTGGAGAACGTCGGCCTTGATGGTGATCAACGCGGGGTCTTTGGGATCGATCTCGAGGGCTTTGTCGATCCACTTCATAGCCTCGTCGAACCGCTGCTGACGAAGGGTGGCGATGGCCAGGTTGGCGAAAGGGAGGGGATCGTCCTTGATCACCTCGACCAGCTGACCGAGGGTCTCTTCGGCCAGGGCTGGTTGCTCGTTTTCGAGCAGGGCGAGTGACAGGTTGCGCAGGCGGACGGCATCGTCCGACACGGCGGCGAACAGGAGAGGCACCGCGATGACGAGGGCGGCTCCGAGGGCAAGGGACAGGGGTCTCATGAGCGATCATTCTAGCTTGATTCTGTCACCGGATCTCTGTCTGCGTGGTACTCTGCCTCTCCCATGAAAACGCCGGCAAAACACCGCGCACTCGCCCCCGAGACCATCGGTCTGGCGGTGCTCACGGTGAGTGATTCGCGGACTCCGGAAGACGACGTCAGCGGTCGGAGGATCGAAGAGTTGGCAACGGACGCCGGCCATCGGGTGGTCGAGCGACGGCTGGTCGGCGACGAGGTTGCGGCCATCCGCCCGGCCGTCGCCGAGCTGGCCGCGTTGCCGGGAGTCGATATCGTGGTGGTCTCCGGTGGCACCGGTTTCTCTCCCCGAGATGTGACCCTGGAGGCGGTCGCACCACTGCTCGACCCGGTTGTCGAGGGGTTTGGTGAGCTCTTCCGCATGCTCTCCTACGAACAGGTGCAGGCGGCGGCGATGCTCAGCCGCGCCACCGCCGGCCTGATCGAGGACCGCGCGGTCTTTGTTCTGCCGGGATCACCCAAGGCGGTCGAGCTGGCGATGGAGAAGCTCATCCTGCCCGAGGCCGGGCATCTGCTGGGTCAGATGCGGAGCTGATCAGACCATGGCCGGTGAACGTCAGCGACTCCTTCTGATCGACGGCTTCTCCAATATTTTCAGAGCCTTCTACGCCATCCGCAACCTCTCCAACTCGAAGGGAGAGCCCACCAACGCGGTCTACGGATTTGTCCAGATGCTGCGCAAGCTTCTGCGTGAGGACAACCCCGAGCTGGTGGGTGTGGCGCTGGATATGGCCGGGGAGACGGTGCGGAGCGAGAAGTTCGCGGACTACAAGGCCAATCGGGCGCCGATGCCCGAGGACCTGCGGCCGCAGGTGCCTTGGATCCGCAAGGCGATCGAGGCCCACAACATTCCCATCCTCGAGGAGCCCAGGTACGAGGCGGACGATGTCCTGGGTACGCTGGCCAAGAAGGCGGCGGCAGCCGGCTACGACGTGGTGCTGGTCAGCTCTGATAAGGATCTGATGCAGCTGGTGGACGAGCATGTCTCGCTCTACCACACCGGTCGGGACAAGCTCTACAGCCCGGCGACCGTCGAAGAGGACTTTGGAGTGCCGCCGGAGCGGGTGGTGGACGTCTTGGCCCTCAAGGGTGACGCGGTGGACAACGTCCCCGGTGTACCAGGCATCGGTGACAAAGGAGCCGTCCAATTGATCAAGGAGTTCGGCTCGCTCGACCAGCTGCTCGACCGTGTCGACGAGGTCGGGCGCAAGAGCTACCGCGAGGGTCTCCAGGAGCATCGGGATCAAGCGGTGTTGTCGCACGAGTTGGTGACCATCCACACCGATCTACCGATCGCGTTCGAGCCGGAGGCACTGCGACACGACCCACCCGACCGTGAAGCGCTCGAGGAGCTCTACCGGGAGATGGAGTTCTTCTCGCTGCTGGAGGAGTTGAAGACGACGGGCGAGACCGAGCCGCTACCGGCGGCCGATGAGATGAGCTCGGCGGAGGAGTGGAAGAGCGCGACCGGGGCGCTCAACGAGCAGGCGGTGACTGCCGTCATCGGCGACAAGGAACCGGTGGGCCTCGCCGCCGGCGGTCCCGCGGGCCCGGTCTTCTGGGCCGACACCCGCCGGCCGGGGATGGCGGCGACTGTTGCCGAGTCGCTCGAGCGGTGGCTGAGCGATCCCGAGCTCGAGCTCGTCGGTCACGATCTGAAAGAGGTGCTCAGACTCTCCGCCCGGGGCGCCGCGGCCCGCGCCCGGTTATTCGACACCATGCTGGCCTCGTATCTGTTGCGCTCGGCGCTGCGCGCCCACACGCTGGAGGAGTTGGCCCTGGAGCGCCTGGGACACAAGGCGCTGAGCCCGACCGATGCGGGGTGGGGGAAGGGGGTGGAGCCGGCGCCGGGGCAGGAGTCGCTGCTGGCCTACGCCGGTGAGCGGGTGGAGCTCGCCCGGCGGCTCGAGGAGAGGCTGCGTCGGGAGCTGGAGGAGGGCGGGTTGGCCGATGTCTATTGGCAGCTGGAGGCGCCGCTGCTGCCGGTGCTGGTGGGGATGGAAGAGACCGGAGTTCTGTTGGACACTGAATTCCTGGCAGAGATTTCCCTGGAGATGGGCTCTGAGCTGGCCGAGCTGGAAAAAGAGATCTACGAGCTGGCCGGTGAGCGCTTCAACATCAACTCGCCCCGACAGCTGGGCGAGATCATGTTCGACAAGCTGGGCTACCCGGTGCTCAAGAAGACCCGCAAGACCAAGAGCTATTCCACCAGCGCCGAGACCCTGCAGGAGCTGGCGCTGCGTGGTTTTCCCTTGCCTGAGCAGATCCTGCGCTACCGCGAGCTGGCCAAGCTCAAGTCGACCTATGTCGATGCGCTGCCGGCGCTGGTGGACGACAACGGTCGGCTTCACACCCGGTTCAACCAGGCGGTGGCCGCCACCGGTCGGCTCTCCTCGGCCAATCCCAACCTGCAGAACATCCCGGTGCGCACCGAGACCGGGCAGCAGATCCGCAAAGCCTTTGTCGCGCCCGGGGGCCGACAGCTGCTGGTGGCCGATTACAACCAGATCGAGCTGCGAGTCCTGGCCCACATCGCCGAGGAACCGGCGCTGATCGAAGCCTTCGAAGCCGGTGAGGACATCCACCGCTCGACGGCCGCCAGCGTCTTTGGCGCGGCCGCCGAGCTGGTAACGGCCGAGCAGCGACGGGCGGCCAAAGCCATCAACTTCGGCATCATCTACGGCATCAGCCCCTTTGGCCTGGCGCGGAATCTGGGTATTCCCCAGCCCGACGCCAAGGTCTTTATCGACGCCTATCTGGAACGCTATGGGGAAGTGGGTCGCTACATGGAGGAGACCCTGGCGCTGGCGGAGGAGGAGGGCAAGGTCGAGACCCTATACGGCCGCGTCCGCTGGTTGCCCGACATCAAGAGCAAGAACTGGAACCTGAGGGAGAACTCCCGGCGGATGGCCATCAATGCCCGCATCCAGGGCACCGCCGCCGACCTGCTCAAGAAGGCCATGATCGCCATCCACCGCCGTCTACTCGAGGAGCACCCCGAGACCCACCTCATTCTCACCGTCCACGACGAGCTGGTCTTCGAGGTCCCCGACTCCGACGTCGAGGAAGTGTCGCAGCTCGCGCGCCACGAGATGGGGAGCGTCGCGCAGCTGCGGGTCCCGCTAGTGGTCGATCTCGGCCACGGCCGGACTTGGTACGACGCCAAGGCGTGAGCTGTTCCTGGTTTACGGGCTAGGGCTCGCGGCGCATGATGGGGCGGGTGGGGGAGCGCCGTGCCCTCTCGGTAAAGCCGGCGTGGAGGAACGCCGCGGCCAGACCGGTGAAGGCAAAGACCGCCGGCATGCGGTCCTTCTTGGGCTCGACCGGATAGCCCTCGACGACTTTGGCTCCCTGCTCTCGGGCGTAGTCGACCGCGGCCTCGAGCAGCTTCACACTGATCCCGCGGTCTCGATAGTCCTTGTGGACAAACAGACAGACGATCGACCACACGGGGGTGTCATCCAGCGGTTTGAGGATCCGGGAGCGGCCGAGGACCGGGAAGGAGCCTCTGGGGGCCACCGAGCACCAACCCACCGGCCGGTCGTCGGTGTAGGCCAGGATCCCGGGAACTTCGCCTGCCTCCATCAGCGCCCGCATGGCCCGGCGGTTGCCGTCCCCCTTCTGGCGCTCGAACTCGGAGCGTTTGAGGCGCCACCACATACACCAGCAACCACCGCAGGCCCCGCGCTTGCCAAAGAGCCCCTCGAAGTCGGCCCATCGGTCGAGAGTGACGGGCTCGAAGGTGAGCTTCATGGCTGATCGGGTTCGGCCCTGCCGGTCTCGGACGCTAGACGGTCGCCTTGTGCATTCTGCGCTTCAGGTGGTGGATCCGCCGACGGATCACCTTGAGCTGTTTGTGATCGTGGGCCGCCTCCGCGGCATTGCGCTGGACCTTCAGCTCGCGGATCTTGGCCTTGAATGCGGTCTTGTCGATACCCACGACTTCGTGGTGAACGTGGGATTCGATACCCAGCGCCTGACACAAAGCCGGTACCAGGTGGTCCTTGTGCATGGTGGTGTAGCCGTGCAAGGCATCGTGCTCTATGTCCTTGGCGATCTCCTTGAGCTCAGCCACCGTCATTCCGTGTAGATCTTCATAGGTATGTGCCATCTTGTCTCCTGTGTCTGCTCGTGACCTCGTATTCTACCGCCGGCTCAGGAGAACTGTCCCGGCGACAATCCGATGTCCACGATACTGCAACCGGACCGCACTTCGATGCCGGCCTGCCGTGCCTTCTCCAGAATCTCGACGTTGGCCGACCCGGGATTGAACCAAACCTCGCCGGCGCCCTTGCCCGCGATCTCGCCCACCAGCTGCCGGGTGGTGGGTGGGGGCAGGTAGATGCTGATCCGATCGAGCTCCACCGGCACCTCCGAGAGCTTGGGATAGGCCGCCAGCTCTTCGATAGTCGTCTGATATGGGTTTACCGGAAAGACCTCGTAGCCGGCTGCTTTGTAGGCCCGTACACATTTGTTGCCGAACTTACGGCGGTCGTTGGAGGCTCCCACCACCGCTATCGTTTTGTTGTCTCTGTCCATGGCTCGACCCTCAGCTCCTCTTTGCTCTCAGCACCTGGCGCTCGTCACCCAGGCGGCGGGTGACGCCCGTGGAGTCCAGGTGCTCGAGGATCGGGATGGCCCACTTTCTGGTGAGCCCAAAGCGGTCTTTGAAGTCACCTACACTGAACTTGTCCCAGTCGCTGTCCCGAAGATCGCGGCCCACCTGCTCGATAATCGAGCCGGAGATCACGAGTCCACCCGGCAGTCGCGCCAGCCTCCCCCGCTCGAGCAGATAACGCACGACACCGTCGAGGATCTGGGGTTTGGCACCGAGCTCCTGGCTCACTTCGCCAAGAGAGGGCGGCTTGAGGCCAGCCGCGGTGAATATCTCTACGATTTTGGTTTCCAGGCGAGATTCCTCCGTCGTGAGCTCGGCCGCCCGGCCCGGGAGATTTACCTGGTTGCCGGAGACCACAAGGATCTTCTGGCGTTCGAGCCAGGACAGATAGACGTCGGCCAGCTCGCTCGCGCGTCCCGGCAAGATACGGTCTGTAGCTTCTGCTTTGGACATTCCTTTGGCGAGTCGTTGGCGGCGGAAGTAGGTCTGCAGAACTTTCTTGGCCCGCTTGGCGACCCGAGAATAGGCGGCGGGATCCAGCCATCGACCGGGGTGTCCGGGCCCGGGTGGCACCTCCAGGACCATCTGCTCGCGCGCCATGTGCTGCAGCGACTCCTCGACCGGTCCGGTCTCCAACCCCAAGCGGCGGGCAAGGGAGCCGGCTTCGGCACCCGCCTCACCGGCCTCTCTGACCCAGAGAAGAAGGGTCGCGTCGCCACCGCTCTCGAGCGCTTTCAACGCCCCTTCGAGCTTCTTGCCCCTTCTGCGGTGCCATTGGGGGTCGAGAATCTGACCGCCACCCAATGTGATCGGTGGCGACGGCCGGCGGGCGATGAAACGGTCACCCCGCACCGCCACGATCGGTGCCGCCAGGCGGATCTCGACCGGTCCGCTATTGCCCGGCTCGAGTGGTCCCGCCAACGGCCGCAGCCGGCCATGGATCTCGCTGGAGAGGAGATGAAAGCGCACCGGTGTGGAGCCCTTGATCGCCTTCGGGGCATCACGAAGAAGTGTGAAAGATCCCACCAAGCTGGTGGTAGTGGCAAAGGCGTCGGCCGCCGTCAGCTGCATACCCCGCTCGAGCTCCTCGAGCCCGGGACCGGTGAGCTGGAGAGCGGTGCGCTCGCCGGCTTCGGCCTCTTCTCGTGCCGAGCCATGGACTTGAACACCCCTCACTCGTGCGGTGCTGCCGGCGGGGTGAAGTACGAGGGTGTCACCCGGGCTGACACCGCCGCTCACCAGGGTGCCGGTGATCACCACGCCGAGGCCCTTGAGATGGAACGCCCGGTCGATCGGCAACCGAACCGGACGGGTGGGATCGACCTGCTTCTCGTGCTCGGCGGCAAGCGCGAGAAGCGCGTCCCGGATACTGTCGACTCCGTCACCGGTGAGACTCGAGACCGGAACGATCTCGGCATCGGCGAACGGGGTGCCGGTCAGGAGCTCTTCGATCTCCATTTTGGCGAGATCGAGCAGATCGGAGGTCACTAGATCCTTCTTGGTCAACGCCACCAGACAGGCAGGGATCTCGAGCAGGTTGCAGATTGCGAGATGCTCGCGGGTCTGGGGTTTGACTCCCTCGTCGGCCGCCACCACGAGCAGGACGATGCGGATTCCTCCCAAACCGGCCAGCGCGTTGTGGACAAACCGCTCGTGGCCGGGGACATCGATAAAACCGATCTGAAAGTCGTCCGCCTCGAGGTGGGCGAACCCCAGGTCGATGGTGATGCCGCGACTCTTCTCCTCGGCCCACCGATCGCAGTCGATCCCGGTCAGGGCCTCGACCAGCTTGGTCTTGCCGTGGTCGATGTGGCCGGCAGTGCCGACGATGACTCGCCGCATCAATCGGTCTCGGTCAGGATGGTGCGGGCGATGCGGTTGATGGTGCCGCCGTCGGTGCGGCCGCTGAAGCGGGCCAGCATCTCCTTCATGACGGCGCCCATTCCCTTGACACCGACAAGCCCCTCGGCGGCCACAAACTCCTCGATGGCGGCGCGGATCTCGTCCTCGCCGGCGGGGGGAGGTAGATAGACCGCGAGGATCTCGGCTTCACGCTCTTCTTTGTTGGCCAGATCCTCCCGATTCCCCTGCCGATACTGCTCGATCGACTCCTGGCGCTGCTTGATGGACTTTTGCACCAGGTTGAGGAACGTGACCTCGTCGATCTCTTCTCCGAGCCGGATGTGCTCGTTCTTGATAGCCGTCAAGAGCAGGCGCAGAGTAGAGACCTTCTCCTTATCACGGGCCTTCATGGCGGCCGTCAGATCCTGTCCGATCTGTTGCTGCGGTGTGGTCATGGGGGGATTATACGGTGCACGCTGCACGCCCTGTCGCCGTCGGATAACGGCCGGCACGGAGACCGGCCGCTTCATCCCTCGAGCCCTGGTGGTGGGGCGGGGGCCTCCTACTCCTGCGGCAAATGGATCGTAAAGATCGTACCCTGCGGCTTGTTGTCGTGGGCGCGGATGGTGCCGTGATGCTCGGAGACGATACGGTGAACGATCGACAGCCCGAGACCGGTACCGCGTCCCTTGGTCGAGAAGTGTGGGAAAAAGAGCTTGTCCTTGGCCCGGGCCGGAATGCCCTTGCCGCTGTCGGTGATCTCGATTTTCAGACGACCGTTCAGTTTGTGCACCGAGACGGTGACTTTGCCGGGAGGCTCGGTCGCCTCGATGGCATTGTCGAGAAGATTAATCAGCACTCGCTTCATCTGCTCGCCGTCGAGCCTTGCCTTCATGGCGTTCGAACCGATTTGGCCTTTGACCTCCACACCGGGCTTGAGACCCTGGTACAGACTGAGGGTCTCTTCGACCATCTGACGAAGATCGACCTCGGTCGGCTGAGGTCGAGGCATGCGAGCGAAGCGCGAGAACTCGTCCACCATGCTCTTCATGGAATGGACTTCCCGGGTGATGATCTCGACCCCTTCTTCCAGAACTTCACCCAGATCGTCACCTCCCTGTCGATACTTCTTGAGCAACCGCTCGGCAGACAGCTTGATCGGGGTCAAGGGGTTCTTGATCTCGTGGGCGATGCGTCTGGCCGCCTCGCTCCAAGCGGCCCGCTGCTGAGCGTTGATCAGCTCGGTGAGATCCTCCACCACCATGACCCGGCCGCGGACGTTTCCCTGCCGGTCACGCATCGTCGATACCTTGGCCTCGAAGACCTTCCACTCTCCCCCTAGTAGCAGCCGGACGTCGCTCATGAGTCGGCCCGACCTGCCTGCATCCCGCTCGAGGATCTCGACTAGCTTGCTGCGTTCGGGATCACTCCAGACCTCACGCAGTGGTCGTCCGACCAGGGCTTCTTCGCCGAAGCGGAGCATGCTGAGCGCGGCACCGTTGCAGGTCAGGATCCGGCCTTCATCGTCCACCGAGATGACACCGGCGGCAACGTTTTGCAGCACCGCACCGATGACCGCCCGTTCCTCGGCTAGGCGCTTGTTGGCCGCCACCAGCTCGAGATTGCTCTCCTCGATGAGCTCCTTATTGCGCTGGAGCTCGCCGGTCATGCTGTTGAACGACTCCACCAGGACGCCGAGCTCGTCGTCGGCCTCGACATCCACCCGGTAGTCGAGGTCTCCTCCGGAGATGCGTTTGGTGCCCTCCGCAAGTGCTTGGATCGGTACGGTTACGCGGCGTGCCAGGTAGAGGCCGACCCACGAAGAGGCCAGCAGAACCAGAAGGGTCACCATGAGGAAGGTGAGCAGGTAGGCCGCCTCGATATCGCCCTTCCGTAACTCCAGTTGTCGATATCCCTGATAGGCCTGAATGAGCTCGCGGATCTGGGTTGCCACTTCGGGGTCGAGAACGGTTCCGGTCACCACGATGGCCCTCGAGCCCTCGGTTTTGTGGGGCTCAGCCACTGCCGTGATCACGAGCCGCCCTTCGTCCCCGCCGACGCTCTGCATCCTCACCGCCTGACCGTCCAGCAGGGTCTCGACCAGGAGACGCTCGCCGGGCTCGGGCAAATCCGTAAGACCCGACTGTGGGTTTAGTACACCGTGGACAAAATCGGTCTCCTCGAAGACGGCGAGATAGTCCAGGTCCAGTTCATTCAGCAGTCGCTGCAGTCGCCTGCCTAGCTGTGGACGCCGCGCGGGTCTCTCGAAATCGGCGTTCCTAATCTGCTCCAGAACCCGGGCGGTATCTCGCAAACGGGTCTGCTGGATTTGCAGAATGAGCTCCTGAGATACGGCATTCCCTTGAGTGATGACGCTGCTTACCGCCGAATCGTCGAACCAGCGGTCGATCCAGCCATGAAGCAAGCGGCTGCCGTAGACAAAGAGCAGCAATCCGGGCAGGAGCGACAGGCCGATGAATGTCGCCACCAGCTTGGTCCTGAACTTTGAGCCGAGAATCTTGTGGTGCCTCTCGACGAGGATCTTGAAGACATTGCGCAGCAGGACAAAGAGGATCGTCAGAATGAGGACCAGGTTGATGTACCAGAGGGCGAACAGCAGGACTCGGTTGGTGACCAGGTCGGAGGGGAGATCGCGACTATTCTGAATGGTGTAATAGATCAGCGACAGGAAGAAGAGCAGCACGGCCAGACCCCCGACGATCCAGCGATTGTCCTTGCGGTGACGGGAGAATCTGTCGCGTAGGTCCAAGGCGAACCAACCTATTCACTGTCGATACGGAATTTCCGCGATTGCACCCAGTCGGTATTTACCGTCGTGGGAATGAGGAGGAGCACCGTCTTGGAACCCAAATCGGCACGGGCCTTGATCGTCAGGCGGCGATCCGGATTGACGTCTTCGAGACTGAAAAGAGGGAGCCTCGAGAAACGGGTCATGATCCGCTCGAGCTCGTCACGCTCGCGCACCACTCTGCTTTCGACCAGCTTGCCGTCCTGCCTGAAGTTGACCAGATACTCCTGGGTGACGGCATTGAACTTGGCGACGACTTCCAGCGAGGTCGAATCGATCCTGTTGTCGAACCAAGTTTTGCGATCGCGGCTCAGGGCAAAATCGTAGCGAAAGCCGTCGGCAAGGCCGGCCTGGATGCGCTCGAAGAGCTCGTCCGTAAATCCGTTGACCAGCTCGAAGCTGACCTCTACCCGATACTCCTGCAGGGCTACCTGCAGGTCCGACAGGTGGGGCTTGTCGGCATCTGGGCTGCCGAACAGACCAAAGAGCGCAACTGTAGCGGGCAGAGCCGCCAAAAGTCCCATGAACACAACAGTTTAGCACTGAGATAGACTTCCTGACTCCCGGGCAGGACGACCTAGGGACCGCGATCGAGTCATGAGCAAGGATAATCCCAATTTCAAGCGCCTGGCGGCCAACCGGCGAGCCCGTCACAACTACCATATTCTCGACAAGCTCGAGGCCGGGATCGCCCTGTTGGGGACCGAGGTCAAGGCGGTGCGGGAGGGAAAAATCCAGCTCAAAGACAGCTACATCGAGATCAAGGAGGGCGAGGCCTACCTCATCGGGGCGCACATCAGCCCCTACAGCCACGGCAACCGCCAGAATCACGACCCCGACCGGTCGCGGAAGCTACTGCTCAAACGGCGAGAGATCGACAAGCTCTCCGGCCGCATCACACTCCAGGGCCAGACCTGTATCCCGCTCTCGGTATACCTCAAAGGCAACCTCATCAAGCTGGAGATCGCCCTGGCCAAGGGCAAGAAGTTGTATGACAAACGTCAGGCCGAGAAGGCCCGTATCCTGGACAAGGAAGCGCGAGAAGCGGTGGCGGAGCGGCGGCGCTAGCTACAGGGTCCTAGTCGGCGACGACGCCCGTTCTTTTCTTTCGCCCCCCGGTGTCGCGAATCCGGTCGAGGGCGGTCTGGCCGCCGTACTTGGCAACGATGCGGTCGTCGTAGTCGTCCGAAGTCGTTGCTACCGCGGCGATTGCCCCGAGCAGGTTTCTGCGCCCGAGGGTCTTGCCGAAGACGGCATGCGAGTAGAAGATGTCGTGACCCACGAGGGAGAATGCCCCCACGGGGAGCTCGTGGTTCAGCTCGAGCAAGCCCAGCAGCAGCTCCTCGTCCCGCTCGACGCCCTGAACACAGTAGGCCGAGACCAGCACGACGGTCTCCTCCGGTCCGTAGGTTTCGACCGAAAGCTCGAGAATCGTGCTGCCGTAGCCGACGTAGAAGTGTCCGTTCTCTTCGTCGAGATAAGGATCATCGAAGAGCTCGGCGAGATACTGCTCTACCTTCTCGTGAGTTTCCTCCTGGTGCTTGTTCTCGAAGTGCATGTCCTCCCCCTCTGCGGCGTACTCTAGCAGGTTGATCCGTCAACACCACCAAACTACCATCCTGCCCGCCGGGGTAGTTCTCGGGCTACCCGACAGTGACGGTGCTACCTACCCAACCGAGGGTATGCCAAAGCCCCTTCCTGACGGTAGTTTCGCCAAGGGATTCGGACAGCCCGCGCCCTCAGTCCATTGCATCTTTGGGCTCGGAACGATCGTTGACACAATCGTGGCGGTCGATTAGGGTGCTCGAGTCGAGTCCTTATCACAATCTGGCGTAAGTTGTGGCAACAGCAAACCTTCGCAGAGAGGTCATCGAATCATGAGACGACAAGCGATTCCACAGTGGCGAACGCTATGCTTGGTAGTGGCGGCGCTTCTGGTCGCCGCACCGGTCTTCTCGGCCGGCTTTGGCATCTTCGAGCAGGGCACCAAGGCCATGGGTATGGCCAGCGCCTTTGCCGCGCAGGGCGACGACCCGTCGACCCTGTTTTTCAATGTAGGTGGCCTGGCGTTTTTCGACGAGCGCGAGTTCGCTCTGGGTGCTACCTACATCACCTCGACAGAGGCTACCTGGACGGGCAATGGTGCCCTGGAGGGTTTGGAAGGTGAGCAGGAAGATCTGTCGGAGATCCCGCCTCACTTCTACTTCATCCAGCCAATCAACCAGAAGTGGAACTTCGGCTTCTCGCTCAATGCTCCCTTCGGTCTGACCACCGACTGGAAGGACAAGGACAACTTCCCGGGTCGTTTCATCAGTGAGATGGCCTCGCTGACCAGCATCGATGTGGGCGCCCACATCGGGATCAAGTTGTCGGACACGTTCGGTCTGGGTTTTGGTATCTTGGGTAGGTTCTCCGAGATAGAGCTCGACAACCGCCAGGCGGCGACGCTCATCCCCGGAGCTCCGCCGTTCGAGATCGCAAAGGTCCACCTCACGAGCGACATGGATAGCGGTATCGGCTGGCAGATCGGTGTGCTGCACAAGTACAACAACAGTTTCTCCTGGAGTCTGTACTACAAGAGCAAGATCGAGATCGATTACAACGGCGAGGCCCAGTTCACGCAAATACCCACCGGCATCCCGCCGCTCGATGCGGCTGTCGGCGGCCTCCTGCCATTTGGACAGAAAGTCCCAGCCGACACTTCGATCGAGTTCCCCGACATGGCGGGCATCGGTCTGGCGTTTGTCGTCTCGCCCAAGTGGTTGATCGAGACCGATTTCAACTGGACCGGGTGGAGCACCTTCGACGAGGTGTTCCTGAACTTTGGCAACCCCCTGCTCGACACCAGGATCGAGGAGGACTGGGAAGACGTCTGGAACTACCGTCTGGGTGTCAAGTGGATGTGGAGAGACAACGGAGAATGGCGCTTCGGCTACGTTTACGACGAAACCCCGCAGCCGGAGAAGTCCGTCAGCCCGCTGCTCCCCGGTGCCAATCGCAACGGTTTCTCGGTGGGTTATGGATTTGGCGGCGGCAAGCTGACCTGGGACCTGGCGATCATGTTCGTCCCCTTCGACGAGCGCACCACCAACAATCAGCAGGATGGTTTCACCGGCACCTACAACACTGATGCCTGGCTCTTTGGACTCACTCTCGGCTTCTAACCCCGCGGGCGCACTGCTCACCATCATTGCGGATTTGGGGCGCACCTCGGTGCGCCCCTTTTGTTTTTGGTAGATTCTCGGCTCCTTATGGACTCGATCATTATCCGCGGTGCCCGCGAGCACAACCTCAAGAACTTCGATCTCGAGATCCCGCGCAACAAGCTGGTGGTGATCACCGGGGTGTCGGGATCCGGCAAGTCCTCGCTGGCCTTCGACACCCTCTATGCCGAGGGTCAGCGGCGCTACGTGGAGTCGCTCTCCGCCTACGCGCGGCAGTTCCTCCAGCAGATGGAGAAGCCCGATGTGGACTCGATCGAGGGCCTGTCGCCGGCCATCTCCATCGAGCAGAAGTCGGTGTCGAAAAACCCGCGCTCGACGGTGGGTACGGTCACCGAGATCCACGACTACCTGCGGCTGCTGTACGCCTCTATCGGGGTTCCCCACTGTCCGAGCTGCGGCAAGGAGATTCGGCCGCAAACCGTCCAGCAGATGGTGGATCGGGTCCTCGAGCTGCCGGCGGGAAGTCGACTGGTGCTCTATGCACCCTATGTCCGGGGCAAGAAGGGGGAGTACCGCAAACAGCTGACGCAAATGGTGCGTGAGGGTTTTATCCGGGCGCGGGTCGATGGTGAGATGGTCGATCTCCAGGGGGAGTTGCCAACGCTCGACAAGCGCAAGAAGCACTCCATCGACATCGTCGTCGACCGGTTGGTGGTGAAGCCGGAGGTCGGGCAGCGGTTGGCGAGCTCGATCGAGACCGCGCTCAAGGTCGGTGACGGATTGGTTGTTCTGGCACCCAAGGGCTTGCCCGAGGAGACGCTCTCTCAGAGCTACGCCTGCGTCGACTGTGGCACCAGCCTGGCGGAGATCACACCGCGGCTGTTCTCGTTCAACAGTCCCTATGGGGCCTGTCCCTCCTGCTCGGGGCTGGGAACCCACATGGGTGTTGATCCGGAGAGGGTGGTGGCCGACCCCGAGCGCTCGATCGACGCCGGGGCCATCGCGCCCTGGCCGGGGGGCTCGAAATCCTGGCGGATGAGGATGGTCCAGACCCTGGCCCGGGAGCTGGACTTCTCGCTGAAGGTCCCCTGGCAGGAGCTCCCCGAGGAGATCCGGCGGGTCATCCTCTACGGCAGCGGTGAGCGGGAGATGACCTTCGAGCTGCGGGGGCGAAAGTCGAGCTATACCTGGCAGGGCTCGTACGAAGGCGTCATCCCGCTGCTCGAGCGGCGATATAAGGAGACCGACTCGCAGACGGTGCGTACCGAGATCGAAAAGTACATGTCGATGCACAGTTGCGCCGAGTGCCAGGGCCGACGGCTACGGCCCGAGGCGTTGTCGGTGCAGATCGAGGGGCGCAGCATCAATCTTCTCTCCGCGATGACGGTGACCGATCTCCGTGCCTTCTTCGAGCGTCTCAAACTGAACAGGCGCGAGAAGGCCATTGCCGGCAAGGTGGTGCAAGAGATCGTCGACCGATTGCGGTTCCTCGACAACGTCGGTGTCGGTTATCTCAGCCTCGAGCGCGCGTCGGCCACCCTTTCGGGAGGTGAGAGCCAGAGGATCCGGCTGGCGACTCAGATCGGCAGCAGGCTCATGGGGGTGCTGTATGTGCTCGACGAGCCCTCCATCGGTCTGCATCAGCGGGATAACGCTCGGCTGATCGGCACCCTCAAAGGGATGCGGGATCTGGGGAACTCGGTGCTGGTGGTCGAGCACGACGAGGAGACGATCCGCGCTGCCGACTGGGTGATCGACCTCGGACCCGGAGCCGGGATCCACGGCGGTGAAGTCATTGCTACCGATACCGCGGATGGTCTCACTCGGGTGAAGGCATCGTTGACCGGCCGCTATCTGAAGGGGGATCTGTCGATCCCGGTGCCTGCCGAGCGCCGCCAGCCCGGTGAGCGGAGCCTGGTCGTCGCCGGAGCGAGTCACAACAACCTCAAGAATCTGCGTATCGAGCTGCCGCTCGGTCTGTTTATCGTCGTCACCGGTGTGTCGGGCTCGGGCAAGAGCAGCCTGATCAACGACATTCTCTATCGGGCGCTCGCCAGGCACTTCTATCGTGCCAGCGACCGGCCGGGGGTACACGAGCGGATAGACGGCCTGGAGCATCTGGACAAGGTTATTGCCATCGATCAGAGCCCCATCGGTAGAACGCCACGCTCCAACCCGGCCACCTACACCAACGTCTTTGGTCACATCCGGGGCCTCATGGCCAAGACGCCCGAGGCCAGAATGCGGGGTTACAAGCCCGGTCGGTTCAGCTTCAACGTGGCGGGGGGGCGATGCGAGGCCTG
>Ga0255057_10001012_pt1 | contig 16259 bp, 15 predicted proteins | sample Cases_109_6_MG_FD_189022 | JGI IMG/M metagenome (GOLD analysis project Ga0255057, IMG submission 189022) | Seawater microbial communities from Amundsen Gulf, Northwest Territories, Canada - Cases_109_6 | ecosystem: Environmental > Aquatic > Marine > Gulf | place: Canada: Northwest Territories... | reverse complement strand
GGCGTCGTTCGAGATCATGGTGAACTGGAATGCAATCGCCGCTATCGCTGAACTTCTGGCGGCAATCGGCGTCCTGGCATCTCTGATATTCCTGGGCCTCCAGATTCGGCAGAACACCGGATGGCTGAGACAGCAGGCGTTTCAGTTGGGTACCAACGAAATACGAAGGTGGGCCTCGAATCTCTCGACGTCACACGCCAACAGCGCACTCTTCATGAAAGGCATGAATGACCATGCCTCCCTCAGCTCGACCGAGCAGCTGCAATTCACAATGATGATCTTCGAGATTCTCTCTGTCTGGGGTACCTATCAGCAGCACGCTGGCGAGGATCTTCTCGGACTTCGAGAGAGCGCTGAAACGTCAATCGGAGGCTGGATCGATCAGGGTTGGTTCCGTGGCTGGTGGAAGTTCAACGCGTACATGTTTCCCCCCGATTTCAAGCTGTTCGTCGAGGACTTGTTGGCGAGACACCCCGGCGACGCCCGTTAGGCGGCACGATGAATTGGGATGCTATTGGAGCGATCGCGGAGACCGTCGGCGCGTTGGGCGTCATCGTGTCCCTCATCTACCTCGCGCTACAGGTCCGGCAGAACACCCAGCAAGTTCGACTCGGTCGGTTCCAGGAAACCTCTTCGTCTCTCCAAGACGGCTTCGCTCCTATCTACCACACCGGAAATACTGCCATCTGGTACAAGGGTCACTTCAGGCCGGATGACCTCGATGAGCAAGAGGCATTCATTTTTCGAATGTTCATGGAACGGCAGCTCTACAACGTCCAGAACATCATTTATCAGCACGAACACGGGCTCATTGACGAGGCGGTCTTCGAGTCCACGATCTCGCTCATGCGGCAGCTCCTCATTGATTCTCCAGGCGGTTCGTCCTATTGGGAGCATCACCGCCATATGTTCACAGAAGCGATGCGTGCTGCCGTCGAGCGCGCCTCCCGACATCAAGTTTGAACGGAAGTCATTGCTCCGGCGTGCGACGTTGGCCACGTACCTAGGTCTACGGTAGGTTTCTGATGGAGCGTCAGATTTCGATGGGTGAACGGTTTCCCCCCTTTCCGGCCTTTCCGAACGGCTGGTTCTGCGTCGGCTGGGCCGACGAGGTGCCGGTGGGCCACGTGGCGCCCCTGCTGTATTTCGGGCAGCACCTGGTGCTCTTTCGCGGCGAAGACGGCGTGGCGCGGGTGCTCGACGCCCACTGTCCCCACCTGGGGGCGCACCTGGGGATCGGGGGAAAGGTCGAAGGCGAGGGGATCCGCTGCCCCTTCCATGCCTGGCACTGGCACGGCGAGGGCCACTGCCTCGACATTCCCTACGCGCAGCGTATTCCGCCCCAGGCGAAGGTTCGCTCCTGGCCGCTGATCGAACGCAACGGGCTGCTGATGGTCTGGCATCACGCCGACGCTGCGACCGCCGAGGACGACCTGCCGCAGGCGCCGGAGCTGCTATCGCCGGACTGGACGCCGCTTGCGAAGCTCCAGTGGACGGCGAAGAGCCGCATGTACGACATGGGCGAGAACGCGGTGGACCACGTGCACTTTCAGTACCTGCACGGGGCCTCGAGCCCTCCCAGCATGCAGCAGAGCTTCGACGAGAAGGGGCGCGTGCGCAGCCTGTCCAAGATGAGCATGACGACGCCACGCGGCCCGACGCCCGGCGAGATCGAGAGCCTCTCGGTGGGACCCGGCATGGGCATGGTCTGGGTGCGAGGCATCGCCGACACGCTGATCCTCACCAACTCGACGCCCATCGACGCTGAAACCGTCCACGTCCGCTTCTCGTACACCCAGCGGGCCGGCGACGATCCGCACCGCGAGCGGGTCGCGCGCGCATTGCTGGCGGACCTGAAGAAGCAGATGGACCAGGACATCGCGCTATTCGAGCACAAGCGCCATTGGAAGCAGCCGCTGCTGCTGCCCGAGGACGGACCCATCGGCGAGTACCGGCGACGTGCTCGTGACCAATACAGCTTCGAGGGCGACTTCTACGGAGATGGCGATGAGCGCGACTCCCGGTAGCCCCGACGTCGACCACCGCCCGCGTGGGCGCTTCCCCTTCCCGGCCTACCCGAACGGCTGGTTCCGGCTGGCCTACTCCGCCGAGCTGGCTCCGGGAGATGTGAAGCCGCTGCGCTACTTCGGCCAGGACCTGGTGGCCTACCGCGACGAAGCGGGCCAGGCCCACGTGCTCGACGCGCACTGTCCGCACCTGGGGGCGCACCTGGGCTTCGGAGGAAAGGTGGAGGGCAGCGGCTTGCGTTGCCCCTTCCACGCCTGGCGCTGGGAGGGCGACGGCAGCTGCAGCGACATTCCCTACGCCAAGCGCATTCCGCCCAACGCGAAGATCCGTGTCTGGCCCAGTGCCGAGAAGAACCGGATCCTGTTCGTCTGGCACCACGTAGAAGGCAAGCCTCCCGAATACGAGCTACCCGATTTGCCCCAGCTCGAGGATCCAGACTGGAGCGAGTACGAGATCCGCCGCTGGGAGGTGCACAGCCGCTGGCTCGACATGAACGAGAACGCCGTCGATCGCGCCCACTTCCAGTTCGTGCACGGCACGAAGTCCATGCCCGCAGGCAGCGTCGAGATGGACGCTCACATGCTGCGCTGCACGAATCCCTGCAAGCTCGGAACACCCCGCGGCGAGGTGGACGGCTCCATCGACACCACGGATTTCGGTCCCGGCCTCCAGACCGTGCACCTGACGGGCATCGTCGAAACCCTGATGGTGAACACCTCGACGCCCATCGACGAAGAGACCACCGACACGAGCTTCGCCTACTCGGTCAATACCTCGGGCGACGCGGCGCAGGCCCGCGGCGTGGGGGCCGCAATCATCCGCGACCTGGAGAAGCAGATGTCCGAGGACATCCCGATCTGGGAGCACAAGAAGTACTACGCACAGCCCCTGCTATGCGACGGCGATGGCAAGTTCTCGATCTATCGCCGCTGGATGCGGCAATTCTTCAGCGAGGAGTGGTAGGCGGCCCATGACGCGCGCGATCGATTGCTGGGTGAACGTCAACATGGGCGCGCTGGGCCGGCCCAGCTACCTCACCGAGGTGGCGGCGAACTACTTCAAGCAGGGCGAGGACTTCTTCCGCGACTACAGCGTGGAGGAGATCGTGGCCAGCATGGACGCCCTGGGCATCGAGAAGGCGATCCTCACCACCGATGTGCGGCGCCCCCAGGAACATGTGCTCTCCTTTCTCGAGGCGCGACCAGACCGCTTCTTCCTCGGTGCGCAGATCGACCCCACCCTGGGCATGAAGTCGATCCGAGCGCTGGAAGAGCTGCAGCGCAGCCAGCCCAACCTGGTGCTGGCGCGCATCACTCCCTTCTACCTGGATCTCCCCCCCAACGACGCCGTCTACTACCCGGTCTATTCGAAGTGCATCGAGCTCGACCTGCCCATCACGATCAACACGGGAATTCCGGGTCCGCCGGCGCCGGGCGAGTGCCAGCACCCCATGCATCTCGACAAGGTTTGCCTGCACTTCCCCGAGCTCAAGCTCGTGATGGCTCACGGTGCAGACCCGTGGTGGGCCGAGGCCTGCCGGCTGATGCTCAAGTACAAGAACCTCTCGATGATGACGTCGGCCTACCTGCCGAAATACTTCCCGCCCGAGCTGATCCAGTTCATGAACACCCGCGGCGTGAACAAGGTGATGTTCGCGTCGGACCACCCGGCCATCCAGATGGAGCGCTGCCTCAAGGAGGCGCTCCAGCTCGACCTGCGTGAGGGTGTGCTCGAGAAGTTCCTGTACGACAACGCCCAGCGCGTCTTCTTCGCCAAATTCGAGGAGCGCGACTGAGCCATGGACTTTCGCGAGAGCCCGGAGCTCCACGCCTTCCGTCTGGAGGTGCGCGCCTGGCTGGCGGAGAACCTGCCGCCGGGCTTCGGCACGCCCGGCTACCGCGGGCCGCGCGACCCGGCGCAGCGCCTGGCTGTTGCCAAGAGCTGGCAGCGTCAGCTCTTCGAGGGTGGTTACGCGGGCTTCTCGTGGCCGACGGAGTACGGCGGCCGGGGCGCCAGCATCATGGAGCAGCTGGTCTGGGGCGAGGAATACGCCCGGGCCTGGGCGCCCGACCTGATCATGATCTCGGTGGGAACCTCGCTGGTGGGCCCGGTGCTGATCTCGAAGGGCGTGGCATGGCAGCGCGAGCGCTTCCTGGAGAAGATCCTCACTGGCGAGGAGGTGTGGTGCCAGGGCTTCTCTGAGCCCGACGCAGGCTCCGACGTGGCGGCGCTGCGCACTCGCGGCGAGGTGAAGGGCGACGAGATCGTCGTCACGGGCCAGAAGATCTGGACCAGCTTCGCCCAGCATGCGCAGTGGTGCATCCTCGTGGTCCGCACCGATCCCGATACGCCCCGGAAACACGACGGGCTCAGCTTCCTGCTGGTCGACATGCAGTCGCCGGGAATCGACATTCGCCCGCTCACCGAGATGACCGGAGAGGACTGGTTCAACGAGGTCTTCTTCAACGAGGTGCGGGTGCCCATCGAGAACGTCGTGGGGGAGATCGACAAGGGCTGGGACGTCGTGATGAACACGCTCTCCCACGAGCGTGCGTCTGCAGCGCCCCATGCGAAACTCGAGTCCGAGCTGGCGTTGCTGCGTGACCTGGCGCGCCGCACACCGCGGGGGGCGGGCGTTGCCGCGGACGATCCGGTGATCCGACAGAAGCTGGCGGCCTACAGCACCGAGGTGCACGCGCTGCGCATCAACGCCTATCGCAACGTGGAGATCGTGCGCCGCACGGGAAATCCAGGGCCCCAGGGCTCGCTGCTCAAGCTCGGCTGGAGCGAGCTGGACCAGAAGGTGAAGCAGCTGGCCAGTGAAATCCTCGGCCCCTACGCCCTCATCCAGGCCGGCGATCCGCTCGCCGTCGACGCGGGGCACTGGGCCTACGAGGTGCTGTGGTCGCGTGCGGCGAGCATCTACGCTGGAACTTCGGAGATCCAGCGCAACATCATCGCGGAGAGGGTTCTCGGGTTGCCACGGCAGTAGCTATGACGAGCGCGACGACGAACAGCAAGACGGTAGACCAGAGCGGCCGCACCTTGGGCCCGCGCGCCCTGGAAACGCGCCAGCGCCTGCTCGACGCCACGGTAGCGCTACTCGGGGAACGCAGTGTGCGGGACATCTCCGTCGTGGAGATCGCCCGCAAGGCCAACACCTCTCCTGCCACCTTCTACCAGTATTTCAAGGACGTGGGCGAGGCGACGCTGCGGCTGGCCGAGGCCGCGGCCGAGGAGATGCCGGCGGTGATCGAGCTGATCGACGGCAGCTGGAAGGGGCAGAAGGGGCTCGACACGGCCCGCGCGTTGGTGCGCGCCTTCGTGGATCACTGGGACTCGCATCGCTCGGTGCTGCTGGTCCGCAATCTCGCCGCCGATGAGGGCGACCGCCGCTTTATGAAGGTGCGCCGGCGAGCGCTATCGCCGGTGATCGAGCACCTGGCCCGGCGCATCGAGGAGACCCAGGCCCAGGGTCGGATCGCCAAGGAGGTGCACCCCGCCGCGGCTGCGGTGGCCATGGCCAGCATCCTCGAACGTCTGGCCGCCTACCACCGCGAGATCGAGTTCTTCGGCGCGGGCCGCGAGGAGATCATCGAGAGCTGCGCCCGCATCCTGTTCCAGACCGTCACCGGCCGCGGCGCCCCCTCCTAGCGAGCAGGCAAAGCACGGCTTCGCCGCCCGACGACGGCCCGCCAGACTATGTCTGTGGCGATGCCTGGAGCCGCTTCAGCAGGCTCTCGGCTTGGGGCTCTCCGAGGTAGAGCATGGTGATGCCGTAACCGGCTCCCAGACGGTCGTAGCAGACCTGGGAGAGCTGGTCGCAGGTGATGGTCTCACCGAAGCGCACCACGCGGCGGCCCTCGACGGGCTTGCTCTCGCGTGCCGCCAGTGCCTTGGCGGCGTCGGCGCCGAAGCGCTGCTGCGTGAGCTGTGCGTTGGCGCCGTTCATGTCGTAGCAGGTCGCCACCAGGGTGTCGCAGCTCGCCTTGGGCGAAGGCTTGAAGATCGGGTCGGCGAGCGTCCGTGCCGGGGGCGCTACGCCGCTGACCGGATCCACGGCGGGCGGTGCGCTGAGCGAATTCGCAGCGCCCTCTCCCAGGTACAGCCGCGTCAGCCCCGGGCTCGGCGTTCCAGCGTAGCTGCAGACCTTGGCGGGACGATCGCAGTGGATGTCGGGCCCCGGCTGAAAGGTGGGGCTCGGCGGCGGAGCCGGCGTCTTCGCCGTCTGGCTGGCTGTGGAAGAGGGTGCCGAGCTGGATTGGCAGCCGACCAGCAGCATGGCCAGGGCGGCGGCCGCGAGGAGTGCGAGGGGCTTCAAAACGTGTCCTCCCGGGTGGGAAAACCACGCTAGCGCCGCTGCCTCTTGGGGCAAGCGCCATGTTAAGAGGGCCGACTCGAGCCGCCCGAGGCAAGCCGCAGGCTTGCCGTGCCGGCAGGGTGGCTTCGCCGCCCGACAACCGGCCGAACTAGAAGCCCAGGTTCTCCAGCCGACGTTGCGCCCAGATCGAGAGCGCAGACCTCACGTTCGCCGGCGCGTCCTCGAAGCACACGCCCATACCGACCGGAAGGTTGTCTCTCATCAGGTTTCCCGGGACGTTGGTCATCACGACCCGGGCGCTCACGAGCATCGGAGTCGACTTGAAGGGAAGCTCCACCTGCACCTCGGTACCGGGCAGCGATGGGCGGCCTGTCGTCAGGAAGGCGCCTCCGGAGGACAGCGTGTAGATGCGGGCCGGCTTGCGGCGCTCGCCCGCCCAGACCGACACAGACCAGTTGGTAGGCGCGCGCAGCACCGTGCGCTCGCCGCGTACGATCTCCGAGCCGGACAGGGCGCGGTTGGCCTGGAAGCGCAGGCTGTGATCGTCCACGGGCTCCCACAACGCCAGCTCGACGCCTGCGTCGCGCAACAGCGCGCAACTTTCCGACTCGGGCTTGTGCCCGCCCGCCACGAAGGACAGCTCTCCGCTGGGCTCGAGCCGGCGCAGGAAGCGCAGGGCTGCGCCCAGGTCGAAAGCGGGCAGGTCCACCGGGATCACGACGGCGCCGATCGAGCGACCCTGGTGGCGCAGCGTTCGTTCCGCACTGTCCGGGGTCTTGGCCGGCTGCACTGCGTAGCCCATGCGCCGCAGGCGCACTGCCAGCCGGCGCATGTGCGCGCTGCCGGCATCCAGCACGAGCATTTCAGGCCGCATCACGGTTTTCCCTCCTGGCGGGGTTCCACTCACAGCGAATCGGAGCCCCTGAAGGTGCACCCGGTGACCCGGGTCACGGGTCGGGGACCGGCAACTCATCGGCAGGCCGCGGAGCCGGCTGGAGCCAGGCTCGGCCGGGCCTTCGCTCAGCTCTTTAGGTCGAAGCGGACCAGGAAGTACGGGGAGGGGCCCGCGGTGTCGCTGTCGAGCTTGGTGCCGTGCCGGTCTTGCACTTCGAGCCTGTGGAGAGCCATCACCCCGCCGAGGGTCGTGACGCGCAGGTAGCGCGTCAGGTTCCACTTCAGTCCCAGGCCTACGGGAACCTGGCGAATACGCAGGAAGGCGTCACCGATCTGCTCACCGCGATCGGCAAGCTGGTAGCTGCTTCCCTCCATGCGTGCGCGTGCGAACAGCACGAAGCGCTCTCCCAGGCGCCTCTCGACCTGGAGCCCCAGGCCCTGGCTGCTGATCTTCCATTGGTCATTGACGCGCCAGTCGAACTCGGCCACCGGCTTGACCTTGAGCTCCCCGGTTCGCAGGCTGGTGCCCAGTGACACACCCGCTGCCAGCTCGAGGGTCTCACCGAAGCGAAAGCCGACTGCGAACGAGCCGCCGCCGCCGATGGTGTCGTTCATGTCGGCCCCCTTCTCCCAGGCGGCCTGGGTGAAGAGGTCCAGCAAGAGTGACCAGCGCTCGCTCTTCGAGAAGATCGTCCAGTGCTCGTCGAGCAGGTACGCGCCCTGGAGTCGCACCGTCCACTTGTAGAGCGAGTCGAAAGGACCGTCGGAGACGGAGCCGATGCGCAGGTCCGGGTCGCCCTCGATGAAGTCGTATTGGAGGATCCGGCCGGTCCCCATCAGCCGGATACCGGCGTTGCGGGCCACCGGCGTCGTGACCCGCAGCCGGAACTCTGGCTGGTAGGAGTTCGCCTTGTAGTCGCCGAAGTCGGCCAGGCCCACGAAGCGGTTCATGGCCTTCAGCTTCACCTTGACCAGATCCCGGAGCGAAACCTCGGGCCGCGCCTCTGCAGCGATCTCGGCGCGTACCTCTTCCTCCAGCTGGGGGAGGTCGTACTCACGGGTCTCTTGCGCGAAAGCTGCTAGCGGGAGCAGCGCGAGGCCGGCAGCGGCGGCGCCGAGAGCACGAAAGATCCGAACCGCTGCGTTCACGCCAACCTCGAGAGCTTCTATCCTGGTCTGTGAGTGCCGTGCGCTCGGGGCGGGGTGACAGTGAAGGGGAGGTTCCGCTGTGAGTGAAAGGTTGCAGGCCGGTAGCAGCCGGTCGCTGGAGCTCGACTTCTGGTTCGAGTTCGCCAGCACCTACTCGTATCCGGCTGCCGAGCGTGTGGCGGGCGCGGCGGCGGCGGCCGGAGTGGGGGTGCGTTGGCGGCCCTTCCTGCTCGGGCCCATCTTCGCCGCTCAGGGCTGGAACGACTCGCCCTTCAACATCTACCCGGCCAAGGGTGCCTACATGTGGCGCGACATGGAGCGCCTGTGCGCGGAGCAGGGTCTTCCTTTACGGCGCCCCACGCGCTTCCCGCGCAATGGGCTGTTGGCGGCGCGGGTGGCCCTCGCGGCGGCCGCAGAAGCCTGGCAGCCCGACTTCGTGCGCGCCGTCTACCGCGCCAACTTCGCCGAAGATCGGGACATCTCGGAGCCCGCGGTCGTGGGCTCGCTGCTCGAGCAGCTGGGCCAGCCGCCCCGCGCCTGGCTCGATCGCGCAGGCGCGCAGGAGAACAAGACGGCCCTGCGCCAGCAGACCGATGAGGCGCAGCGACTCGGCCTCTTTGGTGCCCCCAGCTTCGTTGTCGACGGCGAGCTCTTCTGGGGCGGCGACCGTCTCGAGCAGGCTCTGGCTCGGGCCCGCGGCGCTGCGCTCGGCGCGAGGCCCGCCGGCCTCGACTAGACTCGGCGCGTGTTGCGCGATGCACGAACGCAGTGGGCACGGCGCGCGACCGGTTGCGCCGCCCTCGCGCTGGCTCTCGCCTGCTCCCAGTCGGCCGAAGAGATCGCGGCTCGGGCCGACGCGGGCCAGGAGGCGGGAGCGGGAAGCAGTCTTGGGGAAGCGTCGCTTGCCATGGGTGCAGAACCCCGAGCGCCGCGGCTGGTGCTGCTCTACGCACCCTGCACGGTGGCCAAGAACCATCTCGCCCCCTACGAGGCTTCGGTCGCGTACACGCCGCAGCTCGCCGCCTTTGCCCGCGATGCCGTGGTCTTCCGCCGCCACCAGACCGAGGCCGGCCAGTCCGGCATCGCGTACGCATCGATCTTCTCGGGCGCGCAGGCCGATCGCCACGGTGCCTTCCGCCACCCTTTGGAGCTTTCGGACGAGCTGTACCTCCTGGCCGAGGCCTTCGCAGACCAGGGCTACGAGACCTTCTTCTGGAATGGGCACGAGATGGGCGGGCCCAACTACGACCAGGGCGTGGCTCCTGCCAACCATTTCGAGCAGGGCCTCGCGGCCGGGGATCCCAGGTTCGCCGCCATTCTCGACGAGCTGAGCGCCGACCCGAGCTACAAGGCGCTCGTGACGACGAACTTCTTCGTCACCCACAGCCCATATCGCATGGGTGTGATCCCGTCCTTCCGCAAGCGCCACCCGGGGGAGGCCGATGGCCTTCGCCCGGACACATTGCGGAGGCTGGGCAGGCTCTACCACGACAACCACATCGCCCTGGCATTCGACTACCCCGCCACGGTAGAGCGGCTCGGTCTCTCGATGGACGATCGCAGCCAGCTCGTCGGCCTGCTCGAGCTCGCGTACAAGGCGAACGTGGAGGCGCTGGACCAGCAGTTCGGGGCGGTCCTAGGGGCGATCGACGCGCGCGGCCTGCGCGACGAAGCCCTCGTCGCCTTCACCGCCGATCACGGTGAGCTGTTGCGCCAGGAGGACGAGCTCTTCCAATGGAGCCACGCGATGCAGATCACGCCCGAGGTGCTGGGCGTGCCCCTGCTCGTGCGCTCGCCGGATCCCCGGGTCAGGCCTGGGCCCTACGAGGCCGTGACGCGTTCCATCGACGTGCTTCCCACGCTGGCAGGCCTCGCGGGCTTCGCACTTCCGGAGGATCGCGGCATCCAGGGCAAGGACCTATCTCCCGCATTGCGCGGGGAGAGCGAGGCCCCGGAGCTCGTCGCCGCGTCGCACACCACACTGCTCGTACGCAGTGTGTACGAGCGCATGCACGACCCCCGGCACGCCCACAACTGGGGTCTGGTGCAACGCTACTTCCCGGACGAAGCAGCTGAGCACATGTGGGTGGCGCTGCGCGAGGGCGACCGCCTGACGCGCTGGCGCAAGCGTGCCGACGGCGAATGGAGCTTCGAGGGCATGGACCTCTCCCCGGGCTCCCGGCGTTTCTGGGAGCCCCTCGACCCGGCGGACCCGCAGCACGCGGAGAGCATCGAGGGACTGCGCGAGTACAAGGGCCGGCTGCTCGCCGCTCACGCGCGTGCAGCCGAATCCCTGCTCCCAGCCACGGATGAGCTCGAGGCGCTCCAGGGGCTCGGCTACATCGAGTGAAGCCCGGGGCGCCTTTCTGGCGCCTCCCGTGCCACGCGACCTCGGCGGGCGTCCACTTCCCAGACAGGTCCTCGCTCCGTGCGCACCCGTCCGTCAGCAGCTCTACTCCTCTGCTTCGCCGCGGGCCCCGCGGTCGCCCTGGATCCCTTGCCCGACCCCATCCTGAAGGGCAGCCGGTCGGCGGCACTCGTGGATTTCGCGCAGGTGCCCCCCAGTGCGGTCAGCGCTCCGCTGGCGCGCATCAACCTGCTGGGGCACGCCGGCGACGGCTCGGGGCGCGTCTTCGTGAACGACATGCGCGGTGCGCTCTGGGCGATCGACGACGGCGACGTTCAGGCGGGTCCCTTCTTCGACCTGGCCACGGCGCTGGGCAGCGACTTCAATCAGGCGGGGCTCCAGGTGGGCTTCTCGACCTTTGCCTTCCACCCCGACTTCGCCAGCTCCGGCAGCGAGGGATTCGGCAAGCTCTACACCGCCCACAGCGAGGTGCCGGGCTCCGGCACGCCGGACTTCGACAGCCCGCAGGCGAACGTCACGCACCATAGTGTGGTCGCCGAGTGGAGCTTGGATCCCGGTCTGGGCCGGATCGACCCGGGCTCGAAGCGAGAGCTGCTGCGTGTGGGCGAGTGGACGCGCGACCACAACGTGGGACAGATCGCCTTCAACCCGAACGCGTCGCTGGGGAGCGCCGAGTACGGGACGCTCTACATCGCCTTCGGCGACGGCGGCATGCTCGCCGGTGGAGAGATCGATCCGGCCCGCACGGCCCAGGACACCAGCAACCCTTTCGGTTCGATCCTGCGCATCGATCCCCTGGGCATCGGCAGCGGGGAACTCTCTGCCAACGAGAGCTACTGGATCCCGGACGACAATCCCTTCGCCGGAGCCGCAGACGGGTCCCTGGGCGAGATCTACGCCTACGGGTTCCGCAACCCACACCGCTTCAGCTGGGACACCGGTGGTGACGGCAGATTGATCGTCTCCGACATCGGCCAGGCCAATATCGAGGAGATCGGCGTCGTAGAAGCCGGCTCGAACCACGGCTGGAGCGAGCGCGAGGGCTACTTCGTGGTGAACCACGCCAACCAGGACATCCTGCTCCCGCTGCCCGACAACGACGATCTGCTGGGCTTCAGCTACCCGGCGGCCCAGTACGATCACGACGAGGGCCGCGCCGTGGTGGGCGGCTTCGTCTACCGGGGCGCGCGGCTGCCTCAGCTCTTCGGAAGGTACGTGTTCGGTGACGTCGCCAACGGCCGCATCTTCACGGTCGATGTCGACGACCTGATCAGCGGGGAGCCTGCCCTGATCGAGGAGCTCGTGCTGCTCTATGAAGGTGAGGAGCGAGACCTTCTCGATATTCTGGGCGCCCCCCGCGCCGACCTGCGTTTCGGGATGGATGAGGCGGGTGAGATCTACGTGCTGACCAAGCGGGACGGCATGGTCCGGGCGCTGGTGCCCGAGCCCGCCAGCGGCTTGCTCCTGATGCTGGGCCTGGCCGGGTTGGCCCGCCAGCACAGACGCAGTGGTAGGATGTCCCTCCGGGGCCGCGCCCGAGGCGGCGCTCTGGGGAGGGGTGTCAGGCATGGGTGACTCCAGCATCGAAGGGCTCGATTCGCCCATTTTCGGCGGGGCGGCCGCGCCTGAGCCCGTGGCACCCGGGGGTTTCGGGTTCGTCGAGCCCGAGCACGAGAGCTTTCCACCGATCCTGATCGTGGCCGTCACGAACCTCTGCGACATGGCGTGCATCCATTGCGCCCACCCCGTGGTGAAGAAAAGCCCCGGCTACCGGGGCACGTTCATGGACCCGGAAGTCCACGCCCGGATCGTCGAGCAGACGCAGCCCTTTCGTGACCAGCTCTGGGTGTTGCGCTACGCGGCCGACGGCGAGTCGATGCTGCACCCGAACTTCCTCGACTTCGTAGAAGATACGAAGCGCGCGGGGATCGGGCCGGTAGACCTCACCACCAACGCCATGTCGCTGACCGAGGAGCGCATGCGGCGGTTGCTCGAGGCGCCCATCGACCTGATCGATGTGAGCCTCGACGCCTTCTCGAAGCAGGCCTACGAGAAGATCCGCATCCGCGGGAAGTTCGAGGTGGTGACCGCGAACTTGAAGCGGCTCGTAGCACTGCGCAACGAGATCGGTTCCCCGACACGCATCATGACCAGCATCATCCGCCAGAAGGAAGCAGAGGACGAGGTCGAGGCTTTCAAGCAGTTCTGGGGGCCCTACGTGGACGAGGTGCTGGTGCGCGGGCTCAACACGGACCTCGGCATCGTGAACGTCAGCCAGACCTACTTCCGGGACGAGCTGGTGCGCTGGCCCTGCCCCCAGTTCTGGAAGCGCGTGACCATCAACCACGACGGCGACATCCGCTTTTGCGTAGAGGACTGGTTCAACCGCGGCGTGGTGGCCAACATTCGCGACCATTCGATCCAGGAGATCTGGCAGAGCCCCGTGTACCAGAAGTTCCGCGAGCTGCACCGGACGGGCCGCTGGCACGAGATGAAGATGTGCAGTGGTTGCATGGACTGGCAGCACATGGAGTGGGACCACGGCTTCGAGAAGGCCGTCAACAAAGTGATGGGCAAGGCGCCGCCGCCGACGGTGTCGGGCGGGCGCTCGGCGGCCGGGGATTGAGCGTGGCCCGGGGCGGGGGCTGAAGATGCTCCGGGTCGGCGTCGTCGGCTGCGGCTATTGGGGGCCGAAGCTCGCCCGCAATCTGCAGACCCTCGAGCGCTGCGAGCTCCGGGCAGCCTTCGACCTCGACCCGCAGCGAGTAGAGGCGCTGCGCCGCTTGTATCCGCTGGTTCAGGCGCCGGCGAGCTTCGAGGAGCTGATCGCCGATCCCGAGATCGACGCCGTCGCCATCTGCACACCCGTCCACAGCCACTTCCCGCTGGCCCGTGCGGCTCTCGAAGCCGGCAAGCACGTACTGGTCGAGAAGCCACTGACGGATTCGAGCGCCTCGGCGCGTGTCCTGGTGGATCTGGCCGCGTCCAAGGGGCTCATCCTGATGGTGGACCACACCTTCGTCTACAGCGGTGCGGTGCGGAGGGTGAGCGACATCGTCCGGAACGGGGACGTCGGCGACCTGCTCTATCTCGATTTCGTGCGCGTCAATCTCGGCCTCTTCCAGGCCGACGTGAATGTGCTGTGGGACCTCGGCCCCCACGACGTTTCGATCCTGCTGCACCTCGTCGGGACTCCCCCGCTCTGGGTCTCCGCCGTGGGCAGTGCGCACTACGGCGAGCTGGAGGACCAGGTCTACGTCACCATGAAGTTCGAAGGGTCGTTGCTGGCGCACCTGCACGTGAACTGGTTGGCGCCCGTGAAGGTGCGTTCGACGCTCATTGGGGGCTCCCGGCGCATGATCGTCTACGACGACCTCGAGCCGAGCGAGAAGGTCCGCATCTACGAGAAGGGAGTCACGCTCGCGGACGATGCGGGAAGCCGCGAGCGCGCGCTCGTCGACTACCGCATGGGCGACATGTTCGCGCCTCACATCGACAAGACGGAGCCGCTGGAGGCCGTGTGTGCCGCCTTCCGCGACGCCGTGGCGAGCGGAAGCCCGCCGCCCACCGACGGCCGCTCCGGGCTGGAAGTCGTGCGCATCCTGGAGGCGGCCCAGGAATCGATCCGCAAGGACGGCGAGCGCGTCGCCCTCGAGCCTGCGGGGTGAGCGAGCGGCCTGCGGGCGTCCCGCTGGTGGATCTGCGCGCGGCTCTCGAGCCCATCCGGGAGGAGTTCCTGCGCGAGCTCGAGGACGTGCTGGACGGCATGCAGCTGATGCTGGGGCCGCGCCAGCGCGCCTTCGAGGAGGAGTTTGCGGCCTACTGCGAGGCGCAGCACGGCGTGGCGGTGTCGAGTGGTAGCTCTGCGCTGGTGGCTGCCCTCGAGGCCTGCGGAGTGGGTCCCGGCCACGAGGTGATCTGCCCCTCGCTCACCTTCTTTGCCACGCTGGAGGCGGTGCTCCGCGTGGGCGCCGTGCCGGTGCTGGCCGACGTCGTGGACGACACGCTGACCCTCGACCCCGAGCAGGTGGAGGCCGCTCTTTCGCCCGCTACTCGCGCGATCCTCCCGGTCCACCTGCACGGGCATCCGGCCGAGATGGAGCCGCTGCTCGCGCTCGCGGCCGAGCGCGGCCTGCGTGTCATCGAGGACGCGGCCCAGGCTCACGGCGCGCGCATCGCTGGAAAACGCTGCGGCAGCTTCGGCGACGCCGCCTGCTTCAGCTTCTACTTCACCAAGAACCTCGGTGCCCTGGGCGAAGCAGGCCTGGTGGCCAGCAACGACGCCGAGGTGGCGGAGCGGGTGCGCCTGCTGCGCCACCACGGTCACACGTCGAAGTTCGAGCACAGCCTGGCGGGCCACAACCTGCGCATGGACGAGATCCAGGCGGTCGTACTGCGCCTCAAGCTGCGCGGCCTCGATGCGGCCAACGCACGCCGCCGCGAAGTGGCGGCGCGCTATCGGGAGCTGCTCGACGGCCTGCCGCTGCGCCAGCCGCAGCTGCGCTCCGGCTGCGAATCGGTCTTTCACCTCTACGCGGTGCGCTGCGTAGAGCGGGATGCGTTGCGCGCGCATCTGTCCGCGCAGGGCATCGGCACCGGCATCCACTACCCGATCCCCGGCCATGCGCAGCCTGCGCTGCGCGACCGGCCCCACCGCAGCGGGCCCATGAAGGTGACCGAAGAGGCCTGCGCCCAGCTGCTCTCGCTGCCCATGTACCCGGAGCTTCGCGAGGAACAGATCCAGCAGGTGGCCCAGGCGGTGCGCAGCTTCTACGCCGGGAGCACCCGGTGACGGCGCTCCGCAGCGCGGTGCTCGATACGCGCCGGCCCGCCGTCGACGCCGAGCTCGAGGCCTTCTTCGCCGCCTGCCCCTCCAGCGTGGCGCAGCAGACTCCCGGCTGGCGCCGTGCGATCGAGGCCATCGGAGTCGACGAGCCCGCCTTCCTCGGCTGCCACAGCGACGAGGAGCTGGTGGGTGTGCTGCCGGCCTGGCGCTTCGTCGGGCCCCTGGGGGCGATCCTCGGCTCCTGTGTCCAGGCCGGGCCGCTGGGAGGAGTCGCCTGTCGCCCCGGCGCCGACACCGAGCGCGTGTATGCGTCGCTGATCGAGGCCTTCCTGCTGCTGGCCGCAGAGCGCAACTGTGCGGTGGCCACGCTGATCAGCAATCCTTTCTGGCCCGACCGGGATCTCTGCGAGCGGCACTTCTGCCCGGACTTCGTGCTCGAGAATGTCTCCCAGGTGCTCGACCTGGAAGCGGGCCTCGATGCCGAGGGCTGGCCCGCGCAGGGCTCCTCGAACCTGCGCCGCAACTTGCGGCGCGCCTGCGCGGCCGCCCTCGTCGTGGACGAGGAGCAGAGCGCGGCCAACGTCTTGGCCTGGGCCGAAATCCACGAGGCTCGGCACCGGGAAATCGGTGCGACCCCGCTGCCCCGGCGTCTCTTCGAGGCAGCGCTCGAGCACGCGGTGCCGGCCGGTGTGGCGCGCTTCTTCTTCGCCCGG
>Ga0255057_10001011_pt1 | contig 16262 bp, 16 predicted proteins | sample Cases_109_6_MG_FD_189022 | JGI IMG/M metagenome (GOLD analysis project Ga0255057, IMG submission 189022) | Seawater microbial communities from Amundsen Gulf, Northwest Territories, Canada - Cases_109_6 | ecosystem: Environmental > Aquatic > Marine > Gulf | place: Canada: Northwest Territories... | reverse complement strand
TTGGCGTCCTTCTCTATCTCGCTGATAAATTTGGTGCAGGCGAGCGTGTTGGTGCCGTCGATGTTCATGGCGCAGGAGCCGCACACGCCCTCGCGGCAGGAGCGCCGGAACGTCAGCGTCGCATCGACCTCGTTCTTGATCTTGATGAGGGCGTCGAGGACCATCGGCCCGCAATCGTCGAGATCGACGTGATAGGTATCGACGCGCGGGTTGTCGTCATCGTCCGGCGACCAGCGGTAGACCTTGAAGGCTTTGATGTTGGTGGCACCTGCCGGCACCGGGAAGGTCTTGCCCTCCTGGACCCTCGAATTCGCGGGAAGATTGAATTCCACCATCTGCCCGGCCCCGCTAGTAGATCCGCGCCTTGGGCGGGAACGACTGCACCTCGTTGGTGAGCGGCTGCAGGTTGACCGGGCGGTAGTCGAAGCGAATCTGCCCATCGTCGCCGCACCAGGCGAGGGTGTGCTTCATCCAGGTTTCGTCGTCGCGCTCGGGGTAATCCTCGCGGGCGTGGCCGCCGCGGCTCTCGGTGCGATTGGCCGCGCCCTCGATGGTGACCGCGGCCTGGACCATGAGGTTGTCGAGCTCCAGGGTCTCCACCAGATCAGAGTTCCAAATCAGCGAGCGGTCCTCGACCTTGAGGTGCGAACGCTTCGCCAAGCTGGCCGCCATCTTCTTGACGCCCTCGTCCAGCACGTCGCCGGTGCGGAACACGGCGCAATGGTCCTGCATGTTGCGCTGCATCTCCACCCGCAGAGCCGCGGTGGGCAGGTCGCCGTCGGCATAGCGAAAGCGGTCGAGGCGGGTCAGCGCCAGGTCGTCGGCGTCGTCCGGCAGGGACTTGTGGTTGGCGCCGGGAGTCATGGTCTCGATACAGTGCTGGGCCGCCGCCCGGCCGAAGACCACCAGATCCAGCAAGGAGTTGGAGCCGAGGCGGTTGGCCCCGTGCACCGACACGCAGGCCGCCTCGCCGATCGCCATGAGGCCCGGCACGTTCTCGACCGCAGAGTTGGTCTTGGTCACCACCTCGCCGGTGTAGCGGGCCGGAACGCCGCCCATGTTGTAGTGCACCGTGGGCAGCACCGGCATCGGCTCCTTGGTCACATCGACCCCGGCGAAGATGCGCGCGGTTTCGGAAATGCCCGGCAGGCGCTCGTGGGTCAGCACCGGATCCAAATGCTCGATGTGCAGATGAATATGGTCCTGCTTTGGGCCGACGCCCCGGCCTTCGCGAATTTCCATCGACATGGCGCGGCTGACCACGTCGCGACTCGCCAAGTCCTTGGCCGAGGGCGCATAGCGCTCCATGAAACGCTCGCCCTCGGAATTGGTCAGATAGCCGCCCTCGCCGCGCACGCCCTCGGTGATCAGGCAGCCGGCGCCGTAGATGCCGGTCGGATGGAACTGCACGAACTCCATGTCCTGCAGCGGCAGGCCGGCGCGCAGCACCATGGCGTTGCCGTCACCGGTTTGAGTGTGGGCCCCGGTGCACGAGAAGTAGGCGCGGCCGTAGCCGCCGGTGGCGAGGATCGTCATGTGGGACTGGAAGCGGTGGATCGTTCCGTCGTCCAGGTTCCAGGCGACCACGCCGCGGCAGGCGCCGTCCTCCATCATCAAATCGATGGCGAAGTATTCGATGAAGAACTCCGCGTGGACCCTGAGCGATTGCTGGTAGAGGGTGTGCAGCATGGCGTGTCCGGTGCGGTCGGCCGCCGCGCAGGTGCGCTGGGCGATGCCCTCGCCGAAGCGCGTCGTCATGCCGCCGAAGGGGCGCTGATAGATCTTGCCCTCCGGGGTGCGGCTGAACGGCATGCCGTAATGCTCGAGCTCGATGATCGCGGGGATCGCCTCGCGGGTCATGTACTCGATGGCGTCCTGGTCGCCGAGCCAGTCGGAGCCCTTTACCGTGTCGTACATGTGCCAGCGCCAGTCGTCCTCGCCCATGTTGCCGAGGGCCGCGGAGACGCCGCCCTGGGCCGCCACGGTGTGGCTGCGGGTCGGGAAGACCTTGGTGATGCACGCGGCCCGCAAGCCCGCCTCGGCCAAACCCAAGGTGGCCCGCAGGCCGGCCCCGCCGGCGCCGATCACGATCACGTCGTAGTTGTGATGCTCGACCTGGTAGGCCTGGGTCATGCCGGCGCCTTTCCCAACAGGAGAACGAGCACCGAAACCACGCCGACGATGGCCAGAAGCCAAGAGGCGCCCTTGACCGTCACCAGCGTGGCGAGCTTCAGTCCCTCGCCATGGATGTAGTCCTCGATGACCGTCTGCAGGCCCAGAAAGGCGTGATAGAAGGTGGCAGCGATCAGCAAGATCAGGAGGCCCGCCACCACGGGCGAGCTCACCCAGGCCGTGACCGCCCCATGGTCGTCACCGAGGACGGAGAACAGAGAAATTACGAACCAGACCGAGAGCGGGATCAGCGCCAGAGCGGTCATACGCTGGGCCCAAAAATGATTGACGCCCTCCTTGGCGCTTCCCAGGCCGCGCACTCGGCCCAATGGCGAACGTAAGCTCATCGGGTCTCACATCACGCTGTAGCCGACGATCCAGGTCACCAGGCTGAGCACGGCCGTCGCCACCACCACCGTCCAACCCGAGCGGTAGACGTCGTCCAATTCGAAGCCGAGGCCGATATCCCAGAACAGGTGCCGGATGCCGTTACAGAGATGAAAGAACAGCCCGATCGTCCAGCCGAACAGCAAGAGCCGCCCGAGAAACGAGCCAACGAAGGACTGGGCGCGTTCGAAGGCCTCGGGCCCCGCCGCCGCCGCCGCCAGCCAATAGACCAGAAGTAGGGTGCCGACGCCCAGCGCCACGCCGCTCATACGGTGCGTGATCGACAAAACCGACGTCAGCTGTGGCCGATAAACTTGAAGATGTGGTGACAGCGGTCGTTTTGCGCTGTTCATCCGGCCCCCCAGGTGTCTGCGTCAAGTGGCACCGTAATCGCTTGCTCTTAGCGGACGAAGATGCACCGCGCCCTGAGACGTGTCAACGCCAGCAGCCCCGCGCCCTAGCCGCCGCTCGTGCTGCAAAACGACGGGAGGGCGCGGATAGGGCTAACCAATCCGTCCGCTGAAGCTTTGTCGCCGCTGGCTCTTTCGCCACAAGATCTTGTGGTTTGTACTTGCAGAAAATACGTTGAGTCCAATTCTGTGGAGAAGTCTGTGGAGAATATCTGGAGCACTTGTGAAATAAATTTCTTCTTATGCACAAGAAATTCAAACCGAGCCGGTGTTTTCGATTGCTCCGGATCGAGAACTTGGAGATCTTGAGTCCGCACGCGAGAGCGTCGGGGTGACCCGGGTGCGGCGGTGTCTCAGGCTTAGGTTTGATGGCGATGGTCGTGTCAGGGCTCCCGAGAGCCGCGGAAACCTTTGGGGATCGGCGGTTCTGTTCTGCCGCAAATGGCTCTTCTGGAGCCGTTGGGCGGTAGGTCGGAGGTTTGAGGTCGCCCTCGTGCGACTCCAGGCTTGCGGTGAAGATCGCACTTCCCTCCCTGCGCGGGAGTGCGGCTCGACCGGGAATTGGATCCGCCGCCGGATCCAATGGTATGCTCGGCGAGGGCCTCTTCGGAGGCCGCCGTCGCGACAACCCAGCGAGCGGGCCTAGGGCTCGCGAGTGGCCCGGTTGAAGCGCCCGAGGTGGGTGCGGCAAGCTCAGTCTTGCAGCCTCGCCGAGATGCGCCGCCGAAGTTTGGATTGCTTGGTGATCGATTTCATCCGATTGGGGCGCGGTCCCGTTCGCGGGGCCGCCGTCCCCGCCCCGGGGCAAAAGGGGTCATTCGTGGCTCTGGATGTTCGGGTGCGGTGGATGAAAAAGCCCCGCCGCCATCGCGTGCCGTAGTCGGATCCGACTTACGAGGCGTCGGGGCGTGGCCGTCTTCCCGGGCACGATGCAGAGAAGTTTCTTCTCTGCACCCGACGCCTCCGCATTTAGCACAAGCGATTCGCGCCGGGCAACCACATTTTGTGGTCTTTCCGAGTTGCCTGCCAGATACTGCGCTTGCCCACGGGCCGCCTGGGCCAGCGGCAGTCGAACGCCGCCATTTCCCAGTCTTGCTGTCGCTCGGATACCGCTCTAGACACGGCGGGGCATGAACACGGTATAGTCGAGATCCAATAGGACCGCCGGATCGTAGGCCCCCTCTGCGTCGCGATAGGGGAAATCGGCGCAAGGCCGGTCCTTGACCGCCACCGTTCTCAAACGCAGTGCGCCGAGATCGCCGCGTCCCGGCAGCTCGTGGCGATCGAGCACCTCCGACCAGGCATAGACCGTGTCGCCGGCGAAGGCGGGCGCGGTGTGGGCGCCCCCGTTGATGGCGGCGATCGCGAAGGCGTTGGCCAGGCCATTGAAGGAGAGCGCGCGGGCGAGCGAGATCACGTGGCCGCCGTAGACGATCCGCCGGCCGAAACGGCCGTCCTTTTCCGCGTGCAGGTTGAAGTGCACCTTGGCGGCGTTCTGGTAGAGGCGGGCCGCCATCTGGTGTTCGGCCTCTTCGATGGTCATGGCGTCCACATGATCGATCCGCTCGCCCGGCTCGTAGTCGTCCCAGAGATGCGGCGCGCCGGCCATGTCCGTTGAGTAGCGCGAGAGGTCGAGCCCGGGCGCCACGACGAGATGCTCGGCCGGAACGGCCTCGGGAAGTTCGGGGACCAGCGGATCCGGCGCCGGCGAGGCCGGGTCTCGCTTGCGCACCATGACCCATCGCACGTAGCCGAGCACCGTCTCGTTGTGCTGGTTGCGGCCGATCGACTCGACGTAGACCACGCCGGTCTTGCGGTTCGAGTTCTCCTTGAGGCCGATGACGCGGCTCTCGGCAGTCACCGTGTCACCCTCATAGAGCGGCGCCTTGAAGATGCAGCTGGCATAGCCGAGGTTGGCGATGGCGTTGAGCGAGATATCGGACACCGTTTTGCCGAACACCAGGTGAAAGGCCAGAAGGTCGTCGAGCGGCGCGCGCGGATACCCGAGGCTGACCGCGAAGGGGCTCGACGAGGCCAGCGCGAAGCGTGTACCGGTCAGCGCCAGATAAAGCGCCTGATCGCCCGCCGTTACGGTGCGTGGCGTGGCATGGGTCAGAATCTGGCCGAGTGTGAAATCTTCGAAGAAATGGCCGGCATTCGTCTTGGTCATGCGAAATACCGTTCCCCTGGACGCATAGCGGGCCGCAATGCAGCGCTCACGAGGCCCTTGAGCGCGGGATCAAGATACCTCAGCGGCCGCCGGCTCCGCCGGCGCGGTCTCCGCGCCGTTGCCGTTGCGGGCCTCGATCGCTTCGGCCAGGGCCACCATGCGATGAGCGTTTTCGACATGCAGGTTCTCGATCAGCTTGCCCTCGTAGACCGCCACGCCCTTGCCCTTGGCAACGGCCGCCGCATGCGCCTCGATGATCTTGTGCGACCAGTCCACCTCCTCCGGCGAGGGCGAAAAGATTTCGTTCGCAATCTCGAGGGTGCGCGGATGGATGAGCGTCTTGCCGTCGAAGCCCATGTTCAGGCCCTGCCGGCAGGAATAGGCCAAGCCTTCGTCGTCGCGCAGGTCGAGATGCACGCCGTCGAGGATAGCCAGTCCATAGGCGCGAGCCGCCAAAAGGCACATGCCGAGGCTGGTGATCATGGGCATGCGGTCGCGGGTGTGGCTGGCGTGGAGATCCTTGGCCAAATCCGAGGTGCCCATAACCAGGCAATCGAGCCGCGCCACCGCGCCCGCGACCTCCTCCACATGAAGCATGCCGATCGGCGTTTCCATCATCGCCCAGATGCCCATCGCGGGCGGCGCGCCAGCCATCACCATGACCGCCTCGGCCTGACGCACGGTGTCGGCGCTCTCCACCTTCGGCAGCAGGACCGCGTCGGCGCCGCTGGTCGAGGCGGCGGCCAGATCGTCGAAGCCCCAGGGCGAGGACAGAGGATTGATACGGATCACCAGCTCGCGATAGCCGTAGCCGCCCGCCTCGAGGGCGCTGCGTATGTTCTTGCGGGCCTCGGCCTTGGAGTCGGCAGCGACCGAATCCTCGAGGTCGAGAATCAGGCAGTCGGCCGGCAGGCTCCGGCCTTTCTCCAGGGCGCGGGTATTCGCGCCAGGCATATATAGGGCCGAGCGACGCGGCCGGGTGTTCTTCAGCATGAAGGCCCTTCTCCAGATGACCGTGGTATTTCGAATGGCGGGGACTATAGATCAAGAATCGCCGTACGCAAGAACCCCCGACTAGCGTCTTGTAGGTTGCCTGATGTGGGTTCTAGGGGCCAAGTTTAAGCCACCGAGACCAAGAATTGACTAACGCCATGAGCATTCTCTCCATCCAGTCCCACGTCGCCTATGGCCACGTCGGCAACGCGGCGGCCGTGTTCGCCCTGCAGCGCCTGGGTCTCGAGGTCTGGCCGGTGATGACGGTCCAACTGTCGAACCACACCGGCTACGCCGGCTGGCGCGGCCGCAGCTTCGAGGCCGAACATATCGCCGAGTTGGTGCGGGGCCTGGAGGAGGTGGGCGCCTTGGCCGACTGCCGGGCGGTGTTGTCGGGCTACCTCCGATCGGCGGCGGTCGGCGAAGAGGTGCTCGGCGCCGTCGACCGCGCCCAGCGTTGCAATCCGGATGCTTTTTATGTCTGCGATCCCGTCATGGGCGACCACGGCCGAGGCCTTTACGTGCCCGAGGAGGTCGCGGCGTTCTTCAGGGACCGCGCCGTTCCCCGCGCCCGCATCGTGACGCCGAACCTGTTCGAGCTGGCGCAGCTCACCGGCCGGCCCATCGAATCGAGCGCGGCGGTCCTTGCCGCCGCCCAGGATCTCAGGGCCTTAGGGCCGGAGATCGTGCTGGTCACGTCCCTGCGCTTCCCGGAGAGCGAGCCCCAGAGCATCGGCCTGCTGGCGGTGACCGGGGCCGGGGCGTGGCGCGTCGTGACGCCGTGGCTGGACATGAGCCCGCCGGTCAACGGGGCCGGCGATACGGTTGCGGCCCTCTTCCTCGGCCACTACCTGCTTGCCCGCGACGGGCCCACCCGGGTATCGGAGGCGGCAACCAAGGCGGCGGCGGCGACCTACGCGTTGATCGAGGCGACCCACGCGGCCGGCAGCCGCGAGCTCCAGTTGATCGCCACCCAGGATAAGCTGATCCACCCCGACCGCCTATTCGCGGCGGAACCGGTTGGCTGACGGGTTTAGGAAACCGATTCGCGCTCGAGAACGTACCATTCCGCGGGATTGCGGCCGAACGGGATCATCGCATGTTCCTGGAAGGCCGGCCGGTCGCACAGCCGCTCGTACCAGGCCGTCACGTTCGGCAGCTCGGGCCGCGCAACGTCCAGATTGAAATAGCGATAGGCCATCGGGCCGAAGGGGATATCCGCCATCGTCAAGCGATCGCCCGCGATGTAGGCCCGATTGGCGAGGTGCGTGTCGAGAATCTTCAGCGCCTCGCCCAGCGACTCGCTACGGGCCGCGATGAGATCGGCATTGCGACAGATCGGCTCGGTGCGCACCGTGGCCCAAAACAGCTCGATGCACGGCGGATAGGGCGTCGTCTTGCCCCATTCCATCCATTGATCGGCAATCGCGCACTCAGACTCGCTGTCCGGAAGCAGGCTGCCCTGGCCGTAGCGCCGGGTGAGATAGCGCACGATGGCGTTCGATTCCCACAGAACGAAACCCTCGTCGTTGATGGTGGGGACCCGCCCGTTGGGGTTCATCGCCAGATAGTCAGGCCGGTCGAGGCCGCCGAACGACCCGCCCACATCGTGGCGCCGATGGGGTAAGTTCATTTCGCCGATCGCCCACATGACCACGATCACGTTGCTTGAATTACGCCGCCCCCAGACTTCCAACATCGCGCTAACCTCCTCCGGCGTACCGTGGCCGATATTATTACGACACGCTCATTCCAGATAGTCCTCGACCAGGCACTCGGCGATCTGCACCGCGTTGAGCGCGGCGCCTTTGCGCAAATTATCCGAGACCACCCACATGGAGAGGCCGTTGTCCACCGTGGGATCGGTCCTGAGGCGGCTTACGAAGATCGCGTCCTCGCCGGCCGCATCGGCGGGCGTGACATAGCCTTCGTCCAAGCGGTGGTCGATCACCGTCACGCCGGGCTGACCGCGGAGCGCATCGCGGGCGTCCTCCTCGTCGATCGGGGTCTCGAACTCCATGTTGATCGCCTCGGCATGGCCGATGAAGACCGGCACCCGCACGCAGGTGGCGTGTAGCTTGATGGCGGGGTCGAGAATCTTCTTGGTCTCGACCACCAACTTCCATTCCTCCTTGGTGGCGCCGTCTTCCATGAAGGCGTCGATGTGCGGGATCACGTTGAAGGCGATCTGCTTGGTGAAGCGATCCGGGCGCACCGGCTCGTTCACGAAGATGCCGCGGGTCTGGTTGAACAGCTCGTCCATGGCGTCCTTGCCGGCGCCCGAGACGGATTGGTAAGTCGAGACGACCACGCGGCGGAGGCGCGCCAGGTCGTGCAGCGGCTTCAGCGCCGCCACCATCTGGATGGTCGAGCAGTTGGGGTTGGCGATGATGTGGCGCTTGTTGTAGCCGGCGATCGCTTCCGGATTGACCTCCGGCACCACCAGCGGCACGTCCGGGTCCATGCGGAACTGCGAGGTGTTGTCGATCACCACCGCGCCGGCGGCCGCCGCCCGCGGCGAATGCTCGGCCGAGACCTTCGCGCCCGGCGACGACAGCACGATGTCGATACCGCGAAAATCGAACCCGGCGAGGTCCTGAACCTTCAGCTCGTCGTCCTCGCCAAACGACACGCTGACGCCGGCCGAACGCTCGGAGGCGATGGCCGCCACGTCGCTGGCGGGAAACTCGCGCTCCGCCAGGGTGGTCAGGATCTCCCGGCCCACGGCACCCGTGGCGCCAACGACCGCGATTCTGTAGCTCATCGCACTCAACTCCTTCCCACCTGGAGACGGCCCGGCGAGCCGTCCGCATCGTCATTCCCGCCTCGATCGGCGCGGCCGCTCACTACGCCGTAGCGATCGGAATTGCAAGTATCGCGCCCGTGTTTCGAATCTCGTCGGGCGGCATCCAGCATGACCAAGCCGACCTCGCCGCTCGCGGCGAAGCCGATGGCCCGGTAGGCCCGCTCGGCCGCCGGGTTGTTGGTGATCAAGAGCGCCCTCGCCCGCCCGCGGTCTCGCGCATCGCGCAGTGCCCCGGCCACGACGGCCCGGCCGTAGCCCCGGTTGCGCCGATCCTTCGGCGTGATCACGCCGCCGATCTGGACCGCCTCGCCCGTCTCGCCGATAACCGTGCAGCCGGCCACCAGACGGCCGCCACGGGTGAGCACCCAATTGTCGCCGGTCCTCTGCTGCAGGTCGATCATCTGCCGCGCGCCCGTGCGTAACCTTCGATCGTCGCGCAATCCGGTGGCCTCGGCCTCGAAAACGGCGCGCCAGTTGTACAGCAGCTCGAGCTCGGAGCTGCGCGCCCGGCGGCAGACCAACTCGCCCCGGGCGAGGGGTTCGGGAAGGATCAGGTCCATCAGGTCGAGCGTCATGAGCTGCTGCGGCCGGTCGAGACCCGAAGAGTCTTGCGGCAGATCCAGCGACCAGGCCACCCAGACGACCTGGCCCCAAGGACCGATGAGGCCGCTGAGCCGCCGTCCCGAGGCGGCAAGCGCGCGCCGCGCCACGCGCACGACTCCCGCTGCCGCCTCGTCGGCCTGTAGGAGAAGCATCCCGTTCCAGCAGTGCGCGGCGACGGAGGTCACGGCGCCTCGGCTGAATGACGCTGCGTAGGTGCCCTGATAGGGCGCCCCGCGGTCCTCGAGTCCGCCGCGGTTCAGATTGGCGCGCAGCAGGTGGCCGCCGTTAGGGTGTGCGGCCAGAAAGCATTCCAGGGGCTCCTCGTCGCCCGGCCCCAAGAGGCGTATCTCACGCATGATCTTCTCTTCCCATTTTGCCGCCGTCCAGCGCTCCAAGCGACCTTTCGACCGGAATCAAAAAGGCCGCCCGGATCGGACGGCCTTGGTGATCTCTAACCCCATTGGTCTTCAGGTCACATCACCTCGGCCGCCCGCCCGGACGTTTTGGTGGTCATGATGGTCTTGGTGATGCTGGAACTCGGGGCGCAAGGCAGAACCGCCCGCCGCTGCGGGTCGCCGTCAAACTCTGAAACTCGGCCGGGTTCGTGCCGCATCATCGCCTCGTTGACTCGTCGGCCCGTTGACTCTTCGACTTGGGGCCCCAAAGGGCCTCGCCGGACCGGGACTTTAGTTATAATAGCCCCGCAGGTCAAACGGCCGGTTGGCCGAGTGAGGGTAGTACGGCCATGAGCCAAGGCGCACGCTTGAAAACCTATACCGAATTCTGGGCATTTTATCTTGGCGAGCACCGCCGGGCCGGCACCCGGGCGCTGCATTTCCTCGGCACCTCGCTGGGCCTGGGATTCTCGACGGCAGCCGTTGTAGCCTGGGATTGGCGGCTCCTGTCGGCCGCGCTGGTGGCGGGCTACGGCTTCGCCTGGCTCGGCCATGCCGTCATCGAAAAGAACCGCCCGGCCACCTTCCGCTACCCGCTCTGGTCGTTCCTCAGCGATTTCCGGATGCTGGGATTCTGGCTCACGGGCCGGCTGTCGGAAGAACTGGCGCGCGACGGGATCACCCGCGAGGAACCGCCGCGGGACTAAAGTTATGTCCGCTTCGCTCATGACACGGGGCCGGCCCACTCCCCCTCCCGGTGCGTAGCACCCGCGCTTCGCGCGCCCACAGCGTACAATGGCATTGGGTGGACGGGAGGGGGAGTGGGCTGGCGCAGCCTTACAAAACGCTCTCAAACGAAGAAGACCGCCGGTGCGACGGCGGCCCTCTCCCATTTGCTGCGCGCGTTGCCGTGGTTACTCGGATTTTTCTTCCGTGCTCGCGGTTTGGGTCGGCACCGGGTGCGATTGCTCGCCCTGTGCCACGTGGTCGCCGCTTCGATCCGGAACGCTCACATTTTGCGAGCCCCAGCTTCCGCAGCCACCAGCCGCCAGCGCCGGCCCGGCCATGACGACCAGGAAACCCGCAGCGGTCAGCGCAGTCAGAGTCCTCTTCATCGGTTTTTCTCCCGAATGAAACAGGAAGCGGAAAGCCTAGCCCCTTCTGCCCCGCACGGTCAATTCACCGCACCGTGACCCGGCACGTCAGGCGTTCGGCAGTCGGTGGCCCTTGAATTGTTCGCGCAGGCGGGCCTTGGAGACCTTGCCGGTCGCGGTCATGGGCAAGGAGTCGACGAAAACCACGTCGTCGGGCAACCACCACTTCGCCACCTTGTCGGCGAGAAAGCTCAGGAGCTCGTCCTTGTCGAGCGCTGCACCCTCGCGCGGGATCACCACAAGCATGGGCCGTTCCTGCCACTTGCGATGCGGCATGGCGATGGCCGCCGCCTGGGCCACGGAGGGATGACCCATGGCGGCATTCTCGAGATCGATCGAGGAGATCCATTCGCCGCCCGACTTGATCAGGTCCTTGGCCCGGTCGGTGATCTGCAGGAAGCCGTCGCTGTCGATGTTGGCGACGTCCCCGGTGCGGAACCAGCCCTCCTCCATCGCCGCATCGGTGGCTGCCGCATTCTCGTAATAGCCGCTGATGACCCAATGGCCGCGCACCAGCAGCTCGCCGGACTCTTCGCCGTTGTGCGGCAGAACCTCGCCCGCGTCGTCGACGATTTTGAGGTCGATGCCGAAGGGCGGCCAGCCGGGTTTCGCGACCTTGTCGACCCGCGCCTCCAGGTCCGCGCCCTGCATGGACCGGCGAAGTATGCTGAGCGCCGCCACGGGCGACGTTTCGGTCATGCCCCAACCCTGGATGAAGCGGATGCCCATGTCCTCGATCTCGCGGATCAACGCCCGCGCCGGCGAGGCCCCGCCGCAGAGCGCGACCTTGAGGTGGCTGAGGCGCTTGCCGTTCTCGCGCAGATAATCGAGCAGCCCGAGCCAGATGGTCGGCACTCCGGCGCTGATGGTCACCTCTTCGGATTCGAACAGCTCGTGCAGGCTGGCGCCGTCATAGCCCGGGCCCGGGAAGACCATCTTGGCGCCCACCAGCGGCGCGATATAGGGAAAGCCCCAGGCGCAGACATGAAACATCGGCACGATCACGAGAAAGCTGTCGCGCGAGGTGAACGAGCCGTCCATGTGGGCGATTACGCCCAGCGCGTGGAGGACCGCCGAGCGGTGGTCGTAGAGGGCGCCCTTGGGCTCCCCGGTGGTGCCCGAGGTGTAGCAAAGCGCCGAGGCCGAACGCTCGTCCAGCCGCGGCCAGTCGAAGGTCTCCGGCTGGGCCTCGATGAGATCTTCGTAGCAGAGAAGCTTGGGCAGGCTCGAGTCCGGCATGTGCGCGGCATCGGTCATCACCACCACGGCCTCGGGCGTCTCGAGCTTCTCCCAGAGATCTTCCAGGAGCGGAACGAAGGTGAGGTCGGTGAAGATGATCCGGTCCGCGGCGTGATTGACGATGTAGATTACTTGATCCCGGAACAGGCGCGGATTGACGGTGTGGCAGACCGCGCCGCAGCCCGAGACCCCGTAATAGAGCTCGAAGTGCCGGTAGGTGTTCCAGGCGAGCGTCGCGACCCGGTCGCCGGGACCGATCCCGAGACCCATGAGGGCCTGGGCGAGCTGGCGGCTGCGCCGAGCGGCGTCGGCGTAGGTGTAGCGGTGAAAGGGGCCTTCGACGCTGCGGCTGACGATCTCGACATCGCCATATTGTGCGGCTGCGTAGTCGATCAGCGAGGAGATCAGCAAAGGCTGCTCCATCATCAGTCCGCGCAGCGTCATGTCTCCGCTCCCTGTCCCGGCAAAAACCTGCGGGATCGTCTCTCGGCTCGGAAATCATCCTAGCATAGGAGGGAATCGGCTCCACCCGAGGGACGTGGGCGCTATGTATTGTTCAGCAGCTCCAGGGCCCGGGCATGTATCCGCGCGTCGCCGGCCGCGATGAGGCGGTCCCCGGAGTCCAGGGTGAGCGGCTCGCCCGCCCAGTCGCTGATCACGCCGGCGGCGCCCTCCACCACCGGCACCAAGGCGAGATAGTCGAAGGGATCGAAGGCGACATCGATGCCGACATCGATCCGCCCCGAGGCGATCTGGGCGTAGGCCATGCAGCTTCCGCCATAGACCGTCCAGCGGGTCGCGGCCTTCAGGCGCTCGAGGGCCGGGGCGTCCGCCTCGCCATAGAAGTCCGGGTTGCTGGTCGAGAGCAGCGCGTCGGACAGCTTCTCGCACGGCCGCACGGTCACGGGCGCGCCGTTGCGCATGGTCGGCACCCCTTCGCAACCGACCCAGCGTTCCTCCGTCGCCGGCATCTCGATGACGCCGAGGATCGGGGCCCGGTCGCGAAGCAGGGCGATCAGGGTGCCATAGACCGGAATGCCCGCCAGGAACGGCAAGGTGCCGTCGATCGGGTCGAGCGCCCAGACGAATTCGCGATCGGGCGCCGAGGCGCCGCGCTCCTCCCCGACGATCCCGTGATCCGGATAGGCCGCGGCGATCATCTCGCGCAGCCGGTCCTCGACCGCCTGGTCGATCGCCGTCACCGGGCTGCCGTCGTCCTTGGTTTGGCTCGAAACCGCGCCACGGGCGGCCTCGCGGATGAGGCTGCGGCTCGCGTCGGCGAGGCGCTCGCAAAATGCCCGCAGCTCCCCCAGCTCGCTGCCGCTCGTCATTGCGCTCATCCCGCCAAGGGCTTCAGTGAGTCAAGATCTGACTGAGGAAGAGCTTGGTCCGCTCGTTCTTCGGGTTATCGAAGAATTCTTTCGGCGGGTTCATCTCAACAATCTCGCCGGCGTCCATGAAGACGACCGAATCGGCGACCGAGCGCGCGAAGCCCATTTCGTGGGTCACGACGATCATGGTCATGCCTTCCTGCGCCAAATCCGTCATAACGTCGAGCACTTCGCTGATCATTTCCGGATCGAGCGCCGAGGTCGGTTCGTCGAACAGCATGACCTCCGGATTCATGCACAGCGCGCGGGCGATGGCGACCCGCTGCTGCTGTCCGCCCGAAAGCTGGCTTGGCCACTTGTCCGCCTGCTCCGGGATCTTCACCCGCTCGAGGTACTTCATGGCGGTATCGCGTGCCTCGGACTTCGAGGACTTACGCACCAGCTTGGGCGCCAGCATCAAATTGCCGATGACGGTCAGGTGGGGAAACAGATTGAAGTTCTGAAACACCATGCCGACCTCTCGGCGCACGGCGTTGATATCCTTCACGTCGCTGGTCAGTTCGTGGCCATTTACAACGATCTTGCCGTTGTCGTGTTCCTCAAGCCGGTTGATGCATCGGATCAAGGTCGACTTACCGGACCCGGACGGGCCGCACACGACAATCCGCTCGCCCTTTTTCACCGACAAGCTGATATTTTTCAGAGCCTGAAACGCGCCGAAGAATTTGTCGACATTCTCCAGTTCGATAATGTTCGTCCCGTCACCATCGCTCATGTCATGCCTCGCTTTTCACATGCCGACTCATGCGTTTTTCGATCCAGCCGAAACTTCTCTGAATAAACCACGTCAGGACCAAATAGATGACCATAACGGATATGAAAATCTCGTAGGGCGCGTAGGTCTCGGCCACGATGGTTCTGGCAATGCCCATCATATCGAGCAGCGTGATGGTGCTCGCCAGGGCGGTGCTCTTCATCAGGCTGATGACGTCGTTACTGTAGGCTGGGAGACACAAACGGATGGCGATGGGGCTCGTAATGTAAATAAATCTATGCGTTGCGGAGAGTCCCAGCGCCGCGCCCGCTTCTTTCAGGCCACGGTCCACACCCAGAACGCCGCCGCGTAATATTTCTGAAACATAGGCGCCGGTGTTCAGCGTCAAGGCGACGATTGCACAGCCAAAAGGCTCTCGCAAAATTGGCCAGAAGATACTGTCGCGGACAAACTCCAGTTGCGGCAGGCCGTAGTAGATGATGAAGATCTGCACAAGTATGGGAGTGCCGCGAAAGATATAGATGTAGACCATCGTGGGCGCGGCGAGATACCACCGTCCGCTGATTCGCATGAGCAGCAGGATAATGGCGAGCGCCAGACCCAACGCGGCTGAGAGAAACAGCAACTGAAACGTGAGGCCGATTCCCATGAGCATTTTGGGAATGCTGTCGACGATGAGGGCAAAATCGAAACTCATCGCGCGATCTCCAAATGGCGGTTGGCATACCTTTCAAGCACCATGACCGACAGGGTGATGATGGTTGAAAATCCCAGATAGATCGCGCCGACCACGATATACATGGTGAACGGCTTGCCCGTGGTGCCGATGGCCTGCTCGGCGACAAACAGGGTCTCTTCCAGACCGATGATGGCGATCAGCGCGGTATCCTTGATCAGGGAGAGCATGTGGTTGCCGAACGGCGGCAGGGCCAGGCGCCACATCGCCGGAATGCGCACGTAAATGAAGGTTTGCAGGTTCGAGACACCGAGGGCCCGGGCGGCCTCGACTTGCCCTGGGTCGACCCCGAGGAAGGCGCCGCGAAATGTCTCCGTCGCGTAGGAGCCGACAATCAGTGCAATGGCCAGTGACCCGGCCCAGAATGGCGGGATATCGACGAACTTTATCTCGGGATCGATGACCTGGGCAATCGCCGTCAGGGTGACGGCTGAACCGAAGTAAAACAGCAAAAGAACCAGAATCTCGGGTGTCCCGCGAAAGACGATTGTATAGGCACTCGCAATCGAATGGGCGACCCGACTCTTCGACAGCTTCGCGGCGGCGCCAATCAGTCCAAAAAGGATCGTCAAGAACAGGGCTACAACAAATAGCTCAACAACGACGAGTGAGCCCCAAAAAAAATCGTCCCACCAACCGGTTACTGCTTCCACGACCGCTCACCCCATCCGCATTTCAAAGCGTGACCTCGACGGCGCATTGAATTGGACAACGAAAGAAAGCTAAAAAAGTCGCGGTGGGGGCCGATAGGCGCTCCCACCGCGGACATGATATGCGACCTGCTCGGCGGTCATCAATTTTTTTAGTGGATGGCGAAGGGGAAATATTTCAGGGCATACTTCTCCAGCGAGCCATCATCGGTCAGGGTCTTCAAGGCGCCGTTCAGACGGGCTTTCAACTCGTCATTGCCCTTGCGAAGGCCGATACCGACACCAATGCCGAAGTATTTGCGCTCGTCGATTTGCGGGCTGACAAATTCATAACCCGCGCCGTCCTCTTTGCTGAGAAACCTGAGGTGAGCTTTCATGGGATTGGTCATGATCATATCGGTCCGCCCATTCACCAGATCGAGATACAGGGCCTCGTTGGTG
>Ga0255057_10001010_pt1 | contig 16269 bp, 15 predicted proteins | sample Cases_109_6_MG_FD_189022 | JGI IMG/M metagenome (GOLD analysis project Ga0255057, IMG submission 189022) | Seawater microbial communities from Amundsen Gulf, Northwest Territories, Canada - Cases_109_6 | ecosystem: Environmental > Aquatic > Marine > Gulf | place: Canada: Northwest Territories... | reverse complement strand
TGAACATTCCCATGGTCGCTGGTCTGGGCGGAATCGTCCTAGGGGCATCGCTGAACGCGCTAATGTAGTGGAATCTCTCAACCAGAGGCGTATGGTCGGAAGACGAGATCAGGAGCGTGGAGGGGCCGCGTTGTGACTCCAGTCACAAACAAGCAGACGTAGCGAGGGGCGGCCCCGAAGGAACCGCCCCAAGGCTGTTAGAAGGATAGACTAGCGACTCCCGATAGCAATCGGCGGATCGCTCTACAACTCGCACTGGCTAATCACATTCGCACCGGCCCCGCCCGTGCAAAAGTCAATGCCGGGACCACCGCTGATCTTATCATCACCGTCTTGGCCACGGCCTCCACCGGCCGTACCGCCACAATCCCCCGAGTCGTCGCCTGTCCCGAGACGGATGAGATCGTTGCCGTCTTCCCCGAAAACCGCGTCGCAGCCGCCGCCGCTAGATATCTTGTCATCGAAGGCACTGCCCGCGATGACATCGTTTCCCATACCAGTCCTCACAATCACTCCCTGACTGGCATTGCGGCAAAAGACACGGTCGTTACCAGGCGTCCCGGTGATCACGATCCGATGGGGGTTCGCCTTGATTGTTTCCACAACTCCTGCGGAAAGAAACTCGCATCCTGTAATCGCTACGTGTGAAAACGAAGGTCCCGGTGGTGCAAGAACGGACTCCCCGGTTGAGTTGTTGCTTTCACAAGCCAAAGCCACGAGCGGGAGAAAGAGGACACCTAGAATCGGTGATCCGCGCATTGGATTCCTCCTAAAGATTGACGGCGTAGAGGGGGATGCTGTCTTGAGGGAGGGCGGAGGTACTGCGTACTGCGAACATCTACAACCTCGGAAAGCGGGGCTATCGGTCCCGTTTCACGGAATCGTCCACGATGCGCAGCCGCAGCCATGCGGCGCAATGGTTAGCTGCTCTACGAGGACGAGATCAGGAGCGTGGAGGGGTCAGTTGCGAGAAAGCGGCGGCCCCGAAGGAACCGCAGTTCGCCCGCCCAATGAAAAGAGCTCCACTGCCAGAGCGGGTTGCTTACGCTTGCTACGAGCTACTAGTTGGGAGTTGTGCTTGGGCCGCGATCCGACTCAGGATGGCGCCGAGGAAAGCGGCGTGTGATTCAATCGGGCAGTTCGAACGAATCAAGCCCATTCTGTCTGTCCGCGAACAGAGCCACATGCGAGCGGACGTGCAGGTCTCGCTGCGGGAACGGGATTCTAACGCCCGTAGTCTTGAGTTCTTCTTCAATCGCCACATAGAGGTCGCTGGCGGTGCTCACCCAATCCTGCATCCGCGTCCAGCAATGCAGCCGGAAGTTGAGAGAACTCTGCCCGAACCCGAGCATTTGTGCCCGCGGCTCAGGTCCATCGAGCACAAGTGGGGGAGACGGTTGCCTTTCCGTTTCTGCCGATCTCCCGTAACGTCGCCGCAACTCCGCATCGGCGACCGGGCCTAGGCTCGGCTTCACTGCTGCACTGTTACGTAGGATCCGATTGGGCAGACTCCTGACCGACGTGCGAAGCTTGATCTTGGGTGCCCGTTTCGTCGTCGCCCTTCCGCGATACATGCGAAGGCGTGTTCGACCGGCGGAGGCACATGCGACCCATCGACGCTGGATCGGATCTCGAGCCGAGCGGTTCCTGGACTTCACGCGGCGCACTGCTTTCGACGTCCCAAACAGCGTTACCGGAAGGCTGCTCCGTCATGCAGGAGTCGCTCAGGGCGATCTTCGCCAGCTCGTTGCCGTCGAGGGGTTGGAGGGTGCTTTGGAATCGCTCTTCGCGGCCGGGGTTTACGTTACGGTTGACGAGTTCCAGGGGCGGAAGGCCCTCGTACGTGGGTCGCTCCACATCGACCTGGGGCCGGACGATCTGAAGAATCCCCTGGCAACCTGGCACGTCGCAGCTGGAAGCGGAGGAAGCCGGAGCCGTGGCGGCCCGTTCCTGATCGACCTCGACTACGTCCGTGCCTGTGGACTGGTGTGCTTTCTCTTTCTGGAGGCACGAGGGCTCGATGGCAGTGTCGACGGCATCTGGGAAACCCCAGGTGCGGGTTCGCGGTTCAGGCTGCTCAAAGCTGCCAGCTACGGCGAGCCCCCGGCAGCGTGGTTCACGTTAATCGACCACAGGGACAAGACACTCGATCCCGTCTTCCGGGTCAGCGAGCTTGCTCTGCGGCTCGGGGCAAGCGCTGCGCGGGTTCGCATGCCGCGTCCTCGCTTGGCCACCGGTGCCGATCCGATGCCAATCGCTCGGTGGATGCGTGGGGTGCTGGATGCTGGACGAATTCCTCATCTGTTTGGACCAACCAGCGGCGCCGTTTGCCTTTCGACTGCCGCGGTCGAGGCTGGCATCGACCTCGAGGGTGCGTATCTGACGCTCGGCGGCGAGCCCACGACGGAAGCGCGGCTGAAGGCGATCGAGCGAAGCGGCCTGGTCGGTCTGCCCCGCTATGGGAGCATGGAAACGGGGGCGATCGGCTACGCATGTGCCGAACCCGACCACGCCGACCATATGCATCTGGTCGCCGATTTACACGCCGTCACGCAAGCGGGTGCTGCCGGGATTCGGCTGGGCCTCCCGGAGCGAGCCATGCTCGTCACCGGACTGCACCCGGCTGCGCCGTACTGCATGCTCAACTTCTCCATGGGTGACGAAGCGGTGATGGGGCCCAGCAGCTGCAACTGCACGGTGAGCGCTCTCGGTTGGGGTACGCAGCTCCACAAGGTCCGGAGCTTCGAGAAGTTCACGGCAGCCGGGGTGACATTTCACAAGGCGGAGGTGATTCGGCTCCTCGAGGAGACGCTACCGGAACGCTTCGGCGGCAGCCCAGCCGACTACCAACTCGTCGAATCCGACTCGGCGGACGGCTCGCTGAATCTGCGGATCCTGGTGGACCCGCACGTGGGGGAGGTGGACGAGGCTGCTTTGCGAACGGCTCTGCTGACAGGGCTTGGAGATGTCTCGCCGATAGCCCGGGTCATGGAACGGCACCTCGAGAGCTTCCCCGGACTGCGAGTCGAGAGGCGCGCACCCCTGCGTACGCGGGCGGGCAAGGTGATGCACCTGCACGTTGAGAATCGCGCCGAATGAAGCCGACTCACGCCCGCCGCACGGTCCTGGGGCTTCTGATCCTGCACTACGCGCACTCCTATATGGATCGAGTCGCGATCGCGGGGGTCGCTCCATTGATCCGCGACGAGTTCGGTCTCGGCGAGGTTGGGTTGGGCGCCGTCTTCACGGCGTTCGCCATCGGCTACGGTCTGTTCCAGGTTCCGTGGGGTTGGCTGGCCGATCGGATGGGTGCGCGCCGGATCCTCACACTGGTTGTCTCCTTCTGGTCGGTCTTCACGACGCTGACGGCCGCCGCCTGGAGCGCGACCTCACTCCTCGTGATCCGTTTCCTGTTCGGGGCTGGCGAAGCGGGGGGATTCCCTGCGGCCACACGGGCGATGTCACGTTGGTTTCCAGCTGCCGAGCGGGGGATGGCCCAGGGCATCACGCACGCCGGCTCCCGAGTGGGTGCGGCGATCGCGCTCCCGTTGGTGGTGGCGATCTCTGCCGCGACGAACTGGCGGATCGCCTTCGTCGCATTCGGGGCCATGGGCTTCATCTGGGCCGGGGTGTGGTACGCCTACTATCGGGATCGTCCGGAGGATCATCCTGCGGTGAACGAGGCCGAACTCGAGATCCTCGGGGACTCGCCCGCCTGGTCCGAAGATGGAGGGCCCATCTCCGTACCGTGGAGAGCTGCCCTGTCGAGCTCGAACATGTGGCTGCTTTGTTTGATGTACGCCGCCACCGTCTACACTGGATGGATCTACTTCAGCTGGTTTCCGACCTACCTCATGGAGACGCGCGGATTCAGCCTTCTCGAGAGTGGTTTCTACGGAAGCCTGCCGCTGTGGTGCGGAGCGATCGGCAACACGATCGGTGGATGGGCGACGGACCGGCGGGTGAAGTCGCACGGACTCCGCATCGGACGTCGGTCCGTCGCGATCGGTGGCTTTGGGGCGACCGTCGTGTGCATCCTCATCGGCGCGGCGTCGACTGAGCCGTGGATCGCGCTGGCGTTCCTCTCTCTCGCATCGGGAGCACTCCAGATCACGGTCTCCGTGTCATGGGCCGTGGCGATCGATGTGGGCGGTCAGTTCTCGGGAACCGTGTCGGCGATCATGAACTCGTGCGGTAACCTTGGCGGCGCGATCTCGCCGCTCGCCTTCGGAGTCCTGGCCGCGCGGACCGGATCCTGGCAAGTCCCGTTCTTCGTTGCGGCAGGGATGTGCACCTTGGCGGGTCTGTGCTGGTTGAGAATCGATCCGGAACGACCTGTCGTGACGCCGTCAGCACCGTCAGGGTTTGCGACGACCGCACGGGAATGACGGATCAACAGGGCGCGTCTCCGCAGGGCCTGGAGGGGTGGGGATATCGGCTCCAGTGCCTGGCGAATACCTGTGGGACTGCGCATCCTTAAAGCGCGGCAACAGCCCCAGGCGTGGGCGCACGGCTCTCATCGTCGAGGTTATAGGTACCGTGTAGACAACGGATTACAGCACGGGCGAATAGCTCAGTCTGGTCCAGAGCGCCTGCCTTACAAGCTCTTCTAGCTGCGCTACCGGGTCGGAGACGACGAGTTCACGATCCGCGAGGGCGAGCTGCTGTTCTTCGGACCGGGCCACGCCAAAGACATCCGGGCTCTGGAGGACACCGCGCTCCTGTTGACGATCGACGCGACCGGCAAGACGGTGATGCCGGGGCTGATCGACGCCCACGTGCACGTCCTCATCCCGATCCCGCCGGCGATCGACTCTGATGACGCCCTCGCAGCGCACCTCCGCGACGTGACGCCAGGACGCCTCCGCGACTATCTCGACCACGGCGTCACGACCATCCTCTCCACGGGTGATTACTGGCCGGCGATCGCGGAGGTGCGGGACCGGGTCGCAGACGGCGAGCTCGCGGGCCCGCGGATTCTCACCGCCGGCCCCGTGTTCACCGCGCCGGGTGGCCATCCGGCGACGACGATCTGCCTCGAGGGCGAGCCGTGGTGCCGCGCCAATGTCGCCAGGGAAGTCGCCGGCCCGGCGGCGGCTCGCGAGCACGTTCGGGCGCTGGCCGCCGAGGGCGTCGACGTGGTGAAGGCCGTGCTGGGCAGCATCCTGGCTCCCCGTCTGGATCCCGACGTCTTCGCCGCCATGGTGGACGAGGCACACGCGGAAGGGATCCGGGCCTACGTGCACACGGCGACACCGGCTGACGCGGCGGACGCGCTGGCCGGAGGGGTCGACGGACTCGTGCACGCCGTGTCACCCGCACCGGTGCCGCCCGAGCTCGTCGAACGACTGCTGGCCTCCGGCGTCACGGTGACCACGACCCTGGGCGTCTTCGCGCCGCTCATCGGACCGGACGGCTCGAAGGGGCAGACGTATGGCGGAGAATGGACCGAGGAAGCGGAGCAGCTGTTTCAGAGCAGTCAGGCCAACATCCGCGCGATGGTCCAGGCCGGTGTGCCTCTGGTGCTCGGAACCGACGCGCCGATGCTCGCGCCCTGGGAGGCGATGTGGCGCGAGATCGAGATCCTGTCCGCCGCCGGCCTGTCCAACGGGCAGATCCTCATCTCGGCCACCCGGAACGCCGCGCTGCACCTCGGCATGTCGGACGAGCTCGGGACGCTCGAGCCCGGAAAGATCGCGGATCTGATCGTCGTCGACGGCGATCCCGTGGCCGATCTGGGGGCGTTGAACGCGGTGGAGATAGTGGTGCAGGCGGGCAGGGTCGTGCGATAGGGGCATGGCGCTCTTCATTGTGGGAGGGCTCTCGAGCGCATGTTGACACAATGCGGTGGGGGGGTCCACCTCCCCAGCAAAGGCCCCCGGCCCTGGGGGGGCACGCTGCCGGATCCGGCCACGGGTGAGCCGGCCGACTTCTACTGCCTACCGCTCGGCGAGAACCCTACGGCTTACGACAGCTACCTCGTACGAGTCCGCGACGTCCTACCGTCGGAGGAGCTGTAAGCCACTCCGGTTCTCCTTCCACGATCCTGATTGACCTCGTAGGAGCAGCAGATCGGCGGACCAGACCATACGTCGGCGCACAGTAGATACCGCCTGCTGTCTTGCTTATGCTGAAAATGATGAAGCGGGCCTGACTGCTTGCTTCTGAGGCTCAGGCAGTTCCCCAACTACGCAGTAAACCCGCCTGCGCTCCAGCGGGCCCGTCGTCCACTCCAACGTTAGCTGGGTCGCGTCGTTCCTCGCACGCACTCCTTTTTGTGCTGACGTTCCCGTAAGGAGCCGGACCATGAAGTTGCCGAGACTCTCTCTGTGGCTCGCCGCGTTTCTGTCGTTCGTGCTGGTCCCTGTGGTTGCGGCCCAAGCCAATTCTGATTCTCTGGCAGCCCAAACGGACGAGGTGTTCGCTCAATGGGACAAGCCTGACTCGCCGGGCTGCGTCTGCGCGGTCATGCGTGAAGGAGAGGTCGTGTATAGCCGCGCGTTCGGGACGGCCAATCTCGAACTCGACGTTCCGCTCACCCCGCAGTCCGTCTTCTACATCGCGTCGGTCTCGAAGCAGTTCACGGCTGCGAGCATCGCGCTGCTGGCGCTCGAAGGTCAGCTCTCCCTCGATGACGATATCCGAACGTACCTGCCAGAGATGGCCGACTTCGGCGATACGGTCACGATCCAGCAGCTCGTCCACCATACCAGCGGCATCCGTAACCGCACCGGCCTCGCACGCCTCTCCGGGCGGACTCGCAGAGACTACTCCAACAATACCAGAACGCTCGCACTGCTATCGCGGCAACGAACGCTCAACTTTCGGCCGGGGGAAGAATATCTCTACAGCAATTCCGGGTATGTTTTGCTAGCGGAGATTGTCAAACGGGTCAGTGGCCAATCGCTGCGCGAGTTCGCCGAGGAGAACATTTTTGGTCCTCTCGGCATGGCCAACACCGAGTTCGACGACGACTACAGGACCATTGTCAAACATCGCGTGGCAAGCTACAGCCAAGGAGAGCAAGGTCTGCACCGTTATCTCAAACCCCACAGGTACAATGTGGGGCCGGGCGGTCTCCTGAACACCGTTGAAGATCTTCTGCGATGGAACCGAAACTTCGACGACATGACAGTGGGGGGGCCTCACTTCATCGAGCTCATGCTGACGCGCGGTATCTTGAACGATGGTGACACCATCGACTACGCGTTCGGCCTTGTGCACGGAGCGTACAAGGGCCTCAAGACGGTACGTCACGGGGGGGGGCACCAGGGCTTTCGCACCCAGCTGCTGCGCTTTCCCGAGCAACGGTTTTCGGTCGTGGTCCTCTGCAACTTGGCAACGATCAGGGGTATTGAACTCGCACTCCAAGTGGCAGACATCTATCTCCGCGATGTTTTCGCAGCAGCAGACGAATCTCGCGCCGCCCCCGAGGCGGTTTCGGTATCGACAGATGAGCTAGAGAGGGTGACGGGACACTACTGGACGATAGGCGAAGCCTCCTTGCAGCGGATTTACCTCCAACGCGACACTCTCAGATCTTCCAGACCGGGCAACGAGCGCACGCTGGTGCCGCTCGGCAACGACCGGTTCTACATGTTGGACGTACCCTGGGAAGTGATCGTGAGCTTTACCTCTCCCACACCGGAGCAACCACAGAAGATGATCGTGGTCACCGACGACGGAAAGCCACGTGTCTACGATGCCGTTGAGCCCGTTTCCCCGTCCCCGGCCGACCTGGAGGGTTACCTCGGAACGTACTTCTCCGAAGAACTCGACTATGCATGGGTGCTCAGAATCACGAACGACAGTCTGAGCAGCTGGGACCCGAGAACTTGGGATGAGTTCGCACTCAGGCCGGTCGCGAGGGACGTATTTCAGTCTCTCGAGGAAGGGGACACCTTCACGTTCTCACGCGATGGCCAGGGGCGGGTCGTCGGTTTCACGGTCGACACGGGAAGGATAAGGAATCTGAAGTTTGTGAGGCGCTGACCGGGGAGCGCACCGCCATCATTCGAAAAGCTCTAGGAGGCAGTCCTTCGGGGCTGTCATGATCCCACGCTCCTCTCGTCCTCAGAGCGCCATACCGTTGCGTATGGGTGTGATTCAGCAGCTATGGTAGGCGCGCACGAATAGCTGACCGAAACGCGCTCGGAAAGCCGTCCGTTCAAAAGCAGGCCAGGAGAGTGAATGCTTGGTGAGTTCTCGTCAGGCGACGAGTGCTGCAAGTCGTCGGCCTTTGCGTGGTCGGCTCCTGGGGCTTCGTGCACTTCGTACTGGGCGGTGGAGCAGTACATGCTCTCTCCCCACACCACGACCTTCGTCGTCGCGCCGCTGTTGCTGCTAACTCCCCTCGGTTCTGGTCCTGGCCTGGCGGTACGGAGCGCCCGGGGACGATCGCCTGACGTTGGTCCGGGCTAGCATGTGAACATTCGACGATTTCGACCTGAGGACAGGAACGCAGTCATCGAGCTCTTGCGCGAGTGCTATGGCGGTTGGTTAGGGCCGGCGAGCGAGGCCTATTGGGAGTGGAGACACGAACGGAATCCCCACGGCCGATCGCTGATCTGGCTTGCCGAGGACGCCGACGTGGTAGTCGGCTGCTACATTCTGAGTCCGGTCCGGCTGAGGATTGGGGGTGAGACGCTACTCGGGGCGGAGTCGGTGGATGCCGCGGTGCTGCCCGACTATCGACGAGGCGGGCTGTTCACGGACCTGGCGCGAACCGCGATGGAACAAGCCGACGACGATGGGATCGCCCTGACCTTCGCCTTCCCGACCGAAGGCGCGTTCCGGGGCCAGACGCGAGTTGGTTTCGAATCGCAGTTCCTCATTCGCAAGGCGTACCGGCCGCTAGGCCGGAGGCTCGGGAGAGCGAGCGGGTCCTCAGACACGGAGGTGCGCCAGGTATCGAGCTTCAAGTCTGGCTTCGACGAGCTATGTACCGGTCTTGCGTGGGCCGAGGACCACTGCGGGGTCGCGCGCGATCCGGAGTACCTCAACTGGCGGTATGCCACTCACGCTTCGCGGCGCTACGAAACGCTCGCGTGCTGGCGGGGCGACCGGCCCGTCGGGTACTGCGTATTCTCTGTCGTGCCGATGAATCGCCTGCTGTCGCTCGGGTATATCGTGGATCTTCAGGTCGAGCCCGGCGAGTTCGTCGCCGCAGCGGAACTCGTCTCGGCGTCGCTCGGTGGCATGCGATCTCTTAGTGCTCGCGCCGCCGGCTGCTGGATGCCACCAAGCGGACCGGTGAAACGCGCGCTCAGGGACTCCGGGTTCTCAGAGCGGTGGGAGTCGCTGAGGCGGAGGATCGCCCGACAAGCATTCGTCGAACCGTTCATAGTCTGCGTGAACGACCCAGCGACCCTGACCGAAACGATGGGATCCTCTAGTGGGATCCGCCCGGAGCAATGGTCGCTCATGCCCGGAGACGCAGATTACATGTAGACGACAAGTGAGCTCGCTCCCACGCGCCGCCGGGCAGGCAAGCCGGGTGCACCCGGGCCGGATCCGACGACGCGCCCTGTGGGCGTGACCCCCACATTTCCGAGGGTAAACCTATTGTGCGTGTAGGCGTAGACGCTTGTTGTTGGACGAATAGCCGCGGATTCGGCCGATTCACGCGCGAGCTATTGCCGGTCATGGCCGAGCTTAGCCCAGAGGATACCTTCGTCCTTATCGCGGACCAGCAGGCGGCGACGCGCATCAACACCAGCCACCACAACGTCGATGTCGTGTCGGTGAACCTGTCCGCGCCTCCCGCTGAAGCGGCAGCCGCCGAAGGCGGGCGGTCCATTGCCGACATGCTCAGGCTCACTCGAGCGGTGCGTGCGGCCCGCTGCGATGTGTTCTTTTTCCCTTCCGTCTATTCCTTTTTCCCTTTGATGCCGGGCCAGCGTGCCCTACTCGGTATTCACGATGTTATCCCCGATGAATTCCCCCACCTGTGCTTCCCCTCCGCCCGAGCGCACCTGAATTGGAAGATCAAGATGCGCCTCGCGCTGCTGCAGACACGACTCATCCTCACGGTTTCCAAGTACGCGGCGGATAAGATCCATCAGACGCTTGGGGTGCCGCGATCGCGGATTCGCGTCGTCGAGGAGGCGCCGGCGAGTGTCTTCTCCCCCACGGCGTCGGCGTCCGATATCAGGGCGGAGGCGGCGCGCTCTCGTTTGCCCACGGGGGCCTCTTGGTTCCTCTACGTCGGCGGATTCAGTCCTCACAAGCGTGTGGACATCTTGGTCCGGGCTCACGCCGCGATCGCTGCTTCATCCGAGGGTGAGCCTCCGTATTTGCTGCTCGTGGGACCAACCCACGGTGATGTTTTCTACAACAACTTGAGCGAGATTCGCAGCGTGATCGCAGAGTGCGGAACCGGAAACCTGGTCCGATGGCCAGGCGCCGTGAGCGACGAGGAACTACGACTTCTCTACTGCGGCGCGCTGGCGCTCGCTCTTCCCTCGGAGTCCGAAGGCTTCGGCCTCACGGCGGTCGAGGCAGCGGCCTGCGGGTGTCCCGTCGTGGTGACCGTCGAGAGTCCCCTCCCCGAGCTTCTTGAGGGTGGAGGCTTTTTTGTGCGGCCGGGAGAGCTGGGGGAACTGACAACCGCACTCGCGCTCCTCTGGCGGAATGAACGCTTGCGTGGCTCGATGGGTGCGCAAGCTCGGGAGCGAGCCTCCGGGCTCACCTGGCGGCGAACCGCTCGGCACGCGATCGCCGCCCTTAAAGAGGCGGCGGAGCGAGTGGACTTTCCATCAGAGCGGGGATCGTCGACGCCATCAGCGTGACATAACCGCATGCTTCGAGTTCTTCTGACGACGGGTGGCATCCAGGCGCTGGCCCTGCTCCTGCTCTTCGCGCGCACGAAGATCCTCGCTTGGTTCCTCGGCCCTGAGATGTTCGGCGCGATGGCAGTCATCGATAAACTCGTGACGACGATCGCAGGGACGGTCGCACTGTCGCTACCGCTGGCAGCCGTCCGTTTTCTTCCTCCTCTGTGGGATGGCGATCGAGAGGGCTTCTATTCGCTTCTCCGTCGCATGGCTTCGCTCCTGGCCATGCTCGTATCACTCGCTGTGGTCGTCACGCTGGGAGTCGCGCTCTCGCGACCTTCGCTCTTCGGCGCCGGGCTGCTCCCGTATCGAGGAATCATCGTCGTGGCGTCGCTCACGCTACCGGTCGTCGCCTTCGGTCCGTTTTTGCAGAGCGCGGTGGCTGCGCACATGCAGCCCACCCGCTCGATGCTGCTCGTCTTGGCACATGCCTGTGTTGTAGCCCTTGCGGCTCTGATCGGTGCTCCCTTCAAGGGCCTCGCGGGCTTCTATGCGGGATATGCCCTGTTCGGATCTGTTTTCATCGTGTGGGCTCTGAGACGGTTCACGCGCGAGCATCGCAACTCGCGATCCCGACGCCGTCTTGCGCTCCGGCTTCCCCCCGGGGTCTGGAAGTTCTGCTTCACGATGCTGAGCCTTGCATTCCTCACGCCGTACGCGGCTCTCTACGTTCATTACAAAGTGCTAACCACCTTCGACGCGACTACGGCTGGTCTAATGCAAGCTGCGATCGGGATCTCGATCGCCGTTCGTTTCATCCTGGGCGCGGGTCACGCGGTCGTCGTCACCCCGAGTATCTACCGAGCTCATACAATAGCGGCACGGATGGCATTGGCTGACGTGTATCAAAGTGCGCTATTCGTGTTGGCGGGGGTATCCGTGCCGCTTCTGCTTCTCTTTCCCGAGTTTGCCGTGAGGACTCTGTACTCGGGTTCGTTCACGTCGGGAGCGAGCTTTGTGGCGCTTTTCGTAGCGGTTGAGCTCCTCGGTCTGTTCAACCTGACCTACAGCACCATCATCCTCGCCTCCGATCGTCTCCGATTTTATTTGCTTCAGAACCTCGCGGCGCAGCTGGGCATGCTGCTCATCGCCTGGCTCACGATAGATCGCTACGGTGTTGTCGGTGCCGCAATTGCGGCGTTCGCGGCGCAAGCGATGCTGCTCGCGGGGACCCTGTTGCACCTTCGCCTCGTGGACGGCCTTCGCCCCCGCGCGCGGGTGTGGGCGCTTGCATCCTACCTGACGATCTTTCTCGTGGCGGCGGGGCTGGCTGGTGTGGCCCTGTCCGGCCAGGGGCCCCTCTTCGTCGGAGCGAGAGTGGCACTCTACATAGTGATGGTAGCACCGTTGCTACTGTTTCTTACGCCGGCGGATCGTGGGGACATCGGGCGCCTGGTCGGTGGCTGGCGTGGCGCGCTAGATCAAGACAGTCGGGCCTCTGCATAATCACTGCCTGGTTCGGCTCGTAGGCCCTAATAGAGCGAAGCCGCTATCGTGTGCCGTGCGCCATAGGCTGTCTGGGCCTCCGAGGTTAGTGCGGTCTAGCAGAATTTTTTGCAAAATTTTTAAGAGGTCGTCACCGGCCGTGTAGGGCCCGCGTTGTAGCCGCACCTCAGTCCAGTGAGGCTTTAACCGTGGGCCGGCCACCGACGGCTTCTACGTAGGACCCGAACGTGCTGAGCAGAATGTCCGTCCTGGCCTCAAGCTTGGACACGGCCGGCTGACCCACACCGAGGGCTGCCGCCACCTCGGTCTGACTGAGCCCTGCCTTTTCCCTGAGATGCCTCAGGTATTCACCGATAGTCATACCTCTAATCTGTGCATGCTGCGCAAGGCATAGGGAGGTTTTGGGCATGCCGTGTAGGAATGCGAGTAGGTTCACCCCTCTATGCCGAAGGGGGCACATGGGGGGTTCCGGGTCTGGCTGACGGAAGGCGCGTGCGGGTGAGCGGGTAGTTCACCCCGTCTATGCCGAGGGGGTGCCCTGGGGGCTCTGCCCGCCTGGCTGCTCGAAGGCGTCTGGGCGTGAGCGGGGTTCACCCTCTCTCAGCGACCCGGGTGCCATGGGGGACCACGACCTCGGATACCCGTTCAGCCATTCTGGGTCATTCAGGGTTCGCGGTGTCCCGAGGGCCGGCTGACTCCTGATCGGTCCTGCCCATGTACTCGCGCAGGTCCATCTGAAGCGTGGTCCAGCGGTCGATATTCGGGTCTCCGAAGGAATGCAGCTTCTTTAGGCTGCCGATTTCCCGGTACCCGAAGAATCTCCTATACCATTGGATCGTGGCGGGGCGGTCGGCGTTCGTGGTCACGTTTTCGACACCGAGTCGGGCCATCTCCCGGAGGCGAGCGTCCTGAAGGGCGTATCCGATCCCGCTTCCAGTGTATTCAGGGAGAACGCCGAGGAGCGTGGTCTTTCCCTGTCCTTCAGAGAGGATCTCATAGCCCGCAGCGCCGACGATCCGTCCATCGACCCGGGCCACGAAGAAACAGGAGACGTCGATGCTCTCCATCTCGGGCGACGGAACGTGGTGCATGTTCCATGGACGCATCACCTCCAGTATCGCTTGCCGATCCTCCGGTTGCGCCCTCCGAATGATGACCGACTCAGGTGCGCGTCTCGTGTCGTTCATATGCATCGTGGTATCCTCGATCCACGAAGAGTGCATTCTGTACCCGACCAGCGTCCACGGTGCGTGGGGGATCGATCGGACCGCCACCACCTGCTCCGCAAGCACCAGGTTGAAGGTTCTAACCACCTAAGACGACAAGGCTGGCGCTGAGCCGTCTCCATGTTCCCTCTCCAGGTTGACACGAAACGCGGGGTTGTGCCGGCTCCCCCCGACGCGATTCGTTTGATTTGTCTGAAACCCTAGGACTTCGAACGAAAAGAAAAGAAAGCTGTGTCTGCGGCTGACGCCGCCAAGTAGCGACAGGTTGAAGCTGAGGTCCTCCCCGGCATGCGGCCCCGCGAGCCGGGGCTGGCCCATCGGTCCGTACGTGAAACGGAGCCGCTCGGGAGCGGCGTCTGCGTATGCGGCCAGGACGTGCCGGAGCAGCCCCCTGGCGGCGACAAAGCGTCGCCGGTCGTCGGAACGACGGAGTCGTCCCCCTCGATCGCGCTCGTCTGGGGAGAGCACGGAGTCCAGCCGCCGCCATCGGTCGCCCGGGACCTCCCGGGAGCCGAGCCAGAGATGGGTCTCGTCGCTCGCCAGCTTCATGGGAGGGAAGAGGGCCAACTCGCGGACGTCTACGCGTAGGTGGCGTAGCAGGGCTCGTACATCCTTGACCTCACGAACTCCTCGAGGTCCATGCCGGTGGGTATCGGCCTGCCGGCGAGATCCTCCTCGTACGCCAGCCGGGCCACCTCGCCTGCGATGCAAACCGACACGTCCCGTATCCGGGAGAGGGGAGGGAAGACCGAGCCGCGGCGCAGCGTGTCCTCGTCCAGACACGACGCGAGGGCCTCGGCTGCGACGTAGAACATCGCGTCCGTGACCCGGCTCGCTCGCGCGCAGATGACGCCGAGCCCGATCCCCGGGAAGACATATGCGTTGTTGGCTTGCCCGGGCATGTGCGTTTGCCCGTCGAGCTCGACCCGATCGAACGGGCTTCCGCTCGCGAACACGGCCCGCCCATCGGTCCACCGGTACGCCTGCTCGGCCGTGCACTCCGAGTTCGCCGTCGGGTTGGAGAGCGCGAAGATCACCGGACGCTCGTTCAACTCGGCCATCGAGCGCACGATCGGCTCGGTGAACGCGCCGGCCTGGCCCGAGACGCCGATGAGCACGGTCGGGCGCAGCGCCTCGATGGCGCTTCCCAGCTCCCTCAGGAACGGGTGCTCGTGCGCGAACGGCCGCTTGTGCGGCGCCAGGTCCTCCCGCTCCTGCACGACGAGCCCCTTCGAATCCACGAACCAGCAGCGCCTCCGTGCCTCCGCATCCGGGACACCCATTCGCGCCAACGCCGAGATGAAAAGCTCCCCGATCCCGGTCGCGGCCGCGCCGGCCCCGAGAAAGAGGAGCTTCTCTTCTTCGAGGCTCCGGCCCGTGATGCGTCCGGCCGAGAGCAGCCCGGCCAGCACCACGGCGGCCGTGCCCTGGATGTCGTCGTTGAACGCGCAGATGCGGTCTCTGTAGCGCTCGAGCAGGCCGAAAGCGTTCTTCGTGGCAAAGTCCTCGAACTGCAAGAGCACCGAGGGGAAGCGAGCATCGACCGCTTGAACGAATTCCTCCAAGAACTCGTCATACTCGGTTCCGCGCAGCCGCCGCTGACGAATACCGAGGTACAGAGGATCGTTCAGCAGCTCCTCATTCTCCGTGCCGACGTCGAGCATGATCGGCAGGCTCCCGGCCGGGTGGACGCCGGCGCAGGCAGAGTAGAGCGACAGTTTGCCGATCGGAATCCCCATCCCGTTCGCCCCGAGGTCGCCGAGGCCGAGGATCCGTTCACCGTCCGTGACGACGATGATCTCCGCGTCGTACGGCCAGTTCGCCATGACCTCCAGCACGCGCCCCCGGTCTCTGGCCGATATGTAGAGGCCGCGCGGCCGGCGGTAGATGTGGCCGAACATCTTGCACGCCGCCCCGACCGTGGGTGTGTAGACGATCGGCATCAGCTCCTCGATGTGGTCTACGAGGAGCCGGTAGAACAGCGTCTCGTTCCGATCCTCCAGCGCGATCAGAAAGATGTACCGCTCCAGGTCCGATGGCTTGCGGCGGTAGTTCCCCAGCACGCGCCGCACCTGCCGCTCGATGTTCGAGACGCGAGGGGGGAGCAGGCCGCGGATCTCGAGCGTATCGCGCTCCTCCTCGGTGAAGGCCGTGCCCTTGTTGAGAATGGGGTCGTGAAGGATGTCCATGCTCTTCGGCGTCTCCGCCGAAGCCCTCCGTGGGTCGTCCGTCATTTAGGTCTCTCCATCGGCGCTCCTGTGGCGCCGGCTGTCGTCAAGATCATGAGATGCCGAACTTCAGGGCGAACAGCAGCGAGATCACCACCACAGCGGGACTGATCTCCTGTAGCCTGCCGCTCAGCAGCTTGCTCGCGGTGTACGCGATGAACCCGAATCCGATGCCGGTGGCGATCGAGAACGCAGCGGTCAGCGCGAAGCCCGGAGGGCAACAGCCGGCTGATCGGTCCCTCCCGCCACCTCCCGCCACTCCCGCAGCGCATCGAGCTTCCCGTGCTCCCTCGCCCACCGCTCAACCCACTCCGGGCCAAGTAGCTCCTCCAGCAGCCGGAGGTAGGCCAGGTCGCGCTTGAGCGGGTTGTAAGAACCACAACCCGCGTGGCATCTGATTGACTGTCCCGCTAAGTCCGCGCTCACGGTCTTGGAGAGTGAAATGGATCGAGACGACAGGGTGAGCCCCCAGACGGCAACTATCGTAATCCTCGGGCTGGCGCTTGTGTCCTGGGCCGGGCTGGTGGGCCTTGT